>JGI12273J12029_10020052_pt1 | contig 10056 bp, 8 predicted proteins | sample SoiCrureplicaC0C_FD_12029 | JGI IMG/M metagenome (IMG submission 12029) | reverse complement strand
CATCCGTCTTGATATTAGAATTCGCGCACGACGTATGCAGCCACGTCGCGAGCGCTCTGCTCCAGTTGTTCGTCGGTCACGTTGAGCACGCCTTGGAGCGCGTAAGTCGGCAGGAAGCGCGCACCGATCAAGTTCGCCATCTGTTGGAACGGACGGTAGAGCTCGCTGACGGTGTAGTTGTTGTAGCCGCCTGCTTGGTATGCTTCAGCGGGTCCGCCTGAGGAGGTGACGATCATGATTTGCTTGCCGTTCAGCTTGTTGCCTGTGCTGCCATAGGCGAAACCGTAGGCGAGGACGACGTCCTGCCATTTTTTCAACAGGGACGGAGAGCTGTACCAGTACATCGGGAATTGCAACACGATGCGGTCATGGTCGAGCAGCAGTTGCTGTTCGCGCTCGACGTCGATGTTCTCGTCCGGGTACACGTCGTAGAGGTTATGTACGGTGACGTTCGGAACTTTGGTGAGCTCAGCGACCCAGCGCTTGTTGATGCGCGATTCGGCTAAGTTCGGATGTGCGACGATCACAAGTGTTTTCATAACGAGATTTCCACCTTTTTCAAAAGCGATTTGTTTGTTTAATTTTAGTATAGGCGGAATGGCGAGCCAGCACAATACGTTACTTTGCAGCAACCACGCCGCGCAAGGCCAGCACGCCTGCGCCGAGCATCCCCGCTTCGGCGCCGAGGTGGGCGAGGCAGATGTTGAGCTGCTCGTGCGTGCCGGGCATGGCGTATTTGGCGATGGCGGTGCGCACCGGTTGTAGGAGCAGGTCGCCCGCGCGGGAGACGCCGCCGCCGAGGATGATCGTCTGCGGGTTGAGCAGGTTGACGACCGCTGCGAGCGCCCAGCCGAGGGCGTGGCAGGCTTCTTGCCACGCTTCCCTCGCCGCCGGGTCGCCGTCGCGGGCGGCGAGGGCGACGTCTTCGGCAGTCAGCCCGGTGTCGGCGTTCGGCAGCTGGTACGGCGGGATGGACGGGCTGGCAGCGAGCAGTTTCTCGCGGGCGAGGCGGACGATGCCCGTGGCGGAGGCGATCGTTTCGAGGCACCCGCTCTGGCCGCAGTTGCAGGGGAAGCGGCGGCCGAAGGGCACCGGGACGTGCCCGAGCTCGCCGGCGAACCCGTTCGCGCCGGTCAGCAGACGACCGTGGGTGATGATGCCCACGCCAAGGCCCGTGCCGATCGGCATGAAGACGAGGTGATCGGAGCCGCGTCCTGCACCGAATGTCCACTCACCGAGGGTGGCGACCCGAAGGTCGTTTTCAAAAAAAAGCGGCAGGTCGAGCGAGCGGCTGAGCGGGGTGCGCAGGTCCACCTGCCGCCAGTGGAGATTCGGCGAGTGCACCGAGATGCCCCGCTCGGCGTCGAGCAGGCCCGGCACGCCGATGCCGACAGCGTCGATCGGTATGGCGGCGTGGGCGCGGAGGTCGTGAATCAGCTCGACGATCCGGGCGAGAATCGCCTGCGGGCCCGCTTCGCTACCCGTCAGCCGTATGCCACGGGCATGCACGATGCCCCGCTCATCGATCACCGCCGCCTTCATCGACGTCCCGCCGACATCGAGCCCGATCACATGCCGCATCTAGCCCCGCTTCGCGTGAGAACGAGCGCGGGGTGCGTCCCCGTGCAGGTCAGGACGTTGCCTGTCTGCTGGGTGACTTGCCACCCCTCATTGACTTGCCACGCCGTGCCCTCTGGCACGGCGACATGCACGACCAAGGGAACGCTCAGGTCAGCTGCCCGCAGTTGCAAGGCATAGCGCTCCGTCGAACAGGTCGCGCTCAGCACGTCCGCATCCCCTTGGGAGATGTGCAGATTGGTGCCCACGAGGTACGGCCGTTCAGTGTCGGCTGGAACGGACACACCGTTCGCACCTCCTGCATCCGCCATGGCGGAACCTGCACGCCCTCGCACACGCCGCAACGCGAGCACGACGCTCCCGTGTGCTGGCAGTGTGGGCAGCGTCCACTGTGCACCCGCTTCCCAAACGCCCATGTACTGCCCCGACCAGAAGTCGCTCACGTGATACGCCTGTTCCGTCTCCAGCCCCACGTCCTGTCGGTTCAACACGCGGGTCTGCTCTGCATCCTCTGTATTCATCACCTGCACCACCTGCCACGTTTCCCCGCGAGCGGTTCCAGTAGCTGCGTACACCGACGGGAAGCTGCTCGTCAGCAGATCGAGCGGCACAGCCGCCTCGCGCAACGCAGGTGCAGTCTGCTTCAGCACATCCAACCTCCGCTCCGACAGCACACTCATGTCATCGCTATACAGCAGCATCCCACCTGACAGTGCCACCGCGCTTGCAATCGTCCGCACCTCCGCTTCGCTCAGCTCGCTGTTCGCCTCGCGCAGCAACACGCAGTCCGGGTCGTTCTGCCACCACCGCTCATGCATCCACGAGCGGGTGAACAGGTTGAGCATCGACATCTTCGCCGCCGGCTCACAGGGGTCTTCTCCTCGGAACCAGAACGGTGCCACATCGGCCCCGATCCGGTTGGCATGCACCAACCCGACCGTCGGCCCCATCAGCGACCCACAGCCGAGGATAAACCGCTCCCCAACCGTATCGCGAATCACGGCCAGCCCTTGTCGGTACGCCGAGACCCGCGTTGCCTGCGGATCATACCGCCGCCCCGGCACAGCAGCGCCGAACAGGAAGTCCAGCTTCACATACTCGAAGCCCCACTCCTCCACCACCGTCCGGAACAACTCCCGCAACCACGCCTGCACCTCAGGGTGGGTACAATCCAGCCCATAGCAGTCCCGGTTCCAGTTGTGCTGCGCCACCACCGGCTGCCCCGTCGCATCGCGCACCACCCACTCCGGGTGCTCCCGATACAACCGCGACGACTCGGCGGCGAAGAACGGAGCCAACCACAGCCCCGGCTTAAACCCCGCCGCCCGAATCTGCTGGGCCAACGCCTTCATCCCACTGGGGAACTTATCCGTAATATCCGTCCAGTCCCCGAGGTCGGCCATGTACCCATCATCGATCTGCACATACTCCACCCGCACCTCCTCCGGATGCTGCTGGAGGGCTTGCACATTTTGCAACACATCGGCCTCGGTTACGCCGGTGAAGTAGTAGTACCAACTGCACCAGCCGTTCGGCACATGGCTCCACCGCAGCGGCTGCATCTGCGCCGCCACCCGCTCCGCATAGCGGGCGAACACCGCTTCAGGCGCTTCGCCCGCCTGTAGGCACAGCAGAACCAACGGCTCCGACGCCACCTGCTCGCCGATCGCCAACGGTAGCGCATCCCAGACGGCCACCGCTTGCAGCGCGGTCACCTGACCGGACGCATCGCTCTGCAGTTCGAACCGCCCCATCTGGCGCTCGAACGTCGCATACCCGAACAGCACGCCCTCGCGCCCCGCCGGGTGGTACAGCATCCCCATCCACTCCGTCCAGTGCGCCCCCGCTTCGATGGTGCGCACCCGCTCTGGCGTCGACGTATGCGCCATCCGATACTTCCGATTCTGCGGCTCGTCTTGCACCTCATCGAGCCCGATCGAATAGGCGGGGCTCCACGTCTGCCAGCCGTTCTTATAGAAGCGCAGCGGGCCCGTCCCCGTCCCGACCTGCACCTCCCGAGACTCCAACGGATGGATGGCGTTCACGCGCAACCCGTCCGCTTCGCGATTCGTCACCGAGAGCGCCACCGACAGCTCGCCTGCCGCCGTCACGTCCGCCTGCAACACGAGCTCCACCGGGATCGCGGCCGACCGATGCACCACACGCACCTGCCGCCCAGTGGCCGAGGTCTCCTCCTGCACCTCCCGCTCCCAGCGAGAATCATCGGTGCGCCACGTCCCAACCGTCGTCTCGACCGCTGCCACCGCCGATGCCACCGTCACCCCCTGCCCGCGATACGTAAACATCCCGCGCTCCGCATCATACGTAAATCTCACACTGTCATGTACACCGGCACCTACAACGCCCGACACCGAACATTCCGAACCTTTCACTCACGCCGCCTCCCTCGCCAGACAAGATCAGCTGCTGCGCGTCACCAACCCCGCGACAGCTGCTACCACTTCCACGATCACCCCGTGATCGGCATACTGCTGCCCCAGCGCTTCCTCCATCCGATCGGTGAGAATTCGATCCACATCGGCCAGATCGGCGAACTGCGCCAAGTACGTCTTGCCAAATTTACTAGCGTCCGCGAGAATGTACACCTTCTGCGACCGCTCCATCATCACCCGGTTCATGTGCGCTTCGCCGACATTGAGCGTCGTCAAGCCAAGCTGCGGGTCGATCCCGTCCGTCCCGAGGAAACACTTCGACACATACAGCTCCCGCAACCCCTGCTCCGCCATCGGCCCGATCAACGCGTAGGACTTGTGCCGCATCTCGCCGCCGACGAGGATCACGTTGTGCGACCCGTGGCTGTTCAACTCCATCGCCACATTGACCGCGTTCGTCACCACCGTCAGCCCCTGCACCAACCGCAACCGCTTCGCCAGCTCCATCGTCGTCGTGCCCGCGCCGAGGATCAGTGTGTCGCCGGGGTTGACATAGGCGAGCGCTGCATCGGAGATCGCGCTTTTTTCCGAGATCGACTGGTGGAGCTTCTCCGTGAAACTGCGCTCAGTCGGCGAGACGGGCAGCAGCGTCGCCCCACCGTGAATGCGGGTCAACAGCCCGTCATGTTCGAGCCGGATCAAGTCCTTGCGCACCGTCACCTCCGACACGCCGAGCTTCTGACTGAGTTGCGTAACGGTCACCGTGCCTGCGCGCTGCAGGGCATCGACGATGAGGCTGAGTCGCTCTGGTGCTAACAAGTAGAATTCCCCCTATCAGATCGTCCGTGGACGGCGCAGCACGACCGTTTCATACGGCCCGAGCTCCACCAGCCCGCTGGTCACCGGGGTGCGATCTGCCCGTTGCCAACTGCCTTCCAACCGAACTTCTGCCTGCCCTTCACCATGATGAAGCAGGACGTAGAACTCTTCTTCATCCCCCAACCGGCGCACACCCTCTACATTGCGCGGGAGATTGGTGCTGGGCACCCCCGCCGCCTCCAAGACATGGCGGCCGAACGCCTCCCACGTCTCCACCGGCAGCGACGTGCCCACATAATACACCGTGCCTTTGCCGTAGCGATTGCGCGTCACAGCGGCCGCCCCTTTATAGAAAGCGTCGTCGTAGTGCGCCAACGCTTCCGCCGTCGTCGGGCGCAGGATATCGCACCACACGCTGGCCGACGCCGCTGGTATTGCCATCTGTTCGGTGAACACCACTCGGTTGTGTTGCCCGACCTGTAGCGACTCGTACTCATCGATCTCCACCCCGGCGAGGTCGGCCAACGCCCCGGGCAACGTGGTCGTCACCACTGCGTTCGACGGCTCCTTCACGCCGGAGCGATAGGTCAGCACCACCGTGCCGCCCTGCTCCACGTACTCATGCAGGGTTGCCGTAAACGTCGGATGCGTCAGGAAGTAGATCGGCACGATCACCACTTGGTAGCGGTTCAGCGCCTCCTCCGGCCCCACCACATCGATCAGCGGGTGCCAACGGTAGAAGCCGTTGTAGGTGGTGACCAGCTCTTTTTTATAATCAAACGCACTGGACTGCCGTTGAATCTGCCAGGCCCAGGCATTCTCCGGGTCGTAGTAGATCGCAACTGGCGTGCTCAAGTCTGCCGCATTCCACGCATCCCCGATCAAGGCCAGTTCCTCTGCCACCTGTTGCACCTCGTGGAACTTCCGCTTCGGCTTGCCATCGTGGTCGAGGATGCCGTGGCAGAACTCCTCCGTGCCGAAGTGCGCCGCCCGCCAGCGGAAATAGACGATCGCCTCCGCCCCGTGCGCAATCGCTTGGTAGGTCCAGAGCTTGATGTGCCCCGGGCGCGGCAGATAACCGATCATGTCCCAGCCCTGTGCCCCAGCCAGCTCCTCCATCACCCAGTAGCGCTGGTGCTTCGTCCCCCGACAGAGGTCGTGGTTTAGCGCAATCGCGGCAGGCGGAATCGGCTCCGGCAGCCCGCCCCAGACCGGGTAGTTGTCAAATGCGATCACATCGAGATCGCGTGCGACCTTGCGCTGATCCAGCGCCTGCTCCAGATAGACGAAGTTGTGTGTGACGAACCGCCCCGGTGCCCCGGCGCGGATGATCTCCGTCTGGATGCGATTGAAGCTGACGATCTGATCGGAGCAGAAGCGATGGTAGTCGAGCAACAGGCCCGGGTTGTGCGCCGTCAGCACCTTGCGCGGGACCGGGATCTGCTCCCAGCGGGTGTACGTCTGCGACCAGAACACCGTGCCCCACGCTTCGTTCACCGCGTCCAACGTGCCGTAGCGCGCCTGCAGCCAGCTGTGAAACGCCGTCCGGCATTGGTCGCAGTAGCACTTGTCCGACCCTTCATGCCCGTATTCATTGTCGGTCTGCCACCCGATGATCGCCTCATGTGCCCCATAGCGCTCGATCATCGCGCGGGTGATGCGCGCCGAGTGCGCGCGATAGATCGGCGCGGAGAAACAATAGTGCCGCCGCCCGCCAAACGAGATGCGCACCCCGTTCGGATCGACCGGCAGAATCTCCGGATGCTTCTCAATCAACCACGCAGGTGGCGTCGCCGTCGGGGTGCCGAGAATCACCGCGATCCCCGCCGCGTGAAGCATCGCAATCGCGTCATCGAACAACGACCAATCGAACTGCCCTTCCTCCGGCTCCATCAAACTCCAGCCGAACTCCGCCATCCGCACCACGTTGACCCGTAGCTCTTGCATCAAGCGAATATCTTCCGCCCACAGCGCGCGCGGCGTGTGCTCCGGGTAATAATCCACACCCATATACATCTCGGACATACCTCCCTTACCCTTTTACCGAACCGCCCAGCAGACCGGCCACAAATTGACGTTGCAGGAACAAGAACAGCACCAGAATCGGCAGCGTGGACAACAGCGTCCCCATCATCACCTGCCCATAGTCGATCCGCGACAGCCCGATCAGCGAAGAGAGCGCGACGGGCAACGTGTACATATCGGACGAGTTCATCACGAGCAGCGGCCAGACGAAATTGTTCCACTGGAACATGAACATGAAGATCGCCAACGCCGCCAAGGCCGGGCGCATCACGGGCAGCACGATCGAGGTAAAAATCCGCCACTCCCCGCTGCCTTCCACCCGCGCCGCTTCCAGCAGCTCGTTGGGGATCGCCTGCATGTTTTGCCGCATCAGGAAGATGCCGAACGGATGGGCGAGGTTGGGCAGGATCACCGCTTGGTAGGTGTTCAGCCAGCCCCATTTCGCCATCAGTTGGAACAAGGGAATCAGCGTCACTTGATAAGGGATCATGATCGCAACCAACAAGGCGAAGAACAGCACATTGCGCCCTTTAAACTGAAACTTGGCAAATGCATAACCGGCCATCGAGCAGATGATCACGCTGAAGATCGTGTACAGCGTGGTGATGATCAGCGAATTGACCAGCACGCCTGAGAAGCCGATGCCCGCTTCCAGATTGGCAAAGTTCGTGCCGAAGTTCGAGCCCGGCAGCCAGTTCGGCGGGGTTGAGAAGATCTCCCCGCTGGTGCGTGTCGCGCCGACGAACATCCAATAGAAGGGGCCCACCGAGAGCAACGCGGCGAGGAGCAGCACGAGATGCACGGGCAGCCCGGCGATTCGATTGTGACGCATCATTTGTCATCACCTGCCCATTTCATCTGCAGATAGGACAGCCCGCCGATCAACAGCACCAGCACATAGGCGATCGCCGACGCGTATCCGAAGTCGAAGTACTTGAAGCCATTTTGATAGAGGTACAGCGTGATCGTCATCGTCGCGTTGTCCGGGCCGCCTTTGGTCAAAATGAACGACTCATCGAACAACTGTAGCGTGCCGATCGTCGAGAGCACGAACGCGAACAAGATCAGCGGTCGCATCTGCGGCATCGTAATGGCAAAAAACTGCTTGATCGGCCCCGCCCCATCGAGGCTGGACGCTTCATAGAGCTCGCGGGGAATGTTTTGCAGACCGGCGATGAAGATGATCATGTTGTAGCCGACCCAGCGCCACGTGATCACCAAGATCAGCGCTGCTTTGGCCCAGAACGGATCGGCCAGCCACGCCACAGGCGCGATGCCGAACCAAGAGAGCACATAGTTCGCGATCCCGTTGTTCTCGTCGAGGATGGTCTTGAACACGATGGACGACGCCACCAGCGCCGTCACAGTCGGCAAGAACAACGCAATGCGATAGACAGCCTTCATCCGCACGAGCGCCGATTGGAGCAAGGACGCCAGAATCATCGCGATCATCAGCATCATCGGCACTTGGATGATCAGAATCGTAAACGTGTTCTGCAGCGAGGTCCAGAACAGCGGGTCTTGCAGCAGGCGCTCATAGTTGGCCAGACCGGCGTACACATACTGGCCTTCCTCGCGCACTTGGAAGCTGAGCAGCAGCGATTCAATGATTGGGTAGAGCGTAAACAGCGCGAACAACAGGATCGCGGGCGCGATCAGCAGGTACGGAAACGCCCGGTCCGACCGCCAACGCCGCCGCTGCTGCGGCTTGCCGAGAGACGTCTCTGCCAGGATCGGTTTCATGTGGCCTCACCCCTCCTTTACGTAGTAGAAAAAACGCTCCTCCGAGCGTTCGAACGACAAGCGGCGGCTCCCTCCGCACGCCTCAGCGTCCAGCTGAAACCGCCGCTCTCATCCGACTGTTCGTTTGATAGCTACGGGTCGAGCGCTTAGTTCACCTTGCGCTTGCTCTCGCCGGCGATCTGCTTCGCAGCGCTGGCCAGCCCGTCCTTCACACTCGTGCCCTTCAGCAAGATCGACGCTTGGGCGTCAGCGACATGCTTCAGCGCGCGCGAGTAATCGTTCGTGTAGTTGACGCCTGCGATCTTGTTCGACTGCTCGGCGAACATCTGGTAGATCGGCTGGTTGTTGAAGAACGCTTGCGGCTCTGCGAAGAACGGGTCCTTGTACGTCTCCAGCAGCGACGGGAAGAGGCCGAACTGCTTCATCATCACCATCTGTGCACCCACATCGGTCATCGCGAACTCCACGAACTTATACGCGAGGCTCTGGTTCTTGCTCGCGGCCGGCACCACGAGGTTCGAACCGCCGAGGTTCGAGGCGCGGTTGCCGCCTTTTTCAAACGCAGGCAGCTGCATCACGTCCCACTTGCCCTTCAGCTCCGGCGCTTGGTCTTGGATCGTGCCCGAGTACCACACCCCGAACGGCACGGTCGCGACCGAGCCGTTTTTCGTAGCGGTCACCGTACCGTCCCAGCCGTTCGCATTGACGACCAGCCCGGCATCTTGCATCTCCTTGATCTTGCTCATCGCCTTGACCGACTTCTCCGAGGTCAGGTCGATGTTACCGCTTTCATCGAAGTAGTACGTTTGGAGTTGGTTCAGCATCATTCGGAACAGCGCATCATCGTTCGCCACGTCGATCGGCAACAGCGCGGTGCCCGTCTCCTGCTTGATCTTCTTGCCCGCGGCGATCAGGTCGTCCCACGTTTCGATTGCTTTCGGATCGACGCCCGCCTTCTGGAACAGGTCGGTGCGATAGAACACACCTGCTGGGCCGATGTCCCACGGCATCGCGATGATCTTGTCCTTCACCGCTGCCTGCTGCCATTTCGAGGCGCTGATCTTGTCCTTGTACGCGTCCGCCCCGAGCTTCGAGAGGTTGGCGAACCCATCGGGGAACTGGTGCGTGTAGATCGGCAGTCGCTCCGTCTCCATCTGGATCACGTCAGGCAACCCGGCGCCGTTGGCCGACAGCCCCGCTGTCACTTTGTCATACACATCGGTGCGGCCGATGTCCTCGACGACCACCTTGATGTCCGGGTATTTTTTGTTAAACTCCGGCACGATCGCTTGCAAGCTCTTGGCGGCGATGTTCCAGCCCCAGACCTTGATCTCGCCCTTGGTTGCATCTGCCTGCGGCTCCGTCGTGCTGCTGGAGCTACAAGCGGTCAGCACCAACGTCATGCCCATGAGAGCGGCCAGCCATTTCGTACGTACACGTTTGCTCATCGTTTTGAAAAGCCTCCTCTTTCGTTTGATTTCGAATTGTTATTATTCTA
>JGI12273J12029_10004951_pt1 | contig 10102 bp, 9 predicted proteins | sample SoiCrureplicaC0C_FD_12029 | JGI IMG/M metagenome (IMG submission 12029) | reverse complement strand
CGCGCAGAGACACGGGCTTTTTTTCAGAAACTTTAGCGGTGCACGACCGACGTTTTCGTTTCCCAATCCGAATGCAGCAGCGCACGCTCCCATTCGTCGTTGTCGGTAATGTCGCGCAGGGTGTACCAACCGTCGCCGAGGTCATCGAAGGTCATAAGGAAGCCTTCGCGGCCTTCGGAGACTCGCAGGCAGAACAGATAGGTGCGTCCGTCCACGTCGAACAGGTCGACCGCGTCATAATCGTAAACACCGTGCCCTTCGACTTCGAGGTGAAGCTGCTTGCCGAGCACGTCGCGCAGATTGTCTTCCATCAGTCCGATCTCGTTTCGCATATTCCTGACACCTCCAGTTACGTACTACGGTATCAGAAAGTGCAGAACACGTCCACCTGCGTTACAGGTCTCGATCCTCCGCAAGCAACACCAGCCCACAGGATGCGGCGCATCGTCCTTCGCGCACCTCCGCTCCGCAGCGGCAGCGATTGGGCTCCGGCAGCGGGTCGAGCCAGATGTACGCCTCAGGCCCGGCCAACGCGTAGTGCGGCAACAACACGCGCTCCCGATAGCGAGCCAACTGCCGCGCCACTTGCGGGGAGCGGTGTGCTTGGTGGTGGCAGGCAGCATCGAGGCAGATGCCATTATCCGCCGTACCGAGCCCGCCCTGCCCTCGGGGTTTGATGTGATGCACCTCGCGCCCCGGACGTCCGCACAACACACACCGCTCCCCATCGCGCGCCCGAATGTGCGCCCGCACGAGCGGGCTGAAATCATTTCGCTTATGCGCTGCCTGCCGCGCTTCACGAGCCGCGCGTTTGGTCGATGGGGCACCGGATGGAGGCACTCCGTTCGCTCTTGAATCAGTCGGTTCCGCCACGAAGGCTTACACCTCTTCGAAGAGCAGTGCGGCGCCGATCACGCCAGCGTCGTTGCCGAGTTCCGCGAGGCGGATCGTCGTACCCGCCGTTACGCGTGGCACGGCATAGCGAGCGAACGCCTCTTGCAAGGGACGCAACAGAGCCTCACCAGCCTTGGACACACCACCGCCGACCACGATCACCTGCGGGTTGGTCGTCACGCCGATGTTGGCAAGCGCGAAGCCCAACGTATCCAGCGCATACGCCACCACTTCCTGCGCCACGGCATCTCCCTTGACCGCCGCTTCGAAGATCACGCGCGTCGAGAGCTCCTGCCCCACCAACGCCGAAGCTGCGCCAGCTGCCAACCGCGCCTCCGCTTCCTTCACAATCCCCGTCGCCGAGGAGATCGTCTCCAAGCACCCATAGCGCCCACAGCCGCACAGGCGACCGCCTTCACGCAAGATCGTGATGTGCCCGATCTCCCCGCCACAGCCGTTCGATCCGTGGACGACCTTGCCTTCCACGATCACCCCACCGCCCACACCCGTGCCGAGCGTGACGCAGAGCGCATCGCGGAAGCCCTTGCCACCGCCTGCTAACGCCTCGCCGAGCGCGGCGGCGTTCGCATCGTTCTCCACTTGCACCGGCTTGCCCAGGCGACGCCCGAGGTCTTCCGCGAGCGGCACATCCTTCCACCCGATGTTGACCGCTTCCTCGACTACACCGGTAGCAAAGTTAATGCCGAGGGCGGGAATCCCCACGCCGATGCCCTTGACGTCATCAAACGACCAGCCCGCCTCTGCGACCACATCGCGCGCCAGTTGCGCCATGTTGGCCAGCATGTGCTCGCTGCCCAGCTCCGACTCTGTCGGGATCTCCGTCTTATAAGCGATCGACCCGTCGCCGAACACCGCAGCGCCTTTGATCGTCGTGCCGCCTACATCAATGCCAACCCACTTGTTCATCGCTTCGTCCTCCTCGGCTTACGCGTAATGCTCCAGAATGGTCAGCACGAACATCGCATGCGACCACGTCAACGGTACCACCCAGCCCGGTCCGCCGTGTTCCTTATCGACCTGCTCCGGGAGCAAGCCCGTCGACGTCTGATGCTGCAACACCCAATCCAGCGCTTCACGCACCGTCTGTTGATCGCCGCGACGGTTCGCATCGAGCGCCAGCCAGAGCGTGCAGAGCACCCACGGGTTGCCGCCTGCATACTGGTCGTTCTCATAGCGACGGATGCCACCCACACCTGGCTGCGTGCACAGCTCGCGCACCGCCTGCGCAGTCGCCACCACCTGCTCCTGCTCCGCATCGAACAGCTCAAACGGGTAGGACAGACCCAGCAGCGACGCATCGACGATCGTGTCATACTTCGCATAGAAGCGCTCATAGCCATGTTCGTCCGCTTGCGTGAACACCTCGTCTCCTGCCGCGCGACGCGCTTCAAACTCATGCGGCTGCACTTGCAAGTTCACGCCCCGGTACCAGCTGCCCTTCTCTGCGTTGAAGAGCGTCGAGACCGCTTCCTTCACGCGCAGGCCCGCCAGACGGTATCGCTGCGCATCGCCCGACTCGCCGAGGTGCTCCGCTGCGTCCGCCATCGCCAACAGCGCAGCTGCCACCGCAGCCGACGAATACGTATGCTGCGCCAGACGCTCTTCCCACAAGTCCATGCTCGGACGCGGGAAGTTCGATGTTTCCTCCAGCGTCGTCAGCAGGTGGTCAGCGCCACGCTTCATCGAATCCCAGCACTGCTTCAGGAACGCTTCGTCCTTCGTGATCAGATAGTGCTGCCACATGCCCCACATGATCGAAGCCGGCTCATCCGCTTGATAGCCCCACGACGGTGCCAGCTCCCCGTTCATGTAATGGCGGTGATCCCACGAGCCATCCGGATCTTGCGCCTTCATCGCCCACTCATAGAACTTGCGGCCCACATCGTGGTAGCCCGCCATGTCGATGGCGGTGGTGATGTAGCCCGCATCACGGCCCCAGCAATAGCCGTAGCCACCACACTGCGTCCAGTGCGGGTCGAACTCCGGTGCCGCGATCAGCCCGCCGTGCACCGCGTCGGCCATCAGCGAGAACACCAGCAACGAACGGCGGTACATCGTATCGAGGCGCTCGTCGCCCGTCCGAACTTGCTTGCCACGAGCAAGGAACTCAGCAGCTGCCGTCTCCGCTTGTTGACGCAGCCCCTCTGCCCCAAACTCACGCGCGGCTGCCAAACGCAGCGCCGCTTCATGGCGGTTGTGACCAAACGCGAGGAAGATCGGGAACTCAGCCGTCGCGCCCGGCGCGATCGTCTGCGTGAACACCTGCCCCGCCTGCGAGCCCAGCTCGGTGTTGGAACGGTTGTAGCCATAGCCGTTCAGACGGCGCTTCTGCAGATGGCCTTCCGGGTTGCCGAGGTGGAAGCCGTACGGTCGTTCCGGCCCACCGATCATCACCCAGTACGAGCGGCGGAAGTGCGCAATCGCCCCATGCGTATCATCATACAGCACCGACTGGTAGATCGAGCTCTCCTCCATATGCATGTCCGTCAGGAAGAGCAGATCCACGTCAACGGCCTCCGCGCTGTTGTTCGTCACGCGGTAGTGGCGCACCAGAATATCATCGTGCGGCGCGACAAAATCAAGCGACGACACCGCCAGCGGCAGCGTGTCATGCGTATAGGTCGTCTGCACGATGTTCGTGTCGCCCACATACTGCTGCGCATGCGTGAACGCGTCCGACTGTAGCTCATGCACCATCTCCGCTCCGTTCAAGCGCAAGCCGGTCACAATGCGGTTCACATGTTGCGCATAATCGATCGTCGGCCAAAAGGCGCGCGCCAGCTCGCCATTTTGCAACAAGCACGCCAAGATCCGGCCATTGCCGATGACCGAATCGATCAGATACGGTTTCATCTTCGTCTGTGTCATATCCCAAACCACCCTTTTCTATGCAATCGTTTGCACCCACAAACAAAACATCTGGAAAAAAGAGAGTTATCCTTCAGCAGGACAACTCTCTGTTTTTCCGAGACCATACGTACATACTTTCCGCCAAACTCGAACGTATTGTTAGAAGATCGTTTCTTCCGTATCTGCGTTGAAGATGTGGATCTTGTTGATATCGAGCGCCAGGGAGAGGCTGCTGGTCGGCTTGACTTCTGTGCGTGCAGACACTCGCGCCACGAGGGTCTGGCCAGCCAAGTCGAGGTATACATAAGATTCTGCACCGAGCATTTCGACGACTTCGACAGTGGCGTCGACGATTGCTTCGGAGTAGGTTTCCTTTACGACTTGCTCATCATGCACGTTCTCCGGACGGATGCCGAGCACGACGTTTTTGCCGATCAGGCCGGCGTCCTTCAGCGCTTGGGTGCGGCCTTCCGGCAGCTTGACGTTGATGGAGGTGCCGCGGAAGTACAGCGCGCCACCTTCTTCGGCGAGGGTGCCGCGGAGGAAGTTCATCGCCGGGGAGCCGATGAAGGACGCGACGAACATGTTGTTCGGGTGGTTGTAGATCTCCTGCGGAGTGCCCACCTGTTGCACGATGCCGTCCTTCATGACGACGATGCGGTCGCCCATCGTCATCGCTTCAGTCTGGTCGTGGGTGACGTAGATGACGGTCGTCTGCAGACGTTGATGCAGCTTCGCGATCTCCGCGCGCATCTGAACGCGCAGCTTCGCATCCAAGTTGGAGAGCGGTTCGTCCATCAGGAACACTTGCGGTTCGCGGACGATCGCGCGGCCCAGTGCCACACGCTGACGCTGACCGCCGGAGAGCGCCTTCGGCTTGCGGTCGAGCAGGTGCTCGATGTCGAGGATCTTCGCTGCTTCCCGCACGCGGCGGTCGATTTCCTTCTTGTCCAGCTTGCGGAGCTTCAGGCCGAACGCCATGTTTTCGTAGATGTTCATGTGCGGGTAGAGCGCGTAGTTCTGGAAGACCATCGCGATGTCGCGATCCTTCGGATGCACATCGTTGACTTTGCGGTCGCCGATCCACAGCTCGCCGTCGGAGATGTCTTCAAGACCTGCCACCATGCGGAGGGTGGTCGATTTGCCGCAGCCGGACGGGCCGACCATGACGAGGAATTCTTTATCTTCGATGTCGAGGTGGAAGTCCTTCACCGCGACGACGTCACCAGCGTAACGTTTGTACACGTGCTTCAGTTGAACGCGAGCCATGCAACTCATCTCCTCTACTGTCTCTTATCAGGGAATCTTTGTCTTTAGTATACCCGGAAAGCGTTTGCAGGACGATTGGACACGTTTCACAAACTCGGGCAGGTGCGTTTGGTTATTTTGTACATTCAGCTCGACGAAGCAGCAGAGCGAGCCAGAGCGTCCAGCCTTGGAGCGGGTTGCGGATCTCCAGCCCGGTCAGCTCGGTGATGCGGTCGAGGCGGTAGAGCAGCGTGTTGCGGTGGATGTAGAGCGACTTGGCGGTGTCGGTCAGCTGTTGCCCGTGCTCCACGAACGCCACGATCGTCTCGCGCAACTCCGGCGAGAGCACATCGAGGACCGGGGCGGGCAACACTTCCTCGATGAACGCCTCGCGGATGGCTTCAGGCACCCCATACAACACCCGCGCCAGCCCGAGCTGCCCATAGACATGCAGCGTCTCTTGGCTGCGGAACTGCCGCCCCGCCGCCAACGCAAACGCCGCTTCCTCCCGCGCCACCTCCAACTGGGCCAAGCCATGCACCTGCGAAACCCCTGCCCGCACCAGCACCAACAACTCTGTGCCCACCGTATCCAACCACGCCCGCAGCTTGTCCGTCAACATCCCCTGCTCCTCCTCGGGAGCTGCGTGACTGCCAGCAGTAGCGCTCCCGGCAACGCTTCCTGAAGCGCCACTTCCCGCACTGTTCCCCACCGATGGCAGACCACCTGTGACGCCAGCAGCGTCTACCTCCAACACCCCCAGCAGCACCTGCAATCGCTCGCCATCGGTTGCAACGATCGCGAGCTCCTCTTCCAGCAGTTCCTCGAACAACGCAACCGCTTCGCCCACAAGCTTCACATCTTCCGCCCGGCCGAATTCCACGGTGACGATCACCGCCCCGCTGATCGGTGGCTCGCCCCGGCTCCCGAGCCCCTCTGCCGTCCAGAGCCCCGCTACCGCCCGCTGCATGTTTTCACCATCAACGTCACGGCCAGCCAACCACTCCCGCACCAACGCTTCCTCTGCGCCTGCACCCGTTGCGGGCACTTCCTCTATGTACAACGCGAGCAACTCCGCTGCCAACGGCGGCAGATCACGCACCGCAACGCGCAACACTTGCCCTGCACCCAGCGGCACATGCCAGACGTCCCCTTGACAAAAAGGCCGTTCTCCCTCAAGAGAACGACCCTCTGCCAGAGTGCCGTGGGTTCGTAAAATCTCCGCCAACCGGCGATAGTCCACCATGCTCTCCACTCCCACCTTAACGACTGACTGCCTAGACCTACACGCTGGCCGACCGCTGCTCCGACTCCACGGGCTTCACGAAACCCATCGTCATCCACTTGCGCTGTCGCCAGCGCCACAGCATCAGCAAGCCACGGAACCATTCGTCGACCGTGTAGCCGATCCAGACCCCGACCAACCCGAGATCGAGCACCACACCGAACAGATACGCCAGCGACACGGCGAAGCCCCACATCGAGAGCACGCCCATGTACACTGGAAACTTCGCATCGCCCGCCGCACGCAGTGCCGCGATCACCACCAGATTGAACGTCCGACCCGGTTCTAGAATCAACGTCATCAGAATCAACGTGCTGCCCATCGCGATGATCTCCGTGTTGTCGGTGAAGATGCTCATCAACGGCTCGCGTAACAGCGAGAACACCACCGCCATTACCATCACCACGCCGAGCGAGATCTTCAGATTGCGCAAACCGATCTGATACGCATCTTCCAACCGCCCCGCACCTACACTGCGTCCGACCATGATCTGCGTCGCGCTGCCGACGGCGATGGCGAACAGGAACACGAACATCATCACATTCTGTGCATACACCTTGGTCGTCAGCGCCTCCGTGCCGATCATCGCCACGAAGTACGTGATCATGATCTGCGACGCGTTGTACATCAAGTTCTCCCCCGCCGCCGGGATCCCGATGCGCAGGATGCTCGTCATCACATCGCGCGGGAACTTGAAGAACTTCGCCCACGGCAGTGGCTCTTCCACACGGCGCACCAACAACCACGCCGTCGCCAACATGCCGAGCACGCGTGCGACAGTCGTCGAGATCGCCACCCCGGTCACCCCGTACTGCGGCAAACCGAACGGACCGTACAGCACCAAGTAGTTGCCGATGATGTTCAACACATTCATCCCGATCGTGATGTACATCGCATCGCGGGTGTACCCATAACTGCGCACCGTCGAGGACATCGCCATCGTCAACGCTTCCACGAACGCGAACCCACCGACGATCGTCACGAACACCAACCCGTAGTCCATCAACTCGCCCGGCAAGCTCATCATCGTCAAAAACTGCTCGGCGAACACATACATAATCGCACTCAGCACCAACCCAAAGACCAAGTTGACCGCCAGTGCGACCACTGCCACTTCTGATGCTTTCTTATGATTGCGAGCCCCTACATACTGCGAGACCACGATTCCCGTCCCCATCGCAACAAATCCGAACATCACGATCAGAATCGAAGACAGCTGGTTGGCCACACCGACCGCTGCGACTGCATCATCCGAATACCGGGAGAGCATCAGCGTATCGACATTGCCCATCAGCATGTGCAACGTGATCTCAATAAAAATAGGCCAAGTCAAGGCATACAACGACAGCTTCTCGACCTTTTCTAGTTTGCTCATCTTCGACCTTCTGTCTGTATGGATTCATAAACTCATACCAGTATACCAGATCGAACAGCAGTCGACGAAGACCTCACACAAATTTACAGCATTCGATTCCCCGGGAAATGAGCTGTCGAGAAACCGCGCAAAAACTACGTCCGCACCTTGCGTTTCGTCAACAACCGCACTCGTTTGTCGAAGGGCAACAGCTCCTCTGGCGAATTGGCGCGCGGTTTGATGGCGAACAGAGTCAACAGCACTGTCACCGCACAGACCCCTGCAATCGTAATAAACAGCACCCGATGCGAGATCTGCTCCAGCACCGACACGATCGGCGGCCCCAGCGACACCCCGATAAAGCGCATCGAGCTGTAGATCGAAGTGATCGTGCCCCGTTCGCTCTTTTCAATCCCTTCCGTGATGAACGTGTCGAGACAAGGGAGCATCAACCCAATTCCCACCCCACCGAAGCAGAGCGACGTGATCAGCAGATAAATCCCCGGGTAGAGCGCACCGACGAGAATGCTCACCGTCAGCAACAGCGAGCCCGTGAAAGCCAGCCATTTCATCAGCTTCTTATTCGGTCCGATCTGCTGCCCGGTCCCGTACGACGCGAGACAGAGCGCGAGCAAAGGGATCGCTAACACGAGCCCTTTTTGTACCCCGTCGACCCCGTATTGCTGCTCTAACAACGAAGACAAATAGAAGAGCACGCCGAACAGGACGAACATCGAGATGCACCCAACAGCAAAAATCGCGGCGAGCCAGCGGCCTTTTTCTTTGAAAATCGTCAGGATCGAGTGGACGAACGCGCCGAACTGCTGGTTGACGCCGGGCTTTTCGGCGGGCGGCGTCTTCACGAAGAACAGCACCATGAAGATGGAGACCAGACAGAACACCGGGATGGCAAGGAAGGGGAGAAACCACACAATCGTGGCAAGATATGCGCCGACAATCGGGCTCAGTACCTTCCCGAGCGTATTGGACGTCTCGATGATGCCGAGACCGGAGCTGACCTCATCGTCGGAGCGGAACATATCGCCAACCAGCGGCAGCACAATCGGCGCGGCTCCCGCTGCCCCGACGCCTTGGAGCAGACGCCCGAGCAAGATCAGCCAATAGGAATTGTCGATCCACCAGGCGGATAAGCCGGAGATCGCCCCCCCAAGGGCGGTGATGAAGAGGCTGGGGATAATAATCGTTTTCCGACCGAACTGGTCGGAGAGGAATCCCGCGATGGGGATGAGCAGAATCGCGACGACCGAGTAAGCGGTGATCACCAAGCTCACTTGTAGCGAAGTGATGTTCAATTGCTTTTGAATCGCGGGCAGGATCGGGATCAACATCGAGTTCCCGAGCGTCATGATGAGCGGCACTGAGGCCACCGATGCCAAGTCCCATTTCTTCCATTCAAACATGCGAGGTGATCCCTGCCTTTCGTGCGTGGAGTAAACCTAGTAATCCACCCGGACTAACGATACTTTCCCCACAGCAAGACGGCACTATCCTGTTGGAAACTAGAAAAAGAGCCCTTGCACGGGCTCTTTTTCATACGTTGACTATCGGTTGAGCAACTGGCGGACGGCCGCTTCATCGAGGCCGACGACCACGCCGCGGGCGGTTCGCACGATCGGGCGCTTCACGAGCGTCGGCTCGGTGGCCATCAGTGCGGCCAGTTCCGATTCAGGCATCGCGTAGAGCTCGTCTTGACGCTCGCGGAACACGGGAGACGCCGGGCGGATCAAGTCGCGCACGGTCAAGTTGAGGTGCTGGGCGATGTCGATGATCTCCGCCGCCGTCAGCATCTGCGTCGTCAGGTCTTGTGCCGGCACGTCAGCGCCTGCCAGCTCAGTCAACAGCGTGCGCATCGGTTGCGTCTTGCTACAGGCCGGGTGGTAGTACCATTTCACATCTTCAGCCAAAGGTTAGACCTCCTTCACATGTACCTTTTGAATCATCTGTTCTTCGATATACGTGCGGTACTCAGGGTTATGACCAAGTTGTTTGCGTGCCTTCGCGTAGGCGAGGATGTCGGGCGTGATCTCCGGGTAGAGCTGGACGTTCGGCAGTTCCGCGAGCGGCACCCACTTGACGGCCGTCTGGTTGGCATCGGGATGGTCGGACAGTTGTGGTTGGCAGCCAGCGCGCAGCGTGCAGTCGAAGATCACGCTGACGCTATGTACATCTCCGTAGAGGTTGTGATTCTGCGTCGGCTCATACTCATACACAAACGCCACCGGCCCGACCATTACGTCGGCCGAAGCCTCCTCCCACGCCTCGCGTTTCGCTGTTTCGGCCAACGTCTCCCCCGGCTCATTCCCGCCGCCGGGCAAATTGTAGTGCAGCCCGTTCTCATCCACAAACTCCACCAACAACACCTGCTCCTCCTGCAAGATGAGCGCCGCGCCACGCAGGCGAATCTTCTGCATCGTCATGTTGTACACCCC
>JGI12273J12029_10018195_pt1 | contig 10138 bp, 8 predicted proteins | sample SoiCrureplicaC0C_FD_12029 | JGI IMG/M metagenome (IMG submission 12029) | reverse complement strand
CCGCTTCGTTGTGATATCTATATCTTAAGGCATGGCCAGCTTGCCCATAACGGTGGGCGACGCAGCGCCGGTAGCGGCGGGAAGGTTGTTCGGCTCGCCGAAGAGGAAGTTGTTGCCAAAGAGAGCGAAGGCCACCGCTTCCTTGGCATCGCTGGAGACCCCAAGGCCGTCCGAGGTTAGAACCTTAATGCCAGGGAGCCGCTCGCCCAGCATGGAGAGAAGAGTCCGGTTGTGGGCTCCGCCTCCGGAAATGATCACTTCCCCGATGGGATACTGCGGCAGGACAAAGTCCTTGTAGCCCCGGGCAATGGTTTCCGCCGTGAATGCCGTAAACGTAGCCACGATGTCCTCCGGTGCCAGTCCCCTCTCCTTCATCCTAGCCAGCCATTCGGCCGCGTAGGGCTTGCCGAACATCTCCCGTCCGGTAGTCTTGACCGGCTTCATGCTGAAGTAGGGATGAGCCATCATCTCGGATAAGGTCCCCGAGTCCACCGTGCCGCGAGCGGCCCAATCCCCGTTGGCGTCATAGGTGGCGGCTCCCTCCGACAGCACATACACCGCCTGATCGATCAGCATGTTGCCTGGGCCTGTATCGAAGGCGATAACCTGCTCCGGCCGGCCTCCCGCCGGGATCGCCGCACAGTTGCCGATACCGCCGATATTCTGAACCACCCGGCCGATCCTCTCATCCTGGAACAGGATCACATCGGCATAGGGGGTAAGCGGGGCCCCCTGTCCTCCTACCGCCATGTCCGCCGTCCGGTAGTCTCCGACCACGGGCTTCCCGGTCTCCTTGGCGATGACGGACAAATCGCCGATTTGAAGGGTGGACCGAACATCCTCCGGTCGTTCCTCCAGCTTTTCCGGGATATGCCAAACCGTTTGCCCATGAGAGCTGATCAGATCAACCTCCTCCATGGAACGGCCGGCGCGGCGTACGGTCTCCAGCACTGCCTCGGCAAACCGATGCCCCAGCTCGAAATTCACGGAGCAAACCGTCGCCACATCGGATCGGTCGATGGTGCACAGCTCCTTCAGCCTTTCCCGGATCCGATCCTCGAAGGGATACGATTCGAAATGGATCAGCTCCGCCTTCGATCGGAGCCCGGTTCCCGTTACCCGAACCAGCGCCGCGTCAATGCCGTCCAAGGAGGTGCCGGACATCAGCCCGACGATCAACCGGGACTCCTTCTCCGTTACCTGCTTCAGCCACTCGATCATCAGCCTTTGCCTCCCACGCCCGCAGGGTGCTGCTCTCCCAAAGTAACCGGAAGCCGTCCCTCCGCCGAAATGGCTCCTACAAGTGCCTTGGCAGCGCTGCGGAGTGCCAGCGGCCGGCTTTCATAGGCCGCTACGAAGGTTTTCACCTCCGGGAATTTCAGCAGATCATACGGATTCCGGGTAGCCACAACCACCAGCTTGGAGCCGAGCTTCTGCAGCTCTTGAACGAGACGAATCTGGCCCGCCGAGAAGCTCGCATTATAAGTACCTACCACCACTTGCCCATAAGCGGCAGCCTGCTTCAGGAGCTCCTCAATCCGGGCCTCCACGTCAGCCAGAGGAACGGAAGCTTCCGTTACCTCGACTCCTACCTCCCTAAGGGCTCCCCCGAGAGTGAGGGGCATGCTCAAGGCATCATCCACCATGGTGACCACCTGGGTCTCCAGGGAGATCACGAAGGTATCCGTCTTGGTCAAAGGCAGAACTCCGGCCTCATTCTTGACCACGGTGATACTGGCCTCGCTGATCTGCCGTGCCGTCTCCTTATGCTCTGCGATTCCGACCCCGTCTGTTCCGGCCGCCGAAGCTTCGTAGAGCCCTCGCTTCTGCTTAAGAGCCAAAAGACGTGCCACGGATTGATCGATCCGTTCTTCCGTCAGCCTTCCGGATTCCACTGCCTTAAGTATGGCGTCGATAGCACCCGCTTGCCATTCGTGGGTGTGGCTGATCAGGACGATATCCGCTCCCGCCTCAACGGCCATTACGGAAGCTTCTACGGTGCCGTAATGCTTGGAAATGGCATGCATCTCCATACAGTCGGTCATAATTACGCCATTGAAGCCCAATTCCTCCCGAAGCAGACCGGTCAACACCTTATGGGACAACGTGACCGGAAGCTTCTCCGACTCCAGAGCCGGGAAATAGATGTGCGCCGACATCACGGCATCCACACCCTCCGCAATGGCACGGCGGAACGGCACCAGCTCCACCTGCTCCATTCGCTCGCGGCTGTGACCCACGGTCGGAAGGTCCAGGTGGGAATCTACATTCGTGTCTCCGTGTCCCGGAAAATGCTTGGCCGTCGCCACTACCCCGGCGTCCTGCAAGCCGTTCATCAGCCGACAGCCGTATTCCGCCACAAGCTCCGGAGACTCCCCGAAGGAGCGTACACCGATAACCGGATTGTCTGCGTTGTTGTTCACGTCCAGATCCGGAGCATAGTTCAGGTTGATTCCCAGGGCCCTCAGCTCGCGACCGCTGATGGCACCCGCTTCATAAGCCCAGTCCGAGCGGCCAGCCGCTGCAATAGCCATCTGCCCAGGCATTAAGGCAACGCCCTCCGTAATCCGCGCCACCATGCCTCCCTCCTGATCGATGGAGATCCATAGAGGCGCAATGCCGGCTTCCTTCGCCGCTTCCTGCAGCCCATTGCTTAAGCGCGCAACCTGAGAAATATCCTTAACGTTGCGGGCAAAATATATGACTCCTCCCACACCCTGTTCCCTGATCAGCTTCAGAATCCCTTCGGAGGGCTCCGTTCCGTCAAAGCCGCAAACGATCATTTGGGCTACCTTTTGCCTGAGGCTCATGCTTTTGATATCCATGTCAGTTCCTCCCATATCGCAGGTAGGGCTCCCTACGCCGCTTCCACTCATCCGTATCCTTTTTCCATAATGAAATGATCTGCTCCGCTCCGCCATCCTCCGTCAAGGACGTCCGCACCAGCTCGCTGCCCGTCAACAAATCAATGAACGGCTTCCGCCCAATGGCAAAAGGACTGAGCCACTCAAACCGATCCGGATGCAGCCGCGCCGCTTCGTGCACCAGGTGCAGTCCGACGTCCACCGACCGGTAAGCCGCCGGATCCGTAACGAATACTCTTATCCCGTAACATAAGTCCCCGGAATGCTTCGAGAACGTCGGTGTGAAATAAACGGGAACCGTCTGAAGACCTGGGAGCTGCAACGCATTTATCCTGCGGCTCCATTCCCGTCCGTCCATCCACGGCGCCCCCAGCATTTCGAAAGGCCGCGTCGTTCCCCGTCCCTCCGATAGATTCGTTCCTTCGAAGAAGCAAGTCCCGGCATACACCCGAACCGTATCCATCAGGGGCATGTTCGGCGACGGCAGCATCCAGGGGAGTCCGGTTTCCGGAAACTCCATATCCCGGGTCCAGCCCTCAAGGGGAACCACGTGCAGCGGGAAGCTCCAGTTCTTCTCCCCATGCACGAGTCCGGCGAACTCTCCGAGGGTCATCCCCGTACGTATCGGCATTGTATAGCAGCCCACCATGGATTCGAAGCCCGGCTCCAGAATGCCTCCTTCATAACCCTCTCCGCCCAGGGGGTTCGGCCGGTCGAGCACGACCAGCTCTTTGCCCGCTTCCTCGCAGGCTTCCATGGTGTAGATGAGGGTAGTCAGGAAGGTGTAGAAGCGAACCCCCAGATCCTGTATGTCAAAAAGAACCGTATCCACAGACTCCAATATTTCGGCGGTAGGTCGTTTCCTTTCTCCATAAAGACTGTAGACAGGAATTCCCAGCTCGGGGTCGACCTCATCTTCAAAAAGAACCCCGGCCTGCCGTTCCCCTCGAATTCCGTGCTCGCAAGCGAACAAGGCCGTCAGCTTCCCATGCCGCAGCTCCCTGCACACCTCCACCGTAGTCCGAAAATCGGCCGTCAGCCCCGTAGGGTTGGTCAACAAACCGATTCGCTTTCCTCTGAGAAGCGTTTCCTCCAACTCTAGAAGTCGATCGACTCCAGCCCTGATTCTTGCCATATGAATCCCCTGCCTTCCGGTTTAACAAAAACGCGACCTTCCAGAAGGCCGCATTTGGTTCCGTTATGTTTATCCGCTTAACGGCTAAGCAGCCCTGCATCCTGCCGGTCGAAGGACCAAGTTCCCTTCTCTCCGATGCCGCCGACTCCGGGTCCCCCCGCTTCCTCCTCGTCCTTCTTCGGAAGAACATTGGCCGTCACCGCATTCAAGTAGAATCCGGCTATGCCAAGGAACAGGAAAGCGAAGCCGATGACCGTAAGCAGCAGAAGCACCCCGACGCTGAGAAGCTGAATGAAAGCACCGATGGTGTACATCGGGTGGGCCATGAACAGCTTGACGCTGCGGCCCATGGCGCTGAAGATCCCCATTCCCTCTTGAACGACGAGGGATAAGGTATAAGTCTGGGACAAGAAGAACATCCCTACGAAATACGTTTGGAAAATAGCAAGTCCGAAGTGAAGCATGCCTCCCCTGCCCCCGTAATACCACCAGGAGGAAGCCAGAATCAGGAGGAACAAGGCGCAAACATAGCCGAACACGGCGGAAGCGCCGAAATGCCGGCCCGCTCCCAGAAAGACGTCCTTCACCTTGGCCCGCTTGCCGTTCATAACCGAATGGCTCGCATAAACCACGCCGGTGGCCAAGGGGGCATAAACCAGCGGGAGCAGCAGTAAAGCTATCGGCAATTGCAGCAAGAATACCAAGGGCAGCAGAAAAGCGGAGGTCACCATGCTGTAGAGAGCCACATGCACGATTTCCCGGAATACCAGACTGCCGGATTTCACGACGATTTCACTCAGCTTACGCACTTGCTTCACACTCCATTTCGTTTCCTGGTCTTACAGAATAATGCGGGCTTCCGTCTTCGGATCGAAGAAATGAGCCTTGGTCATATCCAGTACGAATTCTTTAAAGGCACCTACTTGGATGGCGGTCTCGGGGTTTAAACGAGAGGTGATCATCCGCTTGCCGTTCTTAAAGTATACCAGATTTTCCGCACCCAAATTCTCTAGAACCGTAACGTGAGCAGTCAGCTTGTTGTCTGTCGGAGCGTTCATGGTAAAGTCGGAGCCGTAGATGTGCTCCGGGCGGATCCCCAGAACAAGAGACTGACCCTCATAGGCTTTGAGACCCTTGGTTACCGCCTCCGGCATAGTGAACTGAGCGCCTTCGACAACAACTCGGCCGTTCTCGATCTTGGCGTCCATGAAGTTCATGGCCGGAGATCCGATAAAGCCTGCGACGAACATGTTGCTCGGTTTGTTGTAAAGCTCAGCGGGAGAAGCTACCTGCTGTATGTGACCCTTATTCATAACAACGATACGCTCGCCCAAGGTCATGGCTTCCACCTGGTCATGGGTTACATATACAATGGTTGCGCCCAGTCGCTTGTGCAGCTCGGCCAGCTCTACCCGCATTTGGACGCGGAGCTTGGCATCAAGGTTGGACAGCGGCTCGTCGAACAGAAACACTTGAGGATCGCGTACGATGGCCCGGCCTACGGCAACACGCTGTCTTTGTCCGCCCGAAAGCTCTCTCGGCTTGCGGTCCAGCAGCTCTTCGAGACCCAGAATCGTGGATGCCTCTTTTACCTTGCGCTCGATTTCTTCCTTCGGACGCTTCAGGTTCTTAAGACCGAAAGCCAGGTTCTCGGCGATGGTCATATGCGGGTACAGAGCGTAGTCCTGGAACACCATAGCGATGTCCCGGTCCTTCGGATGAAGCTGATTTACCACGCGGTCTCCGATCACGATATCTCCGCTGGTCTGACGCTCCAGACCTGCGATCATGCGAAGGCTTGTGGTCTTGCCGCAGCCCGACGGTCCAACGAAAACAACAAATTCCTTATCCTTGATTTCGAAGCTGGAATCGGATACTGCGACGAACTTGCCTTTTTTCTCATCTTCATATTCTTTAAACACGTTGCGGAATTCAACGCGCGCCATAGTGGGTCCTCCTTAACCTTTGACGGCACCGATAGTGATGCCTTGCAGGAAATATTTTTGCAGAGAGAAGAACAGAATGACCATAGGCAGTGCTCCGACGGTCGCACCGGCCATAATCGCTCCGTAGTCCGTGGATTCAGCGAACTTGAAGCTGGCCAAGCCGACCTGAATGGTCCTCATATCATTGCTTCGCGTCACAAGAAGCGGCCAGAAGAAGTCGTTCCAGTGGGCAACGAAGGAGAAGATCGCCAGAACCGCCAAACCGGGCTTTGCCATAGGAAGAATGATCTTCCAGAATATTCCGAATTCGCTGCATGCATCGATCCGGGCCGCGTGAATCAAGGAGGTTGGCAGTGTGGACATGTACTGCTTCATTAAGAAGATGTTGCCTACGCCTACAAGGGCTGGAAGAATAATAGCCGTATAAGTATCCGCCAGATTGAAGGTATTGATAACCAGGATGTATAGCGGGATCAAGGTAACCTGAGTTGGAATCATCATAGTGCTGAGCAGAACCCAGAAGATGGAGTTCTTACCCGGGAACTTCAGCTTGGCGAAGGCGTACCCTGCCATGGAGGCAAAGAACAGATTCGTAAGCGTCAGGATCGCGGATACGAACAAGGAGTTGAAGAGCCAACGGAAAGCGGCCGTCTTGTTGAAGAACCGGTCATAAGGAGCCGTCGACCAGATATCGGGAAGCATCTGCGGTTGGAAGGATGCCGATGCCATGGAGTCCTGGAAGGAGCCGATAAACATCCAGTACAAAGGAATGACGGTGATCAAAGCCCAAATGAGCAGGGTCACGACAGCCAAACCGAGAAAAATTGCTCTTGATGGGGTTAGCTTGCTGGACATGGTCTCTCTCCCTCCTAGTACTCGATATCCGTCGAGAAGAATTTGAATTGAATGATGGAAATGATGATGATCATACCTGCCAATACGAAGGATTGGGCGGAAGCGAGTCCAAAGTCGTAAAAGACAAACGCTGTCTCATAGATGAGATAGGCGATCGTAGTCGTAGCAAAGTTAGGTCCTCCCTGCGTCATCAGGTAAACGCTGATAAACACCTGGAACGAGGTGATTACACCGGTTACTAGAAGATACAATGTGGTCGGCTTAAGGAGTGGCCAAGTGATTCTTGTGAACTTGGTCCATCCGCTGGCATGGTCAATATCCGCCGCTTCATAAAGCGATTTCGGAATGCCGCCCATAGCTGCCAGGTACAGGATGATGCCGCTGCCGTGGGAGCCAAGGTAAGTCATCAGCATAAGGGAAAACAAAGCTTTGTTGGATTGTCCCAACCAAATAATGGGCTCCAGACCGAAAAGGTCAAGGAACTTGTTCATCAAACCGGCAGATGTCGGGTCGAAGATAGCTAACCACACTAAGGAAATGGTAACGCCGGATGCAACGCTAGGTAAGTATAGGGAAGCTTTAAAGAAGGTTTGCCAGGAGCTCTTCATCTGAAAAATCAGGAAGGCCAGCACGAAGGTGATGATTATGTTGACCGGTACGGTTCCGATGGTGAACAGAACGGTGTTCTTGATGGATTTCCAGAAGATTTCGTCCGAGAACATGTGTTTATAGTTGGCAAAACCGATCCACTTCGATTGAAGTACGTTGTACTTCTGGAAGCTCATGAAAAAGGCGCTTACTACCGGGTAAAGGGTAAAGGTCAAAAAGAGCATGACCGGTGCAAGTATGAACAGGTACGCGGAGCCGTAATCCCGCCAAAACTGCCCGAAACTCCGCGGCTGCTTCGGCTTTGCTGTAATAGCCGGCATAATAGGTCCTCCTAACAGAAAATGAAAAGGGAAGCGACGGATGGGAGTGTGCAGATTCTTGTTGTTGTTCCGTCGCTTCCCAGGTGTGTTATCAGTTGCCGAACATTTGCTTGCCTTTATTCTTGAAGTCTTCAGCTACCTGCTCCGGAGTCTTCTCTCCTGCAAGAAGGGCTTGGAAGTTCGGCTTAACCACTTGCTCGTTAAACTGCTTCAGCTTAGCGGACTTCTCTACGTCAAGCACCGGATCCACTGGAGTGGCAATGCTCTTCTGGAACAGCTCAGCCGCTTTCTTGTTCTCCGGCTTGGCCAGGCCTTTGCCTTCGAATGCTTTAGTTTGGGACTTTCTTACGAAAGGCAGGCACAGCTCGTTGGCAGAGTTGCCAGCTTTGGCGCCGCTCAAGGCTTCCATAACGAGGAAGGTGTTCTTGGCATGCTGCTCGCCTTTGTCATTCTTTTGCTTGAAAGCTACATAACCTTCGCCGCCGCTGGTAGTTTTAGCCGTTTGGCCTTCCAGGTGAGGAACAGGCAGAACTACGAAGTCGATCTTCTCGCCTTTCACTTTACCCGCGTCGATGTCTTTGTTGCGGTTCTGGATCAGAACGTCATAGTAAGGAATGGCTTTGGAGATAATAGCTGCTTGGCTGGCGTAGAACATTTCGGTACGCTTTGCGGGTGCAAGAGCCGCGGTTTCTTTAGGCATAACTCCGTCCTTGATCATACCCTGGATGAATTGCAAGGATTTCAAGGTCTTCTCATCGTTCCAGATGAACTTTCCGTCCTTGTCAAGCGGGTCAACCAAACCGGCGTTACGGGTCACCATCTGGATGAAGTCCAGGCTGGTACCGTCGGTTACGAGACCGTACTGGGTAGTGCCGTCAGGAAGCTTCTTGGTCAATTTCTTGGCTGCTTCACGGAATTCGGAGAAGGTCCAGCCTTTTTCCTGAATTTTCTTCCAGTCAATGCCGGCTTCTTCCAGAATGCGCTTGTTGCCGCCCCATGTCCACTGGTATTGGTAAATCGGCAATCCGTATTGCTTGCCTTGGATCTGGCCAAGCTCCAGCGCTCCTGGGAGATAGTCGTCCTTGATTTCCTTGGTCATGTATTTATCCAGCTGCAGAGCCAAGCCGGTGTTGACGTATTGTCCGCTTACTGCATGGAAGTAAAGATCCGGCGGGTCGCCAGCGTTCAGAGCAACGTCAAACTTCTTAGGGCCTTCCGCCCAGGACAGCATTTCGTATTGAACAGTAATGTGAGGATGGGTTTTGTTGAAATCGGCAATCAGTTCTTTGATGTCATCTTCATACTTCTGATGGACCGGGTAAGTCCATACCTTCACCGTATCCGGCTTAGTGTCGTTCTCAGCCGCTTTCGTACCGGACTCGTCTTTGTTGCCGCAGGCCGGAAGAACGGCCAGAGAAGCGGCCAGCATTACAGATAGAAGTTTTCCCGTTTTGTTCACGCTGATTTCCCCCTGATATTGAGATTTGGCCAAACCAATGTTGGTTACCCTTCCAAGTCCCTAATCGCTTGCCGGCTTTTCTCCAAATAAGTAACCGACTGCTCGTATTCGAGACTGGCCACACCCAGATACAGAATGTCGATAACATTCAGTTGGGTGATTCTTGATGCCATGGCGCCGCTTCGGATCTGGTGCTCCGTTGAGGAGATGCACAGCGGGATATCCGCGTGGGAGCTCAAGGTGGTATTGCCGTACTTCGCGATGCTGATGGTTGTGGCTCCCTGGAGCCGGGCTGTCTTCAGCGCCGCGATCACCTGCTTGGTTTCTCCGGAGTAGGAGATTCCCACAGCCACATCCTCAGGTGTTAAGGTCACAGCCGAAGTCAGCTGGACATGAGGATCGGCAAAGGTAAAGCATACCTTGTTAATTCGAAGAAACTTCTGCTGAGCGTCCTGTGCAATCAAATTCGATGCGCCGAGACCGTAGAAATAGATTCGCTTTGCTTTCGCCAGAGCGCCAACGGCCTCCTCCACCTTCACCGGATCGAGAATCTTGATCGTATCCCGGATCGATTGGATGTTGTTGTTCGAGACGTTCTGAATAATGGTAGGAATGGAATCTTGAGGACTGATATCCTGATAGCCTCCCCCTTCCGAATCCGACTCCCGCAAGTCTCCGGCAACTTTCAGCTTCAAGTCCGGATACCCTTTAAGCCCCATCGTCTTGCAAAGACGTACGATGGCTGCCTGGCTGGCACCGCTGGATTCGGCCAGTTGGGCAATGGACAGCCCCACTATCTCGTCCGGGTACTGCAGGATATAGTCAGCTACTTTACGTTCGGAGGGGTTGAGCTCTTCCATCATTTCCCTCAAACGAACCAATCCGCCGTTCATGGCATTCACCCCCTTCTTAGGTATGTAAGGGTTTTTGTTGTCCGAAGGATGGTATCG
>JGI12273J12029_10003747_pt1 | contig 10350 bp, 9 predicted proteins | sample SoiCrureplicaC0C_FD_12029 | JGI IMG/M metagenome (IMG submission 12029) | reverse complement strand
TCGCGGCCGAATTCGCAATGGTCAAAATTCGCACCAGCCGCATCGAACAGATGGTCGCCCAAGGCCATCGTCGGGCACCATACGCCCAGAAGCTCGTCAGCAACCTCGACGCCTACCTGTCAGCTTGTCAGCTCGGCATCACCCTCTCGTCGCTCGGCCTCGGCTGGATCGGCGAACCGGCGATCGCCCGACTGATCGAACCGCCGCTGGCCTCGCTAGGCGTCCCGCCTGTCGCCGTGCACACCATTGCCTTCGTGCTCGCCTTCGGCCTGATCACCGTCTTGCACATCGTGCTCGGTGAACTCGCTCCGAAGTCGCTCGCCATCCAGAAGTCAGAAGGCACCGTGCTGAACGTGGCGCTTCCGATGATCGCCTTCCATCGGATCATGTACCCGTTCATCTGGTTGCTTAACGGCGCGGCGAACGCCTTGCTCCGCCTGTTCGGCGTTCGCCCTCCCACAGACGCGGAAGCTGCCCATACCCAAGATGAGATTCGCATGCTGCTCAACCAGAGCCACGAGAGCGGCCTGATTGACCAGTCTGAGAAAGTGCTCTTCGACAACATGTTCGACTTCGCCGAACGCAAGGCCCGCGAGATCATGGTGCCGCGCGTCGACATGATCGCCCTCGACATCGACGAGCGCATGGACGTGATTCTGCAGGTGATCGAACAGGAGCAGTTGACCCGCTACCCGGTCATCCGTGGTGACAAAGACACGGTGGTTGGCTTCGTCAACTTGAAGGACATCTACTACCACGCCCGCCGCAACGAGCCGTTCACGCTCGACGCGCTGTTGCGCCGCCCGATGTTCCTCTCCGAATCGACCGAGATCAGCGCCGCGCTGAAGCAGATGCAGAAACACCGCACCCAGATCGCCATCGTGCTCGACGAATACGGCGGCACTGCCGGTCTGCTCACCATCGAGGACATCCTCGAAGAGCTGGTCGGCGAGATCCAAGACGAGTTCGACAACGAGCTGCCGCCCGTGATCCAACTGCCCGACGGCTACTCGGTCGAAGGCCGTCACCTGCTGAGCGACCTCGAAGAGCTGCTCGGCGTGGAGCTGGTGCACGAAGACGTCGACACGCTCAGCGGCTGGATCTACTTCCTGCTCGGCCGCAACCCGGAGCTCGGCGATCGCCTCGAATACGCCGGCTACGAACTGCTCGTCGAAACGATGGGTGCCTACCGCATCGAACGCGTCCGCATCTCGCGCCTGACCCCCAATGAGTCTCATCCGTCCCCTGTGGACTCCACCAAGACGGTGTAAACAATAAAACGCCCCGGTGTCTCATACACCGGGGCGTTTTTTCTTGCGCACGCGTTGGAGCAGGTGGCGGAACCAGGTCTGCAACAGGTGCAGCAGACCGACCGGGAGCGATTCTTCGAGGGTGCCGCGGCCTTCGCAGCGGGCACAGCGGAGGAGCATCGGCAACGGCAAGCTTGCCGAGATGCGGCCACGGCCGTGACAGGTCGGACAAGTGCGCTTCATGCCGATCCCCCCTCGCTTAGTGGATGTTCCGCTTCTTGAAGCGTCCGCCACGCACTTCGGTGATATGGCCGACGGCGAGGAACGCTTCCTCGTCGATCTCCTCGACGATCAGCTTCAGCTTCGCTTCTTCGAGGCGGGTGACGACGCAGAAGATCACCATCTTGTCATCGCCCGAGAAGCCGCCTTCCCCGTTCAGATAGGTGACGCCACGGCCCAGTCGGGCGTTCAGCGCGTTGCCGATCTCCTTATGCTTGTCGCTGATGATCCAGATCGAGCGCGATTCTTCGAAGCCTTCAACCGTCAGATCGATCATCTTAAACGCTATATAATAGGCCATCAACGAATACATGGCCCGGTCCCATCCGAAGACAAACCCCGCACTTCCGAGGATGAACAGATTGCCAAACATCACGATCTCACCGACGGAGAACGGCGTTTTCTTGTTGATCAAGATCGCTACGATCTCCGTGCCATCGAGCGACCCTCCGTAGCGGATGACGAGCCCGACGCCGATCCCGAGGATCATCCCGCCGAACACCGCCGCCAACAGCGGGTCTTCCGTCAGCACCGGCACCGGGTGCAACAGCGTCGTCCCAAGCGACATCACAGCGACGCCGAGCAGCGTCGAGAGGGCAAACGTCTTCCCGATCTGTTTATAACCAAGTAGCAGAAACGGGAGATTCAACAGCAGCAGGAACACGCCGATGCCCCACCCGCTTACATGCGCGAGGATGATCGAAATACCGACGATCCCTCCGTCAATAATATGATTCGGCACGAGAAAAATTTCCAGTCCCACCGAAACAAAGGAAGCGCCTAAAAGGATGAAAAAGGCCCTTTTGATAATTTTCGACAAGGGAGTTCGTGCATGCCGTGTGGCCGGTACGCCTGGTGGCGTCGTTTGGTTCATATCATCACCCTTTCCAGAATTCTCTCTCCTTTCATTGTACCATATCAATACCCTTTACTTGTGTCGGAATTAGACCTTTTTTAGCTGCCCACAGACCTGCACGCGATTGCGACCCGTTCGCTTCGCCTCATAGAGCGCCGTGTCCGCATCGTCGACCAACAGGAACGGATCATGCGTCGTTTCGCGGAATACGGCCAGTCCAATCGAAACGGTCAGCCGAATCTGTCGCTCGTCAGGCAAAAGGAACTCATGCCCTTCCACATCCCGCCGCAGCCGTTCAGCGACCTGCACGGCCTGCTGCGTAGTCGTCCCTGGCAACAGCGCGGAGAACTCCTCGCCCCCGTTGCGGAAGACCTGATCGGACTGGCGGGCACCGGCGAGGAGCAGCTGGCCCAGCTGTTGGAGCACCGCATCACCCGCTGGATGGCCGTACGTATCGTTGACTTGCTTGAAATGGTCGATGTCGAGGAGTAACAAGGCCAACGGTTGCCGTTCGCGGACGGCGCGCTCACGCAGCTCCACTAACGTCGTGGCGAAGCAGCGCGTGTTGTGCAGCCCGGTCAGGAAGTCGCGCGTCGTCATCTCGTGGAGCTTATGAAACGCCTCCTGCGAACGGTGCAGGTATTCATTGAGAGAATAGGCGACGATGCCGCCGACGATCGACGCGACCCAGAGCCCGATCAGAACGTTCATCAGCTTCACCGGGTCCGAGATCAAGCTCACGAACACCAGGCTAATCACGAACACCGACCACACGTTCATATAGATCCACTTCCGCCCGCGCGCGAGGTTCAGCCGCGCAATCCACGCACAGCCTACCCCCGCCGCCAAGACACCCGCAATGCCCGTGAAGGTCGCGATGCCGACCGGATACAGCGCGTACCGCCCGATCGAGATCACCAGCGCCGTCAACAGCGGTGGTAACCACCCGCCATACAGGGCCGCGATGGCGATGGGCAGATGGCGCAAGTCCATGATCAACGTCGCTTCGATCGGGATGGAGAAATGAAGCAGGATGATGCCCACGCCGCCGTTGGCCAGCCCGTAGGACAAGCGATGGCGGCGGGACACATGCAGCGCAAACGTGCCTTTGCTCCACAAGTTGATAGTGAAAAGTAGCGTGACCAAAATACAGAGGTTGACGAGCAACCCTTCGATGTATGCGAACAATGGGAATCCCTCATTTTTTTTTGACGTTCCTTATCAAATTCGACCTACAGGCCCAATTCCTTCTTCCTAGCATGAGCGGAACGCAAAAAAACATGCCCCCGCACCAAACCCGCAGGGACATGTCTCGGTCCAGTTCTTGCGTCTGTCATGCTTCTCTCCAGCACGGGGTGCTCTGGACGACGAAGTGGGCCTTCATCAAGAGATCAGCCAAGTACTCAATCGGAGTGCGCGCCACTTCGCGGTACATCTTGCGCGTGTAGAGATGCCGCGCGTTCGGCAATTCGCGTTTCAGTTGGGAGCGCAGCTTGTTGCCTGCATGATCAGCATCGACCAGAATGTATACATCATCCTCATCATGTAACGGGAGTATCAGCTCTTCGATTTTGTCTGCACTCAAAGTACCGTACGTACAGATGATCTCCACCGGTTCCGCGAGGATTTGCAACAATCGCTCGCGATCGGTTTTGCCTTCGACGATGATTACCTTCTGGACGTCCATTGGGCTACCCTTCTTCCTTGGTGGTTTTGACCGGGTTCTCCGCGTAGGATACCCAGTCGCTCCAGCTGCCGGCATACAGCTTCACATTCGTGAAGCCGGCGGCTCGCAACGCGAGGATGTTCGGGCAGGCAGTGACGCCGGATCCGCAGTAGACGATAATCTCGTCCACGTCATGCAAGTGCGAGAAGCGCTTTTGTTGCTCAGCGGGGCTTTTGAAGGTGCCGTGCTCGGTCAAGCTGTCCTTCCAGAACGCGTGTTGTGCGCCGGGTATGTGACCAGCGACCGGGTCGATCGGCTCTTCCAGCCCCTTGTAGCGGTTGATCTCGCGGGAGTCGAGCAACGCAACGCCCGGGCGTCCTGCCAATCTCCGCACGTCCTCCATGTCGGCGAGCAGATGCGGTTGGAGGCGCGGGATGAACATCACAGCAGTCGGTGTAGGCACGTCCGTCGTAACGGGCAATCCCTGCTCCTTCCAGCGGCCGAAACCGCCGTCCAGCACGTACACCTGCTCGTGACCCAGATAGGTCAAGAGCCACCACAACCGGGACGCCATCGCCCCTCCTTGTTCATCATATGCGACCACAATGCTCGTTTGCTCGATCCCCACGCGCCCTATTTTTTCTGACAATTGGGACACGTCGGGCAGCGGATGACGGCCGCCGTGGGCACCGATTGGGCCGGACAGATCGTCCTCCAGATGCAGGTAGACAGCACCGGGCAGATGGCCGGCTGCATACGCAGCGCGTCCATCTTCCGAGCGGCCCAGCGCGAATCGGCAGTCCACGAGCACCAGCTGCGGGTCGGTGAGATGCTCCGCGACCCATTCGATCGAGCGGACAGGGTTGTACGTCATTTTGTCATCACATCCTACGCTAGGATTGTCTCTCGTATGTCTCCTCGATGCATTACTCGTCTTGCGAGAAGACACGACCTTCGCCTTCGCGGCGGGTCTTCGGCGCGCGGTGCGTGTCGCGCATCTGCCCGGCGCGCACGTTGACACCATGCTCCACTTCCAACTCATTGCGCAGGTCGTGCATCGTGCGCTCGCCATGTTCGCGCTGCACGGAGCGGCGGACGAGGTACTCCTTGCGGATCAAGAGCGCATGCACGAACGAGATCACACAGCCGAGACAGCCGATCAGAAACCAGATGAACGCCTTCACGAACCACCACGCCAGCTCGCCGAGAAACCCGAGCATGTTGAATACCCAGCCGACGAGCGAGTTCGACGCATGAAGCTCCGCATCGGTCGCAAACAGCGACGGGCCGAACAGCAGCCAGAGCAGCGGGATCATGTAGAGGAACCCGGCGACCAGCCACTTGTTCTGCCGCGCGCGCATCCCGATGTACAGGAAGGCGATGAAGTTCAGAAACGGCACGCACGTCCACGCAATCCACAACGACCGCGTATATTCCCATGTTGCCCCACGATTGGATACAGACACGTCCTGTCACCTCCGCACGATTACGTACTACGATGTACTACGGGAGACAAGTGCGGAGGTTTCAGGATTTCCTTGCTGGAGCAGATACATTTTGTGATAGAGGCCGCCCTTCGCCAACAGCTCTTGGTGGGTGCCGCGCTCAACGATCTCGCCGCGGTGCAGGACGAGGATCAGGTCTGCATCTTGGATCGTCGAGAGGCGGTGGGCGATCGCGATCGTCGTCCGGCCTTGGCGCATACGCGCCAACGCTTCTTGGATCGCTTCCTCCGTCTCCGTATCCACGCTGGCTGTCGCTTCGTCGAGCACGAGCACCTTCGGGTTCAGCGCGACCGTGCGGGCGAAGGACAGCAGCTGACGTTGGCCGGAGGAGAAGGTCGCCCCTCGCTCGCCGATCGGCTCTTCGTAGCCGCCCGGCAGCTTGCGAATGAAGCTGTCAGCCTGCACGAACTGGGCCGCTGCGACGATCTCCTGATCGGAGATGTGGTCGTTGGCGAGGCGAATGTTGCTCTTCACGTCGCCGACGAACAGGAACGGATCCTGGAGCACCAGCCCAACGCGGCGGCGGAGCTCCGCATCGGAGAACGCCTGCAACGGTGCGCCGTCGATGCGAATCTGGCCTTGTTCCACTTGATAGAAGCGCATCAGCAAATTGATAATCGAGCTCTTGCCAGAACCGGTGTGGCCGACCAGCGCGACCGTCTGGCCCGGCTTGGCTGTGAAGGAGATGTTTTTCAAAATATCGGTCTTCCCGTCGTAGGAGAAGGTCACGTTGTCAAACTCGATCAGGCCGTCCGTCACAGCTGGAGCGCTCGTGCCTTCCTGCGTCGGGGCCATCGCTTTGTCGTCGAGCAGTTCGAACACGCGCTCAGCCGCCACCAGCGCCTGTTGCAAGTTGCGCAGGCGAATCATCATGTTGATCAGCGGCTGGAAGAGACGCTCCATGTAGGAGATGAAGGCATAGAGCACGCCGATCTCGATCACGCCTTCGAATGAGGCGAGGCCGAAGAAGGTCAAGATCGTCATGATCGCCAACAGATAGATGAGGTCCATTGCCGGGCGCAGCAGCAGGCCGTTGACCTTAGTGTCGCGCATCTCGCCCGTATAGTGCTCATGGTTGGTGGTGCCGAACTCCTTCTTCAACCGCTCCTCTTGGCGGAAGGCTTGAATCACAGCCATGCCTTGGATCGACTCGTTGAGCTTCGCGTTCAAGGTCGAGAGGCGCTGGCGGGTGTAGTGGTAGATCTTCGACGCGAGCTTGCGGTAGAAATAGACGATGACCAAAATGATCGGCATCAGCGCCAGACACCAGAGGGCCAACTGCGCATCGAGCGTGAACATCATCAGGAACACGCCGGCGAACAGCACGATGTTCTGAAGGAACGTGGACAGCACGCTCACATACAGCTCCTTGATCGCCTCCGTATCATTGGTGATGCGCGAGACCAGCGCCCCGGCCGGGGTGCGGTCGTAGAAGGACAGGCCGAGGTGCTGCACCTTGCCGAACACGTCGATGCGCAGCTGTTGCACCACCCACTGCGCGAGCTTGTTGAATTGCAGCAGTTGGAAATAGTGCAGGAGCGCCGCCGACACGTGGAGGAACAGATAGCCCCCCGCCAGCCAGACGATCTCCGCGTAGGGGAAGGAGCGCGGGGTGAGATAGTCATCGATGAAGATCTGGATCAGCCGCGGCATGGTCACATCGGCTGCCGTGGCGAGGAGCAAGATCAGAAACCCCAGGCCGAATGTCTTACGGTGCGGGTTCAAATACCCGAGCAGTCGTCGGAGCGTCATGAGCTCCACCTCCTTCAGCAACTTGCGATTCGAGCTGCTGGTGTTGGTACATCGTCGCGTACCAGCCACCGAGCTCCATCAGGTCGTGGTGTCGTCCCCGCTCGACAATCGCGCCGTCATCGAGCACGAGGATCAGGTCGGCATGCTCGATCGCAGAGAGGCGATGCGCGGAGATGAGCGTGGTCTTCTGCGTGCGATCTTGCCCGAGGGCATCGAGGATCGCCTGCTCGGTCTTGGCATCGACTGCGGAGAGCGAGTCGTCGAGAATCAGCACTTCCGGGTTCATCACCAGCGCCCGCGCGATCGAGATGCGCTGCTTCTGGCCGCCCGAGAGCGTTACACCGCGCTCGCCGACGACGGTGGCATAGCCATCCGGGAAGTGCAGGATGTCGTCGTGGATCGCGGCGATCTTCGCCGCCGCTTCGATCTCTTCCTGCGTGGCATCCGGACGTCCGAAGGCGATGTTCTCGCCGATGGTCGCGGAGAACAGGAAGTGATCCTGCGGCACATAGCCGATCGCCGCGCGCAGGCCGCTCACCTGCACGTCATAGATCGAATGCGCGCCGAAGCGAATGTCGCCTGCGGTCAGGTCGAACTCGCGCAGGAGCAGCTTCAGGAACGTGGTCTTGCCGCTGCCGGTCTTGCCGACGAGGCCGAGCGTCTGCCCTTGCTGCAGATGCACGTGAATGTCAGACAGGGCCGGGTGCAGCTTCTCCGGATAGGTGAAGGCCGCGATGTCATAGACGAGGTCGCCGCTCGGCACCACGTCGTGCGCGCCTTCGCGGTCGTACACGTCGGCTGGCACGTCGAGCAGGGCCTTGATGCGGTCCCACGAGGCGCGACCGCGCTCGACGATGTTGAACAGCCAGCCGAAGGCCAGCATCGGCCAGACGAGGTAGCCGAGCAGAATGTTGAACTGCGTCAGCTCACCGAGCGTCATCGAGCCGTCGAGCACCCGTCCCGCCCCGAACGCGATGGCGAGGAAGAAGGACAGGCCGACGATCAGCGTGATGGTCGGGTCGAACAGCGCGTCGATCTTCGCGACGGCGATGTTCTTGTTCACCACATCGTCGGAGAGGGTCTTGAAGGAGCGCTTCTCCGCGTCTTCCTGGCCGAACGCCTTCACCACGCGGACGCCGGAGATGTTCTCCTGCACCTTGTCGTTCAGATCGGAGAAGGCCGCTTGCGATTTCTCGAATCGCACGTGAAGCATGTCGCCGTACTTCTTCGTCGCGTATGCCATGATCGGCATCGGGATGAGCGTGATCAAGGTCAGCTCCCACGAGAGGAACACCGCCATGTACGCGATCACCGCACTCCCCATCGCGATGCTGTCGACCAAGGTCAGCACACCATCGCCTGCGGTCAGCTCGACCGCTTGGATGTCGTTGGTGGCGTGGGCCATCAAGTCGCCGGTGCGGCGCTGGTGGTAGAACTTCGGGGACATTTTCGTCAAGTGGTCAAACAGGCGGTTGCGCAGCAGCCGGGCCAGCCGGGCCGACGCGCCGAAGATCAAGAGCCGCCAGAAGTTGCGCAGCGCATACAGCGTCAAGCCGGTCGCTGCGAGAATGCCCGCCCATTGCACGAGCGTGTCGGTGGTCAGCGTGCCGGCCGAGATCTCATCGACCACCACGCGCACCACATAGGTCGGCACCAGTTCCAGCAGCGCGACGAAGACCAGGGTCAGCACACCAATGGTGTACGACTTCTTCTCCATCGCGAAGAACCAGCGCAGTTCCTTGAAAATCTTCATGCTGTCTCACATCCTTTTCAGTATCAAAAAAAAGCCACGGGACCAATGTCCGTGGCTTTTTGCGCAAGGCATGAAAAAGCCACAGGTATGCAACGAGACATACCTGTGGCGGTTGTATCCATCGAGAGCTTAGCTCCGAACCTCCACCCAGGAAGTCTCTACGTTATGGAACGGACGAACGACAGCGACACAGTTGATCTTACGCATAACGCATACCTCCTTTCTGGAATGTTCTTACAAATAAATATACTCTTCTTCCAAGGAATTGTCAAACAGTTATCGTCGTCTCACTGCCAGCAGAAAGCGAATCAATAAAATCCCGCTTGCTAAGAGCAATATCCAGCTCGAAGAAGAATCCAAACTCCCTACATACATAATCCCTAGCAGCAGTGCAGCAAACCCTGCATATAGAGTATCACTCGACCTCAATGTCCCTCTTCTCCGAAGCACGAGAACCAGTCCAAGTACCAGAGCGACCGCAACTACTCCCATGAGCAAATTGATCAACAAGGCATGTGTCTGCAAATTCCGTCATCCTCCCTTAAAAAAGATTGTGTGTTTCATTATACAAGAAACGGCTGTTGAGATTCCTCAACAGCCGTTAAAAACAGCATTCACTTACACAGGACCTTGGTTTCCCGTGACAGTCAGCCATGGCAGCGGAAGCCAGTGGAAGTTTAAAGTGACTCCATACCCTATGTTATTTGTATTGATCGACCGGATCAATGCCCAGTTCCCAAATGCAAGGATTGCAGAAGCTGCTGAGAACGCTTGACCACCAGGAATCAGGCCTGCTAATGCGGCAGCCAATGCAAAACTGTTTTGATACGTTTCCAGAACATACAGCATTTGTTTCGTTTCAGATTGATTGTAGGTAACTGCAATTCCCCACCAATATGTATTGGAGAAGTAGTCAGTATCGATGCGAGTAGTCGTGAGATTTGTAAGCGGGACTAGAGAGTTCCCTTCAATCTTAGCTAGACCTTTCGAAACGGCAACATTTATTTTGTCTGCACCTAAAACGAACATCTTGTACACAGATTCAGGCACAACCTGTAAGGCTGATGGGTTCACGAAAAGCGCGCCGTTTGCTGAAATCGTTACGTACTCCTCCATGATTCCGACTCGCTCAAGGACTTCTAATGTACTTGTATGTGCATGAATCGCCGTACCGTCATCTCCACTTCCAATCAATTGAGCATATCCACTTGTGACTGAAACCCCTAATACTAATACAAGAGACATCAGAAAAGCAATGATTTTCTTGAACATAGTAACACCTCACTTGT
>JGI12273J12029_10072977_pt1 | contig 10467 bp, 6 predicted proteins | sample SoiCrureplicaC0C_FD_12029 | JGI IMG/M metagenome (IMG submission 12029) | reverse complement strand
TCCGTTTGATTGGGGGTATATCTGGGGGCATTTGTGCCAGCGCACGACGCCAACATGGCGCCATGCATGGCACTTTCCCTCAACTTCCATTCCTGTCGGGGGGACCAAGTCGACGCCTTTTCGGTAGCTACCCGGCGATGGAGCGGGCCAAAAGGACATTCCGCGGGAATTCGCTCGAATCTCCGCGGAAGTGCAATTAGACGTCATCCAGCGCGTCAGGAATCGTCCTCGCCGACTGTCTGGTGAAGAATCGCCCTGGAGAAGATTGAGCTTGGGCGTGCAACCGTGCTATCGAACGGGTGACTCGCCTCGCCGACGAACTTCAGGACGCGCTCGACGTAGGCCTGTGTCTCACGGTAAGGCGGCACCCCGCCATAGCGCTCGACAGCACCTTCCCCCGCGTTGTAAGCCGCCGCCGCCAGCGCGACATCTCCACGGAAATAAGCCAGCAGCCATCGCAGGTAGGCCAGCCCGCCCTTGATGTTCTCGCGTGGGTCCAGCAGATTCTTGACGTTGAAGCGGGCCGCTGTATCAGGGATGAGTTGCATGACGCCCATTGCGTATTTGGGCGACACTGCGAGCGGGTTGAGCGCCGACTCGGTGATGGCAATGGCCAATGCCAGCCGCGGAGAGATCTCATAGTTGGCGGCGAGTTCTACGACCAGGCGTGCGATTTCCTGACGTGCGGTCGGCAGAGCTCGAATATGAGTATCGGCATCCCACCCTTCTTCATTCGGAAATCGAGGCTGGGCCTCGGCATTCAGCAGCTTTTCCGATGAAGGCAGGGGTGCGCGCCGCGCGCGGCTGAGACAGGCTGGCAAGTCCCCGGTATATCCGGTGAAACGTGTCATGTGCCGGGCCTGAGTGTGACCGAGAAAGGCAGCCATGGCGAAGAGCGTGCCGGCATAGGCGTCGTTGCGCTCAAGGCCGCGCCCGTTCGCATACATCCATCCGAGTGCATACATGGCGTTTACATCGCCAAGCCGCGCCGCTTCACAGTAGAGCTCGACGGCCTTCTCAACGTCGCGCGGAACGCCTTCGCCATGCTCGTATGCGAGGGCGCGCTGCACGAGATTCGGGGCCCGCTCGTTCAGCGCTGTTTTCAAGGAGGGAGCCGTGGTCGCTGCCGGTCCAGCGGCCTGCACCGGCAGTGCGGCCAACGTAGCCGCGATCAGAGCGGGTGCCAACCAACTTGGCTGGCATATTCTGAGGCCAAGCGTGTTCATGCTCCCTCCTTCTTTCAGGGTTGCAGCGGAAATGCGGGTAGGCGTCAGGGCATTACAGGCGCCAGACCGTCGCTCCGGCCGCGGCAAGCGCCTCGGCGTCGTAGCAGGACTTCACGTCGGCGAAGATGCCGCCGGGAAGCAGCTTCTCGGTAAGTTGCTCCAGCGGCATCTCGAGATAGGACTCGTGCGCGACCGCCGCGACAAGGGCGCCGGCCCGCGGGATCTGCTCCCAGGCGCTAAGCTTGATTCCATATTCCCGCTCCGCCTCGTGCGGCTCGGCGACCGGGTCATGCACATGCACCCGGCAACCGAAGCTCTGCAGTTCGCGGATGACATCGATAACGCGGCTGTTACGCAGATCCGGGCAGTTTTCCTTGAAGGTGAGTCCGAGCACGATGACATCGCAGCCCTTGATAGACTGGCCGGCCTGGATCATTTGCTTGACCGTCTGCTCGGCGACGAACTTGCCCATGCCGTCGTTGGTGCGCCGGCCGGCAGTGATGACTTCGGGGTGATAGCCGAGCATCTCGGCTTTGTGCGTGAGGTAGTAGGGATCGACGCCGATGCAGTGACCGCCCACCAGTCCCGGCCGGAACGGCAGAAAGTTCCACTTGGTGCCAGCCGCCTGGAGTACTTCGAGCGTGTCGATGCCAATGCGATGGAAGATCATCGACAGTTCGTTCATCAGCGCGATGTTCAGGTCCCGCTGCGTGTTCTCGATGACTTTGGCGGCCTCGGCGACTTTAATCGAGCTGGCCGGATAAACGCCTGCGGTAATGACGGCGCCGTAGACGTCCTTCACCTTCTCCAGCGTCGCCGGCGTGTCGCCTGACACCACCTTGGTGATCTTGGTGACGGTACGCTCTTTGTCACCCGGATTGATGCGCTCCGGCGAATAACCGACGAAGAAGTCCTGCTTCCAGAAATACCCGGACTCACGCTCGATGATCGGGATGCATATCTCTTCGGTTGCACCGGGATAAACCGTGGATTCGAAGACGACGATCGCTCCGCGCTTCAGATGCCGGCCGACGGTTTCGGATGCTTTGATAAGAGGCGTGAAATCGGGCTGATGTGCCTCGTCGACCGGGGTCGGCACCGCGACCACGATGAAGTCCGCCTCGTCGATGATCGCCGGGTCCGTGTGGCATGTCAGCAGACGTGCAGCGCGCAGATCGTCCGAGGAGACCTCGCCCGTCGGATCGACGAAGTCGCGATACGCGGACACCTTCTCTTGTGATAGGTCGAAACCGATCGTTTTGAATTTCTTGCCGAATTCGACGGCAAGCGGCAGTCCAACGTAGCCCAATCCGATCACGGCGACAGTAGTCATGGCACAATTTCCTGTGATATGCGGGGTGGTTGTTCCAGCGCGCTCAGTTACAGCCCTTGCTTGAGCGCGCTTGCTTCGGCACGCAGCGGATGGCCCTCGGCGAGTTTCCCGAGCAGCGCGTCCACTTCCTTGCGCGCGTCATCCTTGCGATCCAGTTTCACGTAGGCCTTGGCGAGGCTCAGGCGCAGCACCCCGGACTCGGGTGCCAAGCTCACTGCCTTGTGAATGTTGGCCAGTCCCTGTTCGGCGTTACCCTGCTCAATTTGCAAAGTGCCAAGCGTGTCGAGAACGGCAGGACTGTCCGGAGCGAGCGCGTGCGCGCGCTCTGCGAGCGAAAGCGCCTGCGGGTCCTTGCGCTGGCCAGCAACCCACGCAAGATTGTTGAGGACGGCGGGATTTTCGGGACCCAGTTCAACGACTTGGCGATACAGCTTGTCGGCTTCGTCGAAGCGCTTGCCGTTCAGGGCCAACTCGGCAAGGTAGCTACGCATGACCACATCCTTGGGCTGCGTGCGAAGCCAGGTGGTCGCCATCTTTTCCGCTTCGGCTTGCTTGCCGTTCCGCAGCAAGGCTGCATGGAGCTTGATCGCGATCTCACCGACCGGCGTACGGTCCAGCGCTTTTTGGTATACCGGAGCGGCCTGCGCCCAGTCTTTGGCGGCGGCGTGGACGTCGGCTTCAAGCAAGTGACCGGCTGCTGAATCCGAGCGTTGGCGCTGTATCGTGCGAGCCACTTTGAGCGCATCGGCCGTACGCCGATCTTCCAGCATCACGGCGATGAGCCGCTGCTGGGCGTCCAGCATGTCGGGCTTGAGTTCGAGCGCGCGCTTCAAGGTCAGCTCCGCTCCGTTGCGATCCTTCACGGCGCGCTGCATGTCCGCCAGTTCCAGCAGCGGAGCTGCAGATTTCGGCTGTAGACTTACCAGCCGGTTGAAAGACGAAATGGCTTGCTGTTGGTCGCCAGCTGCCGCTTGAACCCGTGCCAGCGTTCCGATCGCCTGAGGATCCGACGGGTGAGCCGTTGCAAGTTCCTGTGCCACAGCGAGCGCCCGTTTCGGATCCTTGACGGAAAGGTGATGACGCGCGAGGGCCACACGCGGCGCCACCGCGGTGGGACCCGCTGCAATCGCACGCTCCAGCGTAGCCCGCACTTCGGGCGCTGGAGCCCCGGTGCGGACGAGCAAGTCCGCAAGGACCAAGTAGCCATCGACGTTTTTCGGATGGGCAGCCACGAAGCTTTCCAGGCGGCGGCGTCCATCGGCCTTCCGACCCTCTAGCAGATCTATACGGGAGAGATTGATGGCGGCCGGAAGGAAATCAGGCTTGAGGGAGATCGCCTTTTCGAAGGCCGCTCTTGCTCCGGGCAGATCCTGCTTGGCCAGCAGGACGCCACCTTTCAGGTTGTACGTCTGCGGACTATTGGGCTGTTTGCGCTCGAGTTGCGCCTGTGCCGCGAGCGCCTTGTCGAACTCCTTGCGTCGCATATGGGCCAAGACCAGCGCGGTTTCGGCGAAGCCCGAGGTCTCGTCGCTCGCCGCTGCAGCTTCCAGATCGTCAAATGCTTTATCTGCGTCTCCCCCAGCCAGGCGCGAGACACCCAGGCGGGTACGCGCGAGGGTGTCCTTTGGTTCAGCCGCCGCCACTTTCTCGTGATATTCGGCCGCTTTTGCAAAGTCGCCGTTCGCCAGATAAACCTGCCCGGCGAGAGTGAGCGTCGCGTTGTCGGTGACTTTCTCATCGAGCATCGGCCGAAGCGTTTCGAGCGCTCGCGCGGGCTCCCCGGATGACAGGAACGACAGCGTGAGCATGCGCCGTGCAAGCGGCTGCGACGGCGCACGCGCCAGCACGTGACCGAGATGCTCCTGCGCCCGTACGTGATCATTGAGACGAGCGTAGATGCTGCCCGCCAGTAGTTGCCCCGGCATGAAGTCGGGCATCAGGCGGACAACCTCCGCTGCACCGTCGCGGGCTTCGTTGACCTTATTGCGCCGCAGATCGATGAACGCCTGCAGGTAACGCGTAAGCGGATGCCCGGGGGCGGCTTTATGCATGTCGGCCAGCCGCTGTTCGGCGCCGTCGAGATCGTCCTCCCGCAACAAGAGCGAAACGCGCGTGAAGTGATAATTGACGGCGTCGGGCCGCTCCTTGACAGCCTCATCCAGCGCGGCGACTGCATCGCTCGTCTGATTCTGGGCAGTCAGCACGTCGGCGCGCAACGCGTGCGCTTCGGCGCTGGCGTCTTTCGTCTCCAAAGCCGCCTTCGCTTCAGACAACGCACCGTCGAGATCACCACGGACGAACTTGGCACGTCCTAGCCCTATACGCGCAGCCGCAGTTTCTTCGGGACTCAGTGCGATGGCCTCCTCATAGGCCGCACGTGCCCTGTCAGTCTGCCTGTTCGCGAGATAGGCATCCCCCAACGCGGTAAGAATCTTCGCCTGCGCAGCCGGGTTGTCGAACTTCTGCCCCTCGAACTCCTTGATGGCCTGATCCTTTTCCCCGGCCGCGACGAGCGCGCGTGCCAGGTGCGGATCCACTTCGACTGCCGCATAGCCGAGCTCGCGTGCCCGGCGGAGTTCCTTCACCGCCCCGGCCGCATCGCCGCGATTGAGATTGATTACTCCAAGGAGGAAGCGCGCTTCAGCGATCTTTCCATCCTGTTGCAATGCGTTCTTGAGCTGGATGCTGGCCGCTTCGGTGTCGTCCTTGGCGAGGTAATCCTTGGCAGAAGCGACCATTGCCTCAGGCGTTTCGCTGCATCCGGCGAGCAGGCCGGCACAAAAAACCATTGCGGCAAGCCGGCGATTCAGACGCGGTTGGCGGACGGGCGCGGGAACAAGCATACGTTTAGTCACGTTCAGCACTCCTTCTTCATACCGAAGCGATTCATCAGGTCGTATAACGAGGGCCGACTAATGCCGAGAACATCGGCTGCCCGCGCAACATTGCCATTGGTACGTGCCAACACACGTACCACGGCGCGTCGCTCGGCTTCGTCGCGCACCTGCCGTAAATTCAGATGCTCAAGTTCGATTTCTGCCGCCTCCAAGCCGAGATCATCGGCAGTGAGCCGGTTGGTCTCGGCCATGATCACGGCGCGCTTCAGGCAGTTTTCGAGTTCCCGCACGTTGCCGGGCCATTGGTGCGCTTCGATGGCCGCGATTGCGCTCTCGGACAGGTGCATCGTTCCGCGACCGTTCTCTTTCGCGAAGCGCTGGACGAACGCGTGAGCAAGCAAGGATGCGTCGCCGTCGCGCTCACGCAGCGGCGGAATCTCCACCACGATTTCTGCCAGGCGGTAGTAAAGGTCTTCACGAAACTGCCCCGTGCGGCACTGCGCCTTGAGGTCACGGTGGGTCGCACACACGATGCGCACGTCGACGGGGATCTCGCCCCGCCCGCCGATTCGCTCGACCACGCGCTCCTGGAGAAAACGCAACAGCTTGGCCTGCAAGGACATCGGCAAGTCGCCGATCTCGTCCAGGAACAGGGTGCCCTTATGCGCGGTTTCGATCTTTCCCAGGGTCTGCTTTACCGCCCCGGTGAATGCGCCCTTCTCGTAACCGAACAGCTCGCTTTCGAGCAGATTCTCCGGAATCGCCGCGCAGTTGATGGCGACGAAGCGCTCCTTGGCACGCGGCGAGAGCGTATGCAGCCCTCTGGCCAGCACCTCCTTGCCCGTACCGCTCTCGCCCAGCAGGGCGATCGTGGCGTTGGCCGACGCTACGCGCTCGATGGTCCGGCATACCTTCAGCATGCCGGCGTCCCTGGTCACGACCCCGCTCAGTGCGCTCCCCTGCAATTCTTTGAGGCGCTGATTCTCCACCTGTAAGTCGTACAACCGGAACGCCCGGTCGATAGTCAGTCCCAGCAGATCCGGCTCGAACGGCTTTCCGAAGAAATCATAGGCCCCCATCGCAACCGCCTTCACCGCGTTGTCCCGATCATGCTGGCCGGTAAGTACGATGACTTTGGTATCAGGTGCCAGCGCAAGAATCTCCCCGAGCAGCAAGAATCCTTCGGTCGGCTCGCCCGGCTCAGGCGGTAGTCCAAGGTCCATCGTCACTACGGCGGGCTCATAGCGCCGCAACTGTGCAATAGCACTCTTTCGATCGTCTGCGACGATCGTCTCGTAAGCATCGAATGCCCATCGCATCTGCGTCTGCAAGGTGGGATCGTCCTCCACGATGAGCAGCGCGCGTCTCTTCTCATTCATGATGTTCGCTAATCCTCTCCAGTACCGTCGCCTCGTTCGCCGCTTCTCTGGGATGCGGCACCTCGCGCCTTAGCAGCGGCAATACCATTGTCACTCGGGTCCCCCGGGCCGGCTCGCTGTCGAAATGCAGCGTTCCACCCAACTCCTGGACATACTGTTGCGTCTCATAGACACCGATGCCCATACCGCTCGATTTGCTGGTCTGAAAAGGTTTGAGGAGCCGGTCGCGCATGAACGCCGCGGACATTCCGCAGCCCGAGTCCTCTACGAGCACACGGGCGCTTTCGTCGCCCGACCGGTCGAGCCGAATCGACACCATGCCGTTTTCCGGCGTGGCATCGAGCGCGTTCTGCACCAGATGTCCCAGAACGCGCTCGAGCCGCTCCGGATGCGCCAAGACCTCGAGCGGCGAGGCGTCCGGGGTCATCAGTTCGATTTCCGGACGCTGATGGCGCTTGCTCGTGCGAATCTGTGCCGCCAGTCGCACGAGATCTACCGCCTTGCGCGGATCCAGAGGTTTCTTTTCCTGAAGCTGGCTCATCAGATCGCGCATGCGGGCCTCCACATGGGCAACCGTTGCCAGCATGTCCGCCTGGAAAACGGGGTTGTCTTTGTGTCGCTCGGCGTTGCGCAGCATCAAGGAGAGTTGAGCGACGAGGTTCTTCAGGTCGTGGACGACGAAGGCGGACATCCGGTTGAACGAGTCGAACTTGCGTGCCTCGAGCAGTGCCTCGGTGGCCTGCATACGCGCCAGATAGCTTGCTGCCTGGCGCTCGGCTGTCTTGAGCAAATCCAGGACTTCCCAATCCACTTCGAACGGCGTGCGCGCGGTATTGAGCACAGTGAATCCCACCAAGACGCCGTCCGATTTGAGCGGCACAACGAGCCATGCATCGGCCATCGATGACAACCATCGAGGTAGCACGAGGTGCTCGTAGCGCATTGGCTGGACACGATACTCCTCGAGGTTGATGACCCATTCGCGCTCTTCCAGGTAGCGGCAGAAAGGACTTCCATCTTCCTCATACGCCTCGAGCGCCGGCTGATTGAGGCGCGCATACATCGTGTAGCGCCCGTTTCCATCCTTCAGCCACAAAGCCCCACCTGAACTTTCCACAAGATCCGAGAGCGCCTTGATGACGGACTGCCCCAGGTCCAACGCGCCCCCGGCGCCCGAAAGAGACTGCGTGAACCGGAGCCATTCGTTTCGATAGTCGTAGCGATAGGGAAAGAGGTGCTTGCTGAGAAACACGCGTAGCCGTGCCCGCTGCGACCCGGAAATGATGAAGACGCCGAGCAGCAACAGACCGCCAAACAGCAGCGTCATTTGCAGCGCCCGTCCCCAGTCCCCTCCGAAGTACCTGACGTAGTAGCCCACCGCAGCGATGACCAGCAGGTACGCTCCCGAGACGGCCAGCGCCGTTGAGTGAAACAACGCCTCGCGCGAGACGGAGATCGTGAGCGCCCAGGAAGGATTCCGCGCCGCCGACACCGCAATGAGCGGCATTACCAACGCATGAGCAATCCCTCTCACCGCCCAGACGTCGCGATCCAGGCGTCCGAACAGAAAGCCGTCGGCAAACACGTAGAGATCGAAGATGTAGCCGGCCGCCAACCCCAAACACAGTGGTTTGACGCTCCAGCGCGACTCGACCGGCAATCCCCTGAATATCTGCTCGACCAGTACCAGACCGAACACCGCGCTAGTGAGAAAAGCCGCGATGTATGCCAGTCCAGAATTGACCAGGATCGGGACGTTGGCTTCCCGCAGCGCTACCGCGACGAGTTGGGACACCACCACCGCGCAAGCGGCTCCCAGCAGCCACCGAGCCCGTCCCGACGCAAGCGGTCGCAGCAACACCAAGAGAAACCCGAACCAGCTCGCCGCGCGGACGACGTCCAACAAGCCGGCGGCGTGATACAGCAATGCGCCCGAGAAGACGACATGGAGCGTGGTTACGAGCGCCCAGGCGGCGCTGCACGCGACTGCAACCAGCAGAATCCCGCCGGGCAGACCACCACGCCAAGCAACCAGCAGATAAATCCCGACCAGCATGTACACGCCGGAGGCGACGCTGTAACCCCACACAGCGACGTCCGATGACTCAGCGCCCATTGCTACCTCCCGGTTGAGACATTCTCACTTACGCGAAACTGCCGGGATCCAGCTAGCCGGGTATTCTGACCGGATAATTTCTGTAGAACCGATCAATGCGCCCCCTCGCCCGTTAATACAACCCGTACGGTCTCTACCAAGACGAGCGTATCGAGGACCAAAGAGTGGTTCTTGACGTAATAAAGGTCGAACTCGAGCTTCTGGATCGCATCGTCGACCGAGGCACCATACTGGAACCGGACTTGCGCCCAACCGGTGATGCCGGGCTTCACCGAATGCCGGACGGCATAGAAAGGAATCTCGCGAGCCAGCTGGTCCACGAAGTAGGGCCGCTCGGGGCGAGGCCCGACCATGCTCATATCGCCTTTCAGCACATTGAAGAGTTGCGGCAGCTCATCGATCCGCAGCTTGCGGATGATCCGCCCGACACGCGTGGCGCGGTCATCGCCCGAACTCGCCCACCGAGGCGTACCGTCCTTCTCCGCATCCCGACGCATGCTACGAAACTTGATCACTCGGAAGACGCGCCCGCCCAATCCAACGCGTTCCTGCATATAGAAGACAGGTGCACCGTCCTCGAACAGGATGCACAACGCGGTCAACAGCATAAGGGGCAAGCTTAGTACGATGAGCACCAATGACCCGAGAATGTCCGTGCATCGCTTGACAACGGCGCGCAGCCGGTTCTGCCGGAAGCCATCTCCATAAATTAACCAGCTGGCTTTCAGAGAATCGATCGGCACCTGTCCGAGGACCCGCTCAAAGAAAGACGACTGATCGATCACCCGTATGCCGCGCAGCTTGCAGTCCAGCAGCTCCCGAATCGGAAGAACGCCCCCACGCCGCTCCCGAACCGCCACAATCACTTCATGGGTACGCGCTTGACGGACAACGTCGAGTAACCCTCTGCTGGAGCGCAAAATCCGACGCGGGTCGACTTCCACCGGATCATCGTCCGACAACTGATAGAAACCGACGACCTCTACACCGTGCGGCAGCGACAACTTAAGCGCGCGCTCAACGGTCGCTGCCTCGCCCCCAGTGCCGATGATCACAACACGCGGCGCGAACAACGAACTAGCGCGACGCCGATTGACCAGCCCTCTCATTAGCAGCACGGCACTCAGCAAGAACACGACCGAAATCTGCATGGCTTCCGACGCAAAGTGATTCCAGGGAAGCGTCCTGAAAACAACGAATGCAACCGGCAGGCTAACCAGCACCGAAATACCGACAGCGACCCAGGCGGTACGACCTGACTCGGGGTTCGGCGGCATCCGATATAGCCCGATCGCGCTGTTGAGAAATATCATCGCAATCGCAAAGAGCAGAGCAGACGGAATAACCACCGGCCACTCCACTTCCGTTCCATGCACCTGCAATATCACTGCCAGCACCACGGCAACGAAGAGCAACAGAGCATCGAAAATCGCCTGCTGCAGCACATGCGTCGGGAAATACTGGCGGAAAACTTTCAACATAAGCGGTCCCTCTGCTGGTCATCTTCGACAGCGTCTTTTTTTTTAGACTTATATGCTCCCTTTGTAATTACCTGAACCAGTGGACATCTTCACCA
>JGI12273J12029_10009639_pt1 | contig 10529 bp, 13 predicted proteins | sample SoiCrureplicaC0C_FD_12029 | JGI IMG/M metagenome (IMG submission 12029) | reverse complement strand
GCGGCGGGGTTTTTTTTGCTCCATTAATCAACGAGCGTGATGCGGTCAAACGGGAAGAAGCGGAACAGCGCCTTGCCGATCACCTGCTCCTCGGTAACGAAGCCCCAGTAGCGCGAGTCGTTGCTGTTGTTGCGGTTGTCGCCCATCATGAAGTAGCTATTCGCGGGCACGGTGATCTTCGCAAAATCGTTGCGCGGCTGTTCCTTCTCATACGGTTCGTCCAGCGGCTGGTCGTTCACGTATACGATGCCTTGCTTGATCTCCACCGTGTCGCCCGGCAGGCCGATCACGCGCTTGATCAGATCGTCTTCCTGTTGCGATTGGGCCGGCGCTTCGAAGACGACGATGTCCCCGCGCTCGATGTCGTGCAGTTTGTAGGAGATCTTGTCCACGAACAGGCGGTCGCCCACTTCCAGCGTCGGCACCATCGATTCGCTGGGAATCCAGCGCGCTTCGACCACATAGGCGCGGAACAGCAATGCGATCGCCAAGGCCAAGCCAAGTGTGCGCACCCACTCCCAGAGTTTCTGCTTCGTTTCCGGTTTCATCGGCGTCACCCTTTCCCTCCCAGTCTCTTACTCTCAATGTAGGGGATTCGTCGGCAACGAGCAAGCCATTTGGCCGCTTGATTTGTTACAAGATTGAGAAAACGGTGGATTCGCCGCTACGACCACGATGACGAGATTCGAGGGGAAACGGAGAGAACGTGCACAAAACGGAGTCAATCGACGCTCAGACCAATTTATATAATAAAAAACGTGTCAACATATGACTATCATCACTAGCTGAACTCGCTTACATCAGGTACAATAGACTTATGAAACAAGACTCGCTCGAAGCTGCATCTGCTCCTCCCATCATGAGCAGTCGCTTCACGAGAAGTCTGCGCGTCTTTTTTCATAGATGAAGGAAATGCCCTCCTATTGCCAACCCCCTCGCGCAGATGCCGCAGGGGTATTTTTTTTTGTCGACCAAACAAACTTAGGACTAGTATTCGCCCCCCTAACGCCTATAATTAAATCGTAGTCACAGATAACAAAAGTCAGAGTAGGGGGAATCTTAAATGAAAAATAGAAGAACTATTAAGATAGTAGTGAATCGTCTTACGTTATGTGTGCTGGTGGTCACACTGGCTCCGCAACAGGCGGGGGCGGAGCTGCCGACCGTCAAGTCGATGCTCACCTACAAAGGCGCGACCAAGGCGGACGATCGCGTATTGGTCAAATTGCGACCGGGTCACGATGTAGCTAAGTTCCAAACGAAGCATGGGGCGCTGGGCGTGGAACGGCTGGGGCAGGGCCGCAGTGAGTGGAAGCTGATGCATGTGCCGCAGGGGCAGGCGGACGCGTTCCGCAACAAGCTGGCAGCGGACGAGGACGTGCTGGCCGTGGAGCCGGACTACATCTATTCGTCTGCGCTGGCGGCGAACGATTATTGGATTACGAACTCATGGCAGTATCACATCAACAAGATCCAAGCGCCGATGGCGTGGGACTTCACCTGTGGGCTGAACACGCGCACGATCGCCATTCTCGATACGGGCGTGGAAGCGACGAACACCGACCTGTCGGGCAAAGTGCTGCCGGGGTATGACTATCACAACAACGACAACGACCCGGCCGACGATAACGGGCATGGGACGCATGTCGCGGGGCTGGCTGGTGCGTATGGCAACAACTGGTGGGGTGGCGCTGGTGTGGATTGGAACGCACGGATTCTGCCGGTGAAGGTGCTCGGGGCTGACAATCGAGGGTATGTATCGAACTTCATCAATGGGTTGTATTATGCGGTGAGCAACAATGCGCAGGTGATCAACTTCTCGTTGGGGTCTTATGGGTATTCGCAAGCGTTCCAAGATGCGATCGACTATGCGTGGGGGCAGAATCGCCTGATCGTGGCGGCGGCGGGCAATGACAACTCGGCGAGTTTGTTCTATCCGGCGGCGTACAACCGCGTGCTGTCGGTGGCGGCGACCGATGCGCAAGATCAGAAGGCGAGCTTCTCCAACTATGGGACGTGGATTAAGCTCGCGGCGCCGGGCGTGGACATCGTGTCCACGGTGCCGGTCAACTCGGGCAAGCACATGAGCGGCACGTCGATGTCTGCGCCGATCGTTGCGGGCGTCGCTTCGCTGGTCTGGTCGAAGAACACCGCGCTGTCCAACGAGCAGATCTACAACCGCTTGCTCACCACCGCTGACATCACGCCCAGCACCGGCACCGCTGTCAGCAACGGCCGCGTCAACGCCTACAAAGCCATGAACGGCATCACCAGCATCATGCCACTCACGACCTCTAGCGGCACGACCACTGCGAGCAAGCCTTAGAGCAGTTGCCAGAGCAGGACGCCGGCGCTCCCGAGCATGAAGAGGGCGGAGAGGCGGTTGATCCAGGGAAGCAAGCCTTGGTTGATACGGCCGACCCAGCGGCCGAGCAACGCCAGCGTGAGGAACCAGAGCAGCGAAGTCAGCACACAGGCACCCGTGAACCACCACTTATCCGCGCCGCCATACTGGAGCGATGACGTGCCGATCACCGCCACCGTGTCGAGGATCGCATGCGGGTTGAGCAGCGACACCGACGCGGCGAACACCACCTGCCGCCCCGGTGGGAAGGCCCGCCGCTCCAGCTCCGCTGCACCACCTGCTGACGCGGCGCTCCGCCACGTCATCACGCTCATATAGAGCAGGAACCCCACACCGACCACGAGCAGGCCGACCTTGACAGCTGCCACCTCCAACACCATCACGGAGAGCCCGAGCACGGCCAGCACGATCAACAGCATGTCACACACAGTTGCTGTCAACACGGCAGGCAACGCGCCTCGCCACCGCGCCTGTGCAGCGCCTTGCGTAAACACAAACACATTCTGCACGCCGAGCGGCAAGATCAGCCCCAACGCGAGCAACCAGCCATGCAGGAAGGCCATCTCCTCCCCCTCCTCTCCTCTTAGTCAAAATGCCGCTCCAACGCCTCCGCACTGGGCCGGAAGCCATGACGTTCATAGAAAGCCACACTGTTCTCGCTCGGCCAGACGAGCAGAAACTCCAACGCCTGCGCCTCCGCCCACCGTTGCAGGGCCGCTTGCACCTGTCCACCAATCCCGCGTCCGCGATACGCGGGCCGGGTATAGACATTGGTCACATAAGCGAATGCCCGTGTGACTTTACCGGGGCGCGGGACTTTCTCAATCAGCTGTACATACATATGCGAGACGACCTCCCCCTCCGCCTCCGCTACGAAAATCTTCCACCGTTCCCCTTCGATTGCCGCCAACAGAAACGCACGGCACTCCTCTTCATAGCTCGCCTGAGCGTCCGCAGCTGGCTTCGCGTAGTCCTCATATGTAAAATCGCGCCGCATCGCAATCAACTCGTCCACATCGCGGCGCTCGGCCAATCGAACCTGTACCTGTAGCATCCTACTCCTGTACCTCCTGCTGCTGTGGCGGATTCTCCCGGATGACGCGACACGGGTTGCCGACTGCGATCACGTTGGCTGGGAGGTCCTGGGTCACGACGCTTCCTGCGCCGACCACCGTGTTCTCACCGATCGTCACACCGGGCAACACGATGCTTCCGCCGCCGATCCAGACATTGTCGCCAATCGTGATCGGATGCGCCGTCTCCCACCCAGCGCGGCGTTGTGCCGCGTCGAGCGGATGAGAGGCCGTATACAGATGTACGTTCGGGGCGAACAACACCCCGTTGCCGATCGTGACCTTGGCACAATCGAGGATCACGCAGCCGAAGTTCATATAGACGCCATCGCCGAGCTCAATCTGCGTACCGTAGTCACACTGGAATGTCGGCTCGATGAACACGTTCGCCCCCGTCTTGCCGAACAGCTCCTGTAAAATCTCGGTGCGGCGCGCTAGCTCGTCCTCTGTGGTGCTGTTAAACGCTCGCGTCAACGCCCGCGCTCGCTGCCGCGCAGCGGTCAGCTCCTCCCCATACGGCAGATACAGCTCGCCGCTCAGCATCTTCTCGCGCTCACTTTTCATCGGTGTGACCTCCTTGTGGAAAGAGACACCCTGCCATCGTTCCTTGGCAGGGTGTCTTTGTCATAAAAAGCGCCCTATTCGCCGAACGCGATCGGCACCGTTTTCACCGCATAGATCACCGGGCTCGGTACCGGCTCCAGCACGCCGTCTGCCTGCAAGCGGATGTTCGGCAGCCGCTCCAGCAGGGCCTGCAGGGCGATCTGCCCTTCGAGGCGGGCCAACGGCGCACCGAGGCAGAAGTGCACGCCGAACCCGAACGTGATGTGCGGGTTGCTGGTGCGGTCGAGCCGGAACTCGTCCGGGTGCGAGAACTTCTCCTCATCGCGGTTCGCCGAAGCCAGCCACAGCGCTACCATGTCGCCATCGCGGAGCTGTTGACCGCCGAACTCCATGTCGCAGTTCGCCATGCGGAAGATCATCTGCACGGGCGGGTAGTAGCGCAGCACTTCCTCGACCGCTGCCGGGATCAGCTCCGGCTGGCGACGCAGCGTCTCCTGTAGCTCCGGGCGTTCGATCAGATAGCGCAGCGAGTTGTTGATCAAGTTGGTCGTCGTCTCGTTGCCCGCGATCAGCAGCAGAATGCAGAAGCCGACCAGTTGGTCCTCTGTGAGCGGTTGATCCTCGATGCGCGCTGCAATCAGGTCGCTGATCAAGTCCGCACGGGGCCCCTCGCGACGTTCCGCGACGACTTCGCGGAAGTACACGACCAACTCGTTGAAGGCACGCTCCTTGCGCTGGCGCAACGCTTCAATCGCCTCTGGCGACGTGTCGGCCGCATCGACGCCCGCCAGCGCCGTGTCCGACCAGTCCTTGAACCGCTTGCGCTCCGAGGCCGGCACCCCGAGCAGGTCGGCGATGACGGTGACGGGCAGCGGCGAGGAGAAGTCTTCCGTGACATCCATCCGCCCGCTCGCCACGACCGCATCGATCAGCTCGTGCGCGATCTCTGCGATGCGCGGAGCCAAGTCTTGCACTTTCTTCGGCGTGAACGCCTTGTTGACTAGATTGCGCATCTGCGTGTGCTGGGGCGGGTCCATCGTGATCAGGGAATCCAGCGCCACTGAATTGCTGTCCTTCGGTGGCGCGAGCCGCGCGGACGAGAAGCGCAGCGGATCTTGCAGGATGCGCTGAATGTCCTCGTACTTGAACACATCCCAGACGGCCCGATAGTCATCGTAGCGGATCGGCGTGCTCGCCCGCATCTCGGCAAAAAATCCAAACGGATCGAGCATCCCATTCGCCCGCTCCATCAGTTCCCGCAACGGATAGAAGACCTTCGCCACTTCCTCAAACTGCACCTGTTGTTCGCTCATGTTGTTTCAACCTCCTCACCTGTAATTAATGTACTGAGTTCACTGTACACCTCGTGGAAGAGTTTGACAAGGGAGGCAATTGCGAACACTATGTGACAGCAAGTCGAGCGATCAGATCTGGGGAGAGCACGACCGGATCGCGCGGGATCTGGCGCAGGTCGAACGAGCGGACGAGCTCCGCGGCCCGCACGGGCTCAGGGCGATCGAGCAGCCCGGCGAGGTAGCCGAGACAGCCGATCACCTGCTCAGGCGAGACGCCTGCTTCGCGCAGCCCGACCACGGTGGTCGAGCGGTTGCGCTTGGCCAGCCGTTCGCCGTCTACGCCCAGCACCAGCGGGACGTGGGCGAACGTCGGCGGCGCATACCCGAGCGCCTCGTACAGCATCAGTTGGCGCGGCGTCGAGTCCAGCAGATCGGCCCCGCGCAACACATCGGTGATGCCCATCGCCGCATCATCGACCACCACCGCCAGCTGATACCCGATGATCCCATCGGCCCGCTGCACGACAAAATCCCCGCCCATCCCGGGCGGGAAGTTCTGCTCCCCTTGCACGAGGTCGTCAAACGACAGCGGCAGCTCGTCCACGAGGAAGCGCAACGACGGGTCTTTGAGCATCGCCTTCGCGTCGCGCTCCTCCGCCGTCAGCGACCGGCACGTCCCGAGGTAGGCCGGCCCTTCCGAGGACAGCCCGTGCGGTGCGGACGCCATCGCCAGCAGTTCCGCCCGCGAGCAGTAGCAGGGATAGAGCCGTCCTGTCTGGCGCAAGTGCTGGAGCGCCGCATCATAGCGCTCCAACCGAGCACTCTGGTCATAGGGCCGATGGAGGCCGCCGACATCGGGGCCTTCATCCCAGTCGAGCCCGAGCCAACGCAAGTCGACCAGCGCCTGCTCCCTGTAGGCCGGCCGCGAGCGCGGCTGATCGAGATCCTCCACACGCAACACAAAATCCCCGCCCGCGTGGCGAATCTGTAACCACGCGAGCAGGGCCGTCCAAACATTGCCGATATGCAAAAGTCCCGAGGGCGTGGGAGCGAACCGTCCACGTTGTTTCATCGCGTACATCACCTCAACTACGCCCTACGATACCACACTTGCATCCGACCTTCTATTCCTCCTGATTGCGCACTTGCAGCGGGGGCGGGGTAAGCCACGCCTTTTCCTTCATCAGATGGATGATCTTCTCATAGAACTCCGTGTTGGCCTTTTGCGCCATCTCGAAGTATTTACGCACGCCATCGTTGAGGCACTTGGCGATCATCATCGAGCTCGCCCCGAGGCCGGCCGCGATGTTGTTCTTGGTGGAGAAGGCGATCTCCGGGTCGTAGAACCGACCACCCTCCGGGATGTCCTTCCACTCGATCACCGGGCGCTCCGGCGGCGAGGGCGGGCTGGTCAGGCCGTTCTCCTTCAAGATCTCTTCGCCACCTTTGATCTGCATCTCCATGCCTTTGATCTGGGTGGTGATGAACTCCTTCAGGTCTTCATCGCCTGCGTGGTTGCGCATGATCACATACGCGGTGTGCAGACCTTTGCCCATCAGTACCGATTCCCATACGCCGTGCAGCTCGCCATAGTGCAGCGGCTCTTGTTTGCCAGTTAAGATCCCCATCATCAGTCACACTCCTTTTTCATATCGCTCGTAGTGTGACATCTGCGCTCGGAACTTATTCTTCCGCTGGCAACTCCTGCTCGGCGAACACCTTCATCGCAGCGGCTACGTAGTCGACGAGGCCGGGGTCGTATACGTCGAACAGCTTCCGGAAGTCCGGGTGATCGATATACAGCTGGCCGAGACCGATGTAGACCTCGCGGGTCGGCTGGTAGAAGCGCGTGATCATCGCGAAATGCTGGCGGATGATCGCCTGCACCGCGGTGCTGTCAGTGGCGGCTTGGCTTGTGAACTGCCGGAACAGCTCGCTCTGGATGTCGTGGAACTCCTGCTTGAAGCTGTCGAAGTCTTGGCGCTTCATGTTCTTCACGTTCTCCATGCTCTGGTCGATGTACGTCTCGACCTGTTGGCCGTAGCGGTCCTTCAGCTCTTGCACGTACTTCTCCTGTTGTTCCTTGCGAAACCCTGCATACATGTCTTGGTGTTCCATCGCCGTGTCCCCCTTTAGATACTGGACGGTGTGATCGAGGGTGGCGATCAGCTGTTGCAGCCGCTCCGCCTTGTGCACCAGCAACGCCCGGTGGTGCGTCAACGCCTCCACTTGGTTGAATGCGTCGCTCGCCAGCATCGCTTGAATGTCCTCCAGCGGAAACTCCAGCTCGCGGAAGAACAAGATCTGCTGCAGCCGGAGCATCTGCGGCTCCTCATAATACCGATACCCGTTCGCTCCGCAATACGCGGGCTTCAACAGGCCGATCTCGTCGTAATAATGCAACGTCCGCACGCTGACGCCAGAGAGCGTCGCCATGTCCTTGACGGTGTACGCCATCGCCTCCACACTTCCTTGCGCTCTACGATAAGGGATCACGTGACGTGAGGGTCAACTGATTGTATGCCAAAAAAAGGCCCGTGCCTAGCCGGCACGGTATGCCTTACCCTATTTTAATGAACATAGCGACCGTGTTCAGGAATGGCGAGACGGTCGAATTCACGCGCCAACCGCTCCAGCCCGCGGGTCAGCTCCTTCCCAACCATCGCCACGCCATGCCCGGTCACCGCGACAGCCGGGCGCAGTTCGGCCAGCCGCTTCACCGACTCCCAAGCAGCCTGCCAGTCCGGTGTGAAGTACATCGGTGGCCCGTGAATTTCCTTCTCCTGTGTCATCACCGCCAGCGCCGACTCCTGCCGCACGGTGATGAACGCATCCCCAGCGACCAACGTGCGGTCGCGCTCGCGGAACAACGAGATGTGACCTTTTGTATGACCGGGGGTGTGCACGTACCGCCAGTCGGGCAGGCCCGGAAGGCTGCCATCGTTTGGGAGCGCCTGCACGCGGTTGCCGAGATTGATCCCTTCGTTCGGATAGAGGAACGAGAGCCGCGCCATCAGGCCGCCCCCCACGCTCGGATCTGGTTCTAGGTAGTTGGCTTGCCCGTTCAGGTAGGGCAGCTCTTCCTCATGGGCATACACAGGGACATCCCACGTCTCCACCAACTCGCGCAGAGCGCCGACATGGTCGAAATGCCCGTGTGTGAGCACGATCGCGCGCGGCGGTGTGCCGTAGAGCTCCTGTGCTGTCTCCAGAATCCGCCCGCCGAGGAAATACACCCCTGCATCGACCAGCACATAGTCGGACGTGCCCGGCTGGCCGATGAAGCAGACGTTGGCGATCGCGGTGCGCAACCGCACCACATCGGGGAGCACGGGGTCGGTCGTGGCGAGGAAGTCACGGTGGGCCAGCTGGCTGTAGTAGCGATTCGCTTGCGTTTCCATCAATATCGGCCTCCTGTTAAACATTCTCTGGAATAGCGTTTGTTTGAAAGCAGGCGGACATGCACAGAGTAACCAGTATGAATAAACGGACCCGTGCCCTCCTCTTGTCGCTCGTCACTTTCGTCACGGTCGCTGCCACGGCCCCCCCAGCCCACGCCTTCATCGTCAACCAACAGATCATCGACGATGGTCTGACCTTATCCGAAGCGCTGGACAAATTCCAACGCCTGCACAAGCGCAAACTCGAACTCCCCGCCACGATGCCGATCGCCACCACCTCAACGGCTGGCGAACTCTACTACGACGGCACCACCACCGCGCTCGTGCTCTCCTACGCGGACGACCGCAGCCACGAGCGCTACAAGATCGTCGTCCGCAAGCCCCCTGCCCCACTCCGTCCACACAGCGCAGACAAGGTCTTACCTTTACGCGACGGTTCCTCTGCGCTGTACCGCTACCAGTCGGCGCATGACGTGCATCGGCTGGACTTCCAACGCGACGGTTGGGAATACTGGTTGCTCCTCACGTCGCCTCATGCCACGCCCGAGCGGCTGGTCGAGGTCGCCAACTCCTTTTAGCAACTGATGCACAGTCATGTAAAAAACCCGCTGCCAGCATCGGCAGCGGGTTTTTTTATCCGCGTTCGGCCAGCTCTTTCAAGCCAGTCATCGGTGTGCGGAGGTCACACGTCTCGCTCTCCTCCTTCTACCAAACGCTTGAGAGCATGTAGCTTATTCTCCCAGAAACGTTCGTAGTAGGACAGCCATTCGCGCAGTTCTTGGAGCGGTGCTGGTTGTAGGGAGTAGCGCATTTCACGGCCGATCTTGCGCTCTTGGACCAGTCCTGACGGCGGGTGGGGTCGGCGATCGCCTGAAACACATCGTATGTCGGCGCGGCGGCCATTTACGCCTCAACCAGTCCGACGAGCTTCGGGAGGATCACTTCGCCCCAGCCGTGGTTCATGCGCTCGCGAACCGCTTCGTCCGACATCCCGTTCTCCGGGTTGATCTTGCCCACTTCCCAGCCCGCGTGGGTGAGCGTGAACTCCGTGCGGCCGTCCACGTCGCGCAGGTCAAACGAGATCGTCCACGCGTCGCCCCACGTGAACACGAGGCGGGTCGGCGGGTTGAGCTCGGTGACTTTGCAGCGGGAGACGCCGAACGGGGTGTGGAGGTTGAACTCGTGGCCTTGCTCGGCTGTGAAATCGTTCGGCATGAACCAAGTGGCAATGCCTTCTGACGTGGCCACCGTGTCCCAAACCTTCTGCAGCGGGGCGTTCATAATCACGGTGTGGCGGATATCGGGAAGGGTCGCTTGGTTGTGTTCCGTCATGGTGGAGACCTCCAGTGGTTTCATGTCAAGTACTAGACTTTATATTCATTTGTAATTTACAATTCCGTAATTGACAGATTCATTGATTAAGTTACAATAATGGTGTGATATTCCAATTGAGGAGGAACTGCCCGATGCATCGTTACGGAAGCTGGACAAACCGTGTCACACACACGGCCACACGCCCCGAAGTGGCGTTCCACGGTCGTTTGTTCGCTTCTGACCGCTCGGCAGTTCCAAACATAGAGCAAGCGAGGCAGGTAGAGGCGGTCGCGTTGGTGGAGCAAGCGTGGTGGGCCCGTGGCCCGCAGGGAGTCACAGATTTGGACGGTGAGTTTGCGGCGGTGGTGGCGACGGAGCGGGAGTGGGTTGGAGTGGTTGACCCGCTCGGGCGCGGTGCCCTGTACTACTCGTGGCAGGCGGGCACGCTGTATTGGGCGTTTGAGCTGAAGGAGTTGGTGCAGCTGTTGCCGTCCGTCACGCGCAATGAGGACACGTT
>JGI12273J12029_10001290_pt1 | contig 10543 bp, 11 predicted proteins | sample SoiCrureplicaC0C_FD_12029 | JGI IMG/M metagenome (IMG submission 12029) | reverse complement strand
GTCGGCCAGCAGTGCCGCTTCCTGAGGGTTCGAGATGAAGGCCGATTCGATCAGCACAGCGGGCATCGCCGTCTCGCGCAGGACGGCAAAGTCTGCTTCGCGCACCCCACGGCTGAACAGTCCCGATGCGTGGCTCATCGCTTCCAAGATCTGATAGGCCACGGCACTGGTGTCAGGTCCAGCATTGGGATGAACGTAGGCGGTCTGCCCGCTTGCAGTGGCAGCACTGGCCGAGTCAGCATGCCAGGATAGAAACAGATCGGCATTGGCACGGTTGGCCAGCTGTGCTCGGTAGGAGAGATCTGCGGCGATGCTGCCTCCGGAGAGCGGCATCACGTCCGTCTCCCGCGTCATCAACACGCGAAACCCGGCTCGCTTCAGCCCCTCCCGCAGGCGCACACAGGTTTGCAACACCACCGTCTTCTCCATCTGCCCGTTCGCCACAGCGCCGGGATCACTACCGCCATGCCCAGGGTCCAATACAATCAAGCGACTCATCAGCTCTCACCTCCAACAAATTCGACAACTTGTACTAGTATAAGCCGAAACAAAGCGATTTTTACAACCCGTTTTAGTGAGGACTGGAAAAAAAACACCTCGGCGATGTATAGCCGAGGTGTTGGGTGACAACGAACAGGACACACTACGCCAGAGAGCGAGAAGGTGGTGTCCGATGATGGGCTTCGTCAAGCAGAGCCTCTGGATCGTACTGATCGTCCTGTTCGCCTGCGTTACTGTGGAGCGGCGTTGGTTTGCCGATCCGTCCGAACCGCCCGCTCACCCCGACGACGAAGAGTGGTGGTAGTGGCCGGTAGCTGCCAGGACTGATGGCACGCGACGAGCAAAAGGATCAGTACGATCATGAAAATCACAGGATAGGAAAGCACATACACGAGGCTGCCGCTGAAGATCGGCAGGATGGCAAGCGGAGCGGTACAGGTGTTGATATACGCGATGTACGTCCCGCGCGTGTCATCGCTGGAGATCTCCATCAGGTAGTTGTTGAACCCGATCCAACCCCCTCCGACTACGCCGAGTAGGAAGAAGGCAGCTCCGACCAGATAGCGCACGTTCGAGCCATCGGCCAGCATCCCTGCGATCAAGATCAGCACGGGCACGCACAGGTTGAGCAACACGTCGGTGCGAATGGTCGCGGTGTTGCTGACCTTCGAGCTCAGTGCGCCAAACAACAACCCACCTGCGATGCCGCCGACGATCTGGACGATGACCAAGCTCGCGATCACTCCCCCGTCCACGCCCGGTAGCGTCGAGACGTAGAGGATGTAGAACGGCATTGCCATCTGGTGTACCCCGGTCAGCAACTGAATGATCAGCAAGGTACGAAATGCGCGGTTCAACCGCCACGCGCGCGGGAAGTTGGCGAAGATCGTCCGCCAAGATTTTTTGGAATGTTGCGCCGCATGTAGTCTACGTTGTCCTTGCCGCACATATAAGAAGGACAGTGTAGAGATCAAGAGCAGCACGGCGGCCAGTCCGAAGAGGATGGTGAAGTTATAGGGGTAGGGATAGTCCTGCGGGTTGGAGAGCACGTGCTCGATCAGAACGCCGCCGAGAAACGCACCGATCGCCCCTAGCGTTTGGATCAGCCCAAACAGCTTGCCGTGGTTCTGCTGCGTGATCGTGCGGCCGAACACATCCATCCACGGCACTTGCGTCACACCTTCGCCGATCGCAAACATCGTGTAGCCGATGAAGAAGGCGAGCAAGACCAACGAAGAAGAGGGATCGTAGAGAAACGCGCCGATGACGAATAGCATCGCGAATCGGCAGATCAGATAGGACCAGAACACGAACCGATCCAAGCGGTGAATGCGCTGCATGCGCTGAGCGATGATGAGTTGAGGCAGGACAAAGCCCAAGTGGCGAATCGCGGTGGCAAGCCCGATGAGGATCGGGGAACCGCTCACGTTTTCGAGGAACAAGGGGATTAAAATCGTGGCATCGAGGAAAGTGGCCGCTGTGAAAAACAGCACACCGTCTGTGGTCAGCAACCTGAAGTTGCGTTTTTCAAGCGCCGAACTGAACCAGTTGGCACGCATACAAGGGGAAGCCTCCTCTCAAATTGGGAGGGCTCCGCTTCCTTCTACCGTTTTAATGGGAAAAAGCGAAACCCTGCGTTACAATAAGTGTGATAGTGACGTCTGTTCGTTTCGTGGAGGTGCGTGGTTACAATCATGATGATCGATTCACTCCTTTTGGTTTTGATCGGCACGGTGGCCGGCTTCTCAGGCGCGCTCGTGGGGTTAGGTGGCGGGTTTATCGTGGTGCCGGCGCTGGCGTTTCTGTTTACGGACATGCCGCCCGAACAGATTGTCGGCACCTCGATGACTGTGCTGCTGTTCAACTCGATCTCCAGCACGCTCGCCTACTTGAAACAGCGGCGGGTAGACGTGTCAGCAGGCTTGTGGTTTGCAGGGGCGAGCATTCCGGGGTCGATCCTCGGGGCGTTTCTGGCAGAGGGGATGAACCAAGGCTTTTTCCTCGCGTTCGGCTGTTTCCTGATCTTCATCTCGCTGTTCCTCTTATTTAAGCCGAAACAGCCGCTGAACTTGCCTGTTCCGAAGACGGTGACGCGCGAATTCGTCGATGCGTCCGGCCAAACGTTCGCGTATGCGTACAACCGGCCGGTCGGGGTCACCATCGCGTTTGCCGTGGGCTTTGTGGCCTCACTGCTCGGCATCGGCGGCGGCAGTTTGATGGTGCCGACGATGGCCTTGCTGCTGCATTTCCCGCCACATATCGCCACCGCAACGTCGATGTTCACCATCTTCCTCTCTGCGTTGATCAGCACGAGCACGCATTGGTCGCTCGACAACATCGACTGGATGAAGGTGCTGTTCCTCGCCCCTGGCGCGATCCTCGGCGGGCAGCTCGGGGCCCGGGTCGCATCCAAACTGCCCGGCCCCCTGCTGCTGCGCATCCTCGCGATCCTGTTGATCGCAGTGGCTCTGCGCCTGATTACAAAATAATATGAATCCCCCTGACAAAAAAGAAGCAGGAGCGCGCGCGAGTCGCTCTCCTGCTTCTTTTCGTGTCTCACATCTTGTACTCCTGCCAGACTGGTTGATTGTTAACAAAAGCCACAACAACGCATAACAAATCCGGGTAGTACCACTCGGCACGATCCCGTGCCGATGGCACCGCAGGTGCGGTGGGGTGGCTGTGGACGATCGCCAACGGCTGCTCTCCGCGCACGGAACAGCGCTGAAGCGCGTCCAGCCATTCCTGCGGGTGGACGCGATAGCTCGTGCGCGGCGCGGGGGACACGTTGGCAAGCGGCGTCCACGTCAGCACGTCCCGCCCCTTGCCACTCCACAAGCCCACGCCTTCTGCTGGCAAGCAGACCTCTAGATCGGCGAACGTCTGCTGAAGCACTGCGTCTGGGAGTTGCAACTGCCGCGCGGTCATCGCGTCCGCTTACTCCACGAAGTCGAAGTACAGCTCGCCGATTTGGATGGTATCGCCTTCTTCGGCCCCCTTGGCACGGAGCGCTTGGTCAACGCCCTTCTGCTTCATGATCCGCTGGAAGCGTTTGACCGCGTCATACTGCTCGAAGTTGGTCATCTTCACCAGTTTCTCCAACCACTCGCCGTGTACCACGTAGAGGTCATTGTCGCGGGAAATCCAGAAGTGATCGTCGTCCTCTTCCAGACGGTAGACCTTGCGCTCCGCCACCTCTTCGACTTCTTCCAGCGTGTCGTTGAACTGCGGCGTGACATCCAGCAGGTCGGCGATCGCATAAAGCATCGCGTCGATGCCTTCGCGGGTGACGCCGGAGATCGGGAAGATGCGGTAGTTCTCGCCCACTTGTTCCTTGAACTTCGCTAAATGCTCCGCCGCTTCCGGGACGTCCATCTTGTTGGCCACGACGATCATCGGGCGCTGTTCCAGCTTGTAGTTGTACTGGCGCAGCTCCTCGTTGATCGTCTTGAAGTCCTCGTACGGGTCGCGGCCTTCTACAGCGGCCATGTCGAGCACGTGGACGATGACGCGGGTCCGCTCGATGTGGCGCAAGAACTGGTGGCCGAGGCCTTGGCCTTGCGATGCCCCTTCGATCAGACCGGGCAAGTCGGCCATGACGAAGCTGCGGCCGTCTGGCACGCCGACGACGCCCAAGTTCGGAGTCAGCGTGGTGAAGTGGTACTCGGCGATCTTCGGCCGCGCCGCAGACACCGAGCCCAGCAGCGTCGATTTGCCGACGCTCGGGAAGCCGACGAGGCCGACGTCAGCCAGCACTTTCAGCTCCAACTGGATGTTGCGCTCTTGGCCCGGCTCGCCCTTCTCGGCCATGTCGGGCGCTTTGTTGGAAACGGTCGCAAATCGCGCGTTGCCACGCCCGCCGCGGCCGCCCTTGGCGATGATCAGCTTCTGGCCGTGGTCGGTCAGGTCGCCAAGGAACTCCAGCGTATCGGCATCGGTCACCACCGTGCCCGGCGGGACTTTGATGATCATGTCATCTGCGCTCGCGCCGTGCTTGTTGCTCGTCTTGCCATACTCGCCTCGCTCTGCCTTGAAGTGGCGCTTGTACTTGAAGTCAAGCAAGGTGCGCAAGCCTTCGTCCACGACGAGTACGACGTCGCCGCCGTTGCCGCCGTCACCGCCAGCAGGCCCGCCTTCCGGGACGTATTTTTCACGACGATACGAGACGATGCCGTTGCCCCCGTCGCCGCCCTTCACATACACTTTCGCAATATCGACAAACATCCTAGGTTCACCTCATGGGTTAGTCTTGCACGAGCAGGCGAATCACATGCTCCACGCCATCCTCAACGCGCTCCTGCGCGAACAGCGTGCCAGGTGCGGTATGTTCGGCCGTCCAGTGCGCCCAGTCAATCGTCAGCGTCGGGGCGTCCAGATCGCCGATAAACCAGCGAATCTCAAACCCTTCGGCCAGTGAAACGATCCACAGGTCGAACGCCAGCGGTTCCAGCCGCGTGCGCGACTGCGTGCCGACCGCGTCCAACAGGGCGGCCAGCAACAGCGCTGCTTCCGTTTCCGCAGCTTCTGGCGGGGTCTCCAACTGCTCATAGGAGACGTGCAGGTTGAGCATGGGATATTGAATGTCGCGGCTGAGCACGACATAGGAGATCATGGCGCTCGGCAACGACGACCATTCTGTATGGCGTCGCGCCTCTTCGACCAAGGTGCCGATCGGCTCCTGCAAGCGGTCAAACTTCTTCAGTTGCGTGTACGCGCGGATCAACTGCACGTGGTTCATCAGGTCATGACGGTAGGTCCGCAGCACATCCAAACTTTCTTCCATCAACGCCCGAACGTCCATCGTTTCGAGCTTCGAAGACAAGTGTCCCTTCATTTGCAAGACCTCTCTTCATGCTGGATTTTCTCTGCTCTCCTGTTCGACAGAGCACCGTCAATTCCCTGTATGTGTTTGTACTATCATACCAAGTGCTTCCTGTGCCTATGTACAGAAAAAGACGATCCTCCGCAGAGGATCGTCTTCCTTGAAGTCAGATTACGCCTCGACTGCCTCGACAGCCACTTCCGGGTAGATGCTGACTTTCTTCTTGTCACGGCCCAGACGCTCGAACTTGACGCGGCCTGCAACCAGTGCGAAGAGGGTGTCATCGCCACCCTTGCCTACGTTGAGGCCCGGGTAGATCTTGGTGCCGCGTTGGCGAACCAGGATGGAACCAGCGGTAACCACTTGGCCGTCAGCACGCTTCACGCCGAGTCGCTTCGCGATGGAGTCACGACCGTTCTTGGTCGAGCCTACACCCTTCTTAGAAGCGAACAGTTGAAGGTTCAGTTTAATCATGCGTTCCACCTCCCTTAGAGTGGTTTCTCTAAGAACTTGACAAAGTCGGGATAGGACTCCGCGACTTGTTGAATTCCAAAGACCATTGCTTCGAAAAGCAACTGCAGCTTGTCGTCCGTGTTCGTCTCGGCAACAGCCGGGACGACGCACTCCACATCGCCAGGCGCGACATCGCGGTCGGTGGCGACAGGTACACGAAGCAGGTATTCGGACGAATTGATCGCGTTGGTCACCAGTATCGAGACGGCTGCACAGACAATGTCTTGTCCATAGGCGGCCGCACCGGCATGGCCCTTCACGGAAAACTTCCGAATGTGCCCCTTCGCGTCACGCCAGATGGTCGTTCGGATCATCGCGAGTTACGCGTTGATCTTCTCGATTTGTACCTGGGTGTACGGCTGACGGTGACCTTGCTTGCGACGGTAGTTCTTCTTCGACTTGTACTTGAAGACGATGATCTTCTTCGCCTTGCCGTGCTTCAGGATCTTCGCAGATACAGTTGCACCTGCAACGACCGGAGAGCCGACAACGGTGGAACCGTCTTTGTTGACGAGCAATACTTCTTCGAGGGTTACGGAATCACCTTCAGCTGCTTCCAGCTTCTCGATGTAGAGCACGTCCCCTTCCGATACCTTGTACTGCTTGCCGCCCGTTACTACGATTGCGTACGACATTATGTGCACCTCCTCAGACTCAGACTCACTATCCCTAGGTACGCAACAGTGCGTTTCAAGACCCGGGCTACGTGGTTACAGCATGTGCACCAACAATAGAATGAGAGCACAGCACGCTACTTGAGTATATTATCATAGCCACATAGGGCTGTCAACGAATGGAGCCCGTCCATTCTAGACTTCCAGCACCACCGCTTTGCCGTAGGTGCGGTGAACGTGGGAGATCTTCACGATCACCGAGCGGCCGATGTGCATCCCGCCCTGCTGGACGTCGAGCACATAGCCTTCGATGCGCGCGATGCCGTCCTTGGGGTTGTGCGCGTGCAGCTCCTCGATTTTGACGGTGACTACCTGCCCGACTTGGACAGGCAAGGCGCGCAGCTCGACCTCCTCGACCGAGCCAGCCCAGAGGAGACGGTGTTCGGCGATGTGCAGCTGCTCGCGGCCCTTGATATAGGCCCGCCGTCCCCACTGTTCCTCCATCCGGCGCAGATTTTGCCCGCCGGGTCCGATCAGCATCGCAGCGACCAAGGGGTGGCATTCGACCAGCACCGCTTCATGGTCGTGTTCCTTCATATAGTCAGTCAACTCACGCTCAATGCGCGCAGCCATCGTCTCCTCCGAGAGCACCTTGCTCCGCCCTTCACAGTACGGGCAAGGCCGTTGGAGCACTTCGTCGAGCGACTGGCGCACTTTCTTGCGCGTCATCTCGACCAACCCGAGCTGGGTCAGCCCGAGCAGGTGCGCACGGGTGCGGTCACGGCGCAGGAACTGCTCCAGCTCGGCCAGCACCTGCTGCTGGTGCTGCGCGTTGCGCATGTCGATGAAGTCGATGATGATGATGCCGCCGATGTCGCGCAGGCGCAGCTGGCGGGCGATCTCCCGCGCCGCTTCCAAGTTGGTCTTCAGCACCGTCTCCTCCAGCGAGACAGAGCCGACAAACTTGCCGGTGTTGATGTCGATGACAGTCAGCGCTTCCGTCTGGTCGATCACCAGATAACCGCCCGACTTCAGCCAGACTTTGCGCTTCAGCGCTTTTTCCAAATCCTGATCAATGCGGTAGTTGGCGAAGAGGTTTTCCCGGCCTTTGTACAGCTCGATCCGCGACACCCACTCCGGGTTGGTGTGAGCCATCAGCTCCCGGATGGTGTCAAACGCTTCGAAGTGGTCGACGTAGAACGCGTCCACCTCATCGGTGAAAAAGTCGCGCACGGTGCGCGAGAGCAGCGCCAAGTCCCGGTAGACGACGCCTGGCACCTTGACCGTCTTGATCGCTTTCTTCATCCGCTCCCACGAGGCCTGCAAGAATTTGTAGTCCGCCTCTAAGACGTGCTGCTCGACGCCTTCCGCAGCCGTGCGCACAATCAACCCGACCTCCGGGTCGCGGATGTTCTCCGCGATCTGCCGAATCCGCTCCCGCTCGGCCTCGTCTTCGATCCGGCGCGAAACGCCGACATAGTCCTGATGGGGCATCATCACTACATAGCGTCCCGGTACGGTGAGGCTGGTGGTCACGCGCGCCCCTTTGGTCCCGACCGGCTCCTTGTTGACCTGCACGAGCACTTCCTGCCCTTCGCGGACCAGCTCGTTGATCTTCGGCTTGTGGTCAGCAGGTGCATCGGCTGGCCGCAACGACATCGCGTCATCGATGTAAAGAAACGCGTTCTTCTCAGTGCCGATGTCGACGAACGCCGCCTGCATGCCGGGCAATACGTTGGCTACGCGGCCCTTGTAGATGTTGCCGACCGTGCAATGCGCAGCCGATTGGCGCTCCGTATAATATTCAACTGTGCGCCCCCCTTCCACGATGGCGACGCGCAGCTCTCGTCCGTCCTGGCTGACCATAATCCCCTTACGCATGAAAAAGCACCCTCCTCCGTCCATTGGCATTCATGCCAGTAGATTCGACAGGTGGGTGCGATTTCCTTTTTGTAAAAAGGTCGCATTACGCGTCCGAGCCCGGTTGAGGCAGCGACTGCCGCTTGTCCACCAGTTCTCGGAGCGTCATCCGCAGCCCGCCCTCTTCAAACACACTATGGACGAAAACATCCTCTCCTATAACGGCGAGCACCGACTTGTTTGCATCGAGGATGTAGACGAGGTGCCACGCATCGGGGGCGAATGACTCGATCACGTCGCGGACAGACGCGGTGACGGGGACGGCGAGCGTGCGCACCGCTTGGGGACGGCCGCGCTGATCGCGCCGTTTGGCATCGAGGAAGCGCACCGCATCGACCCGCCGCTGTTTCCGTAGCTCCCAAGCGGCAAGGAGCAGGAAAGAGCCGAGCATCAGGTAGCCCGCGTTTAGATAGCCCGCCCAGAACGAGAGCAGGCCGAGCACGATCAGCACGGTGGCGAGGAGATAGGACAAGCGAAGCGACACCTCCGTTGCGGCCCGGAACCCGCGTTCGCGGGAGACGGCAGCGCGCAAGATTCGCCCGCCGTCCAACGGCAGGGCGGGCAGCAGATTGAAGAAGCCGATCATCAGGTTGCCCTTGATGAAAAATTGCGTCAACCCCGCTCCCCAGAGCCCGGCGCCGTGCAGCAAGAGCGCCACGAAGATCATCAGCAGGTTGTTCAAGGGACCGGCGATCGCGATGGCCGTCTCGTGGCGGGGATTCCAGCCCATTGCGCCATGCTCCAGCTTCGCCACGCCGCCGAACGGCAAGATCTGCATCTCGCGCACGCGATAGCCGTAGGAGACGGCGACGAAGATGTGGCCGAGCTCGTGCACGATGACGATTGTGAACAGCACGAGCGTCTCGAAGAGCATCCCGCTCGCGATGCTGGCGATCAGGAGCAGCAGAAACAAGGGGTGTATGCGCACCTTCATCCCCTGCGGCCAAACAGAGCGCCATCGCGGCCGCCATGCGTGGGCGTTCATGCTGTCCCTCACTGTTTGGCAGATTTCAAGTCAAGGATCGTGCCCGGGTCTTTGAACGCCCCATTCTTCTCGAAGGCAAAGAACAGTTCCGCCTCCCCTTTTTTCGCGAGCGTGCCCATCACTTGGCCCGGTTCGACCCAGACCTGCTCCTTGATGCCTGCGTCGACCACGACAATGTGGCTGTAGTGCGTGCGTCCTGCGGAGCCGTGGTTGACGATGATCGTATAATCTTCCTTGCCTTCTTCTTTGACCACTTTCTCCACGATGCCCTTGCCTGCCGCCTTGATCTCCGCGCCGGTCGCCGCCTTGAAGGTGACGCCCTGCTGCTCTTGCCCGTCATAGGCACGCTTCACCGTTCCTTGCACCGGCAGGGCGAACGTTTCGCTCGGCGTGCTGCTCGCGGGCACGGCGCTGTCGGTCCCGCCCCCTACATGATTCTTCCACCAAGCGGTCAGCGGGCCGAGGTCTGTATCTTCCTGCAGTTGCGTCTGCACATAGGCGGTAATCTTCTGCGCGGTCGCTCCGTCGCTTTGGAAGGTGAAATAAAGCCCCCCGACCAAGGCCAGCGCGCCGAGAATTTGCATCGCTCGACGCACAGGAAGCCCCGGCACGCCTTCGTCGTCCTCGTGGAAGCGGCGGGCATACGGGCTGTCCCACCCGCGGCCGCCCCCTGTGGCGTTGCGGTTGCGCGCCCGGAGAAAATCTTCGTAACTGCGGGCGCGGCCGTCTGTGCCTGCGCTAAACACCGGCCGACTCGACGGCACGTCCCAATCATCTTCACCAGCAAACAGCGAGGAGCGCGTGGTGTCCTGATGGCGGTCATAGAGGTTGTCCCATGCAGACTGATCGGCGTCTTCTCGCTGCTGCTTCTTCTTCCAGAGATCAAGCTTCATTCGATTCTTCTCCTCCTCGTCCAAGGCGGTAGAAAGTCCATAAAGGCCTCATCCACCACCACCATACCTAACTGCTTCAAATAAGGCAAAATCGCCTCCCTACCAAACAGCAAACCCGTAGGATTGTGCGGGTTGTTCAGGAGTAAACCTCGTCGATTGGCATCGATAGCAAGAGGAACTGGGAGACAGAGAGAAGGGGAGACAAGGGAACGGTTAGAAACCGACAAATCATCCGTTACTAACCGGCTTCCAGCCTCCGCGTCCAACGATTGCAGTTCCAAAGGGCATTTCAGCA
>JGI12273J12029_10016620_pt1 | contig 10550 bp, 9 predicted proteins | sample SoiCrureplicaC0C_FD_12029 | JGI IMG/M metagenome (IMG submission 12029) | reverse complement strand
TGCAGGGATTTTTTAATACGACCAGACGCCTTACCGATTGACGAGCAGCACCACGATCGAGGCCAGCGAGAAGCAGATCCCGAGCAGGTACATGAAGGAAACGGTCTGCACTTGGTTGAGGCCGCTCTTCATCAGCGTGTGGTGGGTGTGCGACTTATCCGCTTGGTGCAGCGGGCGACGTTCCTTGATCCGGCGGTAGAAGACGAACAAGGTGTCGAAGATCGGCACACCCAGCGCCAGCACCGGCACGATCACGGAGACGAAGGTCGCGCCCTTGAACGCGCCGGCGATCGAGGTGGCTGCCAGCGTGAAGCCGAGGAACAGCGCCCCCGCATCGCCCATGAAGATCCGCGCCGGGTGGAAGTTATGGCGCAGGAAGGCCAGACAGACGCCGATCAGCGCCACGCAGTAGACGGGCACCACCGTGTTGCCCGCGATCAGCGCCACGAACAAGAGCGTGGTCGATGAGATCGAGGAGATGCCTGCGGCGAGGCCATCGACCCCGTCGAGGAAGTTCAGCATGTTGGTGATCGCGACCACCCAGACGATGGTGACCAGATAGGACAGCCACTCCATGCCATGATCGGCAAACGAGAAGTACTCCGCATCGGTCCACGGCAGCGTCACCGAGTTGACTTTTACATTGAAGACGATCAACACCAGCGCTGCGACGATCTGCATCAGGAATTTCGGCCAGGCGGGGAAATCCTTGCCTTGGGTTTTGTAATAGTCGTCCACGAGCCCCGTGAGGAACAGCACGCCTCCGCCCAAGATGATCCCATAGAACGTCTCGTCAAAGTCCCCGAAGAACAGTTCGATCGCAGTCATGGTGATGAGAAAAGACACAAACATCGCCGCTCCGCCCAGCACCGGAATGGGTTCCTTGTGCAGCTTGCGCTCGTTTGGTCGATCGACGAACCCGGTCTTGATCGCCACCCGGCGCACCAGCGGCATGCTGAAGTACACCAGCGCGAACGAGACGATGAGGGTCACGGTCAGCAGGGATGTCATATTCATTCGTACGCCTCCCTCTGCGCCACCTAGTTGGTTTGTGTTAGTGTGCGCAAGTTCCTCGTTTTGTTCCGTACCAAAGACATGAAATATTATACCACTCCTGATTTTCAGTGAAAAGATGACAGTTTTCGTCAAAATAAGACCTACGTGCGGCGCTTCTACTTGGGCCAAGCCCTACATACACTCTACTACACAGGAAAGGAGGAACGAACATGAACACCGGATTGCTGATCGCGCTCGCCGTGCTGGCTGCTGTCTTCCTGCTGGGAAGCCGTTTCGCCAAGCGCATTGCGTTCGTCCGCGTCAAAGCGCAGAAGCCGCAGGAGACGACGCACACCTTTGTTGATTTTGACCGCATGCGGCGGGACGGGGAGAAGTAGGAGCTCGCACGTCCCTTTGAAAACATACGAGAAAGCGCCCCTCGTTTCGAGGGGCGCTTTTTCCAGTAGCGAATCTTTACAGGCCACGCAGCTTGAAGTAGTCGTTGAGGATCTGCTCGACCGCCAGCAGGCGGTCGACCTTCGCCATCGTCGCACGGGCGTTGTTGGCCGAGGTGATGTAGTTGGATTCACCGGTCACGATGAAGCCTGCCAGTTGGCGGGCTGGGTCGTAGCCTTGTTCACGCAGGGCCGGCACTACGTTCTCCATGATGTCTCGCAGTAGATCGTTCTCTTGATCGGCACGGAAAATCATCGTCTTGTCGAAGTTGGACATGAGGGTCCCTCCTTCTCAGGGATGGTCAAGACTGCTGCACATGCGAGGATTAGCTGTCGACGCGCTCCAACTGGCCGCCGAGCGTGGCGAACTTCGCCACCGGGTTCTCGTAGCCGCGGTCGAGGTATTGCAGACCTTCAACGGTGGTCACACCGTTCGCGCAGAGGCCCGCGAGGATCATCGCGCCCGCTGCGCGCAGGTCGTTCGCGACCACGCGCGCGCCATGCAGTGCGTCGACGCCGGAGATGATCGCCGTGTCGCCGCTGATCTTGATGTCAGCGCCCATCCGCGCCAGCTCCTGGGTGAAGCCGAAGCGTGCGTCGAACACCGTCTCCTTCACGTAGGAGATGCCCTTCGCCAGCGTCAGCGTGGTCAGCATCGCCGGCTGCAGGTCGGTGGCAAATCCCGGATACGCGAACGTGATCACGTTGGTGGCGCGCAATTCGCGGTCGCGGGCGTCGACGGTGATCGCATCGCCTTCGAGCGTGATGTCACAGCCCATGTCGAAGAGCAGCGACGGCAAGCCAGCCAGCGCTTGCGGCGAGATGTTGCGGACGGTGACTTTGCCACGGGTGGCGACGCCTGCACAGAGATAGGTGCCCGCTTCGATGCGGTCGCCCATCACGGAGTACTTCACGCCCTTCAGCGTCTCGACGCCTTCGATCGTGACGATGTCGGTGCCGACGCCGCGAATGCGTGCGCCCGCCTTGTTCAGGAACATCACGAGGTCGACGATCTCCGGCTCGCGCGCGGCGTTGTAGATGATCGTGGTCCCAGACGCCAGCGCACCCGCCATGATCGCGGCGTTGGTCGCCCCGACGGTCGCCCCGTAGCGGGTGCCGAGGAACATCGCCGCCCCTTGCAGGCGGCCGCCCGGCGCTTCCGCATAGACGGCACCGTCGGTCATCTGGATGTTCGCATGCAGCGAGGTCATCGCCTTCAGGTGTTGATCGACCGGACGAGCGCCGATCACACAACCGCCCGGCAGCGGCACGCGTGCCTTGCCAGCCTTGCTGAGCAGAGGGCCGAGCACGAAGAAGGACGCGCGCATCTTGCGCACCAGCTCTTCCGGCACGTCATGCGAGGTCAGGCCGTTGTTGACAATCTTCAAGGTGTTCGCATCGATCCATTCGCACACGAGACCTGTCTCGCGCAAAATGTCCATAAGCGTTTCGACGTCCGAAACGCGCGGTACGTTTTCTAGTATCGTTTCCCCATCACAGAGCAGAGTCGCACACATGATGGCCAACACGGAGTTTTTGCTACCCGACGCATCCACTTCACCATGCAGGGGCACTCCGCCTCTTACGCGCAGTAGGTCCATTGTTGTACACCTCATCACTAAAACTAGACACATTTTACCACAACCAAACAGGTAAAGACAGGGAACGACGACCTACTTGGCGACAGATGCAAACCACGTGCGCATCTTCTCCGCCGAGAGCTCGCCTTGGATGCGCTGCACGATCTTGCCGTCCGCATCGAGCAGCAGCGAGACGGGCAAGCCGAGTGCGCCGTAGGCGATCTTCGCCTTGCCGTCGACGTCCATCACGTTGCGAAAGGTCAGACCATGCCGCCCAGCAAAGTGTTTGGCATTCTCCGGGTCGTCCTCCGAGGTGGAGTTGATGCCGAGCACGTGGACCTTGCCTTCATACTCGCGGGACAGGGCTTGGATCTGTGGCATCTCGTTCTGGCACGGGCCGCACCAGGAGGCCCAGAAGTTGAGAAATACGGGCTTGCCGCGCAGGTGGGAGAGGGTGACCTCTTCCCCGCTCATCGTCTGGAGGGTGAAGTCGGGCGCGAGCGAGCCGACCAGTGCGCCGCGCGGGACGTCAACGGCGCTGTCCGGGGCATCGGTCGTCCCACAGGCGGCGCTGAAGGTCAAGGCCAGCAGAAGCAGGCCGAGGTAGATCGGCCTGCTCATTCGGCACCTGCCAGCGCGACGAACTCCGCTTCGGTCAACACGCGCACGCCGAGCTCGTTGGCCTTGTCTAGCTTCGAGCCCGCTTCAACGCCCGCGATGACAAAGTCGGTCTTCTTCGAGACCGAGCCGGTGACTTTGGCCCCGAGCGCTTCCAGCTTGGCCTTCGCTTCGTTGCGCCCCATCGTCTGGAGCGTGCCGGTCAGCACGACCGTTTTGCCATAGAACGCGCTGTCCTCGGCGGTGGCGGTGATGACGGGCGCTTCGAACGTCGGGTTGACGCCAGCGGCCAGCAGGCGGTCGACCGTCTCGATGTTGCGCGGGGTCTGGAAGAAGGTCACGATGCTCTCGGCGACGATCTCGCCCACGCCTTCGATGGCGAGCAGTTCGTCCATCGTGGCAGCGCGGATCGCTTCCAGCGTGCCGAATCGCTCGGCGAGATCGCGGGCTGTGCGTGCACCTGTGTTCGGGATGCCGAGCGCGTTGAGGAAGGCATCGAGATCGCACTGCTTGCTCTTCTCCAGCGCGTCGAGCAGGTTCTGCGCCTTCTTCTCGCCCCAGCGGGGGAGTTTCAGCAGGTCGTCGAGCTGCAAGTGGTAGAGGTCGGCCGGGTCGTGCACGTTCAACGAGTGGAACAGCTGCTCGGCCGTCTTGATCGAGAAGGTCTCGATGTCCATCGCGCTGCGGGAGGCGAAGTGCGAGATGCGGTTGACGACCTGCGTTTCGCAGCCGTCGACGTTCGGGCAGAAGAGGTGGGCCCCCTTCTCGGTCAGCTCGTGCCCGCAGCTGGGGCAGTTGGTCGGCTTCTCGATCGGCGCGGTGGTCAGCGTGTCATCGTCCAGCTTATAGAGAACTTCGGGGATCACGTCGTTGGAACGACGGATGGCGATCCGGCAACCGAGGTCGACGCCCTTGCGCTGGATGTCGCCCCAGTTGTTCAAGGTCGCCCGCTGGACGGTCACGCCACCGATGTCGATCGGTTCGAGCAGCGCCGTCGGCGTGATCTTGCCCGTGCGGCCGACATCCCAGGCGACTTCGCGCAGGATGGTTGAATACTCCTCCGCCTCAAACTTGAACGCCACCGCCCAGCGGGGGAATTTGTCGGTGTAGCCGAGCACCGTTCGGGTGCGGATGTCGTTGAGCTTGATCACCATGCCGTCGATCAGGTAGTCCAGCTGCGGATGGTCTTCGCGGTCGAAGCGCTCGATCTCGGCGATCACCGCGTCGATGTCCGAGAAGACCTGCGAGTAGGTGCTGGCCTTGATCCGGTTGTCGCGGAGGAACTGGGTCATCTCAGCGTGGGTGGTGAAGTCGATGCCTTCCCAGTAGCCGACCGCGTAGAAATAAGCGTCGAGGTTGCGGGACGCGGTGACGGAGACGTTCTTCTGACGGATCGCACCAGCGGCCGCGTTGCGGGCGTTTTTCAGCAACTCAGCACCCGTTTCAATCGCTTGTTTGTTGTACGTTTCCAGTTGAGAGAGCGGCAGGATCACTTCGCCCTGCACTTCGATCAGACCTCGGAAGTCAATCGAGAGCGGGACGCTGCGCACCGTCTTCACCTGCGGCAACACCGACTCGCCGACCACGCCGCGACCACGGGTGGCCGCTTGCACCAGCTCGCCGTTCTGGTAGGTGAGGTTGATCGTCAGCCCGTCAAACTTCTGCTCCAGCACATAGCTGGGCGCGGGCAGCGGGGTGTCGGGGTTGTTATTGTTATACTCATCGATCAGCTTGTGCACGCGCTTGTCCCATTCGTGCAGATCGGCAGCCGACTGGGCTTTGTCGAGGCTCCAGAGCCGGGCGAGGTGCTTATGCTCGGCAAACTGGTCGATCGTCACGCCGCCCACGCGATGCGTCGGCGAATCGGGCAAGGTCACGCCGGTCGTCGCTTCGAGGGCGCGCAGTTCGTCATACAGCCGGTCGTACTCGGCATCGGTGACTTTCGGCTGATCGAGGGTGTAGTAGTGGTAGTCATAGTCGCTGATGATCGCGATCAGTTCGCGCATGCGTTGTTCGCTCGCTGCGTCCATGCCGGGAATCCTCCCTTATGTTAGGTCTCGTGCCAATTCCATCTCGTCGCGGATTACACTTTCGTAATCGGTGCGAACTCGGCCAGCAGTTTTTTCAGGCCGGTCGGGGCGGGGAACTCGATGTAGAGCTCCATGCTCTTGCCTGCGCCCTCTGTCTTCACGATCGTACCGATGCCCCATTTGCGGTGCTCGACCTGCTCGCCCGGCTCCCACGTCTGTGTGAGGTCGATGCCCATGCCGGTCGGGATGCGGGTGCCGAGGTTGGTGGTCGGCTTCGCTTCGACGCGGCGGTCGCGGCGAGCGGGGTTGGCATCTTCGAGCAGGTCGGGCGGAATCTCCTTCAGGAAGCGCGACTGAGCGTTGAGCTTGGTCTGGCCGTACATCATCCGCATCCCAGCGAAGGTCAGGAACAGCTTCTCCTCCGCGCGGGTGATGCCGACGTACATCAAACGGCGCTCCTCTTCCACTTCGTTCGGGTCTTCCCCGAGCATGGCGCGCGCGTTCGGGAACACGCCTTCTTCCAGCCCGACGAGGAAGACGACCGGGAATTCGAGGCCCTTGGCAGCGTGCAAGGTCATCAGCTTGATGCCGTCCTTGCCCTTCTCGCCATTGTTCTCTGTGCCGTCCGATTGCTCGGAGTCGGCGATCAGCGCAACGTCGGAGAGGAACTGCACGAGGCGGTCTTCTTCGACGACGTCGTGCTTGTTGTCAAACTCGGTCGTGACCGAGAGGAATTCGTCCAAGTTCTCCAGGCGGGCATCGGCCTCGATCGTTTTTTCATTGATCAGCTCTTGTCGGTAGCCGGTCTTGTCGAGGATGAGGTCGGTCAGCTCGGTCAGCGAGAGGTACGGGAGCTGGCCGCGGAAGGAGTCGATCAGGGCGGTGAATTCCTTGATCGCCGTGTACGCCTTGCCCTTGATGCCGACAAACTCGATCTCGTGGCAGACTTGGAACGCGGAGATGCCGTTCGCCGCGCCGTGGGCGAGCAGCTTCGCGACGGTGGTGTCGCCGATCCCCCGCTTCGGCACGTTGATCACGCGAGCGAAGGACAGGTCGTCGTTCGGGTTGGCGATCAAGCGCAAGTAGGCGATCAGGTCCTTGATCTCCTTGCGCTCGTAGAACTTGATGCCGCCGTAGATCGTGTAGGGCAGCGTGGACTTCAGCAGCGCTTCCTCGATCACGCGAGACATCGCGTTGGTGCGGTAGAGCACCGCCACGTCCGAATAGTGGCCGCCGTTCTTCACGTGCTCCATCGCTTGGCCGATCACAAAATGCGCTTCGCTGTGCTCGTCAGACGCCTTGAATAGGCGGATGTTCTCGCCTTCTGGCTTCGAGCTCCAGAGGTTCTTGTCCTTGCGCTGGGCGTTGTTCTGAATCACGTGGTTGGCCGCCTGCAGGATCTTGCCGACAGAGCGGTAGTTCTGCTCCAGCTTGATCACCTTCGCATCGGGGTAATCCTCCTCGAAGTTGAGGATGTTGGTGATATCCGCCCCTCGCCACGCATAGATTGACTGGTCGGAGTCGCCGACGACGCAGATGTTCTTCTGCTTGCTGGCGAGCAACTGCACGATGCGATACTGCGATTTGTTGGTGTCTTGGTACTCGTCGACGTGGATGTAATGCCAGCGGTTCTGGTAGAAGGACAGCACGTCCTCGTTTTGCTCGAACAGGCGCACCGTCTCGACCAGCAGGTCGTCGAAGTCGAGCGAGTTGTTGGCACGGAGTTTCTTCTGATAGGCGGTGTAGACTTCAGAGGCGACCTTGCCCCAGATGTCGCCTTCGCGGACTGTCTTCGCGAACCCTTCGGGGCCGATCAGGTCGTTCTTCGCATTCGAGATCGCGGCGAGCAGGCCGCGGGGCTCGAATTTTTTCGGATCGTAGTTCAGCTCCTTCAGCACTTGTTTGACGGCAGTCAGCTGGTCGCCCGCGTCGAGGATGGTGAAGGATTGGGTGAAGTGTAGCCGGGCGGCATCGCGGCGCAGGACACGCACGCACATCGAGTGGAACGTCGAGATCCAGCAGTCGTGCGCCGTCGGGCCGATCAGGTGCTCAACGCGCTCCTTCATCTCGGCGGCGGCTTTGTTGGTAAACGTGATCGCGAGGATGTGCCACGGGGCGATGCGGCGCTCGCGGATCATATAGGCGATGCGTTTGGTGACCACGCTGGTCTTGCCCGTGCCTGCACCTGCCACGATCAGCAGGGGGCCGTGTGTATGTAGAACCGCCTCTTGTTGCTGCGGATTCAGTCCTTTGAGAATCTCTTCTGCATCTTGGATGCCGAACATGAGCAAACACCTCCAAGAGTCAAGTATACCAAACGTAGGTTCGCAGAAAAAGGGAAAAGACACGGCGTTTTGACACCGTGTCTCGCTCCGTCCCTACTTCCCGCGGTTGTCGGCCAGCCGCACCATCATCAGGTCGGCCGCGTAGGGGCCGGTTTTCTCATAGAAGGTATGGATCTGGCTCAGGTCGACCTCTTCGATCCCGCGCGGCATCAGCATGTGAAACTGGATCAGCGTCGCCACTTCGTAGGCGAAGGCATGCGGTTTGCCGAGGCGGCGCAAGATGCGATAGGCCAGCTGCGCGCCGATGTTTTCGTGCTCGTAGAAGTGCCCGTTCAAATTGGTGGTCACGAGGTCGCGAGGAATCTTCTGGCCTTTGACGAGGTAATAACCGCCCGTGTCGCGGCCTTCGAGAATGTCCGCTCCGTTCTCGATGATCACGCGCTCCTTGCGTCGGAAGGGGCCCCACGCTTCGACGAGCGAGCCGGTGAATTGCTTGATGCCGGGGTACGCCTTGCCGATGTCGTGGAGGAGCATCGTCCAGACCAGCTTCAGCGAGGAGCGAGCGACCACTTCGGTGGCCTTGAGAATATGTTCGTAAACGGTGAAGCGATGGTGGGGGTTGTGTTGGTCGACGGGGATGGCACGGTGCAGTTCTGGCAACCAGCGCGCCAACCGACCATCGGCCTCCAACTCCCGGATGAGCGCAGCCGGTTCAAGCAGCAGCCTGTTTTCATGTGTGGCAAAAAAAGCGGCCGCTTCCGTATCTTCTGGCTCGTCGTACACGACCTCGATATGGTCGATTCGCTCGGCCAGCGTCGGGATCTGCAGGTGGCGTTCGTATTTGCGCAACGCCTGCGCGGAGAGGCGACGGCCGTCGGCGCGGGCGGTGTTGAAGGCGGTGATCTGCTCCAGCGAGCGGTTGACGTAGAGCGCTTCGGTGCGGTAGTTGTGCATCTTCGCCAACACGAGCCACGGATGGCGGTATTTCGGCGCACGGTGGGTGGAATCGAGCACCACAGGGCGGCCGCTGGCGAGGGCTGGGCGTATCCGTTCGCGGACGATCGCTTCGACCGCTTCGTGGCGGTCGCGCACGTTCGTGCCGTCACCGAGCTCCGCTGCGATCGCGTCGGCGGAGAGCAGTAGGGCGTTGGTGTGGGCGGCACGCGTTTTGGCGAGGGTGGTCTTGCCGCTGGATGGATGGCCGACGAGGAGCGTCAGCGTGGACATCGGAGTCCCCCCTTTTTGTCACTAGGATGCACGAGTCCGAGTCGTTGCAACCGACATGGATTGTTGTGTGTCATCTTATGGTATAATAGCGAATATTCGGTACTCGCAGCACGTAAGTATGAGCGGATGCGTCTGCCCATATAATGAGATACGGGAGTGATGAAACGAATGAATATCGTGATGGCCCTGCTCGCACTTGGGTTCCTCATCTTCATTCACGAACTAGGGCATTTCTGGGCTGCACGAGCAACCGGTGTCCGCGTGGAGGAATTTGCGGTCGGCTTCGGCCCAGCTATTGTCAAACACAAGCGAAACGGCATTCTCTACCGCCTGAACTGGGTGCCGCTCGGCGGGTATGTGCGCATGCTCGGCGAGGACAACCCCGAGTCGGCGAATGCCCCTGACAACTTCAACAACCGCCCGATCTGGGCGCGGATTCTCGTCATCTCGGCGGGCGTGATCATGAACATGCTCGGCGCCTTCCTGATCCTCGCGCTGCTCTTCAACATCTACGGCAGCCCGGTCGTGAAGGTGGTCGCGGGTCAAAACATTCCGGCGGACATGCCTGCCGCCCAAGCGGGCATTCTGCCTGGCGATGAACTGATCGCGATCAACAACAAGGTGATTCAAAACGACATGAACGTCTTCCTCGATGAAGTGAAGGCGAACAAGGACCGAGCCGTACCGCTCGATGTGGTGCGCAATGGCCAGAAAGTCCAGCTGACCGTCACGCCGATCGAGAAGGAAGGCCGCGTGCAGGTCGGTCTGCCGGTCGGGCAGATGCGCGTGTTCGTGAAGGAAGGCAACTTCGGCGACAACCTCGCAAAAGCATTTACTGAGACGGGCAACTTGACAACGGTGATCGTCGACGGCTTCCAGAAGCTCGTCACGGGCGGCATCTCGCTCAACGACATCGGCGGCCCGGTGCAGATCATCCAAGTCGCTGGCCAAGCGCAGGAGTCGGGCACGCCCTACTTCCTCTACCTGATGGCGCTGCTCAGCGTCAACCTCGCCGTGTTCAACATCTTGCCGTTCCCGGCGCTCGATGGCGGTCGCCTCGTGTTCCTGCTGATCGAGTTGCTCCGCCGCGGCAAGCGGATCTCCGTGGAGCGCGAAGCGAGCATCAACTTCGTCGGCATCCTGTTCCTCCTGACCTTGATGGTGCTGGTCACATTCAAGGACGTGTTCATGATCTTCAGTGAATAGCGTAGCACAAGTGGGAAGCGAAGCGAAATGCTCGCTTCCTTTTGTTTTTTGTTCGAAAACCCGCTTGACCTAGGGGGGCGATCGTGATATTCTATCTCCTGTAGCCGCGAGACGGCAACGTTTCACATGTCGGAATGTAGCGCAGCTTGGTAG
>JGI12273J12029_10104726_pt1 | contig 10557 bp, 7 predicted proteins | sample SoiCrureplicaC0C_FD_12029 | JGI IMG/M metagenome (IMG submission 12029) | reverse complement strand
GGGGAAAGCCGCTCTACGGGCTTCTAATGGGCTAGTTGTAAGTGGCGTCCCCGTCCGTCGTGAACGGAAGGTTTGCCATGAGGTTGTTGATCGGTGACCCCTGAGTGGGGACCGCGTCGATGCCGTTGTCTTTCAGGAACTGGCGAGCTGCGTTGAGGTCGGCTGCGGTTGCTGTGCCGTCCTCGATCCGCCGCAGGAGTTCCTTGGCGAGGGCACCGTGGAGAACATCGAGGAGTTCGTCCTTGGCTCTGCTCATTTCAGGAAGATGTCCTTTGCGTAGTTGGCAACTAGGGAAAGTGCAGTGACTGCACCCACCAGCCAGAACTTCGAGCGTTCAAGAGCGGAGACCCTCTTTTCGAGGGCCTCCTGTTGTTGGTCCTGTTTGTCCTGTCGCTGCAAGGCGTGATCCAGCTTCCCGTCGATGCGGCCCAACATCATGTAGAGTTGGTTATCGTCCATCGCCGGTTACTTGTTGGGGTTACCGCGAGCGGCTTCCCGTTCGAGGAGGAGAGCAACCGCCGTCTTGATGGTTGCCATGTCTGCCTGGAGGGCCTCGACAGTCGCCCGAAGGTTCTGCACCTGGGCCTCGACGTGGACCTTCATGTTCGGGTCCAGCTCCTCGACGGCGGGGAGGATGACCGGCTCGGGCATTTCCTCCATCACGTCTCCGGTGCGGGCGAGGTAGTCGATCATGTCGTGTTCGACCGGGAGGGGCTTCTCTCCGTCCCACTCCTTGAGGACCCGCTTGCGAGCCTCGACACGGACGCGGATAGCGTCCATGCCGCCGAACTCAGCGATCAGCTTCTTGTTGATCTTCATGTTAGTTCTTACCCGTGAAGATGATGTAGTTCATCGTGATCGCGGGAGGCACGTTGCCCGCGTTGCCGGAACCGGCGCTGTTGACGGTGACCGCAGGCTGCGCGTTCTGGATCGAGATGCCCGTCGAGGCCGCGCTGTTGTAGCAACCCGTGTAGGCCGCAGCGACGTAGACGCCGTTAGCCGACGCGCCACCGCTCGCATCCGCCGCACCGTTGTCGATGAGGATGCGGCCCGAGTAGGTGCCGGACCCCTGCTGGAGGCCGTAGGTGCCGGACACCTCGGTATCGGATCGCTTCGACTTGCGGCCATAGGCGACCGAGTGCGTGTGACCGTCCTGGGAGGCGCTGTGCGCGTGGGTCGGGTCGTTGAGGGTGTGGTTGTGACCCGGATCGGTGACGCCGTGATTGTGCGCCGCCTGGGAGGCAGTGTGCGAGTGCGACGGCATGTTCTCGGAGCCGCCCGTAGCGCCAAGCGCCGGGGTGGTGAAGCCCGAGTTGCTCGTCAGTCGGCCAGCCGCCGTCGTGCCACCCATGTTGTCCAGGCCGAACACCGTCCGTCCACGAAGATCGGGGAGACGGAAGGCCGTCCCGGCTTCACCGCCCGTGTTGTAGGTGGTGCCGATAGCCGCGAAGAGTTCGGGGTAGTCCGCTCGGTTGACGACCTGTCCGAGACACATGAGGGTTCCCGAGGGAGGCGTAGCGCCCGCGAACGGGACGATGATGCCTGCCATCTTCGAGACCACGAAGTAGCTCGACGGGTTGAACACCGCAGCCGCCGCAGCGGAAGCCGCCGCGTCCTGCGCGTGTTTCTTCGCGGAGTACTCGCCGTTCGCCACAGGACCGTTCGTCTTGGTCGCCCAATCCTGGGCCAGGGTCGCGGAGGTCGCAGCGTTGGTCGCGGAGGTGGATGCCGCCGTGGCCGAACCCGCCGCTGCCGTCCGGTGGCTGTCAGCCGTGTTCCGGTAGGAGAGGGCGTTGGCCTCCGAGGTCGCCGCGTTCGTGGCGCTCGTCGCAGCGGAGTTCTTGTGGGTCTCTGCCGTGTTCCGGTAGGACAGCGCGTTGGCTTCCGAAGCCGCCGCAGCGTTCTTCGACGCCAGGGCGTTCGCCTCCGACGTGGCCGCAGCGTTCTTCGAGGCGACCGCCGTGTCCTTCGCAGCGATAGCCGCGTTCTTCTCAGCCGTGGTGTCGGCCTTGAGAGCGGTCATCTCGGGGATGAAGGTGCCGTCGTGGTAGCCCTTGGTCACCACGTCCTGCGGATCGACCGGGTTACCGACCTCCTTGATCTTCCGACCGTTGGCTCCGTAGTCGCCGTTGGCCTTGAGTTCCAGGGTGCCGCCCGCGATGTCGATAGCCTCCTGCACGATGTAGAAGGTCTGGACCGTGGCGAGGTCGAGGTCCGTCTCGGTGAGGACCGAACCGTCAACGAAGTCCACCAGGGGGTTGTCCCGGTAGGTCGAGCGGCGAACCTCTACGACCGCTCCGTTGGCAGGCGCGGGGTTGATGCGGATGGTGTTGTTGTCGTCGAAGGTGAAGGGGGTGTCCACGAGGTTCACGCGGACCTTCACGTCATTGCGGGAGATGTAAGGGAACGGGACCGCGAAGGTCTGCGTCACTCCATTTCCGGGGTACTGTGCGTAAGAAAGAGCCATTCTTCTCCTCAAAAAGGAAAGGCCCCGGAGGGGTTACCTCCAGGGCCTCAAGTGCAGTCACTGCACCGTGGTTACTGAGCGGGTTGCTGGACCTTCATCAGGGCGTTCTTGCGCTTCGCCTCGATGAGGTCCCAATACAGCTCGGGGATTTCCCGACCGAGGGCCTGCTGCGCGGCCTGCCGGTAGGCGGCGACCACGTTCCGCACTTGGTCAATGCGGGAACCGTTCACGTCGTAATTACCGTCCGTGAGGCGGTTCTTGTAGAGGTCCGACGAGAAGAGCTTTTCGAGCTGCTGCTTCAAGTTCAACCCACCAATCTCAATGGTCCCCGTCAGCTCCTGATAACGGTCGTGAGCCGTGTAGCCGGTGATGGGGCTTTGGTACTTGGTGAGGTCAACCCCGTCGATGTCTGCCGGGGGCGGCTTGATCGCGGAGTTGTTGATGAACATGAGGCGGGCCAGCTCGTCATACACCTCCTTCTGAGGCGTTGCCTTCCACTCATCGGTGACCGGCTGATCGCCTCCCTTGTGGATGCCCGTAGCGACCGGCGAGAGCCAATCGGGGCCAAGGTAGGGCGGGGTGTACTGCTTCTCACCCAGGACGTTCCGCTGCGGGTCCAAGTCCTCGGAGAACCCCGGTGTCTTGCGACGAAGGGAGTCAACGAGGGAGCGAGCTTCCCGCATGAGCGGATCGCTGTTGAACTGCTGCTGGAGCGTGTTCGGGATGAACCCGCCAATGAGACCCTGCGCGAAGTACTCCATCTTCCGTTCCGGTTCCGAGAGAGCGCCGAGGGCGTTCACGATGCCGGTGAGGTAAGACTTGGAGTTCAGGTTCTTGGCGAGCGCCGTGGTCATCGCCAGGGCCACGTCCTCCGCGTCCCGCTCGGGGTGAGCGGTCATCACCTCGGCTGCATCCGCAGCGAGGCCGAAGAACATGCCGAAGGGATCGAAGCGGTTGTACGCGATGTAGCGAACCGACCCGTCCTCGTTCTGCCAACGAACCGAGTAGGGACGCCAGCCGGTGTCCATCAGCGCCTTCTTGATGTCCCGGTCCTGCGGTCCACCTCCGGTGATCGTCCCGTCCATCACGAACGTCGCCGCAGTCGCCCACAGGACGGAGCCGGTGAGGAACTGAGCGCGAGCGTCCGCAGCTCGATCCGGCCCGTTCTTCCCCATGAAGTCCATGAGGTACTGCTTGCGGGCGAGGTTAATCATGGGCGTCCGGTTGTGGACGAACCGCATGAGGTTGGTCGGGGTGCGGATGAACGGCATGACGAGACGCAGGCCGGGGTGCTGCGAGGCGAAGGACTGTAGGCCCTCGCCAATCGTCTTGTCCGAGAACCAGCCGCCGTTGGGGACGGAGAGGTCATTCGTGAAGGTCACCTCACGGGCGAACCCGAGAGCCTTCGCGTTCGTGGCCTGACCGTTCGCGTCGAACGCCGCTTCCATCTTGTCGTGGACGAACGCAGCGAACTCCTTCGGGTCCTTGTCGAGACCCTGTGCGTGAGCTTCCCGCCACGCCTGGGCGCGAACCTGGGCGCGGTAGTTGAGCTGCTTGAGGAACTCGTCCTCGGTCGTCAGGAGCCGGCCAGAGGTGCGGACCATGTTGCCGAGACCGTTCACGACAGCGCCCATGACGGGATCGCTGATCGAGAGGTTCTGAGCCGAGATGGCCGCACGGTGTTCCGTCCCGCCGTGGGTCTTGTCGAGGATCGGATCGCCAGCCTTGAGCGCCTTGTAGGAGAGCTGCACGGCCTCGCGGAGGGAGAGCGCGACACCCGCATAGTGGTGACCGGCTTCCTTGATCGCATCGAGGTCGCCCTTGAAGGCACCCGCGACCATCTTCTCCATCGGCAGGAACGCGGTGTTGACCACGCCAGAGACCATGTTCACCACATGGGTCTTGAGACCGGAGAGGATGGAGTTGATGTAGACCTCGTTGACAACGTCCATGAACTTCCGCGCGAAGCCGCCACGGGTGATCTTGGCGTTGCCCTTGAGGTTCCCCTTGTTGGCAACGATGGTCCGCGCGAGCTTCTCCACATTCCGCGGACCTCCCTGCCACAGGGACGAGGGGTCAGCCGGAAGGATGCCGTTGCGGTTCTTGCCCGCGACGATCTTCATGGCGTTCATCGAACGGGCGAGGTGCGTCTGGATGCCCTTGTAGTAGAGCTGCACGTTCGCCATCAGCTCGAATTGCTTGGCGAAGTCCTGCATCGCCTCCTCGCGGGTCTTGTAGTGACCCGTGCCGCCCATCGGGTCCGCGACAATCTCAGCGACCTTTTCGAGCTTGTCGTTGATGGTCGCCAGCATGTCCCGGTAGACGAGAAGCTCTGCGTCGAGGTGGGTGGTCTCCTTGTGGATCGCCGCCATCCGCTGCGTGAACAGGCGGGGGTCCTCCCCGAGAATGTCCGCGAACGCCTCGGCGTTGCGACGGGTGTTCTCCCAGGAGCGGACACCGTCCGAGTTCCCGCCCATCGCCTTCGCGGTCTCCTCGCGGTAGACGCGGCGCATGGCGCTCATGGTCTGAGCGAGGTCACCGTCCGTCTCGATGAGGTCCGTGCGGATGCCCGAGAAGTTCCGGCCCTGCCCGAAGCCGAACTCAGCGATGCGGTTGCTGACCCACTCGCGGAGCTTAGGCTCGTCGGCCTCGATGATCTTCTTCGCCGGTTGGAACTCCTCACCCTTGGTCGGCCTGCGACCGGGAATGTCAGCCGCTGCGTCCCCAGGCTTCATGTCGCCGTTGGCGTCACCGAAGGTTTCGCGGGGGCTGTCGGGGCGGGGACCGCCACCTTCCAGGCCGAGGTCGAGCTGCTCTTCCTCACCCTTGGGCTTGACCGTGAAGTCCACGTCCGGTGCAGTCGCTGCACCTTTCGCTGCGTCCTCCTCGGTGCCGGGGAAGCGTCCCTCCTCGTCCAGGCCGAGGGTCTTGTCGGCCTCCGCGAGAGCCTCCTCGGCTTCCGCCTGCTTACCAGCACGACGGAGCTTGATGGCGCGAACGCCGTGGATGAGGCTGTCAACGATGGCACCCGCAGCGAGACCTTCGAGGGCGTTCTTGAACCGGCCCATCGCCTCACTGTCGTCCTCGCTTGCGGCCAGGAACTCAGTGATCGGGGTGGAGAGGTTCGGGTACTTCTCGATGAGGTTCGACAGGCGCTCCTCATGGGGATCGAAGGCGGTCGCGTCGGTGATCGCGCCCTTGACCATGCCCTGCGCCACAGCTCCACCAACGCTCGTCGCCGTGGGGACGCCGAGGGCCTTGAGGTAGCGACCGGCCATAGCGAAGCCGGTCATAAACTGCGACACGTCGTTGATGAACGTCCCGGTGACCGTCTCGGGCTGATCGGGCATAGCGCCCTCACCGAACTTCGCGGAGTTCTCCCCAGGCATACCGGGATGCCACTGGACCCAACCCTCGGGACCGGAGCCGCCCTTGGCGTCACTGCCGAACTTGAGGTGTCCCAGGTCCATGATGTTGTCGTTCAGCCACTTGCCAATGGAGAACGTGGTGTCGGAGACCTCGTTGACGGCCTCCTGCGCTCCACGGACGATCTGACCAGGGGCCTCCGCGAGACCGCCGCCAATATCACTGGCGACGGCCCCTGCGGTTTCCCAAAAGGTCGGGTCTTTGTCCTGATCTTGGAGGAGCGCCTGACGGAGAACCTCCCACTGCTGATCCTTCTCAGGGTTCGGCGCGGTGGGATCGGTCGTCAGGTTCTGTTCCATTAGTTACCTTTCTTCGGTCGGTTCTTGATGAGCTGACGCTGAGTGGCGACGAACTCCTTCACGCTCTCTGCGGTGGTCAAGCCGAGGCTCTCCATCCAGAGGCGGAAGTCGTTCCGTTCGTTGTGTTGCAGCGCCCGCGTGATTTCCTCATCGAGGGTCTTTTCGTCGGGGTAGATCGGCACCTTCTTCCACGCGACCGATGCGTTCGGCGCGATGCGGTTGAAGGTCTGCTTCTCTCCCGGCTTCTCCCCAGGCTTCCCCGGTGCAGTCGCTGCACCTTTGGCCGGGGTGCCAGGTGCCCGGTAGTTCTCGGGCTTGGTCGCCTCAAGGTCGATGTCGGGCCGGTAAATCTTGATGAGCCGGTCCCGCTGCTGGATGGCGAACTCCAGAAGCTCGGCGTCATTCCTGCCGGGGTTCTGTTCCTGCCACTGGATGAGGGCTTGGTTGAACGCGCTGAGAGCCTGCGCTCCTTCGATGGGCTTCTGGAGGATGCCCGGAAGGTTCTTCTCACCGACGACCTGTTCGATGGTGTCGATGATCGGCTTCACGACGGGGTTGTTGACCACGGCCTTGTTCACGTTCCGAGAGGCTTGCTCCATGAGGTTCGTGATCGTGCCGTTGTCCTTGATCTTGCCGTCCCTGACCCATCCCCACACGTCGGTCGGTGTCGCGTTTCCGCTATAGGCTCGCGCCTGGAGCTGCGCCACCTCCAAGGGGTCCTGCACCTTGTTGATGTCATCGAGGTTCTTCTGGACCTTGATGGCTTCCTCGGCAATCTCCGGGTCCTCCGCGTTGAGGGTGCGAAGAACGTCGGGGTCGATCCGGGGAGGCTTGTTCTGCTTCATGTCCTTGAAGAGGGTGTCCATGAGCTGCTGCTTGACGGAGTCCTTTCGGATTTCCCGCTGCCGCTTCCAGAGCTTCCACTTGAGTTCGACCTCCTGCTCCCGTGCGGAGCGGATGCGCTTGCGAGCTGCCTCGATGGCGTCTTGGTTCTCGGCGAAGCGTCCCGGCATGGGCGTCCCATCAGGGCGCGTCCCGTTGAGGACTTCGAGGATCGACTCGTCGCCGTGCTTCTCAGCCGCGTTGAGGACGGACGTGAGAACGAGGGAGTTGACCTCCTTCCCAGGCATACCCTGCTTGCGGGCCATGAACTCGATCTTGTGGATTTCCTCTTGGATTTCCGGGATGAAAGCGTTCTGAGCGCCTGGACCCTTTGGCTCGCCCCCGTACTTCTGGAGGCTCGCGTTGTAGGTCGCGAGGTGCCGCCCCTTGTTCGCCTGTAGGGCCTCCCAGGTCCCCGCGAGAGCGGCCTGGATGCGGGGGCTAAAGCCCTCCTTCTCCATGTCCTCCCACAGGTTCCGCCGCGTCCGTCGAGCGTAGTCCCGCTCGGCCAGGAGGAGGGCGGCTCGGTCCTGGTTCTCGGGGGTGAACGGCGTGTCCTTCCCCATGATTTCGTCCCAGGTCGAGGACAGGAATTGGTAGCGACCCGAGGCGTCCGAGGTGAGACCGGCGTTCGGTCCCTTGGTGATGCGGACCTTGATCCGGGGATGCTGCCCGTTCAGCTCGAAGAGCGAACCGGACCCGCCGTCATAGCGAATGTTGTACTTGCCCGCGCTCTCGCCGCCTGCCGTGGCATTGAGGAACGCGACCTTGATCCGCCCGTACTTCTCGTCCGAGGCGATGATCGCGTCCTTCCCTGCGGGGTCGTCGGTCTGATACGGGACCGCCACACCCTGCGCTGCGTAGTTGTCCACGCGGCTCTGGATTTCCGACGACACACTCTCCCGGTTCTTCTGGATGAGGTTCGTGCGGGCGTTCTCGTAGTGGGCGTTGATGAACTTGCCCGAGACCGACTGGATTTCCTCGACCAGGGCCTGCCGTGCGGCGGGGTTGGTCTGACTGTCGAGGAGGTCCCGCATCCGCTCGGAGAGCCACCCCTGGATCGCAGCGGGGTCCGTGGAGTTAGCAAGCTCGGACGAGAAGTACTCGTTCATCAGCTCGCCCGCCCGCTTCTGCACCTGGGTCTTGGCGATCCGGCTCTCGAACACCTGACGGAACACGGGAGAGCGATCCGCGAGGGACGGGTCCTTCTGGACGGCGGTAGCCCAACTGTCCACGGAGTTGTCCCGCATGAACGCCAGCTCGGCGTCCGTGGTGTCCTCGGCCTGCTGCTCCTTCGCCCACTGCCCCGCGAACTGTCCGACGCTTTGGGAGAGCGTGGAGAGCGCCGTGAGGAGCTGATCGACGTTGGACTTGCGAGGAGCCTGCGGGAGCTGCTCCTGCATGGGAGCGATGGGTTTGACCGGAGCGACCGGCTCGGGGAGCCGCGTCCAGTTGGTGTCCACCGCGACGGTGTCCACCGGCCTCGCGGCGGGCTTGAACTTGATCTTCTCGATGCCTGCCATTGGTTATCCTATTTTGAAAGCCTGCTTCATGGTCTGCCCCGACCAGTTGGCGTAGTTGCTCATGCCCTGGATGCCCGTGCTGATGACGTTCGCGATGAGCGCACCACGGCTCGGCATGGAGACCGGAGCTGCGGGGGTCACCGGGTTCACCGGGCTTGGGGGCTGGATCGGAGCGGAGGGGCCGAAGCTCTGGATCGGAATGTTGTAGAGGGCCTGATCGGCTTGCGCCTTGAGACCCATCGCTTCGAGGTTGAGCTGCCGGTGCGTTGCGCTCCGGTTCAACTCCATCGTGTGCAGGGCCTCGCCCGACTGACGTGCAACGTCCCCGATGATTTGTTCGATGGTGGACCCCTCGACGCCTCGCGCGTCCATAGTGGTCTGCGCTACCGCCTTGTTGACCTTCTCCGACCGTTGCATGTCGAAGGTGTCCATCGTGTACGCCATGTTCTCCTCGACCATGCGAGTGAGCATTGTGGCGTACTGATTGAAGAGGTTCTTCTGGATTTGGTCAGTGGCGTTCGCCACCATCTGACCTTGGCGCTTGAACTCGTTCTTCTGCCAATCGAGAACCTTGCCGCCGTGGTCTACCTCCTGCTTGTAGACGACGTTCTGATACTCGATCAGCTCGGCGCGGTACTTCTCTTGGATGGCCTGAACCTTGGCGTCATGGAGCCATTGGTTGTAAGCCTGCTTCTTCTGCGCGTTGAAGCCCGCGATCTGTCCGAAGATCCCCGCTGCGGCCTGAACGCCAGCGAGAATGGCTGTTATCATTCTTGCCTCACAAATTGGAGGCCCCCGACGAGTGCAGTCACTGCACCTATCGAGGGCCTGGGGGTTACATCATGCGTTGGGTTCTGACGGTGTAGAGCGCCTCCCAATCGAGATTGAGATGGCGCGAGGGGAGGTGGGTGTCGTTCACCAGCTCGATCTTCACATCGAGGTTGTTCGCCATGACAGCGAACTTGAACTTGCCCGTCTCGATTGCCGTTGCACCCACTTGGTTGCGACCGGAGCCGACGATGCGGCCCGTGAACTTCGACACATAGGTCTCGCGGCGACCCGGAGTGACCTCGATGCGGAAGTAGCCGGTCTCCGCGTAGTTGATGAGACAACGGCGGATTTGGATGCGACCCTCGGTGTTCGCCACGCGACCGCCGCCAGGGGCGTCCTCGCGGATGAGCAACGGCGAGAACGTGTACCGCAGCTCGTAGGAGATACCCGCGAAGAACTTCGTGAGGTTGCCCTTCACCGTGTAGACGCCAGCGGCGTAGGTGTAGGGGACAACCTGTCCCGCCTTGAAGGTGGCGTTCCCCGGTCCAGCCACGATGACCAGCTTCGAGGGGTCGGTGAGGCCGTAGGGGAGGCTGAACGTGGTCACCGTCCCGTTGAAGGAGAGTGACTGCACTTTTGCCTGGGTGATGCGCCGGTCGAGGTGGATGATGAAGTCCATGCCCTCGTCCGTCTTGCCGCTCTCGATGTCGATGCGCTCAAGGTAGACGCCATCCGCCCGCTTGATGACCAGCCACAGGGAACTCTCGATGAACTCCGCGTAGAGGACGACGGAGCCAGGATCGAAGCGCCACTTCGACCACGACGACTGCACCTTCTCCTGTCCCGAGTGGTAGTACTTGTAGACGTAGAGGGTGTCCCGGTTCTTCTCGGAGAGGGCGACAAGAATGTCCTCGTTGGTCGAGGCCGTCATCTTGAACACCTTCCCCTCGATGTACCGGGGGACGTGGTTCGTCACGTCGTTCGCGTTGTTGGTCTTGGAGTTGCCGTCGAGGTAATACTCGCGGACACCCGTGAAGTCGCCCTTGGTGGTGCAGAAGTAGACGTACTGCCCTGCGCCCACCGGCTTCACCGCATCCGAGGTTTCAAACTCGGTCACCTGATCGAGGGAGACCTGACCAGGGGTGAGAGCCTCGCCAGCGCCCAACATGAACTGCGTCTGATCGGAGAA
>JGI12273J12029_10003567_pt1 | contig 10571 bp, 4 predicted proteins | sample SoiCrureplicaC0C_FD_12029 | JGI IMG/M metagenome (IMG submission 12029) | reverse complement strand
ACGGGTGACGGTACCGTTCGTCGCGATAGCTCCAGCATCGGAAGTCGTCCACGTGATGGTCGTGCCGTTCGCTCCGGCCGGAGTGAGTGTCACGTTGCTCGTGACGCTCGTCGCGCTGTCACCCGCTTGATAGCCAACGGCCAATGCTGCATGGTCAGCCGCTACTGCGTCTGCATCGAGCTCCGCCTGCGTAGCTACGCGACGCAACACCGTAACGGTGAACGTCTTCGTCGTCGTCGATGCGCCCTTCGCAATCGTTGCCGTCAGCGTCACCGTGGAGTCAGTCGCCGCACTGTAGTGCGGACGGGTCACGGTGCCGTTCGTTGCAACAGCTCCTGCGTTGGAAGTCGTCCATGTGATGGTCGTGCCGTTCGCTCCGGCCGGAGCCAGCGTCACATTGCCCGTAACGCTCGCCGCGCTGTCGCCCGCTTGGTAACCGACTGCTAGTGCTGCATGGTCGGCCGCCACTGCGTCCGCGTCAAGCTCTGCTTGTGTCGCCACGCGACGCAACACCGTAACGGTGAACGTCTTCGTCGTGCTCGACGCGCCCTTGGTAATCGTCGCCGTCAGCGTCACGGTCGAGTCGGTCGCCGCACTGTAATGCGGACGGGTCACGGTGCCGTTCGTTGCGACAGCTCCAGCGTCGGAGGTCGTCCACGTAATCGTCGACCCGTTCGCACCAGCGCTGGCCAACGTCACGTTTTGCGTAACGCTCCCCGCCGAATCACCGCCTGCATACTGCACGTTCAACGCCGCCTGGTCCGCTGCCACGGCATCTGCATCCAATTGCCCCTGCGTCGGCAACGCACGGCGCACGATCACGGGGAACGTCCGCGTTTCCACAGCGGTGCCCTTCGTGATCGTAGCCGTCAACGTGACCGTCACGTCAGCCGCCGCGTTGTACGCCGGTCGTGTCACCGTGCCATCAGCCGCCACCGCACCATCGGAGGACGCCCACACGATCGTCGAGCCATTCGCCCCCGTTGTCGGCAACGTCACGTTCGATGTCACGCTGTTTGCATGATCCGGATTCTGATACCCGATCGACAGCGCTTGCTTATCGGCAGTTACCGCATCCGCGTCGAGCTCCGCCTGCGTCGGTTGCCACTTCAGCACCGTCACCGTGAACGTCCGCTGCACCACCGCCGTGCCTTTGACAACCTGAGCAGTCAACGTCACTTGCGTGTCCGCCCCTGTGTAGTACGGGCGCGTCACCGTGCCGTTCGGCGCGATCAACGCTGACGGGTTCGCTGTCCAGGAGATCGTCGAACCGTTGACCCCGCTGGTCGGCAACGTCAGATCGCCCGTGACGCTCGTCTCCGCATCACCCGGCTGGTAGCCGATCGCAAGCAACTGCTTGTCCAACTCCGCCGCCGTCAAGTCCTGCTCATTCTGCAAGCCGCCCTGGCGAATCACTTGGAAGTTGAACGTCTTCGTCACCGTGGCCGTACCTTTGGTGATCGTCGCCACCAGCGTGACAGACGCATCGCCTGCACCTGCAGCGGGACGGGTGACCGTACCGTTCGTATCGATCACAGCCGTATTGTCACTGCTCCAGGCAATCGCCGTCCCAAACTGACCCGCAGTGGGCATCTGCAACCCACTGACCACTTGGGCAGCCGACTGGTTGCCGTTCAGCACCAACGCCTCGGTCAGCCCGGCAGCAGCAGCCAGCACCGACTGGTTGTCGTTCATGCCCGGCAGCGTTCCTCCGTTGCCGTTCCCGCTGCCCGTTCCGCTCCCCGGTTGGGTCTGCACAGGAGTCGGGACCACCGGCTTCTGACCGTTCAGCAAACCGATATGTCCGAGGATCAGATCGTGCGTCGTGATTACGTCGCGCACGTTCACCCCAGGAGGCGTGAGCAGCGAACCGATCGTGCCATTCACATAGAGGGTCGCCTTCGCTCCCGCATGCACTTGCATCACGTCGATCGTGCCACGGCCGTAGTAACCGGCCGTAGACGTGCCTTGTGCCTCGATCTTCTTGACCGCACCATGCAGTTCAAACGTGCTGCGCCCGTCCTTGACCAGCAACAACTCGATCAACGACGGCACATCGGCTGCAACGGATGTCGACGCGTAGACAGCCATCGTGCCCACCGTCGTCTTGCCCTTCGCTTCGATCCGACCGCCCTGCATGTCCACATCCAACTCAGCCAAACGCGACTCGTGAAACTCGATCCGGGCCGGTGCGGTCGTGGTGACGGTGGCCTTGCCTTGCACCGTCACATGATGAGCGGCAAACGCCTGCTGTACAGCAGGCGCAATCGTCACATCACCTGCCACGCGCACATTCTGCAACACAACATGATCGGCCGCTACGCGCAGGTCGCCTGCGATCTCGCTGCCCCCTGCGTCGAGCATCGCGCGCACCTGCGCCGACGATCCGCCAGCTGTCAACTCCAGCGATGTGACCTTCGCCACTGCGCCGTGGCTCGACTCGAAGCGCACCTTCGCCCCTTGGAGCGCGACATTGTTCTGCACACGAAATAAGCCAGCGAGCGACTCTGGCACTTGGTAGGACACGCCATCCAGCACGACCATCCCATTAGCAATGCGGGTAATCGTCGCTTGGTGAGGTTGTAAGTCGTGCAAATTCACCGCGACCACCGCCGCCTCTTGGCGTTGGGCCGGTGCTTGTGGATGGAAGTTTCGACCATCGCCCTTCATCAGTCCGAGCTCGATCACCGCCGCGACCGCATCGCGTGCCCACGGCGAGACCTGCTCAGCATCGGCCACGCGCAACTGCGCGCCTTTGCCAGTCGGATCGATCTGCGCGGCGCGCACCAGCGTCACCGCCATCTCTTCGCGCGTGATCGGATCGTGCGGACGGAAGCGCCCATTGGTATCGCCGCTCATCAAACCTGCACGTGTCACCGCATTGATGTAAGCAGCTCCCCAATGATCTGCCGGTACATCTCTATAGGAAGAAACGGGTTGTACCGATGGCTCCAACTTCAACAACCGGGTGAGAAGTACGCACATCTCGACCCGGGTGATGTTGTCTTCTGGCCGCAAGCCCCCCTCGGCGTCGCCAGTCAAGACGCCCAGTTGGTTGGCAATGCGAATCGGCAGTACAGCCCAATCGGCTGCCGTCTGCTGCGCCTGTTCGTTCGCCGCAGCGACAGTCAATGCTGGCTGACTAAACGCTGTCGTCAACACCAATGTCACCGCGATGACTTTATTTCTCTGGTTCAAGATATCCCCTCCCCCAATGCGTGGATCAACACTCGGATTCCCCATAATCCGTTAATATACTTAGGACGCCCTACCACTATAACTATAGAGTAGGCAATGTTATGACTATTTTATCTTATCATAGTTTCGAATAAAAGTGTTGCGCTTCTCGAAAATTGTAAAGACTGATGACAATCCTCACCACGCAGAAAACCCGATTCTTCGCACGAAGAATCGGGTTGTTACCTGCAAGGAAGTCATCGCGTACCCTGCACAGCCGTGTCACCGGAGTTTTGAAACCTGCACGCAGCAGGTGGGTGGCTTGCTTCTGCCTACGCGGTTCCGCCTCGACAACATGGTCAGCGGCTGCCACTCGGTGAGAAGACCTTGGCCTCCCGAGGTCTTGAGTGTTGGATCAAAACCGATGGGTGAAGCACCAACGTAGAAGGGAACGCCTTCATTAAATTTGTAAGCGACTTGCCTTGTTCTTATCTTACAGCGCGGCTGTACAATTTGCAAGAAAATTCGCATAGTGCGCGAGTCCTGATTCTCCGTGCGAACTTAGGACTTTGCGACCTCTTCGGAAGTCCCAAGTGCCTTGCCGCCGAGCTTGATGTGCAGCGTGTCGAGCTGGTCGCCCGTCACCGCCGACGGTGCGTTGGTCAGCAGATCGCTGGCCGAGGACGTTTTCGGGAAGGCGATGGTGTCGCGCAGCGACTGGCGGTTGGCCATGATCATGATCAGGCGGTCGATGCCAAACGCGATGCCACCATGCGGCGGGGTGCCGAATTCAAACGCTTCGAGCAAGAAGCCGAACTGCTCCCACGCCTCGTCCATCGAGAAGCCGAGCGCCTTGAACATCTGTTCCTGAATCTCCCGGCGGTAGATTCGCATCGAGCCGCCGCCCAGTTCGAACCCGTTGAGCGCCAAGTCATACGCCTTCGCCCGCACTCGCTCCGGAGCGGTCTCCAGCAAGTGGAGGTCTTCGTCCATCGGCGAGGTGAACGGATGGTGAGCCGCCACGTAGCGGTTCGCCTCTTCGTCATGCTCCAGCAGCGGGAACTCGGTCACCCAGAGGAACTTGAACGCGCTCTCGTCGATCAGGCCAAGTTCGCGGCCGAGCTTCAGGCGCAGGGCCCCCAGCGTGTCGGCACAGACTTTCTTCGAGTCGGCGCAGAACAAGATCAGGTCGCCCACGTTCGCGCCCGCTACTGCGACGATCTCTTGCAGTTGCTCGTCGGTGAAGAACTTGGCGATCGGGGATTTGATGCCTTCTGCTTGGATGTTCATCCACGCGAGGCCCTTCGCTCCATACGTTTTCGCAAACGGCTCCAACTCATCGATCTGTTTGCGGGTGAAGGAACCGCCGCCCGGGACCACGAGGCACTTGACTTGGCCGCCGTTCGCCAGCGCCATCTGGAACACCTTGAACTCGGCGCTCGCCACGGTCGCCGAGAGGTCGACCAGCTCCATCGCGAAGCGGATGTCCGGCTTGTCAGAGCCATAGCGCGCCATCGCATCCGCGTAGGTCATGCGCGGGAACGGACGGGGGATCTCGAGGTTCATCGTCTCTTGGAAGAGTCCGACCATCATCTCCTCCATCATGCGCAGGAAGTCTTCCATCGAGAGGAAGGATTGCTCGATGTCCATCTGCGTGAACTCCGGCTGACGGTCTGCACGCAGGTCTTCGTCGCGGAAGCAGCGCGCCACTTGGTAGTAGCGCTCGAAGCCGGAGACCATCAGCATCTGCTTGAACAGCTGCGGGGATTGCGGCAGCGCGTAGAACTCGCCCGGATGCACGCGGGACGGCACGAGGTAGTCGCGCGCGCCTTCTGGCGTCGATTTGGTCAGCATCGGGGTTTCCACTTCGAGGAAGTTCTGGCCGTCGAGGAAGTTGCGCATGAACTTCAACGCCTTCGAGCGGAGGATGAAGACCTTCTGCATCTCCGGGCGGCGCAGGTCGAGATAGCGGTACTTCAAGCGCAAGTTCTCATCCACGTCCACGTTGTCTGCGATGTAGAACGGCGTGTTCTTCGCGGCGTTGAGCAGTTCGGCCTTCAGCACTTTCACTTCGACTTCGCCTGTCGCCATCTTCGGGTTGATCGCGCTCTCCTGACGCGCCACCACACGGCCTTCCAAAGCGACGACATACTCGTTGCGGAACTTATCGCCGAGCTGCATCGTCTCGGCGCCGCAGATGTCCGGCTCGAACACCACTTGGACGATCCCGCTGCGGTCGCGCAGGTCGAGGAAGATCACCCCGCCGTGGTCACGACGCTTCTGTACCCACCCGGTCAGCACGATCGTTTCGCCGACGTGCTCCTTGCGCAGCTCGCCGCTGTTGTGCGTGCGGAACATCGTTTGTCCTGCTACTTGTTGTTCGCTCATCTTGAACTCCCCCTTAGGCTTTTTTCGCTTGCAAATGCGCAACCAATGTATCCAGCGCGATCGAGGACTGCTCCCCGGTCGCCATGTCTTTGACGCTGGCGATGCCCTGTGCCAACTCGTCGTCGCCGATGATCACGACCGAGCGCGCCGCTTGGCGGTCGGCTGCCTTCATCTGCGCCTTCATGCTCTTGCCCAGATAGTCCTTGTCAGCTACGAGCCCGGCCGTGCGCAGCTCGTGAAGCAGGGTGACCGCATGACGGCTGGCCGCATCGCCCAGCGCGACGACGAACACGTCGATCCCGGTCGCCAACGGCAGCTCCACGCCTTGGTTGTTCAGCGCGATCAGCACGCGCTCGATGCCGACGCCGAATCCGATCCCCGCCGTCTCCGGCCCACCGACCTGTTCGACGAGGCCGTTGTAGCGACCGCCGCCCGACAGCGTCGACCCCGACTCGATGAACTCGAACGCCGTCTGGGTGTAATAGTCGAGGCCGCGCACCATGCGCGGGTTGATCGTGTAGGCGATCCCGAAGCTATCGAGATACGAGCAGACCGCCTGGAAATGGGCCGCATCGGTCTCCGTCAGGTGATCGAGCATCTCCGGCGCGCCGACCGTCAGTCCTTTGCAGGTCTCGTTCTTGCAGTCGAGGATGCGCATCGGATTGCGGTCATAGCGGGACTGGCAGTCCTTGCAGAGCTGCTCCTTCTTCGGGGCGAGAAACGCGCGCAGCACCGTGCGGTACGCGTCACGCGACTCGGGCGAGCCGACCGAGTTGATTTCGAGGCCGATGTTGCGCAGGCCCAACTCGTGGAAAAACGTCATCGCCAGTGCGATCACTTCCGCATCCACGCTCGGCTCGTTCACGCCGAGCACTTCGACGCCGAACTGGTGGAACTGGCGGTAGCGTCCGGCTTGCGGGCGCTCATAGCGGAACATCGGGCCGATGTAGAACAGCTTCGACGGCTGCGGTTGCGCATAGATCTTGTTCTCGGCATAGGCGCGACAGACGGAGGCGGTCCCTTCCGGACGCAACGTCAGCGAACGCTCGCCGCGGTCTTCAAACGTGTACATTTCCTTCTCGACGATATCGGTCGTCTCTCCCACCCCGCGCTGGAACAGCTCGGTGTGCTCGAAGAGCGGCGTGCGGATCTCCGCCACGTTGAAACGGCGGCAGACGTTGCGCGCCGTCTGCTCGATGAATTGCCACTTCTCCACATCGCCTGGCAAAATATCGTTCGTGCCGCGCGGACGATTGATCAACATTGCGAAACTCCCCCTGTCAGCTAAATAAAAAAGCCCCCGTCCATAGCGCGAAAATCTGCGCTAGGGACGAGAGCTGTTGTTCCCGTGGTACCACCCTGCTTGAAGCATATTTGCTTCCACTTTCCGGTTAACGCCCAGGCTACGCTGCTCGGCTACGAGCCCACGAAGGGCGTTCGCCGAGAGTTCTCAGGGATGTCTTTCGGTCAAGGTCACTAGAGAGACGCTTGCAGCCTAGGGCGTCTCTTCTCTGGCTAGTTGGAACTTGCCTACTCTTCCCGTCAAGGAATCGATTTGAATTACAACCAATCTTACTCAGCATAACCGCATTCTGTCAAGGTTATTTTACGCCAAAATTCGACTGCTCATTCGGAGCGGACGAATTTTTTTACCAGTGGCAAGCGCTTCATCTCGTCCTTCGAGATGCCTTTTAGCAGGATGAGCATCGCGCCGAATGCACCGGCGCCGATCCCGCCGGCCAGCAGAACGAGCAGCAAGTTCAAGAGGCGCGAGTCGCCTGCTGGAATCAGCGTGACCACCCAGACAGCCGCCCCCATCACCACCGCCGAGACGAGCGGCTTGGCGAACAGGAAGCGCGCAGACAAGCGCAGGCCGGTCAATTTGCGCACGGCGAGGAAGTTCAAGATCGACGAGACGATGTAGCCGACGACCGAGGCGATCGCCGCCCCGTTGATGCCCCAGAACGGCACCAGGACGAGGTTCAGCCCGAACTTCACGATCAGCCCGACGAACATGTAGCGGATCGGGCGGTACATGAAACCCATCGCCTGCAGGATGTACGTGGTGACCAGCTCATACGACGAGAAGATCGCCATAAACGCTGCGAGCGCAATCGTGTCAGAACCTTGCGTGTTCTCAAACAGCGTGATGTTGATCGGATCGGCCAGCACGTAGATGCCGATCGCCGTGGGAAAGGCGAAAAACGACGTCAAGCGGAACGACATCTTCACCCGCTCGGCGAACAGCGTGTTGTTGCGCGCTGCCAGCGCTTCGGAGATCGCCGGCATCAACGACAGCCCTACCGCAGTCGCCAGCGCCAGCGGCATCGCGACCAGCTTAAACGCGCGCGCTGTCAAGATGCCATACTGCGCGGTCGCCTCTTCCAAGCTCAGATTGACGCCGAAGTCGATCTGCAACAGCCGCGTCACCGTGAAGTTGTCGACAAGCTGCGAGAGCGGCAGCACGATCGACGTCAGCGTGATCGGGATCGCCACTTTCAAGATGCGGCGGAACACCACCTTGCGCGGCTCGTTGGACGGGGCGCTAAACCGCTTGCGGTTCTCCCGGCGGTAGGCCAGCACATGGCGGGCGATGAAGATCAAGCTGGCCAGCGCGCCGATCAGCGCCGAGAAGGTTGCAACGGAGGCCACCCACTCGGACGACCAGCCCACGTGGACGGCGAGAAACACCCCGCCGATGATGAAGACGGAGCGCAACAGCTGCTCGACCACCTGCGAGTTGCCAGACGCCGCCATCGCTTGGTGCCCTTGCAGATAGCCGCGCATCGCAGCCAGCAGCGGCACGACGAGCAACGAGAAGGACAAGGCGCGAATCGGCGTGTCCGCTTCCGGGTTGCCGATCAGCCACGCGATGACATCGGCCGCGCCGAACATGATCGCGAACGTGAACAGCCCGGCGACCGACAGATACCGCGCCCCCACGCTGTAGAGCTGATCGGCGCCGGCGTAATCGCGCACGATGTTGCGTTCGGAGATTAATTTGGACATGGCGAGCGGGATGCCCGCCGTGGTTATGTACAGCATCACCACGTAGATGGTGTAGGCATACGAATACAAGGCCATCGTATAGTCCCCGGCCCAGTTCTGGAACGGGACTTGGTAGGCCACCCCAAGAATTTTCGAGACCAGCCCGGCGATGCCCAAGGCAAGCGCGCCGGAGACCAGGCCTTTTTTGGCTGACGACATTCAGTAACCCCGCATTCTCTGGCGTAATGTGCACCCTGATTCCCCAACTTTTAGTGTATCAAAAAAAGCACCCCGACGCTACTCACGCGCGGGGTGCGACAGCAAAGATCTCGCTGAGGGCTTGGAGCTTTTTCTGAATCATCGCATCGACCGTGTCGACGTAGGCTTTCGGTTCCTTGGCGTTGTAGATGTGCTGCAGGTGACCGTCCTGATGATAGTTGTACAGCTTCGTCGACGCACCGCCGCCCAGTCCGATAATCGTCTGGCGCTCTTCCATAATGCAGACGTTGTAGATCGATTCCTTGCCCGGTCGGGCATAGCCGATGTTCTCGAGGTTGCCGAGAATGTCGCGCGCGCGATAGACATAGTACGGACGCTGGCCAAGGCTGGCCGCCCACTCCTGCGTTTCGCGCATCATCTGGCGCACCTCCGGCGTTTCCGGGATCGCGTAGGCATCGCGCTCCTTGTTCACCGTGGCCGTGCGCTTGAACTGGAGCGTATGGACGGTCACCGAATCCGGGTTCAGCGCGCCGATCCGATCCCGCGTGTGCCGGACGTCCTCCACCGTTTCCCCCGGCAAGCCGATGATCATGTCCATGTTGATGTTCTCGAATCCGGCCTCCTGTACCATGTAGAAACGCTTGTCCACGATGTCAGGCGTATGGCCACGGCCGATCACCTTCAGCGTCTCCGCCTTGAAGGTCTGCGGGTTGACGGAGATGCGGTTGACCTTGTGCCTGCGCATCACCTCGATCCGCTCGGGCGTGATCGTGTCCGGGCGGCCTGCTTCCACCGTCAACTCGCGCCACGTATCCGCACCGGGGATGTTTTCATAGAGCGCGCGAAACACGCGGTCGAGCTCCGGCGCGCGCAGCGAAGTCGGAGTGCCGCCGCCAACATAGACGGTGGTCACCGGCACCTGATGCTCGTGCAGGAACGCCCCGACGGCGCGGAACTCCTTCTCCAGCGCATCGAGGAACGACGGGGCGTAGGTGGCCTTGTCCTCCATCGAGTAGGCAGGGAACGTGCAGTATGCGCAGTGCGTCGGGCAGAACGGGATGCCGATGTAGAGCGACACTTCGCGCTCGATGTTGTACAGATCGGGCACCGCTTCGCTCTGGGCATCGGCGATCTGCAGGAGCAACTCGATCCGCTCCGGCGAGATCAGGTACTCGTAGCGAAGCGTCTCGCGAATCTCCGCCAGCGGCGTCCCTTTGGCCAGCATCATGTGCACGAGCTTCATCGGTCGCACGCCGGAGAGGATGCCCCACGGCTGATGATCGCCCGTCTGCTGCTCCAACGCATCATGCAGCGCGCGCAACAACGCCGGTTTCGTGCGCCGTTTGTACAGCGTCTCGGACAGGCCGTCCTCGATCGGTTTGCGGAAGGTCGCTTCGCGCGTCACGCCGCTCGTGCGGTCGTGCAGGAGCGCGTGCGCTTCCACGACGCCTGTCTGCGGGTGGCGCAGGCGGAGGACGATCTCTATCTGGATGTCTTCGCGTTCCTCGAAGACCACTTCGTCCGTCTCATAGAATTGGTTGACCATGTGCGCCGTGTCGCGCTGGCCGGGCAGGTCGTGCTCGAACACGGTGTCATGGAGATTGATGCGGATGTTCAACTCGGTTCCACCTCCAGCTACCAGTGTACCTGCCCCCTGCGAGAGCGTCTAGCTTTTTTTGCCGAGGAAACACGCGCGCACTCAGCGGCTGGTTTTGGCGCGGAGCTCTTGTACTTCGCGGGTGGTCAGCGCAAACTCATGCGCGAGTTCGACGTCTTCGAGATAGGCTGCTTTTTGCAAA
>JGI12273J12029_10014510_pt1 | contig 10638 bp, 8 predicted proteins | sample SoiCrureplicaC0C_FD_12029 | JGI IMG/M metagenome (IMG submission 12029) | reverse complement strand
GGCGGCAGGTCGTACAGCACCACGTCGTAGCGGCTTTCGAGCTGGGTATTCAGGTTGCGGAAGCCTTCGCGCGCCAGCAGTTCCTGCGGGTTCGGCGGCAGGGTGCCGGCCGGCATCAGGGACAGGTCGACAAAGGCAGGCACGCGCGAAATGACGTCGAGGTCGGCGCGGCCGGCCAGCAGGTCGGACAGGCCCTGGCGCGGCTTGACGCCGAACATCTCCTGCTGGCGCGGACTGCGCAGGTTGGCGTCCACCAGCAGGGTCTGCTCGCCGAGCTGGGAGAACACCACCGCGAGGTTGGCCGCGAACAGGCTGGAGCCGTCTTCCGGCGTGACGCCGGCGATCGCCAGGGCACGCCGTCCGCGTGCGAACCAGCGCAGCATCAGCTGGCTGCGGATCGCGCGCAGGGCCTCGACCTGTGGCGAGAACGGGTCATAGGCCGCGACCAGCTTGGGCGACAGGTTGGCCTGCCCTTTCTGCAGGTAGGGGTAGGAAAACTGGCGAGCCAGCACCTGCTGGATATCCTCCTCGCTCACCAGCCCGAGGCGCACGGCGGCCTCGCCGAAGCGGATCCCGAGGTCCTTCTGCATGCGCAGGACGCGCTCGGCACTCTCGGGCGTGAGCTTGCCGGAATCGAGCAGCAATGCGCCCATGCTCGAATCGGCGTGAGGTTCGTTCTGCAATGCGCCGTTATGCAATGCGCCCTCATGCGGTGCGCCGGTAGGCAATGCGGATAGCACGGATGAATTCATGATCGTGTCCTGTTCTTTTGGTTCGGAATGCGCCGGTGCCACGCGCGCCTCATGGGCGCGCGTACCACTTCAGTTCAGCCGCAGCAGGCGGCGTGGAGTCATCAGCGCGCGGATGCCGGCGGTGCGCGGGCGCTTCATGCGCCACTCGATGGTGCCGAGCACCGGGATGCCCAGCATGTCCTTGACGTCGCCGGTCGAACGGACCGGGCGGTTGATCAGTTCCAGCAGCAGGGCCAGGCCCACGCCGAGGATGGTGCCCAGCAGGATCGAGACCAGGGTGTTGAGCAGCACGCGCGGGCCCGCGGGCTCGGTCGGCGGCACAGCCGGATTCAGGATCGAGATGTCGGACTGCTCGGACTGGGCCTCGATGCGGGTCTGGGAGAAGCGGCTGCTGGCGGCGTCGAAGGCGCGCTGGGCGCTGTCGAGGTCTTTCAGCAGCACGCCGAGCTCGTCGCGGGTGCGGTTCAGCTCGAGCACGCGGGTCTTCTGGGCCGCCAGTTCGGCACGCAGCTCGGCCTCGCGCTGGCGGTAGACCTGGGCATTGGCCCCCACGCTCTTCGACACGCTGCCCAGGGCGGCGTTCAGCTCGGCGCGCATCTTGCCCACCTCGGCTTGCGCCGACTGGTAGGCCGGATGGTTGCGGCCGTAGCGCGATGCGGCTTCGGCCAGCTTGGCCTCGCCGCTGGCCAGGCTCACGCGCAGGCTCTGCACCAGGGCGTTGTTGGCGACGTCGGGCGAGCCCACGCCGGTAGCCATGCGTTCGCGCGAGCTGGCTTCCATGGCCTGGGTCTGGGCCGCGACCAGCTGGGCCGAGAGGTCGTTCAGGCGCGACAGCTCGACGTCCACGCGGTTGTTGTCGAGGCTGACGATGCCCTTCTCCTGCTGGTACTTCGACAGGCGCGCCTGCGCGGCTTCCACGTTGTCGCGCAGCTGCTTGGTCTGTTCGTTGAAGTAGGACGAGGCTTTCTTGGCCGGCTCGGTCTTGAGCTGGACGCTGATTTTCTGGTATTCGTCGGCGAAGGCGTTGGCGACGGCGGCGGCGAAGGCGGGGTCGGCGCCCTTGAAGCTGATCTCGACCACGCTCGACTCGCGCGAGGGCATGATCTCGAGCTTCTTGAGCAACAGGTCGGCCAGCCAGTCGCGCACCGAGCCCTTGCCTTCGCTGGCTTCGCGCCACTGCGCCTGCACGGCCGGGCTCGACGCGAGGCGCAGCGAATCGACCACCCGCAGCGCCACGTTCTTGCTGGTGATAATGTCCATCTGGGTGGCCATATAGCCCGGCATCAGGTTGCCGGGCATGGTGAGCCCGCTCACCGGGTCCACCCCCTTGTAGTTCAACAGCACGGATGCGGTTGCCTTGTAGGTCTTCTGCTGGATCAGGCTCCAGCCCAGCGCAAGCAGGACCGTGACCAGCAGGGTTCCTAGGATGATCTTCTTCCTGGCGAGAAGAATGAGCAGGAATTGTTGAACGTTCATGGCCTTACCTTTGCATCAGATGCCTTTGACAGCGGGTGGACAAAACGGGTGAGTCTGGTGAATCTTTACAGTTTCGTAGGGTGGGCGGCTCGAGAATCGGTCCACTGGACCAATTCACCCCACGCGGTCAAATCACAGTACTGCAGCCTGAGCGGCTATGCATCATCCAACTATCACCGCGTGGGCGGAGAATCCGCCCACCCTGCGCAAAACCACAAGCTCAAAACCACGATTCACGCACGACGATGACATCGTCCACTTGAACCGGGTCACTGGCCTTGACATCAATCGTCACCGGGTTGCCGCTGGCGTCCTTGCGGGTGACTTTCATGCCGTTATTGCTGCCGCGCATGCTCAGGCCACCGCCGGCCGAGACGGCCTGCTGCACGGTCATGCCGCGTTCGAGGCGGAACGGACCCGGGCGCTGGACTTCGCCGGTGACATAGGCACGTGGGGCGCGCTCGACGTAGATGATGTCGCCGCCGGACACTTCGTAATCCTTGTTCAGCTCGCCCTTGCGGACCATGTCGACCACGTCGATGGTCTCGCGCGTGGTGTTGCCGTCGCGGGTGCGCACCAGGCTGATGACGTCGCCGCCGTCGCCGTGGATGCCGCCAGCCATCGCCAGCAGGTCCAGCACCTTGCGGCGCCCTTCCACCGCATAGCGGCCCGGACGGTTCACATAGCCCAGCACCGACACCTGCTGGCTGGCCAGCGTGGTCACCAGCATGTTGACCTGGGCCTTCTTCAGGTAGCCGCCCTTCTCCAGCAGGTCGCCGATCTTCTTCTCGGCCGCAGCCACCGACAGGCCGCCCACCGCCACCTGGCCCAACAGCGGGAAGGTGATGTTGCCGCTTTCGCTGACGCGGGTCTCGAGCGAGAGGTCCGGGCTGCCGTAGACGGACAGCTTGACCACGTCGCCCGGTCCCAGCAGTACTTCGGCGGCACCGGCGACACCCATGCTCAGCACGAGCGCAGCTGCCATCATCCACTTGACGAATCGTTTCATGATTGCTCCTTCAATTCCTGTTATTGCTGTTAGTAGATTGAGTCGATGAGGTCATTACTTCAGGCCGGCGACACCACGTTCGAGCGCAGACTTGTCGGTGGCAGCGCCGGTTTCGGCCGGCGGCGCCACGGACTGCCCGGCTGGCCCGGTCGCCACCGCGGTCGCGGACGGATCCGCAGTGATGGCCGGGGTGCCCGCGGCCGGCGCCGCCGCAGGGGCGCCGCCTGCCGGAGCGTTCGGGTCCGGCTGATAGTCCTTGTTCAGGTAAGCAATCTTGGCGGTACCGCGCAGGCGCTGGATCTCGGCGGCGGCCAGCTCCTTGTTCTTCTTGTTCATCAGGTACTGGCTGATCTGCGGTGCGGCGATGGCCAGGGTGACGGGCGCATCGCGTACTTCGGCGATCGAGATCAGCATGGCGCGGTCGCCTTCCTTGACTGCGAACAGTTGGCCTTTCTGCATCGACAGCAGCTTGGCGGACAGCTGCGGGTTCAGGTCGGCGGTGCTGCGCGTGACCTGGGCGCGGCCGTACTTGATGTTGCGCGCGTCGAGGAACACGGCCACTTCCTCCAGCGACTTGGCGTTGTCGGCGGCGGCACGCACTTCCGGCGTCAGGTCGCTTGCCGAGAGGATCAGCTCGTTCATGGCGAACTGCTTGCGGTTGCTGAAGAACTGCGGGTTCTTGTTGAAGTAGTCTTCCACTTCGGCCTGCGACGGGCGCACCGGCTCGCCGAGTCGCTTCTGCATGTAGGCCTGGGCGATGATCAGCGAGCGCGCACGCTCGATGGCCTGCATCACTTTCGGATCACGGTCGAGCTTTTCCTTGGCAGCCTCGCTTTCCAGCAGTTCGCGGTCGATCAGGGCCTGCAGCACCTGCTTGCCGGCCACCTGCTGCTGCTGTGCGCCGACGCCCAGGCGCTGCAACTCCTCGTTCAGCTGCAGTACGGTGATTTCCTCGCCGTTGACGCTGGCCAGGGCCTGGCCCGGCTTCGACTCCTTGGGTGCTTCATCCTTGCTGCAGCCGGCCAGGGTCGCCGCACACAGCACCAGCGCCGCCGCAGACAGCATGCGCCGTGGGGTTGGGAAGGAGATCTGGTTGGCTGCCAAATGGAAGGTTTTCAAGATAATTTCCTCGACGTTGGTTAGCGGGCGAGCCCGCCGCTTGTTCTCTTTTTATCGTGCCCCGTACAAGAAGTCAGGGATGATTCAGCACTCATCCATTCTGGGTTCCGCACGATTCCTTCTCTGTTCGTCAATTAACAAACTGCTAGCACGCCCACACAGTTGAGGGAACTCATGCCGCCACCGAGGTTACGCCACCTGGCCCGCGTCCCAGCAGCTCGGCCGGGACGTCCTGCGGACCGAGCTCTTCCGCTTCCTGCTCGGCAACAAAGGCTTCGTAGGCGCGGCGCAGGCCTTCCTGCAACGGTGTGCTGGCGCGCCAGCCGAGTGCGGCCAGCTTCGACACGTCGAGCAGCTTGCGCGGCGTGCCGTCCGGCTTGCTGGCGTCGAACACGATGCGGCCGCGGTAGCCCACGGTCTCGCCCACCAGCCGCGCCAGCTCGGCGATCGTGACGTCCTGACCGGTGCCGACGTTGATGTGCGAATGCATGGGGTCGGTGTTGGCCGCATAGACCTGGTGCGGCAGGTTCATCACGTAGACGCTGGCAGCCGCCATGTCGTCCACGTACAGGAACTCGCGCATCGGCTTGCCGCTGCCCCAGATGACCACCTCCGGCGCGTTGTTTTCGCGCGCTTCGTGGAAGCGGCGCAGCAGGGCCGGGATCACGTGGCTGTTTTCCGGATGATAGTTGTCGCCCGGGCCGTACAGGTTGGTCGGCATCACGCTGCGGTAATCGGTGCCGTACTGGCGGTTGTAGCTCTCGCACAGCTTGATGCCGGCGATCTTGGCCATGGCATAAGGCTCGTTGGTCGGCTCGAGGATGCCGTTCATCAGGTACTCCTCGCGGATCGGCTGCGCCGCCAGCCGCGGATAGATGCAGGAGGAGCCGAGGAACAGCAGCTTCTGGACGCCGGCGCGCCATGCTTCATGCACGACATTGGCCTGCACCATCATGTTGTCGTAGATAAATTCCGCCGGATACGTGTTGTTGGCGTGGATACCACCCACCTTGGCCGCGGCCAGGTAGACCTGGTCGATCTGTTCGGTACGGAAGAACTCGCGCACCTGCGCCTGGTCGGTGAGTTCCAGTTCGGCGTGGGTACGGGTGACGATGTTGGTGTGTCCCCCGTTGCGCAGGACGCGCACGATGGCGGAGCCGACCAGGCCACGATGGCCGGCGACGTAGATTCTGGGCTGATTGTTCGACACGCTTACTCCAATGAAAGTGCAACGTTGTAGCCATGCGATGCGAGCAGCTTGTGGCGGCGCGCCGTGTCCAGGTCATGCGCCACCATCTCCTGCACCATCGCTTCGAAACTGGTTGTCGGTTCCCAGCCGAGGCGCTCGCGCGCACGGCTTGGGTCGCCCAGCAGGGTCTCGACCTCGGTCGGACGGAAATATTGCGGGTCCACGGCGACGATGGTCTGGCCGACCTTGACGCCCGGCGCGCGGTCGCCCGCTACCTTCGCCACCACGCCGCGCTCCTCGACCCCCTCCCCCCGCCATGCGATCTCGATGCCGAGCTCGGCTGCTGCGACCTCGACGAACTGGCGCACCGAGTACTGGCGCCCGGTGGCGATCACGAAGTCTTCCGGCTTGTCCTGCTGCAGCATCAGCCACTGCATGTGGACGTAGTCGCGGGCATGGCCCCAATCGCGCAAGGCACTCAGGTTGCCGAGGAAGAGCCGGGGCTCCAGGCCCTGGGCGATGTTGGCCAGCGCGCGGGTGATCTTGCGGGTGACGAAGGTCTCGCCGCGGCGCGGCGATTCGTGGTTGAACAGGATGCCGTTACAGGCATACATGCCGTAGGCCTCGCGGTAGTTCACGGTGATCCAGTAGGCGTACAGCTTGGCCACCGCGTAGGGACTGCGCGGATAGAAGGGCGTGGTCTCGCGCTGCGGGATTTCCTGCACCAGGCCGTACAGTTCGGAGGTCGAGGCCTGATAGAAGCGGGTTTTCTTTTCCAGTCCCAGGAAGCGGATCGCCTCCAGCAGGCGCAGGGTGCCGAGGCCGTCGACGTCGGCGGTGTACTCGGGCGACTCGAAGGAGACGGCTACGTGGCTCATCGCCCCCAGGTTGTAGACCTCGTCCGGCTGCACCTGCTGCAGGATGCGGGTCAGGTTGGAGGTATCGGTGAGGTCGCCGTAGTGGAGGATCAAGCGCGGATTGTCGGCGTGCGGGTCCTGGTAGATATGGTCGATGCGCCCGGTGTTGAACAGGGAGGCGCGGCGCTTGATGCCGTGGACCTCATAGCCCTTTTCGAGCAGCAGCTCCGCCAGGTAGGAACCATCCTGGCCGGTAACGCCGGTAATCAGTGCTTTCTTCATATTGTTTTCCCGTGCGGAACCAGACGAACACCAGCTCCGATAGTTGCAAACTCATCAACGATTCTACGCAGCCCGTGTGGTCATGCAAGCAAGATGCCAATCGTGCGCGTTGCTTTTAAGTTGAGCTTAAGCGAATAATTGCCAACTTGAATTTAAAGTGTTTTCACCAGTAAATAACTACACATTGAAAGCAGTTAATTACTTTTCGCAATACGACGATTTCCGATCACCCTGTCGTTCGATGCCCGCGGCACCGCCGGGTTCAATGCGACCGGTGCGCTCAGTGCGCGTTCTCGCGCGTCAGCACGACCTTCACGGTCTTGATGATGATCCACAGGTCGAGCCAGAGCGACCAGTTGCGCAGGTAATCGAGGTCGTACTGGATGCGCGCTTCCATCTTGTCGAGCGTGGCGGTTTCGCCGCGCAGGCCGTTCACCTGGGCCCAGCCGGTAATTCCCGGCCGCACCTTGTGGCGCAGCATGTAACCCTTGATCAGCTTGCGGTACTGCTCGTTGTGGGCGACCGCGTGCGGACGCGGTCCAACCAGGCTCATGCGTCCTTGCAGCACGTTGATGAACTGCGGCAGCTCGTCGAGCGAGGTGCGGCGCAGGAAGCCGCCAACCTTCGTCACGCGCTGGTCATTCTTCTGCGCCTGTACCACGTTGGGGCCGTCTTCGGTCACGGTCATCGAGCGGAACTTGTACACGAAGATTTCTTCGCCATACAGGCCGTAGCGACGCTGGCGGAAGATGACGGGGCCAGGCGAGCTGAGCTTGACGGCCATGGCGATCACCAGCATCAGGGGCGCCAGCAGCACCAGGATGATGCTGCCGATGACGATGTCGCTGCCGCGCTTGATCACGCTGTTCCAGCCCATGAAGGGAGTCTCGCTGATCGCGATGACCGGCATGCCGCCGACGGTGTCGAACCTGGCCTGCATCAGGTCGAATACATAGACGTCCGGCAGGAAGTAGACCGAGGCCGTGGTGTCCTTCAGCTCGTCGATCAGCTTGCGGATGCGCGGCTGGGCCGAGATCGGCTGGCTGATGAAAATCATCTTGATGTTGTGCTGACGCACGTAGTGGCACACGTCCGCCATGCCGCCCAATACCGGATGCCCCACCTCGCTTGGGCGGCGCTCGTCGTTGCGGTCCTCGAAGAAGCCGCAGACTTCCATGAACAGGTTCGGGTGACGTTCGCACACCTTGGCAAACTTGATGCCGACATCGTTGATGCCGACCACCACGATCGAACGCACCTCGCGCTTGCGGTCGCGGCTGCCGGTGGCCTTGCGCACCGCCAGGTGGCTGGCCAGGATCGTCACCGGCGTGGCGATGAACCAGGCCAGCAGCACGCGCTCGTCATAGAAGTACTTCAGGCCGCTGGCCGAGCCCAGGAAGTACAGCACCGCGATGGTCAGGCACCAGCCGAATACGGTGTCGCGCGCATAGGCCAGCATGCGGCCGCTGCGCCAGGTGCGGTAGGGGTCGACATGCTGGTAGATCGAAGACGAGATGAAGAACGCCAGGATCATCAGCACCAGCGAGTACCCCGAGAACGGCTCCTGGTAGTACAGCGTGGCCAGGTACAGGGTCCCCATGATGATCAGGGGATCGAGCACGCGCTGGAAAAACGAGATGATCGGGATGTCGTTGACCGTCATAAGTCACTTCATGGTGCTTCAGAACAGCACGTTCGCGTTCACCATCACGGTGTTGGCGTCGAATTTGCCCAGGTTGAGCGTCTGCGAACCGCTGCGCGACTGGTGCTGCCAGCCGGCCGAGACCGCGACCTTGCGCTTGACCTGCCAGGTGGCGCGCAGGCTGGCCGTCTTCAGCGTATCGTCCAGGTCGCCCAGGCTGGCGACCCCGACCGAGCGAGGGTTGTAGGCGCGCTGTTCGTAGGCGGCGTTGGCGTCGACCTTGATCTTGCCGGTGGCCTGCCAGCTGGCGCCGACGCTGGCGCCGCGGTTCAGCGTGTAGCTGACGATGGAGCTTTCGATCGGGGCGAATTCGCGCCATACCGAAGCGTTGTAGGTCACCTTGCCGCGCGGCTGGTAGTAGGCGTTCACGCGGCCGTTGAAACCCTTGGTGCTACCTTCCCCGAACGAGGGCTGCTCGCGGCGCACATAGCCGGCCAGGGCCTGCACGGTCGTCGATCCGGTGGCGTACCAGTTGACGCGCACCTTCAGTTCGTCCTGGGTGAAGTCGTCGTTCAGCACCCCGATCGTGGTCGGGCGCCGAAACGGGTATTCGCCCTCGACACGGCGCGCCACCAGGCCAACCGAGCTGCCGCTCTTCGGCCGATACAAGAGTTCGACTTCGGAGGCCTTTTCGGTGCGGTTGTTCCAGCGCTGGCGCAGCAGCTCGTATTCGTAGCGTTCGCGGGTGAAGCCGGTGCGCAGCTTCCAGCTCGGGTGCATCTTCCAGCCGGCATCGAACCATTGGCGGCGGCGCTCGCGCACGTTGCGCTCGTCGCTGAAGAAGTCGGTGTACGAGGACAGCGAGCGGTCGTACAGGGTGCCGGCCTGCCCTTCGAACTTGTTGCCCAGCTCCCAGAACCAGGTCGCCTGCAGGTCGCGGCCGTCGTAGTCGAGCTGCTTGAAGAAATCGAAGTCGACCTTGGAAGCCTTGGCCACCACCGCCACGCGCTGGCGGCTGATGCGCTTGTTGTACACGACGCCGGCCTCGGCCTGGCGCCAGCGGTCGCTGCGCTTGCCCCCGAAGGCCGGCCGGTTGTCCGGCACCCGCAGCAGGTTGTCGTCATAGCCCCAGCCGATGCCGCCATACAGCTTCAGGCCCTCTTCCGGCTGTTGCTGCTGCTGGGCGGCCGCCTGGTGGGCCGGGAACATGAACATGGCACCGATGAACAGGGCGATCGGGCGCAGGGATGGGTGGCGTAAAGGCATCATATTGTTTGTCTTTTCCGAAGTCATTGCGCTTGGGTGATGATCGGTTTGCGTGCGGATTACCAGAAGGCCCAGCTGCCGGTTGCGACCACCCAGGCGCCGAGCAGGCCATTGGTGACAGCGTGGGCGATCACCGCAGACCAGAGGTTGCGGTGACGCATGTAAAGGAGGCTGTAGGCCACGCCGGCGACGATGCCGGCCAGCCACAGGTTGTGTTCGAAGCCGAACAGGACGACCGACACCAGGAAACCCTTGATGCCGACCCGCGCCGGCTCAAGCGCCTCGAAGTCGGCGGCATCGACCCAGCGCATCACGAAGGAGCGCCAGAACAGTTCTTCCATGACGGGCACGACCAGGGCGGCGCCGGCGATGCGGATGACGATCAGAAGCCAGTCGAGCTCGCCGTTGGTGCGGGGGTCGTAGCCCGGGCTCGAGCCGAGCGTCATCCAGGGCGCGTCGAGGTTGATCCAGAGGACCAGCACGAGCACCCCTGTCGCCACCGACACCAGCAACTGCGCCGCAGTGGGCAGCGGCGCGCGCAGCTCGTGGTAGCGGCGCCAGAACACGGCCAGCAGGATGGCCACGGCGCCGATCTGCACCGGGTAGAGCCAGCGCAGGTCGGCGCGGGACATGCCCGTGCGTTCGAGCATGTCGCCGAGGATGATGAAGAAGATGTAGGCGCCGAAAGGCAGGATCCGCGCCCAGGCGGCGCGGCTGAAGAGGGGTGCGTCGACCGATAACGCGGCTTGTGGTGATGGAGCGGTACGGGAGTCGTTGTGCTCGGTCATGTCCTTGTAGAGCAGGCGCCTGGCCTGCCTGGTTAGTTACGCTACTCGCCCCTTGCGCGGGCTTCGATGCGTTCCCAGCGTTCGAGGGCGTCGAGCAGCAGGTCGTCGATCTCGGCGTGGCGCTCGCTCAGGCGCCGCGCATCGCCGGGATTCTGCTTGTAGAAGTCCGGCGAATTCAGCTGGGCTGCAATCGCCGACTGCTCATCTTCAAGAGTCGCGATCAGCTGGGGAAGTTCCTCCAGCTCGCGTTGCTCCTTG
>JGI12273J12029_10127822_pt1 | contig 10678 bp, 8 predicted proteins | sample SoiCrureplicaC0C_FD_12029 | JGI IMG/M metagenome (IMG submission 12029) | reverse complement strand
TGAATGACATCTGGTCGAAAATCGTCGCATAACTTATTGATGTCGTTTGCTGACCGGAGCGACCAGATCGTCGTCGCGGCTGCAACAGCGCGTGGCATATGGTTCAGCGCATCATTGTGCTGGCTGTAGACCTCCACCTGATGTCCATATGAGCGTAGCAGGGCTACCTCCGCTTCGACGACCATGTCTTCGCCGCCGCGATGTTGATAGGAATTATGCGCAACAAGTATTCTCATCGCGCCCCCTGCTTATAGCGGCGTACGGCTGTGAAATGGATGTGTAGACGCCCCATGACGACTATCCCCATTCCTGGCTAGCTTCACGCAGTTTTTCCGGGCGAGCGCCGTCGACGGCGTGCCGACATGCGTTGATAATGCCGGCCGCTGCATGGTCGAAGGTATAGTTACTGACGATGGTGCTGCTGCGGCGTGAGAACTGTTGATAGAGTTCTTCATTGCTCAGTAACAGTGACACCCGCTCGGTCCATCTGTTAATTTCCAGATCGCAGATGAATCCATTCTCTCCATCTACCACCAGCTCGCCGGCGACGCCTGCATGGGGGGAAACGACAATAGGCAATCCAGCAGCACACGCCTCGTTAGCAACAACGCCCCACGCATCATGCGCCGTTGGGAAAAGAAAAATCTTGGCGGAGGCATACAAACGGGGGAGCTCGTTCTGGGCGGCATGACCATGGAAGGCAGTCTCGACGGTATCTGTGTGATGACGTGCTTCCTGTTTAACGAATTCTTCCTGTTCGCCTGTGCCAACATACAGTAACCTGACCCGTCTGTTCAGACGGCGCCCCACTTGGTCGGCCACTTTCAATGCAAACAAGGGATTCTTGTCATCGACAATGCGGCCGCAAAAAATCAGGTCAAACTGCTTTTGCACAGGGACTGCTTCATGCAGGAATGCCTTGTTATCGATGCATAAGCAGGACTGGAAGCAATCCTGGTCTGCAATGCCATAACCTTGGTACAGTCGTTTGCCTCCGTGGCTCGCTGATATGAAGGCACGCGACCGCGCAAAAACAATTCGGCGAACGACCCTGTGCCAACGCGACAGTGCCTGTTCCGATAGGTCGGTACCATCCGTCATCGGCACGTGAGGAATTCCGTGGAGTACCGCATACGCGAAAGCATACAGATACGTTGGATTGAAACCGGTCGTGACAATGACGTCAGGCGCGATTTCCTTTAACTTTGACAGCACATCGGGATTGTTGTGAATGAAGTTGGAGCCGCGCGTAACAAAATGCTCCTTAAGAAACACGTGATGAAAGTGCATCGGCGGCACTTCCCATTGCCGGTTGGGCTCCCGGGGGCTGCAGAATATAACGCGGAAATCGATACCAGGCGTATCTGCAACCTTGTGGTAAATCGGGATACGGAACGGCGGTGGATGATTGGTAATCAGTGCAATTCGTAACATCTTTATGCCTTTGTTCTTGATAGAGCTTGTCGGAAGCGCTGCGACTGGCGAGATTTGTTTGTCCGTTCTTCCATTGCTCGGTTCAAGATTCTCCATTCAGCATGAATGCCATAGTGGGAGCAGTAAGGTATTGCTCCATCTGGTTGAGGTAAGTCGCCCACAGGCTCAACCAGGCGCAGAAGGCACCATGAAAATGTTCGATTCGAACGTTCACGGTTGCCGTACGTAGCCTGGCCGGTATAAGAATTGTGAATGCTATCGAGCAGTGCATTCCGCTTTAGATCAAAAGACCGCTCGTTCTAATCTCTTCTTTTGTAACAATTATTTTGAACCGCGCGTGCATTGCAGAATTTCTCTATCGCTATTGGCGTGACTCAAAGCGCAGGCCTTTACTGCTGCGCTTTTTTCGCGCTATGCACGGAAGACGTTGTCTTAGGGGGCGGTTCACAAGAGGCTTTACGTCGCCAGGCAAGAAAGCCATCAAGGCGGCCGCGGGCAGTCGCATAACCTAATGCGAGTTCTGCGCCAAAGGTCCCACGAAGAAGCGGGCGCAAAACTGGAGCCGTCAGGCCCCGGAAGATGACCCATGCTGGCAGGCGGTGCTTCGCATAGAGAGCACCTGTGCCGCGCGCCCTGTGTCGCATCGATTCACAAGCGTGTTGATCGGCGCGTGGCCGACCGGTTCCAACCGCATGATGCACTTCGCCATGTGGCTCATATGCGATTAGAGCGCCGGCACGCAAGGCGCGCATCGCAAGATCTGTTTCTTCACCGGCGCCAAACCACTGGCCGACACCCAGGCGGCTGTCAAAACCACCAATTTTGAGGAATAGTTCTCGGTCGCAAAACAGGGTGATAGAGCTGACAGCAATGTCGCGAAAGGCCTTGGAACGCGCCCATGACAGGGTGGCAGCATGAGAGGGTTGTTCATCCTGTTCGACCCAGCGAACGATAACGCCTCCCGGCTTGTCGTCCTGAGAGAAACGATTTGCAATATGTTCGAGTACTCCCGGCCCGTACCAGCAGTCGTCATCCGGAAAGCCGATCCACCGCCCGCGCGCCGCATCGATACCGACATTGCGCGCTGCTGCGAGGTTGGGCGGATGATGCTTCAGATGCCTTACCGCGATACCGAGGCTCTTTGCGCGATCAATGTGCGGACCCAGCCGTCCGTCGACATTCTGGTCGACCACGATCACTTCGAAGTTTTTAAAGGTCTGGGCCGCGAAGGAGTCAAACAGACGTGTCAATTCATCGGTGCGGCCAACCGTTGCCAGGATCAGTGAAAAATCCGGTTCCTTCATGCATGTCCTTTCGCATGAATGACGCGCTGCCGGCGCACGTAGTAGCGTGCATAATGCACCAGACGACTCAGTGGATTATTGCCGGCGTAGGTTAGCCGGACACGAAAATCTTCTGCCATCGCGGCCAGTCGTGTGCGGGATGAACTGGAAAGGCTGCCTTCATGTTCGCGGAATACGGTGAGCGCTTCATCCAGTTGCACCGGATCGCCCATCATTGCGAGCTTCAGCCACAAGTCATAGTCCATCGCGTATTTGAGGCTGGTATTGAAGCCGCCTGCACGCAACATCAGCTCACGGCGCACAAATGTGGCCGGATGAGGAATGAAATTACCGCGCAGAAGATTCTCATAGCTGAAGCGTGGGGCTACGTAGTTATCAGCCTGTAATTTCCCTTCCACCAATGACATGGTGCGTCCGAACAACCACTTCTTTCCGCTTGATTCAAAGTGGCGGGCTACGCGCGACAATACGTCGGGCTGCAAGTAATAGTCGTCCGAATGCAGATAGGCGATGACGTCTCCGGTTGCAACGCGGAGCCCCTCATTCATTGCCCGGCTGACGCCACCGCGGACGTTTCCCAATAGTCGGTATGGCCTTTGCAGCATGCGTATCTGCTCCAGCGTGCCATCCGTCGATCCACCGTCGACGAAGATATATTCGATATGCGGGTAATCCTGAGCGAGGACCGAAGCAATTGATTCGCTGAGATAATTTGCACTATTCCACGTACAAGTGATGACTGAAAATGAAATCGCCATGACAACCTTTCATTAGAGTGAGTGGCGAGTTGGTAAACGGTAGATTTCCAGCAAATGCTCCGCAGCTTCACTGGCGCAACCGAGACCGGGCGGCGCATAGCCAAACGCTCGCTTCCGGTCAAATGACACCAAATCATCAACTAGGGACTGCATATCGTCGTGCAGCCGCAGTTGACCAGGCTCGGCTGCATACATCCCCAGCTCCGGTGTGCCGCCACGACGCAGTGCAAATGTCGGTTTGCCGAGGAACAGTCCCTCAAGAACTGTCGTTGCGCACGGCTCCTCCCATACGGAGGGCACAACAACGGCATTCGATACGGAGGCAAGTTTCAGCGTTTTGTCTGGTGAACACCAGCCGAGAAACTGAATCTGACTGGACTCAAACTCTTTGCGAAGGCGCTTTTCATCCGCGCCGTCCCCGGCAATGGTGACAAACATGTCCTGGGAAATTCGCGGCGCAAGTGCAGCGAGGAAGCGGTCTACACCCTTGGCAGGATAGAGTTTGGCGGCAATAAAGACATGGAAACCATTCCGCAAAGGCAGGGTGGATGCGGCTTCTCTAATCCGTTCCAGTCTCGGGCGGTCCACGAAGTTGTGCACCGTTGTTCCCCAAGGGCCGGGTCCGCATGATCTTGAAAAATTCTGCGCCAGCATGTCTGAGACAAAGACTGTCTTATGCTTGCGGAAGCTTTCTGCAACTTCACGGCGAAACTGGACCACGGCAGCACGCGAAACGGCGCGCTGGATAAGGTTCGGGCTGGCGTGCACGCAGTTGGCACAGTCAGCCGGATTCACTGAGTTGCACACCTGGCCGTCTTTGAACCGAGTATGCTTGAAGCAGTCGCCACCCTGATCATGACGCGTCTGTACGAAATTTACATCGGACGGCAAGTACCGACCTACATTCGGAATATGGCCATGGTAGTGCACCACATCGTAATCAGGCGCATGACGCATGATGATGCCTGCAAACTTGCGCGCAATCGACGGACGCTTGGGCGGCATGAACATACCAAAGCTGATTTCCTTCCAGCCAGCATGATGGCCGTTAAGTTCACCGAAGAAGCGTCCGCCAAAATCACCTTCCTCTCCGCAGACTTCAATAGGATGATCATTGCTTCCAAGAAGGTCTACCTGATGGCCGGCCCGCACGAGAGCCCGCGCAAGATTAAGCGCATGCTTGGCAAGCCCGCCCATGTTGGGATATGGAATATCTTCGCTGACGATCAGGATGCGCATAATGTTCCTCACGAGCGAAAACGTCTGGCCATCGCAAGCACTGCTGCACGTTCATCTACGCTTACGATGAAGAACAGCCCGGCAAGCGCCAAGGTCAGGATGGCCGCGAAGACAACGACCACGGTGCCAATCAGGCCGCTAGGAATAAGCCATTTCATCGGCACGAGGACGGAAATGATTAAGGCACCGATTGCAAGGCTGCGTCCGAAGCCGTCTCGCAGTGTCTCCGAAAAAGAGATTGGCACTGTGCGTCCGTGCACAAAGAGAAGGAAACTCAGTCCCAGCACCAGCGAAGACAGCAAATGTCCTGCCGCTGCGCCGATAATGCCGCCGAATGACGTGCCAAGATAAACCATCAATACGCCGCCAAGTCCGTTTGCGAGTGCAAACCGACCAGTAACACGCGGATGTCCCAGTGCATCGTTGACCATGGATGGAATATTTGTCAGCGAATCGACGAGCAAAGCAATGGTCATCAGTACGAGCACTGGATAACCCTGTTGCACAAACTCTTCGCCGACCCAGCGACGCAGAAATTCATCGCCAGCAAGAACAATGATGCCCAGCGCAGCTAGATTGATGTAGGTAACATAACGCATAACCCCGAGATAAACCGGACGCAGCTCATTGATGCGTCCCGCGCCGGCGAGTGCCGAGGCACGTGGGTAGATCACGCTGGAGAGCCGGTAAGTCAGGCCAAGTATCCGGCCGGCGAGGGTGACAGGCACTGAATAGAAAGTGAGCGCGACGGGCCCCCCTATGGCGCCGACGATCAGCTTGTCTGCATGCTGGTGCAGCGTCGATGCGATCTTGCTTAGATAGGCATATGCGCTGAAAGATGTTAGCGCAGCGCGTACATCTTTGCGCGGCCAGCGAAGTTGGAGGCCGATATCGAAACGGCGGATAAGCCAGATGAGATAAAACAGGTTCATTACCGCTACGCCGACACGGGCAATGATTACGCCAACCACGCCGGTTCCGGCCAACGCGGCACCGACCGAGGCGAGGTTGACTGCCGTGCCGAAGAATGCTTCGCTTTGCGCCGAGCGGTCGTAGCGTTGCAGCGCCTGCGGTACAACGAGCAGATAGCTTTGAGCCTGTGTTAGCGCAAAGCCGAGTGCCGCAATCTTAAACGCCGTAATGGTTTCGGCCCGGATATCTGTGGACACTTCGAAAAAGCGTATGATCGGCCCGTCGGCGGCGAGATAAATAATGGTCGCACCAAGTAAACCAAGTACACCATAGAACATGAGGCCAAACCAGAATGTTTCGGCAAAGCGCTCTCGGTCTTTGGAAGCATGATGTTCTGCCAGATACTTGATCGATCCTGCGCTGAGGTTGATATCCAGAATGCCGAAGTAGCCCATTACGGACCCGACCATCGTCACAATGCCAAATCCCTCGACGCCAAGCGCACTGATGAGCAGGGGGATGGTCGCTAACGCGACCACCATGGGGATGGCAGAGCCACTCAGGTTCCAGAGCGAATTACGCAGCAGCATAATGCGAATCGATCTGGTGGCGCGGTGCAGGGTAGTAGCGACCGCCTACGGCAATAAAAGGCATAGCCAATGTCAGGCCAAGCAGGAGCATGGTACGGAATTCGATGATGGGGGTGCCGATAAGCAATGTTGGGATCCAGAAGAGGAATCCTGCAAATCCGCAATCGGCAATCAGTCGTCTCATTCCGATAAGCTGGTTTCTGTGACGCATGTAGAAAGCGATGTAGGTGTACAGCATCGCACAGAAAAGCATGAGGCCCACAATACCGGTCTTCAGCACCATATGGCCGAAGCCGCTATGCACGAAACTGAAATCGTCACCATGGTAGGACAGACGGTCACGGTCGCCAATGAAGCTTCCCCAGGTTCCGCGCCCGAATAGCCAGTTCCCCTCCATGCTTTGCGCGGCGGCATAAAGCTCGTAAAACCGGCCGTCCTTGATGCCACGATCTGGCGTAATGTCATAAATGAGTGAGGAGAGAATGCTGTCTTGACTGGCGAACTGAAGCCGGTGTTCATAGAAGATGGAGGCGACGGCCGCCAGCAGTCCTGCAGCCAGCAGAGCAAAGATTATTTTCTTCCCGCCAGGGATGCGAAGAAACAGGAACACGAACATCAATCCCAGACCGATTAACGAAGAGCGCCGGAAGGACAATGCGACAGCGGCAATTTCCAGTACGAGAAATGCCAGGAGCAACATGCGTTTGAACCAGTGCAAGCGTATTTCCGGAGCGGTGAGCAGCCACGCTGCGCAGAATGCGCCAATGCTCGCAACAAAGTTGTCACTGATATCAAAGAAAAAGATTTTGATATCCAAGCCTTCAAAGTTGCGATACGGATTTGCCGTATCGCCGTCGAACAGGAAATAACGTACCCCGCCAAAAATTGCCCGCACGCCGGCAAGTCCGACAATGGTGAACAGTAATGTCTGCCAGTCTCTTTCTTTATCAAAAGCGAAAATGATGAGGTACATGAAGATCAGCATGTTCAGCACATTAATGATCCCTCTGTAGCCAAGAATCACATCAAGCTCGATGCCCTCCATGAGGCCGACCACGACATGGCCAAAAAGCAGGAACATGAATGCGCCAACATATTTCGCCATTGGCGTCGACAAAAGCATGCCGTGTGGGTTGGCAAGACGCTTGAGCAACGCAGCAACGCCTGCGGTCAGCAGGGTAAGGTTCAGCAATGAAAAATAGAACATGCCGGAACCACGAGAATAAATGGAGGCTTCTGTTTCGAGTTGCCCCCAGGTTGAATCTGAGAACCCGAAAAGTACACCGATGAAGCCGAGCACGATTAGCTTTGGCGCCTTGATGAATATGCCGAAGACTACTGGAATGATGAACAGGGCCGCTACAAGATTGGTATAGACCTCGGCTGGTGTCAGAGCAGGTGTCATGGCGATACTCGATAGTTGATCTTGGATTGCGGCATGAGGCAACGATAATCCGCATGAGTGCTGGCTGGTGCCATCGGAAGGAGAGCATCATGACTTCAAGGTCATCTCCACCTGTCCATCTGCATTCTCATGCTTTGATGAAGCTACTGAATTCTTACCCCACGCACCTGATATTGATCGCAAAGCGACAATGACGCGGCATGAGCATGCGCTACCTTCGTGTTAGCGCGCATAGATGTTCACGATGGATACTCTGCTTTAAAACGCTCATAGGTTTCCTTGATGCCTTTAGCGAGCTGCATGCTTGGGCGCCATCCGAGAGATGTCAATTTCTCGGTATTCATCAGTTTGCGTGGAGTGCCGTCAGGTTTGCTCGTATCGAACTCAATATAGCCAGAGAACCCGACCGCATTCTTAATGATTTCGGCAAGCTCTTTTATTGTGACGTCCTCGCCTGTCCCTACATTGATATGGGACAACATGGGTTCCGTATGCTTTTCATAGACAGAGCTGTCGAGATTCATGACATGAATACATGCCGCAGCCATGTCGTCCACGTACAGGAATTCTCTGCGCGGAGAACCTGTTCCCCATATCGTTACTTTCTCTGCGCCATTTAGCTTTGCATCATGGAAGCGACGGATCAATGCCGGGATGACATGGCTGTTTTCCGGATGGTAGTTGTCTCCGGGACCATAGAGGTTCGTAGGCATGACGCTTCGGTAGTCCGTGCCGTATTGGCGGTTATAGCTCTCGCACATTTTGATGCCTGCGATTTTGGCGACAGCATACGGTTCATTGGTCGGCTCCAGCGCCCCGGTCATCAGGTATTCCTCGCGGATCGGCTGCTCCGCCAGGCGGGGATAAATGCAGGATGAACCAAGGAAGAGCAATTTCTTCACGCCGGCTCGCCAGGCTTCATGGATGACATTCGACTGCAGCATCAGATTGTCATAGATGAATTCCGCCGGATAGGTATTGTTCGCATGGATCCCGCCGACGTGTGCAGCCGCCAGATACACTTCGTCGATGTGTTCCGCTGCAAAGAATTCGCGTACTTTTGATTGATCTGTCAAATCAAGCTCAGCATGGGTGCGGGTGAGGATGTTGCTATGATCCTGCCGCCGTAATGCCCTTACGATTGCAGATCCGACTAGCCCCCGATGGCCGGCAACATAAATCCGTTTGTTCAGGTCCTTCTGTTCCATATACGTCCTCTGTCTAATTAGCGCCGCAGGGCGTTATTTTGCTTGATGATGAATGAGCGGGCAGTTCCAATGCGATGATCGATTGTGGCTGATGTAAAGCCGGTGCGTTACATCGTGTAACAGTTCAGCACTGGTGTTTTTCGGAATCGATCATTCAAGGCAGCATTGTAGCCATGTAGGTATCCAGTTCGTCAGCGGAGAGTCACTTCCACTAGAATGCACGCATCCTGTGCTTTCGAAGGCAGTTCATGGTGTTCACAAATGGCGGATCCCGATCAATACGCATTCTTCCCTGTCCATCCTTTGAAGGCAGTCCAGGCGATGATGCGCATGTCCATCCATAACGACCAGTGCTGGATGTAATGCAAATCGAATTCCACGCGTGCTGCCATTTTGTCGACTGTGTCGGTTTCGCCCCGGTGTCCATGAATCTGAGCCCAGCCGGTAATTCCTGGTTTGACGCGATGCCGCAGCATGTACATTTCCAGCAGATCCTTGTACATCTCATTGTGTTGCAGGGCGTGGGGACGAGGGCCAACGACTGACATGTCGCCGAGCAGAACATTGATGAACTGCGGCAGTTCATCCAGACTCGTGCGCCGGAGGAACCCGCCAATCGGTGTAATCCGGGGGTCGCCTTTTTTGGCCTGCGTGACTGTGCCATGCTCCTGATGAACGACCATTGTGCGGAATTTGTACACATTGAACTTGCGGGCGTTCAATCCAAGCCGTGGTTGTTTGAAAAAGACTGGTCCCGGCGACGTCGCCTTGATGGCAATGGCGATGACGATAAACAGAGGCGCAAGAAGTATCAGTGCGACCACCGCAAATATCCGGTCAAAAATATCCTTTATAACTCCGTTCAGCCCACTGGAGATAGGCTGGTTGAGATCGACCACGGGCAAGCCGAGGAAATTGCTAACTTTACTGCTTAGCATTTGCAAGCCGAGCACATCCGGAACCCAACGAATATCAACCAGTGTATTCCGCAGGAGGTATTGCAACTCCTGGAGTTTGGGCGAATCCATGAGCGGCAAAGTGATCCAGATCTCATGCAGGTGATTGGCTACGACAAAGTCACGTACTTCCTGGAGTGTGTTCAGGCGCACAATCGACGGATCAAGTATTTTTGCCGACTCTGCGTCATCGGCATAAACCCCCTTGACGTCGTAACCGGTCCAGTCTTGTTGGAGCGCACGCCGGTGAATTTCCCGACCTGTACTGCCGTACCCAACGATTAGTACGCGCTTGCTGTTCAGACCTTTCGCACGAAGATGGCGCAGTCCGTAATAAACGGCGATGCGATAGGCAACAAGCAAGGTGACGCCGCTCGCGTACCAGTAAAACATCCACAAGCGCGATACATTTCCTACGTGATGAATCAGGAAGCTGAAGAAAAGCCCGATGAGCAATACCAGCCCCCATGAGCCGGCAACGCGCAAAAACATGTCAGGCAACGGCCGTCCTCGCCAAGAGCCATAGAGCTCAAGCTGGGGAAACAGCAGAAATGCAAGGGCACTGCAAAAATGCAGAAGCACTGCATGAATCGGTGGAGTTTCGCTTAAAGGAATTTGGAAATGAATCAACGCAGCAAGGCTCCCCGCCAGCTCTAGTGCGACTACATCCATCAGCCGCATCGAGAGTTCCAGTCTGGAAGAGTTTGTAATTATCAGATCTCGCATGGCACCTCTGGCATTTCGTCCGGATAGCGTTATTCAGTGTTAGGCAGGCAGTTGCGATATGCTGGGCGGGTCATTAAACAAATATCACCACTTTGAATTGCGCCGCTATCGATCCGCTGAAATCACTGAACAATGCTGAAATTGTT
>JGI12273J12029_10012733_pt1 | contig 10706 bp, 9 predicted proteins | sample SoiCrureplicaC0C_FD_12029 | JGI IMG/M metagenome (IMG submission 12029) | reverse complement strand
GCGGTTTCTCGTGCTTGCTTCCTATTCCTCGATGCTCTCATCCTCATCAGCGGAGAGGACGCGCGCCACCGTTGACACTTCTTCTTCCTCATGCAACGTGATCAACTTCACACCTTGCGTAATTCGGCTCTGCTCCGAAATGCCTTCAACCGATTGACGAATCACAACGCCCGTGTTGGTGATCACCATCACATCGTCATCCATCGTCACGATCTTCAGGCCGGCCACATGCCCCGTCTTATCGGTGCGATCGAGCGTCTTAATGCCCTTGCCACCCCGGCCTTGCGTCCGGTACGCCGAGATCGGAGTGCGCTTGCCATAGCCCTTCGAAGTCACGATCAGCACGTAGGCATGGTCATTCGTCACATCCATGTCGATGACCACATCTTCCTTCGTCAGATCGATCCCCTTCACACCCGCAGCTGTACGCCCCATCGAACGCACATCCGCCTCTGGGAAGTGCACCGACATGCCGAGACGCGTCCCGAGGATGATGTGCTGCGATCCGTCGGTCAACTTGACCCCGATCAACTCATCCTCATCCCGCAGCGTCAGCGCGATCAGCCCACCCTTGCGGATGTTCTGGAACTGCGACAGCGGCGTTTTCTTCACGACGCCCCGACGGGTCGCCATGAACAGGAACGGACCCACCACAACGGTCTCTTCGCCCTCTTCACCGAGCTCTGCCGCATTCGCTTGCGCTGCTGCCTGCGCGTTGACTTGTGCCTCCAGCGCCGCCTCGGTTTCCGAGTCGAGCGGAATCACCGCCGAGATCATCTCGCCTTGTTCGATGTTCAACAGGTTGATGATCGGTGTGCCTTTGGCCGTGCGACCAAACTCCGGCACCTCGTAGCCCTTGATGCGGTAGACCTTGCCTCGGTTGGTGAAGAACAGCACGTTGTTGTGCGAAGACGTCGTGAACAGATGCTCCACGAAGTCCTCTTCCTTCATCCCCGTCGCCGTCACCCCGCGACCGCCGCGCTTCTGGCTGCGGTATGTATTGACCGGCAGGCGCTTGATGTAGCCTTGCGACGTGATCGTGATGACCACATCTTGCACCGGAATCAGATCGGCTTCGTCGATCTCGCCTTCAGCCGACGTGATCTGCGTGCGGCGGTCATCGCCGAACTTCTCGCGGATTTCCGTAATCTCTTCACGGATCACAGCCATCAGCTTGCCTTCATCCGCCAAGATCGCTTCCAGCTCCGCGATCAGGACGAGCAGCTCGTTGTACTCGTTCTCGATCTTGTCGCGCTCCAGACCTGTCAGACGCTGCAGACGCATGTCCAGGATTGCGTTCGCCTGCTCTTCCGAGAGCCCGAAGCGGGTCATCAACGCATGGCGCGCATCTTCTGTCGTGCGGTTGGAGCGGATCAACGCGATCACTTCATCGATGTGGTCGAGCGCGATGCGCAACCCTTCGAGGATGTGTGCACGCGCACGCGCCTTGCGCAGCTCAAACTGCGTGCGGCGGGTGATGACATCCTTCTGGTGCTCCAGGTAGTAGTAGATCATCTCGCGCAAGTTCAGCACTTTCGGCGTGCCGTTCACCAGCGCCAGCATGTTCACACCAAACGTCGCCTGCAGTTGGGTGTGCTTGTACAAGTTATTCAAGACCACCTGCGGACGCACATCGCGGCGCAGCTCGATGACGAGACGCATCCCGGTACGGTCCGATTCGTCGCGCAGGTCGGTGATGCCATCGACCTTTTTGTCACGAACCAGTTCAGCGATCTTCTCCACCAGACGTGCCTTGTTGACCTGATACGGAATCTCGGTCACGACGATCCGCGTCTTGCCGTTGTTCGCTTCCTCGAACTCGGCGCGCGCGCGCATGACGATCGAGCCACGGCCTGTCTCATACGCTTGGCGGATGCCGGAACGGCCAAGGATCAAGCCATGCGTCGGGAAGTCCGGGCCGGTGATCACCTGCATCAGGTCGGCCGTCGTGACATCCTTGTTCTCGATCATCATCAGCACGCCGTCGATCACTTCGCGCATGTTGTGCGGCGGAATGTTCGTGGCCATGCCGACTGCGATCCCACCCGAACCGTTGACGAGCAAGTTCGGGAAGCGCGACGGCAAGACCAACGGCTCCTTCTCGTTGCCATCGTAGTTCGGGCCGAAGTCGACCGTCTCCTTGTTGATGTCGCGAAGCAATTCCATCGCCACTTGCGACAGGCGCGACTCGGTGTAGCGCATCGCAGCTGCTGCGTCGCCGTCGACCGAACCGAAGTTGCCATGACCGTCGACCAGCAGGTAGCGGGTGTTGAAGTCCTGCGCCATGCGGACGAGGGCATCGTACACCGATGCGTCGCCGTGCGGATGATACTTCGCCAGCACGTCGCCGACCACGCGAGCCGACTTCTTGTACGGCTTGTCCGGCGTCATGCCCGCCTCGTACATCGCGAAGAGGATGCGGCGATGCACCGGCTTCAACCCGTCCCGCACGTCCGGCAGGGCGCGCGAGACGATGACACTCATCGCATAGTCGATGAAGGAGTCCTTCAGTTCCTGCGTGATGTCAATGGTCGGATTACGATCCAGTTCTGCCATAAGGAATCCCCTAACTTGTCAATTTAAATATCGAGGTTCGCGTAGTGGGCATGCGTCTCGATGTAATCGCGACGCGGCTCTACCTTGTCCCCCATCAGCTGGTCAAACAACATCTCCGCCTGTGCCGCATTTTCAATGCTGACCTGCAGGAGCGTCCGGCTCTCCGGGTCCATCGTCGTCTCCCAGAGCTGCTCGGGGTTCATCTCGCCGAGGCCCTTGTAGCGCTGAATGTTGATGCCCGTGCGGCCCATCTCTTCCATCTTCGCTTCCAGCTCGCGGTCGTTGTAGGCATAGGTGACCGTCTTGCCACGCGAGATTTTATACAGCGGCGGTTGCGCGATGTAGACATAGCCAGCCTTGATCAAGTCCTTCATGTAGCGATAGAAGAACGTCAAGAGCAGGATGCGGATGTGCGAACCATCGACGTCTGCGTCCGTCATGATCACGATCTTGTGGTAGCGCGCCTTCTCGATGTTGAAGTCGTCGCCGATCCCCGTGCCGAGCGCCGTGATGATGGCACGAATCTCGTTGTTCGAGAGAATCTTGTCCAGACGCGCCTTCTCCACGTTGATGATCTTCCCGCGCAAGGGCAGGATCGCCTGAATGCTCCGGTCGCGGCCTTGCTTCGCCGAGCCGCCAGCCGAGTCCCCTTCCACCACGAAGATCTCCGACTCCGCCGGGTCTTTGGACGCGCAGTCAGCCAACTTGCCCGGCAAGCTCGACACTTCGAGCGCCGACTTGCGGCGGGTCAGCTCGCGGGCCTTCCGTGCTGCTTCCCGCGCGCGGTAGGCGAGGAGCGACTTCTCGATGATCTTCTTCGCCGTGCTCGGGTTCTCATCGAGGAACGTCATGAACTTGTCGGCGAACAGCGTCTCGACGATGCCGCGCACCTCCGAGTTGCCGAGCTTCGTCTTCGTCTGCCCTTCGAACTGCGGCTCTGGCACCTTGACCGACACGACCGCGCAGATCCCTTCGCGCACATCATCGCCCGTCAGGTTGCTCTCGCTCTCCTTGAGCATGTTGTTGCGGCGGGCATAGTCGTTAATCACGCGGGTGAGCGCCGACTTGAAGCCCGATTCGTGCGTGCCGCCTTCATGGGTGTTGATGTTGTTGGCAAACGAGAAGATGTTGTCCTTCGAGTAGGAGTCATTGTACTGCAACGCGACTTCGGCGATGATGCCTTCCTTCTCGCCCGAGGTGAACACGGGCGGGTTGAACAGCACTTCCTTGCCCTTGTTCAAATACTCGACGAACGACGCGATCCCGCCTTCGTAGAAGAACTCGTCTTCCTTCTCTTGGCCTTCGCGCTCATCCTTCAGCGTGATCTTCAGCCCGCCGTTCAGGAACGCCAACTCACGCAGGCGGTTTTCCAGAATCGTATACTCGTGCGTGGTCGTCTCGGTGAAGATCTGCGAATCAGGCTTGTATGTAACGATCGTACCTGTGCTGTCGCCCTCTTCCATGTCGCCCACCGTCTTCAGCGAATAGCGGGGGACCCCACGGTCGTACTCCTGCACGAACACTTGGCCCTTTTGCTTAACCATGACCTGCATCCACTCGGACAGCGCGTTCACAACGGACGCACCGACCCCGTGGAGGCCACCGGACACTTTATAACCTTCGCCGCCGAACTTGCCGCCAGCGTGAAGAATTGTATATACGACTTCGACCGTCGGAATGCCCATCTTCGGGTGAATGCCGGTCGGTACGCCGCGGCCGTTGTCAGCCACGGTGATGCTATCGTCCTTGTTGATGGTCACACGCACATGGTCGCAGGCACCGGCCAGCGCTTCGTCGATCGCGTTGTCCACGATCTCCCAAACCAGATGGTGCAAACCGCGTGACGTCGTCGAACCGATGTACATCCCCGGGCGTTTGCGCACCGCTTCGAGACCTTCGAGGACCTGTATCTGATTCTCGTCGTAAACGGGGGTCTTTTGTTCCTGAGTCAAAGGTGTACCCTCCAAGTTCGAGTCTAATATATTCTAGCATGGGCATTTTTGCCCTATCTTAAAAATCTTATCACGTTGCGCTGGGATTACAAGAGGCTAGAGAAATGAAAAAAGCCCCTCGGCGAGGCGAGGGGGCTCAGGATTCCGACTCCAGCTCCGAGACGAATCCAGCACGCTTCTTCAGCGTGAGGGACGAAATTGGCGAGTAGTACACCTTGCGCGTGGTGACGACAAAAGACTTGCTCTCGCTCTCGTCGATGACCACGACAAACCCTTCTTCGTCCGCAACGTCGAGAAACTCCTTGGTGCTGTCGGATGAATATTTCATTTTCAGGTCGAAAATGGCGATGACTTCTTTGCTCTGCACCATGACATCCCCACCCAGGTGGATGAACATCACGCCTCACCTTCCCTTTCTTCCTTCGTGATCGCACCTTGCTCGACATGGTATACATGCGCTTGCTCTTGCATGAAATGCTCCAGCCCATAGGTTGTGGTGGTCGTGATGAAGGTCTGGACTCGCTCGCCCATGCTCTCGACCAGATGCAGCTGGCGGGAGCGGTCAAGTTCGGACAGCACGTCGTCCAACAACAGCACGGGATACTCGCCCACCTCCGCTCGGATCAGTTCGATCTCAGCGAGCTTCATGGAGAGCGACGCGGTGCGCTGCTGCCCTTGGGAACCGAACGTGTCAACGTCACGTCCGTTGATCCGCACCAACAGATCATCGCGGTGCGGGCCGATCGATGTTGTCCCCCGAAGGATATCCTGTTTACGGCGCTTTTGCAACTCTTGGAAGAACCGCTCCTCCGCTTCGGCGTCGTTTTCTCCACATGTGAAAGTCGCGTCATAAGCGAACCCGAGCTCCTCGCGGCCTCCAGAGATCCGGCTGTGGATATCTCTTGCGAAGCGTTCGAGCTTATCCACAAACTCCAGCCGTTTGCGTATCACTTTCACGCCATAGACGGCAAGCTGCTCCTCCCAAATCGAGAGGAGCTCTTCGCTTGCCTGTTTCTTGGCGATGTCCTTGAGCATCGTGTTGCGCTGCACGAGCACTTTTTGATATTGGCTCAAGTTATACAGGTACTGCGGGGAGACTTGCCCGATCTCAAGGTCGAGAAAGCGCCGGCGCTGGGCTGGGCCGCCCTTGATCAGCTGCAGGTCTTCCGGTGCGAACATCACAACGTTCAAATGGCCGACAAAATCGCTCATCTTGCGTTTTTCCACGCCGTTGACGCGCGATTTTTTGCCTTTGCCGAGCAGTTGGAGGTCGAGTTTGTAGGTGCGGTCGCTGCGTTGAACCATCCCTTGGAGCAGTGCGTTGTCCTGCTCGAACGCGATCAGCTCAGCGTCGCGGCTGGCGCGATGGCTTTTGCCGACTGCGAGCATCAACACCGATTCGATCACGTTCGTTTTGCCCTGAGCATTCTGTCCGACGAAGATGTTCACGCGCGGGGAGAGGTCATAGAGCTGCAGGTGCTCATAATTGCGGAAATTGCGCAGTTCAAGCGCCCGAAGCCACATTACGCCTCTTCCTTCAGCAGACGGTAGGAGCCGAAACCTGCGATCGAAACGGTGTCGCCGGGGTAGAGTTTTTTGCCCCGCCGGTTCTCCGGTTCGCCATTCACTTCGATGTCATGTTCTTCGAGAAACCATTTGGTCATGCCACCTGAATCGATCAGGTCGGCAAATTTAAGAAACTGGCCGAGCGTAATCATCTCGCCCGTCAGATAGAGGTCTTGTGCGGCCATCCGGCATTCCTCCAGGAAGTTGTCGATTAGTAGATTCGAACCGGGAGTACGAGGTGCAGGTAGTACGGGTTGTCCGGCATCTTGATCAAGAACGGGCTCATCGAACCGGTGAACTCGATCAACAGATCCGGTGCGTCGAGCACGCGCAAAGCGTCGATCAGGTATTTCGCGTTGAAGGCGATCAGCAGTTCGTCGCCGGTGGTCTCCACGTTCTCGATCAGCTCCGACACTTTCCCGACGTCCGGCGAGTTCGAGGTGATCTCGATCTGGCCCGACTTGATGTTCAGGCGGACGACGTTGCTGTCCGTCTCCTTCGCGATCAGCGCCGCGCGTTCGACCGCGTCTTGCAGGTCTTTGGTCTTCAGCGTGATGCCCGATTTGAAGGTGGTCGGGATGATGCGGGTGGTGTCCGGATACTGGCCGTCGATCAGGCGGGTGTAGAACTGGGTCTTGTCGGTCTTTACCAGCACTTGGTTTTCCGCGACGACGAGGTCGACGAGCGAATCGTTGTCGGCGAGCAGGCGGCCGAGCTCGTTCAAGCTCTTGCCGGGGATGATCACGTTCGCCACTTCCAACTCCGGCGGCGCTTCCACGATCGATTCACGCATGGCGAGACGATGAGAGTCGGTCGCGACGAACTTCATCATGCCGCCCTTCACCGACATCATCACGCCCGTTAGCACCGGGCGGATCTCCTCGTTCGAAACAGCAAATGACGTCTGACGAATCATGTCTTTTAAGATATCCGATTGCACGCTGAAGACGCGGTTGTCGCTGATCTGCGGCAGACGCGGAAATTCTTCATGATCGAGACCATGCAGCGAGTATTCGGACTTGCCGGCGCGCAGAATGGTGAGGTAGTTCTGTTTCACCTCGATCTCCACTTCTTTCGACGGCAGCTTCTTCACGATGTCGCCGAAGTAGCGCGCCGAGAGCACGATCGCGCCCGGTTCGAGCACTTGCACGATCTGTTCTTCTTCAATGTGCGTGGGAATGAACGTTTCAATACCGATTTCCAAGTCGGTAGCAGTCAGACGTACCCCGGTTTCATCGACTGCCATCTTAATCCCGGAGAGCACCGGAATCGTTGATTTGCTGGACACGGCTTTGTGCACGTGCCCGATTGCCTGCACGAGATGCGAGCGGTTGATCATAAGTTTCATGGCACAGAGTCCCCCTCAACCTGTCATGCCAGACTACATCCCAGCATAGTAGTAGTAGGTGATAGATCTTTAGAAAAACAGCAGTAATAGTAATAGGCGCGCTGAATATGTGGATAACCCCGATCCGCCTAGTTTCGACAACGTTTGCGCGTTGTGGAAAACATGTGCATGACTCGTGTTGGCTTATCCACATATCCAGCCGCCTTTTTTTAGCGAAAGTTATTCACACGTTGATAACAGTTGTTATCCCCAGTTCTGGATCAATTACTGATGCCCGAGCTTCTCCTTGATCGCCTCGACGTTCTGGCGGAGGGTGAAGTCGTTCTGCAGCTCCTTGGCGATCTTCTCATGGGCATGGATGACCGTGGTGTGATCGCGACCGCCGAACTCATCGCCGATCTTCGGCAGCGAGAAATCGGTCAACTCACGCGCCAAGTACATCGCGATCTGGCGCGGGAAGGCAATCGCCTTGGTGCGTTTCTTGGCCTTGAAGTCTTCCATCTTCATATCGAAGTGCTCGCCCACGACCTTCATGATCTCCTGGATGGTGATCTGCTTCGGCTTGTTGGACGGAATGATGTCCTTCAGCGCTTCGGCAGCCAGTTCGGCCGAGAGATCGCGGTTGATCAACGACGAATAGGCCACGACACGGATCAGCGCGCCTTCGAGCTCGCGGATGTTGGTATCGATCTTGTTCGCGATGTGCGAGATCACTTCATTGGGAATGTCGAGCGCCTCCGCCTTCGCTTTTTTCCGCAAGATCGCGATCCGGGTCTCGTAGTCAGGCGGCTGCACGTCGGTGATCAAGCCCCACTCGAAGCGCGAGCGGAGGCGATCGGAGAGTGTCGGGATCTCCTTCGGCGGTCGGTCGGAGGAGATGATGATCTGCTTGCTCTCTTCATGCAGCGCGTTGAACGTATGGAAAAACTCCTCCTGCGTCTGTTCTTTTCCGGCGAGGAATTGAATATCGTCGATGAGGAGGACGTCGATGTTCCGGTACTTGTTGCGGAAATCGACCGCTTTGTTGTCGCGAATCGCGTTGATGAACTCGTTCGTAAACTTCTCGGACGAGATGTAGAGGACTTTGGCTTGCGGGTTGGTGTCCAACACGAAGTGACCGATCGCATGCATCAAGTGCGTCTTGCCAAGGCCCACGCCCCCATAGATGAAGAGCGGGTTGTAGGACTTGGCCGGCGCCTCCGCGACCGCCAGCGACGCCGCATGGGCGAAGCGGTTGCCAGCGCCGATCACGAACGTATCAAATGTATACTTCGGGTTGAGCTGCGTTGGGACAAACTCCTCGCCGTTTGCAACTCCGGCCGAGGAATCGTGGGGCTCCGGCTTCGGCGTCGGTGCGACCGGCACTTCTTCCACCACTTGCTGCGGAATGACGAACTTGACCGACATATCGCTCGACATGATGGAAGACAGCGTGTCCCGTATGATGTTGGAGTAACGCGATTCCAGCCAGTCGCGCGCAAAGTCGTTCGGCACGCTGATGATCAGCGTGTTTCGTTCCACCGAGACTGGCGCTGTTTGCTTAAACCAAGTCTCGAAGCTTGGCTTCGACAGTTTCGTCTCAAGCGTGGAGAGTGTCTTCTGCCAAAGGTCGATCGCTTGCCGTTCCATCGAAGACGGGTACCTCCTCCGTTATGCATGCACATAGAAAAATCCACAGCGATTTTCCAACAAGGACTGTGGATAAAAAAGCGGCAAAGAATGTCGATATTTTATACGATTTGCAAAAAGATGACAAGGTTTATCCACGAAAGACCTCTCCGTGTGGACAAGCTTCTCCACATCGGTGGGTAACTATCCACATCCTTATCCACAGCTGTTGATAACTTTGTGGATTTTCAGCAGTTATCCACCGTTTTGCTCTCTCATCATATCAGAAAAGAAACCTTGGTGACAACGGGCTTTTTCGAACTTATCCACATAGGGAACAATAGGCAAGGGGGGTCTGTACACAGGGGTGTGAATTGTGGATAATGGCGTGGATGGCTTGTCGAAAACTCTGCAACGTGTCGAATGGGTTTTCCACAGGGGCGGATGAAACTGGTAAGCAGGGAATGCCTTGCAAATGCGTGCCAGTTCCCTTATAATGATGAAGCATATTGTCTATGATGACACACACTGTCCTTGACATAGACGCAATATAAGGAGGTGCATACGATGGGACCGACTTACCGCCCGAATGTTCGCAAGCGTAAAAAGGTGCATGGCTTCCGCTCCCGCATGGCTTCGAAGAACGGCCGTGCAGTGCTGGCTCGCCGCCGCGCAAAAGGCAGAAAGCAACTTACCGTTTAAGGCCACATTGTGTGGCCTTTTTTCTACATAATAGGTGAGTTTTCGCGCGATGTGGATGTGCGGTTAAACGGCACCCTTGCTTCCGTATACTAGGAGATGGAATGGGGGCCAGCTTTATGTTGCAACGTGAACATCGATTGACCGATAAGCGGGACTTCCAGAAGGTGTTTCATCATGGACAGTCGTTTGCCAACCGCTATCTCGTCTTGTATTTTGTCCGGAACAGCGAGCGGGAACACTTCCGCGTCGGCTTCTCTGTCAGTAAGAAGGTCGGCAAGGCCGTGACGCGCAACCGCGTGAAGCGACTGCTGCGGGAAGCGTTTCGTCTGGAGAAGGGCATGGTCAAGGAACCGATGGATTTTGTGGTGATCGCGAGACCGTCGGCGGCCGAGCTTGATTTTGAGAAGATCAGGCAGAATGTTCAGCACCTTCTGCGGAACATGGACAAACCACAACCGAAGCGCCCGCCCAGGAAGGTGCCGGGGCGATGAAGCGCGTCTTGCTCGCGCTGATCAAGATCTATCGAACCTACATATCTCCGATGACGCCGCCAACCTGCCGCTTCCATCCGACCTGTTCCGCGTATGCGCTGCATGCGATCGAGGAACATGGCGTGTGGCGAGGGAGTTGGTATGCCATCATCCGGATCGTGAAATGCGGACCTTGGCACCGTGGGGGGTACGACCCAGTGCCGAGGCGATTGACATACAACAACGATTCACCGAACCAGGAGGGGAATTCAACTTGTTGCGAAAAAAAATCACGCTCCCGATGATGCTTCTCGTGCTGGCCGTCGCTGTGACGGGCTGCGGAGTGACGCCGGAAGGAACTCTGGATCGCAGTGGGATCTGGGGCACGTTCGTCGGATTCATCTCCGACGCGCTGGAGTTCTTCTATGAACTGACGATGGACTACGGCATCGCGATCCTGCTCTTGACGCTGGCCGTGCGCATTGTAATCTTCCCGCTGATGAT
>JGI12273J12029_10003236_pt1 | contig 10926 bp, 8 predicted proteins | sample SoiCrureplicaC0C_FD_12029 | JGI IMG/M metagenome (IMG submission 12029) | reverse complement strand
CTCTTTTTACTACTCGCCGTTTTCTGGTTGCAGGGCGTTCATCGCTTGCAACGTATTGAGGTCCGAGCGGGCTCGGGCGATGGATTCGGCGAGTTGGCGATGGGCTTTGACCAGCACGGCGGTGTAAGTCGGTTGCTTGTAAAGGGCACTTGGCGGGAGGTACTTCTGGCTCTGCTCCATCGTCTTGTACATCTCGACCGCACGCACGCCGTTTTGGTGTTTCTCCATCTTCGCGTCGTATGCGCCCTTCTCTTGCTTATACGTCTCCAGCAGGGCGGGGTAGGCCTTCTGGTCCTTCTCGTATTTTTCCATGTTCGCCCGGTAGTTTTTCGCTTTGGAAGACGTGGCTTTTTCCAACACTTTCGCACCGGGGTAGGCGGGTTGCTTCGGTTCCTTGGGTTCGGTCGGGATGTCGGTTGGCTTGTCAGGTACAACGACTGCCGGGAAATGGCGGGGTTTGTGGTGCGTTTCGAACAGCTGGTTGTGGTTCGACCCGGCATCCACGTGCGCCGTGTAGGCCAGAGCGAGCTGCGCTTGGTACTGAAGTTTGTAGCTGTTCAGCGATTGCTTCACATTGGCGAGCGCAGTGCTCAACTCTTGAGCGGGTGTCAGGTTCTCTGCTGGGGCTTGCAAGAACGGCTGCAGGTCCGCTTCGATCCGTTGCAGCTCGGCCAGCAGCGGTTGCAGTTCATCGGGGATCAGCTCTAGCGTTTCGGTGCAGAACGTCTCCTGTTGGAACTTGAGCAGCTCCTGCGCCAGCCCTCGCACTTGGAAATGGCAGGTCAGACAGGAGGCGACGTCTTGGTTGCCGCCGAACAGATGGCCCTTGCCTTGCTTGTCCTTGATCTCCACTTTTTGCTTCGCCGTTGTGCTGAACCAGACTTCGGAGAGTGCGAGCGTGTGGAGGAGGTCGTCCTTGCCTGCTTTCTTCTGGAACAGGCTGGGGTCCTGATAGGCACCCGGCGTGAGCACGCCGACGGCGGCGCACTTGCCCACTGGGTTGCCGCTGTCGGTGGGGTGACCGTGTTTGTTGACCACTTTGTCATCGTCTATTTCGTATTGCGAGTCGCCGTGGAGCGCGTTTTTCAAGTGCTGCCGGGCATGGTCTTCGAGATCGTCCGGCTTCTCCACGGGCGTGTACCCCATCGTGAGCGCCGTTTGGTTGAAGCAGTCCTTCTGCTCCTTCGTGAAGCGACCGCTGTGGGAGACCAGCACCTCCCCGTTGGGGAGCACGAGGGCGCCGATCATGAACTCGTCCTTCCACGGGCTGTCGACCCACTTGCGATGTGACTTGGCCGTTGGCATCTGGGCCAACAGCTGATCGCGAAACTTGATTGCCGTCGCCAAACTGGTCTGGCTCTGCGGGATCGTCTCCTTCAGCTCTTCGTTCGGTTTGATCGCTGGCTTGTTCGGGTGGCCCAGATACTGGCCTTGTTGGGCGGCGTTGATCTTGGTTTTCCACCCTTCGAGGGCCAAGCGCGCCAATTCAAAATCTTGGCGTGCGAGGGCGCCGGTGACGACCTTCCACTGATCCATGCTGATCGTGCGTTCCGCTTCGGTGGGCAGACCGTAGATGAATTCCAAGACCGCATCTTCAAACGTTTGCCCGCGCGGGTTGATCGGCATGCCGTAGGCGTAGTGGCTGAGCTTCTTGCCTTCTCCTTGGTCGAGGAGCCAGTCGATCTTCGGCGGGAGCGGGACGGCGATCATCCGCTGCAATACGTGACCGGTGGCTTGGTTGCCTTGTTGCTGTTGCATCTGTAGGAGGCGCGTCGCAAGCGCCAGCGGTTTGGCGGCCGGGGTGGCAGCTCGCGAGGGCCTAGCGGTAGCACGGGAAGCCATTGAGCGCGGGGCACGGTGGGCCAAGGCATTTCCTCCTCGTTGTTCCTGATAGTAACCCCATTGTAAGCGGAAGCGGCGGGTTTCGACGACCCCTTTCTTTCCGCGATGTGCTCCAGTATGATGAAGCTGGGAGGGATTGCAACGTGACCCCATTGACCAGATGGACCTTGATCCGCCTCGGCGGACATATCGTGCTCGCTGGCCTCGTGCCGTTTCTGCTCGTCTTCAGCATCCTCTCGTTCTTCGGCTTCCTGTCCCCCGCCACGCTTCAGGAACAAGCAGTCGGGAGCGTGGCCTTGTTCACCTACTTCTTCCTCCTCTTCGGCCTCGAACGCCTCACCCGCCGCCATCTTCCCCAGCCCGTGATCCCCGGCTGGGCGCATATCTTCGTGTACATGATCGTGCCCTATCTGTCGTATCAGTTGCTTTTGTAAGCAAAAGATTCTGCCCCCCAGATGGGGCAGAATCTTTTTTGGTCGGAACACTAGTAATAGTAGATCTTGTTCTGATGGAACGCAACTTTCCCAACTGTACCGTTCTGAGCTTTGAACGTATCCCAGAACGTCTTTAGATTCGATTGAACCGCCGAGTACATCGCGCGGTAGACCTGTCCGAACGTATAGGTCACCGTGTCGACACCATCGGCGCTGCTGTCGTACAGATCCCATAACGAGGCGACGACAAGGCCAGAGACTGCATCGCTGAACGATGGGAATCCAGATGTGTTCTCAAAACTTTGCGACGCTCCATTGCCCCAGTTGTAAATCGGCACATTGTTCACAACAAAGGGAATAAAGGTCGGCCATCCCTCAATCCATGCGCAGTTCGCGTTCGAGCTCGTCTCAAACGTGTTGGAACTCGGGCAAGTAAACGAAGGCCAGTACTTGTTGTAGACATTCCAGTGGGACTGATGACCCAGTTCATGCAAAGTAATTGTCGTCGACTTGACATAATAGCCCGACATGAAGATCTCGTCCTTGCCTGGATCAAAATAGGCCAACGGGGACGTGCTGTTGAGGTCGTACTTGATCTTAAAGTAGCCGGGGTCCTTGTGCGGGAGCATCAAGTTACGCGCCTTCTGCATGTCGAGATACATCCAGGCAGCTGGGGCGACGTTCTGAGTGGAGGGAATAACATGTGTACCCATGTCGCCCCCAGTCCACCCGGAATACGGCAAGGCGTTCCACGTGTATGTGTACCCATTGATGTCATAGATTCTGTTATACAGCGACTCGGTGGTCATCTGTACGCGCACGCCGTATCCTGTGCTGGCCAAGCTGAACGAGTAGCGACCGTTGGCATCGGTATAGCTTGTCGCTGCGGTCGTCCACTGACCATAGCTGTTCTTGACTTCAATCCACGTCTTCGCGTAGGGAACCGGCTGTTCTACGCCATTGCGATCTACAACCTTCCACGTGCCGCTAGCTGCTACTGCCTCCGGTGCCACCAACGACAACGGAGCCGGTGGGCTGATCGGCGCCGGGCCTTCATTGGGCAAGAAGGAGCCTGTGACAGTTCCCCGTTCATCGACGGCTGGATAGGAGGACAGCATCGGAAGATAGGCCCACCCTGCCTTCACTTGTCTCGCTTCAACCCGGAACTGGATCGTTTGTGCATCGCCCCACGATTCTGATTCGGTTTGCTTCGAATCCGCTTGCAGTTCGAGTTGATACTGCCCGTCCATCAGGTGTTGGAGCGAAAGGCTCTTTGTAACTGGAAGTGCTTTGCCAAGCGGATGCTGGTAGAGACTGCCGCTCTCCAAAGCGACGAGGTTGCCCGTTGCTTCCTGACGGTAGATCACATAGCGAAGCGTGACCTGTTTGTCTGTAGCGGTACGCGCTTGCAAGTTGGTACGCAGCTGACCAGTGCCCTCATCCAAGTCTGCTTGTAAGAGCAGTTGTTTAGGTTGTTTGAGTTCGTATTTCAGTGTGTCGACGACAGTGGGGAGCCCCAGGGCCTCCGTGTTCGCGCTGCTGGTCTGCGGATTTAGCCCGAGTAGCACAACACAAGAGCTAACGATGCAGAGTGCTGATTTCCAATTCACGTCGCGTGACCTCCTCTATGAACCTATGAAAGATTAGAAGTAGTAATACGTGTTGCGTTTCCACTCCAAATACACCGCGGCGTAAGCGTTGTAGATGTAGTGCTCTCCATCAAATCGCGTACCTACTTCTGTGCTTTTCGCCGTTACAGAAGCAATCCCCGAGCTCGTGGTATTGCGCCCTTCCGAATAGCCGCTATAACTCGAACCGTCCTTGTTCACCACCGTCACTTTGGAGGTGAGCAAGTTCACGGGGTTGTGTGTCACAGTGGTCGTGGCATTGGCTTTGGTATCCCGCACGCTGAGATTGGCATAATACGTCCAGCCCGTACCAGGGGTGAAACCGTAAATGAGTTCAGAATACCAAGTCTTGCTGACAGCTGCTTCGGCTACACCAGACCCCATCATCACAACAGATGTCGCCAGTGCAGCGAATACCCATTTCTTCATCCGAAATTTCCCCTCTCAATTGGTTTATCGAACACGCAAGGTGAAGCGGTAAGACGTGTCCGTCTTGAACTCTAGGTACCGCGAGCGGTCTGGTGTTTCCCAAGGGTTGAGGACCAGTAGCCCGATCACCTCATAGTCCCCTCTTGCTTCGGGTGCACGGATGCGCAGGCTCCGAAAACCCACCGCTTGAGATGGCAGGGCGACGTGAACGTGCCGTTGCCCCTCGACATCGGCAACTTGCCGGAACCCGACGGTCACCATCATCAAGTAACGATTCACTGGATACCCACCGAAATACATGCCCAAATCCACCTCTTGATGCGGTGACACCTCCCAGAGCAACGATGGCACTTTCAGTTGTGGCTGTGCGGAGCGATTGTCATTCAGCAAGAGACCTGCAAACGGCTCTTCAATCGGCACCGCTTGGTGCTGTACGGGGGGTAACACTTCAAGAGCACGAGCCTCCGCCCCCTTGCGCACCTGCAACCGCAGTTCCATACCATACGAGAAGGTGGAACGCCCCAGCGTTGCGGAATGTCGGTCTGCGCCAGCAACCACGTAGAGCAGAACATCGTGAACCCCTGGTGGCACAGCGTCCGCTGCCAGTTGAATCGGCAACTCGATCGCGTGCTGGTTGGCGAGGTCAAACTGGTGAGTGAGTTGGAAGTGAGGCGATGCGCTCGTCGAAAATGCGGTTTGGACATAATCAACAAACACCATGAGTGCAAAACGACTGTCCCGACCTGACTTGTTTATAAAGTTAAGAACTTTACGGAAGTGATCGCCTTCCTTCAGTTCCAGCGTATTGGTCCGGAGCGGCTGCCCTTGATCATCCACCAGCACCATCCCATATCCAACATCCTCTGTCCCGTGTATTGAATTTTCCATCTTTTTCGTCTGCTCAAATTCCATCGTTGACGTATTGGCCAGTATGACCAATCCGAGCGTAAGAGCAATTGAGCGTATGAGAAGAACTAGCCTACGTCCCACCCCTTGCAGAGACCTCCATTTCATAAGTAACCTAGAGTTTGAAAATACAATATCACGAGCATAATTAAATGTCAATAAATAAAATTTATTGCAAAAAAGGTTCTGTCCCATTATCGGGCAGAACCTTTTTCCGCTCACAGCGACACTTGCACGTTCCCTTCCCGCAGGTGCTGGAGGTAGAGGTCGTTCCAGGCTTTGTCCTGTTTGTCGGTGAGGAGTTGTTGTTTGGCGCTGTCTTTGGCTTGGTCGAACGGGGTGGTGGTGCGTGCGTCGACGCGGAGGATGTGCCAGCCGTAGGAGGTTTGCACGGGGTCGGAGAGTTGACCGAGTGCGATCTGGCCCGCTGCGTCGCGGAAGGTCGGTTCGAAGAGGTCGAACTGGACGCCCGTCATGACGCCACCGTTTTGCTGGGCCGTCGGGTCGGTGGAGACTTCCTTGGCCAGTTTGGTGAAGTCCTCGGACGCGAGGCGTTCGCGGACTTTTTGGGCTTCGGCTTCGGTGCCTACGAGGATGTGGGCGACGGTGCCTGTCATGAACTGGGCCGGGTTCTGGTCGTAGAACGCCTTCGCCTCATCGTCCGTGACCGACAGATGCTGGACGGCCAGCTCCCGGTACCGGCGCAGGTACTGGTCGTGGCGGACCAGCTCGCGAATGTCATCGTCGGTGATCTCATAGTCGTTCAGTTTCGCTGTGAACGCCTTTTGATCGCCGCTGTAGACGAGGTCGAGCACTTGCGCCTTGTACTCTTGCAGTTGGCTGTCGATCATCGATTCGTCAATCGTCACGCCTTCCTTCTTCGCCGCTGCGACCATCAGCTTGTGCAGGGCGATGTACTCCTGCAGAAACGCTTCCTTGTTCTCCGGCGTCTCAGCGAAGGTCGGCATCAAGAACTTGCGCTGGAAGGCGAACTGTTTGTTGAACTCGTCTTCGTGCACTTGCCCGCCCGTGTAGGTCGCGACCACCGGGTTGCTGTCCTGCAGGAACAGCCCCACCGGGATCAAGGTCACGACCAACACCAGCGCGAGCAACGTGGCGAGGAAGACGATGCGCTGCTTCTTCGAACGCGGTTCGACTTTGGAACTAGTGCGAGACATTTTCCATGTCCTCCATCGGTTTTTCGAGCTTGGGGACGTTCTTGTACAGCTCCATGAACTTCATGAGCATCGCCAGCACGCCTTGTTCGTCCAGCCCTTTGCTCTTTAATGTGACGATGACCTGCACTTGGGCGGTCAACTTCATCCGGTTCGGAAACTCGCGGGTCATCGCGAACAGCTTCTCGCCGTCGATCCCCTTCGTGCGGTTCTCATGCAACTTCAGGACGATCTCGCCAGCGGGGTTCTGCTTGATCTCGGTGAACCCGTACTCGATCGCGTACGCCTTGAGCCGGGAGACGGTCAGCAAGTTGCGCACTTCGGTCGGGATGTCGCCGAAGCGGTCTTCCACTTCCTCTTCGAGGTCGTTGACTTCGTCGAGGGCGCGGGCGCTGACGAATTTTTTGTACATCTCGATCTTTTGCATGCCGTCCGGGATGTAGGCAGTCGGCAGGTAGGCATCGACGGAGAGCTCGACTGTCGGGTCGGGCAGCTTTTCGATCTTCTGATCGCCTTGCTTCAGGTCTTCGATCGCTTCGGTCAACATCTGCGAGTAGAGATCGAAGCCGACAGAGGCGATAAATCCATGCTGCTGCGCCCCCAACAAGTTACCCGCACCGCGAATCGAGAGGTCGCGCATGGCGATCTTGAAGCCAGAGCCGAGCTCGGTGAATTCCTTGATCGCTTGCAGGCGCTTCTCGGCCACTTCGTTCAGCACTTTGTTGCGCTGGTAGGTGAAGTAGGCGTAGGCGATGCGGTTGGAACGGCCGACCCGGCCCCGGAGCTGGTAGAGCTGCGAGAGGCCGAGGTGGTCGGCGTCGTGCACGATCAGTGTGTTGACGTTCGGCACGTCGAGGCCGGTCTCGATGATCGTGGTGGAGACGAGCACGTCGGCCTCGCCTTGGAGGAAGTCGAGCATCGTCTTCTCCAGCTCATCTTCAGCCATCTGCCCGTGGCCGACCAACACCTTCGCATCGGGGACGAGCATTTTCAGATGATTGGCCATCTCTTGGATGCCGTTGACTTTGTTGAACAGGTAGTAGACCTGCCCGCCGCGCCCCAACTCGCGCTCGATCGCTTCGCGGACGATGCCGTCGTTGTGCTCGACGACGAACGTCTGCACCGGGAAGCGGTTCTCCGGCGGCGTCTCGATCACAGAGAGGTCGCGGACGCCGATCATCGACATGTGCAGCGTGCGCGGGATCGGCGTGGCGGTCAGCGTCAGCGCGTCGACGTTGGCGCGGATCTGCTTCAGCTTTTCCTTGTGCGTAACGCCGAAGCGCTGCTCTTCGTCGATGATCATCAGGCCGAGGTCTTTAAATTGCACGCTCTTCGAGAGCAGGCGGTGGGTGCCGATCACGATATCGACGGAGCCGTTTTTCAACCCCTTCTGCACCTCGGTGATGTGGCTCTTCGAACGGAAGCGGGAGACGAGTTCCACGTTGACCGGGAAGCCGGAGCAGCGCTCTTTGAACGTTTCGTAGTGCTGCTGGGCAAGGATCGTGGTCGGGACGAGCACGGCGACCTGCTTGCCGTCCATCACCGCTTTGAAGGCGGCGCGGACGGCCACTTCGGTCTTGCCATAGCCCACATCGCCGCAGAGCAGGCGATCCATCGGGCGAGCGCGCTGCATGTCTTTCTTGATCTCCTCGATGCAGCGCAGTTGGTCGTCCGTTTCGTTGTACGGGAACATCGCTTCGAACTCGCGCTGCCACGCCGTATCCGCTTGGAAGGCGTGGCCGGGCGTCGCTTCGCGCTCGGCGTAGAGCTTGATCAGGTCTTCAGCGATGTCCTGCACGGCCGACTTGACCTTGGTCTTCACGCGCTGCCATTCGGAGCCGCCGAGCGAGTAGATCTTCGGCTCCTTGCCCTCTTCCTGCCCGATGTACTTCTGGATCAGGTCGATCTGGTCAACGGGGACAAACAGCTCGTCCTTCCCTTTATACTTTATTTGCAAGTAGTCTTTGTGTATGCCTAGAATTTCCTTTGTTTGGATGCCCATGTACTTGCCGATGCCGTGGTTGACGTGCACGACATAGTCGCCGACCTTCAAGTCTTGGTAGGACTTGATCTTCTGGGCGTCGGACATCGTCTTCATCTTGCGCGTTTTTTTCTTGTTGGTGAACACTTCCGTCTCGGTGATCACTGCGATCTTCAGCGTGGTCAGCTCGAAACCGGTCGCGAGGTTGCCTTCGAGGATCACGGGGCGGACTTTGCGTTGGCCATCCCAGTCGGTGGTGATGTCCGCCTCCATCTTATAATCGTCGAGGACGCGGTGCATGCGGTCGGCGCGCTCGTGGTTGGCGGCGAGGAAGACCACTTGGTAGCCCGTCTTCTGCCAGCGTTCCAGCTCGCCCTTCAGCACGTTCATCTGCCCGTGGAAGTTCTGCATCTGCCGGGTGGTGACGTTGATCACCGCCTGCGGTTGCAGGCCGGGCACTGTGCGAGTGAACAGGGAGAAAAAGAGCTTCTGGTGGTCGCGGGACGTGAACAGGTCACCGCGCTTCAGCTCGGGGGTCAGGCCGGGGATCATCTCGCCATATTCGAGCGAAGTGGTCAGCCATTCTGACTCTTCACGCTCCAGCACTTTGATCGTCTCGCGCAGACGGGCCGGCTCGTCGAACAGCAGCAGTGTGTCGGCGCGCAAGTAGCGGAGTACGTTCGGGCGATTCGGTTCGAGCAGATCGATGTAGCGGACGAGGTTGGGGAACTGCTGGCCCTCCGCCATTTTTTCTATGTCGGCCCCGAGGTTTTCCCGGAGCTTGGCGGCGACGTCCTGGTCCTTGAGTTTCGCCAGATGGGCGTCGAGACGGGCGTCGAGAGCGCTGCCGGCTGCCTGTATCCGTTCCGGGCTGGCGATCAGTTCGCGGATCGGCCAGAGGTGGACGGAGTCGATTTTCTCCAACGAGCGTTGGTTGGCGGCGTCGAACGTGCGGATTGAATCCACTTCGACATCGAACAGCTCGATGCGGACCGCTTCGTCGCGGGTCAGCGGGAAGATGTCGAGGATGCCGCCGCGGACGGAGAACTCGCCCTTGGTCTCCACCATCTCCACGCGTTCGTAGCCGAGGTAGGAGAGGTGCTGGATGAATTCGTCGAGGTGCAGCTCATCGCCGACAGCCAACGTGCGGCTGGCCTGCCGGAATTCCTGCGGGCCGGTCAGCGGTTGATGCAGGGCGGCGATCGGGGCGATGATCACAGGCGACTGGCCTTGGACGAGCGCTTCGAGCACGGAGAGGCGTTGGGACGCGATCTCCGGCGAATAGGCGAGCACATCTGCGAAGCCCATCTCCCGTTCGGGAAAGAGGCGCACGTCGCCAGCGACCAGCTCGACGAGGTCTTCGTAGATCTGTTGGGCGCGGCCCATGTTGTGAGTGACGATCAGAATCGGTCGTGACAAAGACGCCCTGAGCCCGGCCATGAAGAGATGTTCTGCCGAGCCGCTCAGTCCGGTGACGAGCTGTTCGCGCAGTCCCTCCCGACAACCGCTCAGGACGCGATCAAATTCCGGGTCTGCTGATAACAAACGTAGCAATGATTGCACGGTATCCCCTCCGCAAGCACAAAAAAAGCCTCCAGCATACGCCAAGGCTTCACCAATCTGGAACGCGATTACTGCAACGGATTTGAGAGAAGGCTGAGTTCTGGGTGCGCTTCAATCGCCTCTTGGCAGTGTTCGCAGATCGTTTTAACGTATGTAGCGTTTTCGATGGAATTGTACGAGATCAAATCGGCCGCCTCTTCTTGGGAGAGCGCATGAAACCCGAGCGCTGTGTCGTTGACGCGCTGGGAATCAACCTCTCCGACTCTGGTGTGGCAATGGCGGCATGTGTAGATAATGCGCATGTTCGCTACCTCCCCTGCAAAGTCCTGCTTGTTACAGTATGGACAGGGGATGGTAACGGCATACGAAGTGGAGAAAAGCTCAACCGTTGAAACGGGTCATCGCTTTGGTGAACCCGTCGTTGACGATACATTCTATGACGGCGGGGATTTTTGAGACCATCTCTTCGGCGGCCTCGCGCTCATCGGGGCGGAAGGTGGTGAGCACATGGTTGACCACTTCCACGCCCGGCTGCGGGCGACCGATGCCCATGCGGACGCGGGAGATCTCTTGGGTGCCGAGATGGGCGATGATCGATTTCATGCCATTCTGACCGCCAGCGCTGCCTTTTTGGCGGAGGCGGAGTTTGCCGACGACGGTGTCGAGGTCGTCGTAGATGACGATGATGTCATCGTGGATGTCCGGCTTGTACCAGGTGTAGGCGTCGCGGACAGCCTCACCGGAGAGATTCATATAGGTCATGGGCTTGAGCAGCACGATCTTCTCGCCCTTGTACGTCGTCTCGGCATAGAGGGCACGGAACTTGTTCTTCGTGACCTCCACGTTGAAATGGGCGGCCAGACGGTCGATGGCCATGAATCCGATGTTGTGCCGGGTCTTCTCGTAATTGGGCCCCGGGTTGCCCAGTCCGACGATCAGCTTCATGCGAACGTCCCCCTCTGTTTTCA
>JGI12273J12029_10027123_pt1 | contig 10980 bp, 10 predicted proteins | sample SoiCrureplicaC0C_FD_12029 | JGI IMG/M metagenome (IMG submission 12029) | reverse complement strand
TGCTTTTTTTATCGCAGGCGCAGTCGTTCGACCAACTGGCGCATATCAGCAGGGAGCGGGAGTTGAAAATGCATCGCGTCTCCCGTGCGCGGGTGCACGAAGCCGAGTTCCTGTGCATGGAGCGCTTGGCGGGTGATCCACGCATCGTCGGTGCCCGTTCCGTACATCGCGTCGCCGAACAGCGGGTGGCCGAGGTGCTGCATATGCACGCGAATCTGGTGCGTGCGCCCGGTCTGCAACCTGAGCTCCACCTGCGCGCCTCGCGAGCCGAACGGCTCGATCACGCGGTAGTCGGTGATCGCTTCCTGCCCCTCAGCGCGCACCACGCGAATCCGGCGGTCGCTATCCGACAGACCGATCGGTGCGTGCACGTGCCCTTCCGCAGGCGGAACCCCGTGTACCACCGCCGCATAGGTGCGGCGAATGGTCCGCGCCTTCATCTGCTCAGCGAGCAGCTTCAGCGCATAGTGGTTTTTCGCGATCACGAGCAGTCCGGAGGTGTATTGGTCAATCCGATGCACAGGCCGGAAGCGCGCGACGATCCCGCGCTGTTGCCACGACCAGACCACGCCGTTGGCCAGCGTGCCTGTCCAATGACCGTGCGTCGGATGGACGATCAGCCCGGCTGGTTTGTTGACCACGAGCACATCCTCGTCCTCGTAGACGGTATCAAACGGGATCTCCTCCGCGAGAATGTCCTCCGACTCTTCGGCCGGCAACCGCAAGCACAGTGCATCGCCTTCCGCCAGCCGCCAAGACAGCCAGACATGCCGTCCGTTGACGAGCACACCCTGCCCTTCGACTAGCTTGCGCACGATCTTGCGCGACATCTGCAAGTTGTCGCGCAGCACATCGCGCACCATCTGCCCCGCCCAGTCCGGGCCGACGATCGACGCGTGTAGCTCATCATACTCGCTCATCCTTCCCCCTCCTCTCCATCCGCGACATGGGGAGCGGCAAACGGATGCAAGATCGGATAGCCGACCTGTTGCTGGCGTGGGGTTGCAATGGCTGCTGGCGGCAGCTCGCGCGGGCGGCCGTTCGGGTCGTGGAAGGCGTAGAAGAGCAGCCGTTCGGTCTGGCGATTCAGGAGCCAAATGCCGATGCCGGCCATCAACAGACAGCCCACCACGTACCCGCTGCCCGTCGGCCAGTCCAACAGCAACGCCAGATACGTGCCCCCCAGCAGTGACAGCGCCGCCAGCACCACCGACCACAGCGCGCGTTTCCGCGCGTCGAAATACAACAGCAGCAGGAAGGTCGTGATCCAGATCATGTGCGGAATGCTGCCGAGGATCGTCCATTGGAACACGTCGACTTCCGCCGGCTGACGATCGATCAGCTGCTGGGCGATCACCCATGCGATCAGTGCGACGAACGCTTGCACCTTGAACATCTGCCACAGCGCAGCCTTCGATTCGGCGCGCAGGTCTTCCTCATAGAGCCGGATCGGCGCTAGCGCTTGCCCGCTCTCGATCGCATCGTAGAAGCGGCGGAAGACCACGTAGAAGTGCGTCTCCACGCTGACCGCAAACACTGTGAAAGCCGGGATGAAGGACAGGAACGTCCAGAACTTAGCCAAATCATAGGCTGGAGCGAGCCAGTAGCTGTTCGCTACCGTCACCGCTGCGTCCGACCGCCAGTACATCGCGTTATCCAACCATAAGGAGATCGCATAGAAGAAGCCGATCCCCAGCAGCTCCGGGTACCGTTTGTGCTGCGCCCATAAGCCGTACAGCGCAGGCAGTTGGCCGGGAAACTCGCGCACCGCCACCCCGCCCATGCGCACCATCGCCACGCCTTGACCTACCGTAAACAGCGCGACCATCGACGTGACGTTGATTGTGATACCGACAGTCGTGCCGAACATCGCCAACAGCAGCGCCCCGGCGGCCACCACCAGCACCGCAAGCAAGAAGCCCCGCGCGATCGCGTTGTAGGACTTGGCTGCAGACAGCAAGATCATCACCAGCCCCAGCTGGGTCAAGATCACAGTCAGCACGACCGTCCAGATCTTGTACGTCAAGGGCAACGGCAGCAGTGCTTGCAGCCCGCCCCCGAACATCAACGCTGCCAAGCCCGTATAGGCAAACACGCCTGTAAATGCGCTCAAGAGCCGCTCATGCGCTTCCACGTACAGGGCATCGGCCAGATAGCGGGTCAGGAAAAACTGCGCGGTGCTGGAGATCAAGTTCGAGCCGATCATCGCATACGTGACAGTCGCGAAGAACAGATCGCCACCTGCCTGATCGACGCCGAAGGCCCGCCCCCACGCGAGCAGCAGGAACATCGTCAACAAGGTCAGCAACCACGGCCCGGCCGCCACAAACGCAGCAGCTCCGTAGACACCCGCTCGGCCAAGCGCACCGCGTCCGCCGAGCGCTTTTTTCAACGTAAACCCGATGCCGGCCATCTACGTCATCACCGCCTCCCGATAGAGCTCGAAGTACTTGCGCATCACCTGCTGTAGATCGTAGTGCTGCCGCACGCGCGCCCGGCCGATGCGCCCCATCTCCGCGCGCAACTCCGGCTGGTGGGCCAGCTCGACGATCGCCGCCCCCGTCTCCTCGGGCGACATCACCTTCGTCACGCGACCACAGCGGCCGAGCGCATCACCAGCCACGCCCTCGACCAGCTCGCGACAGCCTCCGACGTCGGTGGCGATCACCGGGAGGCCGGCCGCCATCGCTTCCAACATCACCAGCGGCTGCCCTTCGGAGATCGACGTCAGGACGATGCAGTCGAGGCGCGGCAGATACTCCATCACGTTGACCGGGCCGGTCCATTCCAGCCCGTACGCGATGCCGAGCGAATCGACCAAGGCCAGACATTCCTCGTAATACTCCGGGTCTTCCTCCTGTGGGCCGATCAGCATCAGACGCGCCTCTGGCAGATGGCGGAGCACGACGGCGAAGGCGCGCAGCAGCGTCTTCACATCCTTGATCGGCACCACGCGCAAGATCGCGCCGACGGTGAAGGGGCGGCCCGGCGTCGGCTCGATGTGCGCATAGGCCTCCGGCGAGACGCCGTTGGGGATCAGGTGCATCACCGCTGGATTCGTTCCGTACTGCCGCTGGGCGCGCTGGTTGACTTCGGAGAGCGTGGTGACGAACTTGGCTGCTTCATAGCCCGTGTAGGCCATCCGCGCGAAGAAGTGGTTCCAGAAGCTCTTCAGCGGCACGGAGACCCATTCGGCGCGCACGATCTCCTCCTCGCGTTCTCGGGTGTAGATGCCGTGCTCCGTAATGATCAATGGCTTGCCCGTCAAGCGGTGCATCACCGCGCCGTACCAGCCAGCATAGCCCGTGGAGGGCGCGTGCATCACCGCCCCCGTCGGCAGCGGGGCGCGGATCAACCGCAGGAGCGGCAGCCACATGGAGCGCCAGTTCCAGACAAAATCCACGAGGGCGGGCGGGGTCGGCAGCGTAGCGTACACCTCGAGGGCCGCTTCCCACGCCCACGCTTCTTCGAGCACCGCCTCTGGCGTCGGCGTGTGCCGGGGCGAGCGGATCAGCTGTAGCGTTTCTCGGGACGGCAAGGTACCCGCCTTCAGAAACCGCACGGTTTCCTCCCGCGCCTTCCGGTTCCATCCGCGCAGACGGCCGGGCGTTGCCACTTCTGTATGCAGGTACACATCGTGCAGCTCCACCACATTGTCGGGCAGCTTGTACTTGTGCGGCGCGTCTGTAGGCAGCGCGCCAATGTGCAACAGCGAAAACTCGCACTGCGACAGCGTGCGGATCAGCGTGTGCGTCCACGAGGACACGCCGCCCTGCACGTAGGGGTAGGTGCCTTCGAGAACCAGTGTGATCGACGGATGAGTGCGCCTCATCGTGGCCCCTCCAGTTCGAGCTCCGGCTCGTCCATCCGCACCCAAAGCAAGCCGTGCTGCAGATCGCGATGGACAATCGCGCCCCCCTGCTTGACCTGCCACTGCTCGGGGGTCTGCACATGGGCTTCCAGATAGAGCGGCCCCCGCAGCGGCGTCGCCACCGCGCGAATGCGTCCCGGCTGGCTGCGGTCGATGCGAACATCGGTCGCCAGATAGTCACGCAACGCATCGGCAAACTCGCTGCCGGTCAGCTTGCGCAACCACGGGTAGTAACTTTGCACGTCGCCGACGAGCTTGTCGAACGTGGCGTAGAGATGCTGCCACGTCTGACCTTGGTTGCGCTCATCGTGAAACACATCGTCGGGGTGGTTGAAATGGGAGACGACTCCGATCGAAGCCACGCCACCTGCCAACTCGACAAATTGGTTCGGCGTCAATTCAAACCCATACGTGATCCGCGGCGTGCCGACCACCTGCGGATGATCGGGGTCCGGTAAAAATTCCTGCTCCAATGCCGCATAAGCGCTATTCGAGACGTAGATGGAAGAGATCGTGCGCAGCTCGGGGAACACGTCGAGGAGCAGCTGCTTGCCGCGTTTGCCGAGGACGTTCGACGGGGGGATGTATAAGGTCGGCAACGGTGCCTTGACCTCCTGCTCCCATAGGCGGCGTGCTTCTTCCAGCGCAGCGCGCATCGCCTCGGGATCGGACCAAGCGGGATAGCCGTACTCTTGCGACTCCTCCGGCGTGTATGTGAGCATCAGCGGCAAATGGTTGTATCCATGCAGGCTGAGCTCACCCGTCTGCGCGACCAGTCCGGCCTCGAGCTGGAACAGCCGCTGGTACGAGCCGCTGCGGGTGAGCGCAAACGGCGGTGCGATGCGGTTGTTGTATTCGAAGATCACCCCCGCCGTATAGCGCAACCCATAGCGCTTGGCAATTTCATGCATGTCGGGGTTGAACTGCTGCAGGCGGAACTGTAGGTCCGTCAGCCCTGTTGTATTGCCTTCGGAGACGCGATCATAAGCCGGGGCTGGGTAATCGTCGATGTACCAGACCTGCGCGTTCAAGGCGAGCTTGACCCCTTCGCCTTGGGCGCGCAACAGCGATTGGAGGAACGCCCCCCGCATGATCTTTTCCTGCAGAGCGGTGGTGTTCCAGTACAGCGTGCGCCCCTGCCCTTGTCGCATGAACCACACCTGTGGCACCGGCGGCGTGGGCTGCATCGACTCCGCCCAAACTTGGGCATCGGGCGGCAGCGTGACCGCCAGCGAGGATGAGACATAGCGTTCCGCATCGAGCTGCTTCTCTTCGAGGCCCGGGTAGATCGGAATCTTCCAGTTCAAGCCCCCGACCGCATCGCCGACAAAATCAAGTGATGCGTTGACCCCGAACAGCGCAGCGAGCGGTGAATCGGCGGTGCGCATCGCTTGCACCAGCGTGCCACCCTGTTCGCGAACATAGGCGGTCAATGCGTCCACATGGGCGAGGTTGGCTTGCCGTTCGCCGATCACGATCACCGCGCCTTGGCGATAGGCGGCCAAGTCGGGCGTAGCAGCCGCCCACTCGCTGAAAGTCAGCTGGTCATAGGGCAGTTTGCCGTATTGAAGGGCGATCAGCACACTCTCCTTCGTCAGCTGCGTATCGGGCACGATATCGCTGTCCTGTACGATCACGAGGTACTTCTGATACCCGCTGTCCGGGAGCGTCGCTTGTTTCGGCTCGGTGAACCGCACGGTAGGCACTTCCGGCGTGGTGTCGCCGAAGATGCCCGTCAGCCGCACCGTTGCAGCGCTCAGCGCGACGAGGAGCAGCACGGCATAGAGCACCGTGCGCCACGTCACACGCCAGCGTCCGCGCCCGAAGCTCGTCCACGGTCGTTTCATGCCTCCACCTCCTGTTGCGCATCCTGCAGCACCAGTGCGGCCAGCCCGCGCACCTCGTCCGGCAGCGCAGCGAGATGTTTCACCTGCCGGGCGAGGGCCAACAGCTGCTGCTGGTCGTCACGCATCCACGCCAGCCCCATCAGCACACCGCGCGCGCGATCAGCCACCGCTCCGCTGGTGGCATCGACAACAGCGGTTGCCGCCTGTTCCGCAGATGCCAGCTGGCCGAGCGCCAGCAGCGATTCGGCGCGCTCCACGGCAACATGCGCTGCATGCGGGTCCAACGCCAGCGAACGGTCAAGCGCCGCGAGCCGTTTTTCTTGAAAAAAACGGCTCAGCTCTTGCCCGGCGATGCCAGCGCGGATCAATTCGCCGTACTCAAGGGCGAGGTCATGCCACGCCTGGGGGGCCTGCGGATGCAAGTCGGTCTGCTGCTCCAGCCGCCGGATGCGCTCCATGTGCGCCGCTTCTTCGTGCGAGAGCAGCGAAGCGGCATAGTAGCGCACCTCCGGCTCTGGATCATCGAGTGCTTTGCGCACGACAGAGATCTCCACGGGAGAACGCATCGTCTGGACTTGCAACAGGACCGATTTTTTATACGTTGCGTCTTCGCTATCTAACACATCGATCAGGGGCACCACGTCGAGCACCCCTTCCCAGTGCAAGGGGGAACGGTAGAGATCAGGCACAGTGGGGACATCGCTCCACGAGCCGCTCGGTATCGTGCGCCGCCATGACCAGTACAAGGCCATCAGCCCTCCGGTGGGGATCAGCACCATCATCGCAGCTGCCAAGGCTTGTCGCGCTGCCCACGGCTCGCGACGCGAGACGGGCTGGGCCACATAGGCGGCGAGGATCGCCAACACCGCTCGCACGAGCAGCGGCTCCAACCGCTCCGCCCGCAGGGCCCAGATGAACAACCCGAGGTCGCACCAAGCGAACAGGCCGAACACCAGTACCGACCGCACATGGCGATACCGGTGCCGCTCGTCCCGCTTCACCCGCCCTTGCGCTTGCTCCGCCGCCCGCTCTGCGCGTTGTACGCGGCGCTTGCGCTGTTTTCGCGTTTCGATGACCGGTTGCTGACGGCTGTAGTCACGTTGGAGCTGGGCGAGCCGTTCCTTGCCCGCCGGCCAGCTCCGCTCAGGGGGTTGCTGCTCTCTCGCCATCGCTTCGGTTCCTCCTCTCGCCATCCTGCGGTCAGCCCGTCTGGCACTCATCTTCCACCCGATGCCCACTCACGCGCAATCCTTCGCCTTCAAGCCGTGAGCGAATGCGGGTCACCACTGGTGCGGCCGTACTCAGGTCGAGCGTCGGCAGGAGAATGCGCACCGTCCGCTCCTCCGGCACCCACGTGATCATGTCGAACGCACGCACCGTGTTGCGCAACCGTTCGGTCAACACAGGCGGGACGACCACGTCTGGCAGATCGGTGTCCACCAACAGATGCAAGAGCACATACGGAATGCCATAGCGGCGGCTCCGCTCTTCCTCCAACCCGCACTGCTCCTTGAAGTACGGCTCCCGCAACACATCGGACCCCGCATAGGTCGCCTCCGACCGCCGGGCCTGCTCATAGCGGGTCGCCCGCTCCAGCGAATCGCCGGCCCACTTCGCCAGCACGTGGAGCAACTGCTTCGTATCGGCCGTCACTTTCGCCATCGGCAAGCGGTGGATGGCGATCAGCGCCAGCGTCTGTGACCCGCTGATGATCGGGATCAGGTAGACGGGGGCCGGATGATCGTTCGTATCGGCAAACGTCAACAAACGCTGTTCCTCCAGCGCCTGCCGAATCAAGGCATGGTCAGCAACAGCCAACGAGTTCGGCCACTGCGGATCGCCTTTGCGCACCGACAGCCGCGCATACGCTTGGCTGGTCTCGACCCGATAAATGCTCGCCTGTTCTACGATCAGCAACTCCTCTAACACGCCCATCAGCTCGAGTAGGATCTGATCGACAGACAGCACATTCAAACTCTGCGCAATGCTGTACAGCCGCTTCAGCGTCGCCGTCTGCCCAAGCACGCGGCCCTGCAGTTCGGAGAGCATCGTCTCCGCTTGCTGCAGTTGAGCCGTCGCCCGCTCTGCTTCCAGCCGCGACATCTGCGCTTGCTCCTCCAGCCGCTGCCGCCGTCGCTCGCCTTGTACCTTCAACTCACCAAACACATACCCCGCAATCAACAGAAACATCGGAGTCAGATAATTCCGCGGCTCCGCGATGAAGAACGTACCGAATAGTTCCAGAGGGATCTGCGCGGTGGCGGTCAACAACACCACATCCAGCAACGCCGCCACCAGCCCGGCCAACAGCCCGACCAGCGGCCCCGCCACCCACGCCCCGTAGATGACGATGATAAAAAAAGGTGACGGATTCACGCCCTTCAGCAGGTGAGTGGGGACAAACCCGACCAACAACCCCAACCCAACCAGCACTTCGACCAGTCCCGTCAAACGTCTGCGCAACGGTATCATCGCGTGTCCAACCTCCCTCCTCTCCCTACTTTACCCAAAAAAGAGATCCCTCGTGCGACACGAGAGATCCCCGCTTACCCAAGATTATGACAACTCCGTGCCGGTGCGATCAATGGCGACGATCGCAGTACCGCGGTTCGCCTGCCACTCATGTTCATAAGCGCCCGTCTTGCCGAGCAGATACGCGCGCAGAAACGCCACCGTCACGCCGTCGATCGCCGCTTGTACCTCGACCAACGACTCTGGCGCGCCGAACAGCCACGGCAAGGAGGAAAAGGCGACGTGGTTGGCCCCGTTCACCTTCGCGAACACCCGGACGCCCTCGGCGATGTCGTGGAGCTTGCCCATGCCGTCTACATAGGGACGCGCCACGTCTTCCACCATCCCGCCAGCCAGCAGCTCCTCATAGGTCGCCGCTTGTTGCCGCAGGCAGAGCACCGGGAGCGACAGCGGCTGTTCATACGTGGGCAGATGGTGGCTCATATCGAACACCACCAGCGCACCAGCGCGGTCGTCCTGTTCGGCGACAGCAAGCATTGCCGCTCCGCCGAGCGAATGGCCGAGCAAGGCGATGCGCGACAGATCGAATCGACCTGCCAACGGCCCTTCCGCGTTCCACACAGCCAACTGGTCTATCGTCCGGCGCACATCGGCCGCCTGCATGTGCACTAGCTCGTTGAGCTTGTCGAAGTCGGTCGGGCCGATCGCGCCGACCTTCTCCGCTTGGCGCACCAGCGTGCCTGTGTCTGGATAGACGGACAGCAGCGCAACGCCCTTCGCTTGCACCGTGACGACGAGGAAGCCCGCTTGCACCAGCGCCGCAATCGTCGTGAGGTATTGGTCGCGGTCGATCCCTAACCCCGGCGATAGCACCACCACCGGATGGGCACCTCCTGCTGCCAGCGGAGCTCCGTCATAGACAGAGCTCGGCAAGCCGCGCACGTGCGCTTCCTCCAAGCCCGCTTCCTTGAACAACGCCACCACTTGCTCCTGCAGCGGTGCGAACAGATCGAGCATCGTGCTCGGTCGCGCTGGCACCCAGTCCGGATCGACCGGATAATGCACACTCACCGGGAACGTGCGCGTGCCGCCTGCTTCCACCAGCCACTCCGCACGCGCCTCGTCTTGCACCACTTGCACCCAGCGTCCGATGTTCGGCTGTGTGGTCATTTGTTGGTTCGGCGTACGATCGTGTTCGGCGCATCGTAGTGCTGCCACTCGAAATGATCGCCCGTCTCCTTCTGCCGTGCATCGTCCAACAGCCGTCCACAGCGGGAGCAGCGCTGGTTGCGCACGTCGTTCTCTTCATAGCAATCGGTACAGGTGAGGACTCGGTTGATTCGGTTCATTATCGTTGCACCTCGTAATGCTCGCCGTTCAGTTCGTACGTCATGCGATAGTCCGCATTGAGCGAAGCGGAGGCCGAGCAGTATTTATCACGGGAGAGCACAATCGCGCGCTCCACTTTATCTGGCGTCAGGTCAGGGCCCTTCAAGGTATAGTGCAGGTGAATCTCTGTAAAGCGCTGCGGCATCTCCTCCGCGCGCACGCTGTTGATGTCCAAGCGGAACTCGTCCACCGTCAGCCGGCCCTTTTCCAAGATCATCACCACATCGATGCCCGAGCAGCCGCCTAGGCCCGCGAGCAGCAATTCCATCGGCCGTGCGCCGCTGTCCTCACCCCCGATCTCTGCCTTGGCATCCATCACGAGCGGGTGACCCGAAGCGCCAACCGCTGTGAACTTGCGCTTGCCTTCCCATGCGATCTTCATGTTCATCCCCGTTCCCGTCCTTTCTGTCCTTCCCTTGCTGTCCTCCGCACAGGCAGACTGGGCCCGCCCGGCTGCCCACTCGCGGCGCCCGACCTGCATCAGCAGCATCGGCACCCCGTTCTGGGTAAACGCATGCATCACGCGATAGCCTGCTTTTTCATAACAGCGGATCGCGCGGCCGTTGTCTTGTCGCACGAACAAACGCACCGTCTGTACGCGCGGGTCGGTGAAGGCCACCCGGAGCATTTCACCAGTCAGCGCCGTGCCGATCCCTTGCCCGCGCAAGCTCGGCTCGCCGATCAGGACCGAGTATTCCACCGTGTCCAGATACGGAGCTTGGCGTTTCAACCCGGTGCGGCCGACCAGCACGCCGTCGACGAGCACCGCGTAATAGGCACAGTGCTCCCGGGCGAGTTTCTTGTGCCAGGACGTCAGCAGCTCGTCCAACGTGTAGGGCTCCCAAGGCCTGTAATCGGCCGTTTCGTGCAGGGCTCGGTCGTTGTACCAGCCCAGCAACAGCGGCACATCGTCCAATGTCATCGGACGATATGTAAAATCGACATGCATGCCCCTTCGCTCCTTCAACTCGTGCCACTTTCCTCTATTCTACAGGAGATGGGTCGTTTTGGGAACGTTCCTTCAGCACGCGATCGACCAGATAGAGATCGAGATGGATGCGCCCCTTGCGGCGGAAGTGGTGGTTGATCGACCAAACGATCACGAGGATGGAGAGCACAGCCACCACCAGCCAGGACAGCGAATCATGGGGAAAAAATTTGCCCAACTGGCTGCCGAAGATCAGAAAGACGATCGGCGTCGTCGAAGCCAGCAATGGAATGTTGCCGAGCATATGTTGCTCGCGCACCAACGCCGAGCGAATCAACAGCAGTTCCTCCGTCTCCTTCGCGCGATAATAGCGTTCGAGGGGCGGGACCAAGGACATCCGCTGGCCATAATAACCGTCCAGCACGTGAGGGCGCGTTTCCGTACACCGCATCTGTGCTCCACTCCTTCCCGCG
>JGI12273J12029_10106752_pt1 | contig 11058 bp, 20 predicted proteins | sample SoiCrureplicaC0C_FD_12029 | JGI IMG/M metagenome (IMG submission 12029) | reverse complement strand
CCACCCGAGAACAAGTTTAAGATGCCAAACAAAGCGTTGTCTGCAAGCGTTTGTTGAATACCTTCTGCGTTGGTGTAGGGCACCGGGACATGGGCAATAACGCGGTAAATCGCGAGCATGCCAAGCGTAAACAAAATCTTGGCGCGCAGATCAGCGATCTGCCATGCCTTTTGGACAGCTTGTAGCATCGTATTTGCAACTCCTGGAGTTCAGACTTTCAGCCGTGGATTACACAAGAAGGAGGGACTAGCCCTCCCTCTGTACGTGCTGTAGTGTAACATAAAACGCCGCTCAGGACGATTGTAAGCGAAACTATTGTTGGATGGTTATTCCAGCACAGCATATATCGCCAAAAAACGTCGCGGTTCGTTGTTCTAGAAGTGCCCGCGACGAGGCAACCGTTTCACGACCCACGGTGCAAGTTCAGTTACAGTACCGCCCGCTGCCTCGATCTTTTGTCGTGCACTCGCTGAAAACTTGTGCGCGGTAATCCGCATTGGTCGACTGATCTCACCATCACCCAGGATCTTGATCGGCTTTTTCAGATTTTTGATCAGTCGCGCCTGCAGCAACACTTCGGGCGTTATTTCGTCGTGCTGCGAGTCTGCCAGATCGCCAATGTTGAAAACTTCGTATTCGATACGGTAACGGTTGTGGAAACCAACACCGCGCTTAAAGGGCATGCTGCGAGTAATCTCGTTCTGGCCACCTTCAAACGCCCGGTGTGGACCCGAACCTTCACGAGCTTTCTGGCCCATCATACCGCGTCCGGCAGTCTTTCCCTTACCCGAACCGTGTCCGCGACCAACGCGCTTACTTTTGTAGTTTGAGCCAGGCGCGGGTTTTAAGTCGTGCAGTTTCATGATATTTACTCCTTGGCTCCCACGGTTGGCTGCGCTGGCGACGTCGTTGATACATCGCTGATCTCTTCCACCGTCACCAAGTGCCGCACCTTGAAGATCATCCCGCGAATCACGGGCGTGTCTGGTTGGAGCACACTGTGGTTCAGCTTGCGCAGACCCAACGACTTAACAGTCGCCTTCTGGTCCTTGGCGTAGCCGATGGTGCTTTTGGTATAGGTAATTTTAAGCTGTGGCATAGCTATCTCCACTCATCCCAGCGTCAGGTATCAACAGCATGTGTTGACCTGCGACGTGGGCGCATTATTCACTGCGGCGACCGCGACCCATTCGACGACGCAGCTCTTCGGTCGTCATGTCGCGGCGTCGGGCTTCCTGCTCAATCGAGCGGAGTTGGCCCAGAGCCTCAAAGGTTGCCTTAACAACGTTCACTTTATTGTTTGAGCCCAGCGACTTGGTGAGTACATTCTTAACGCCAGCCGCCTCCAATACTGCACGCACACCACCACCCGCAATCACACCTGTGCCGGGCGCGGCGGGCAGCAAAATCACTTGTGCTGTTTTGTACTCGTGCTTGATCTCGTGCGGAATCGTATCTTCTTCCAGCTGCACGGTGATCATATTTTTCTTGGCTGCCTCAACGCCCTTGCGGATCGCTTCCGGCACCTCAGCTGCTTTGCCCATGCCAACGCCGACATGTCCCCTGCCATCGCCAACAACGACCAGCGTGCTGAGGTTGAAGCGACGACCACCTTTGACCACTTTGGCCACACGGTTGATCTGGACGACGCGCTCTTCCAGCTCCATATCGTCGGCATTGATTCGTGTGTTTGAATTCGCCACGTTTCCTCCGCTCAAGTGGTCGAAGGTCAAAGATCGAAGGTCAAAGTAGAAATTGCAGTCTGTAACCCTCGACAATGAGCTTTTGACGTTTCGACCTATTAAAAATCTAGTCCAGCTTCACGCGCCGCATCTGCCAGCGCTTTGATCCGTCCGTGGTACAGGTAGCCACCGCGGTCGAAGACAACCTTTTTGATACCGGCTGCCTGCGCTCGCTCAGCGATCAACCTGCCAACCAGCTTGGCTTCCTCGACTTTGGTATTATCGCTGAGCTGCGGCCGCAAACTAGCATCCAGCGTAGATGCTGTTGCCAGCGTATGCTTACGCTCGTCATCAATCACCTGGGCATAGATGTGCTGATTGCTGCGAAACACGTTTAATCGTGGTCGCTGCGGCGTTCCACTCAGCTTGCTACGGATGCGTCGTTGCCGCTTCGCGCGAGCCTCACGTCGATTAATTATTGCCATATCTATATCCTCTTATACGAGGCAGAGATTATATCCACTGCCATCGAGGCTTTTATGTACCAACCAAAAGTGGAGAACCAAGTACACAGTGTATCTATTCGATCTCGTCCCTTGGTTCTCGCCTCTTCAGGTTATAACTTACTTCTTGCCGCCCTTGCCCGTCTTACCAGCCTTGCCAGCCTTACGCCTGATGACCTCGGTCGAATACTTGATGCCTTTGCCCTTGTAGGGTTCTGGTGGACGGAGCGCACGAATATTCGCTGCAACTTCGCCAACAGCTTGCTTATCGGCACCCGACACGATCACGGTGTTTCGTTCGCCGACGTTGAGATCAACGCCATCGGGCGCTTCAACGAGCACGGGATGCGAAAAACCAAGCGACATCGTCAAGTTCTTACCGGTCTTCTGCGCACGGTAGCCAACGCCGTTGATCTCCAGAACTTTCTGGAAGCCGGTGCTGACACCGGTAACCATATTGTTCAACAGCGAGCGCGTCAAACCGTGCAGCGCCTTGTGCTGTTTTTGGTCTGTGGGCCGCACAACGTTGATCGTGCCATCGTTTTGCTGGATCGCAATATCAGGCGGCATCTGTTGTGTAAGCGTACCTTTGGGCCCCTTAACTGTTACGAGATTATCATCAGCAACCGTGACAGTCACGCCCTTAGGTACGTCGATCGGCTTTCTGCCAATTCGTGACATGGGTTATTACTCCTCAGGTGATTAGCAAGCTATGGAGGCTCGCTTTTTCCCCACATAGGGCGCAGCTCGCTGCCGTGCCCTAGCATTTACCACACGTAAGCCAGCACTTCGCCGCCTACATTTTGCCGCCATGCTTCATAGCCGCTCATCACGCCTTTGGGTGTCGACAAAATTGCCAGGCCCATCCCGCCACGTACGCGTGGAATTTCGGCGTGCTTGCTGTAAATGCGCAAACCTGGGCGGCTTACACGCTTGAGGCCAGTAATCACCGGCTCACGGTTGGCGCTGTACTTCAGGTCGATTAAGATGTTCTCAAAGGGCTTGCCATCCATCGGCTGTACCCGGTAATCCTTGATAAAGCCTTCCTGCTTCAGGATCTCGGCAATTGCCACTTTGAGCTTTGATTTAGGCATCGCAACTGTGGCATGGCGCTGCATGCAAGCGTTGCGGATGCGAGTCAGCATATCAGCAACTGGATCATTAAAACTCACGGTCAAGTCCTCCCGATTGGAGCGAACACGGCTGCACCATCAACCTTAATGCGGTGCACAACCTGCTCAATTACCAGCTCGACTTCGTCATTCCCGGGATAAGTCCCCGTAGGGCCATTTCTCGGAGGCAAATACGGCACAGGGCAAATTTGCGATATACCGCACGCGATCGTCCACACCGCTTGCAGCGACTGCGCTGTCGTACGGCAAACTTTGGAGTCTGCTGGGACTTGACAATTAGTGCTTTGCGAGCCAAAGTAGATTCCTCCTCACACGGTAGCCGCTCAACAATTTGTTGCTAGCTCCGGTGCATGTTAATCACGAAACGGCATGCCCATTTGCTTGAGCAGTGCGTATCCTTCATTATCGGTGCGTGCTGAGGTAACGATCGCCACCTCAAGACCTCGCAGTTTATCAACCTGGTCGTAATCGACCTCTGGAAACACGATCTGCTCGCGCAGGCCAATGCTGTAGTTGCCACGACCGTCGAACGAGCGTCGGCTCACACCGCGAAAGTCACGAATACGCGGCAGTGCCACCGAAATCAGCCGATCCAGAAACTCATACATGCGATCGCCACGCAACGTCACCATCGCACCGATCGCTTGGCCTTGGCGTAGCTTGAAGTTCGCTATCGACTTACGTGCTCGCGTGATCACCGGCTTCTGACCAGCGATCGCGGTAAGGTCGCTCACCGCTGCATCCATCGACTTCGCGTTCTGTAGTGCCTCGCCCATACCAATGTTGAGCACGATCTTCTCGATCTTGGGCACTTCCATTGGATTGCGAAAGTTGAACTCTTTTGTCAGCGCCGGTATAACGTCGCGCTGATATTTTTCCTTCATCCGTGCGGCCATACATATCCTCGTGTGCAGCTGTGATCGGTTATTGCGCTATGCAATCCTGTTTCACAGCGAGCAACGCATCAAGCATTCTTGATCTGGTCAATATTTGCGTCACACGCCTTGCAGTAACGCACCTTGCGGCGGCTGATTTTACCCTCACCGTCTAAGATGCGATGTCCCGTCCGTGATGCCTTGCCACAATTTGGACATATCAACATCACATTCGATACGTGCAGTGGCGCTTCCATTTCCACGATCCCACCTCGCTGGCGGGGACCGCGCGCCTTCATGTGCTTCTTGACCATGTTTACATTTTCGACGACGACTCGGTTCTCGCTCGGAACGGCGCGCGTTACTTTGCCACGCTGATTTTTATTTTTGCCCGAGATAACCAGGACTTCGTCACCTGTTTTCACATGCATCTCTAACCTCGTTCAAGCCATCAATGTTCAGCTCTATATGATACCAAGCGCGGGTCGCAATTGTATCGCTGCAAGCTGATACTTGAAGACTACATCTTCCCTACAATGTCTCGGGTGCCAGCGATACGATCTTCATGAACTGCTTGTCACGCAGCTCGCGGGCAACTGGCCCAAAGATACGTGTGCCGCGTGGATTGCCGTCTTGCCGGATCAGAACCGCAGCATTATCGTCAAAACGAATATGCGAGCCATCGGTTCGACCGTATTCTTTGGCCACACGCACGATCACGGCCCGGACGACTTCCCCCTTCTTGGCGTTACCGCCGGGAGCCGCATCCTTAACCGAAGCAATAATCACATCGCCAACTGAGCCGGACCTTACCTTCGATCCGCCTAGTACGCGAATGCACATAATTTCTTTGGCACCCGTATTGTCGGCCACTTTCAAGCGAGTCTGTGGCTGGATCATTCCTCCACCTCATCTTCTGCTTGCGAGCTCTTCGGCGCGACAATATCAGTCGGCACATCGGCCGCAATCGGCTGATCTTTGCTGCCCAGCACCTCGACCACCCGCCACCGCTTCAGCTTGCTTAGTGGTCGCGTTTCTTCGATGCGCACCGTATCGCCAATCTGGCAACGATTGTCTTCGTCGTGGGCATAGAATTTATTCGTTTGGCGTACCGTTTTGCGGTACAACGGATGGGGACGCAGATAATTAACTGCGACAACCACCGTCTTGTCCATCTTGTTGGAGACGACACGTCCGACTTTTTGCTTACGGATCACTGTCTTCTCTGGTGTTTGTGCTTGTGTCATTGTTATCTCCCGCCTAGGCTTGCGCCAGCTCGCGCTCGCGCAAAATAGTCTTGATGCGGGCATACTCGCGCTTCAGGTGGCCCAGGCGCGCACTATTTGTCAGGCGACCCGTTTCTTTCTGAAAGCGCAGGTTAAACAGCTCCTGGTCGATCTCGCGCAGACGTTCCGTGAGACGGGCGCTGTCAAGCTGCCGAATCTCATTCGTCTTCATCGTGCTGAACCTCCCCTGCCGTGTCCTTGGCCACAACTTTGCACTTGATCGGTAGTTTTTGTGCTGCACGCTGCAATGCGGCTGTAGCGATCTCTTCCTGCACACCGCCTAGCTCAAACATAATGCGGCCTGGCTTAACGACGGCAACGTAATATTCAACTGCGCCCTTGCCCGAGCCCATGCGGGTTTCGGCTGGCTTTTGCGTGATGGGCTTGTCGGGGAAGATGCGAATCCACACCTTACCACCGCGCTTGACGTAGTGCGTGATCGCACGACGTGCCGCCTCGATTTGACGGCTATCGATCCACGCCTGCTCTACCGCCATCAGCCCGAAGTCGCCAAATGCTACCGTCGTGCCGCGCCCCGAAAGTTTGGTGCGCTTCTGCACGCCGCGATGCATCTTGCGATACTTCATCCGCTTTGGCATCAACATAGCAATATCCTCTAAACGTTAGAACCAACAACCGAGAACCGAGAACAAACAACGTTGCTTTGGCTTCGCTTCGTTCGCAATTCGAGATTGGTGGTTACTCATCGCTCGTTTGGGCCGGCTGCGTCTGGGCCTGCTGGCCGCCACGTCCACCACGTCCACCACGACCGCCTCGGCCGCCACCATCACCACGACCGCGACCATCACCACGACCGCGTCGGTCACGGCCTTCCTCCGGCTGCGGTGTTGCTTGACGCACGACACCCGCGCGCTCGAACGTGCCATCCGCCTTCGGGAAGACTTCGCCTTTATAGATCCACACCTTGATACCAATACGTCCGTACGTTGTATGGGCGTGAACCACAGCATAGTCGATATCCGCACGCAGCGTATGGCGCGGAATGCGGCCTTGTTGCTCGGTTACGTAGCGCGCCATTTCAGCGCCACCTAAACGACCCGAGCACTTGATCATGATGCCGCCTGCTCCTAGGCGCATCGCACGCTGCGAAGCTTGCTTCATCGCGCGCTTGAACGAGACACGCTTGGTGATTTGCTCACCGATGCTTTCGGCAACAAGTTGGGCATCGAGTTCAGGCTGATGAATTTCATTAATGTTCAGCTTGATCTTTTTGCCCGACAGCTTTTCAAGCTTGCCTTTGAGCACATCGACGTTTTGGCCGCGCTTGCCGATCACCACACCCGGCTTGGCCGTGTAGATCGTAACCTCAACCTTGTTAGCAGCGCGCTCAATCTCGACGCGCGACACACCCGCGCCTTCAAGTTCTTTATGCACCAAATCGCGGATATGGCGATCTTCTTGCAGCAGCTCAGCATAATTGCGGTCGGCATACCAGCGTGACTGCCAGTCTTTAATATAGCCGAGCCGGAATCCAATTGGATGAACTTTGCGACCCATTTAGTACTCCTGACCGTCGTCCACGATCACCGTGATATGGCTCGACCGCTTCCGAATTGTATTGACACGACCACGCGCTCGTGGCATGAACCGCTTCATTACCGGACCTTCATCGACCATGATCGTTTTAATCACCAGGCCGTCACGGTCCATCTGAAAATTGTTCTCGGCGTTCGCTGCGGCTGAAGCTACCGTACGGTAGATTTCGCCTGCCGCTTTGTGCGGCATGTTGCGCAAGATCGCCAGCGCCTGGTCGACGCGCTTTCCGCGCACCACATCGGCGACGAGCCGAACTTTTTGCGGCGACATGCGGAAGCCGCGTAGCACAGCTTTTGCTTGCATCGTAGGCTCCTATTTCATCTTGCCGCGCTTGTCGGCCTTTTTGCCGCCATGGCCGCGGAAAAAGCGCGTGGGCGCGAACTCGCCAAGTTTGTGCCCAACCATATTCTCCGAGATGAACACAGGCACATGACGGCGGCCATCATGCACCGCAATCGTATGCCCGACCATCTGCGGAAAGATCGTCGAGTCGCGTGACCACGTTTTGAGTACACGCTTGTCGTTGGACCGATTCAACGTCTCGACACGGCCCAACAAGCGCAGGTCTACATACGGTCCTTTTTTCGATGAACGAGACATTTAATCCTTCCTTTTGGGCATCTGCCCCGCGAGGGGAGAAGGCAGAGGGAGAGCAATCAGCCCGCACCTCCGACAGCATACGCCGTGCCCCTCTATCCCTGTACTTGCACTACTTCGCGCCGCGCCGGCGAACAATAAATTTGTCTGTTCGCTTGTTGTTACGCGTCTTGACGCCTCGAGCCGGCTTGCCCCACTTCGTCTTGGGATGCTTCAAGCCAACCGGTGCGTGACCTTCACCACCACCGTGTGGGTGATCGATCGGGTTCATCGCCGCGCCGCGTACATGCGGTCGTCGGCCCAGCCAGCGCGAACGGCCAGCTTTACCGATCACGATGTTCTGGTGGTCGAGGTTGCCGACCTGTCCAATCGTAGCCATACAGTTCAAATGCACCATGCGCATTTCACCGGATGGCAGCCGCAATGTCGCATAGTTGCCTTCCTTCGCCATCAGCTGCGCTACTGCGCCAGCCGAACGAACGATTTGACCACCATGACCGATCTGCAGCTCGATGTTGTGAATCTGCGAACCGACCGGAATATTGCGCAACGGCAGCGCATTGCCAACGCGAACGTCGGCATTTGCACCCGCCATCACCGTATCGCCCACGTTGAGGCCGAGTGGTGCCAAAATATAGCGCTTTTCGCCGTCGCTGTATTCCAGCAGCGCAATACGTGCCGAGCGATTGGGATCATATTCAATACCAACCACGGTCGCAGGCACATCAAGCTTGTTGCGCTTGAAATCGATGATGCGATAGTGATGGTACGTGCCGCCGCCACGATGCCGTGCCGTAATGCGGCCAGTGTTGTTGCGTCCGCCAGTGCGCTTCTTGGGCTCCAGCAACGACTTTTCTGGCTCGAATTTCGTGATCTCTTCAAAGGTTGAGACGCTCATTCCGCGTCGACCGGGCGACGTCGGCTTATATCGCTTAATACCCATGATTAAACCCCTTCGAAGATTTCAATCGGCTTGCTATCGGGCGTAAGCGTCACGATCGCTTTTTTCCAATCGCGCGTATAGCCCTGCGTAATACCATTGCGCGTACGGCGGCGCTTCAATTTGCCCCGCACATTAACAATATTGACGTCCTTGACTGAAACACCAAATATTTCTTCGATCGCTTTCTTGATCTCAATCTTGTTGGTTTCAAGCGCAACCTCGAAGATATATTTACCCACCTGATTAAGGCTTGTGTTTTTCTCGGTGATGACCGGACGAATAATAATTTTATATGCGTTCGTCATTCTGCTGCCTCCTCCGCGTCCGTTTCGCTCTGTACTGGCTGGTTCTTGCCCAACCAAGCGTTGATCTTGTCGAGCGCGGCCTGGGGCAAAAGCACATAATCGTACTTGAGCAGATCGATGACGTTGAGGTACATCGCGTTCAACGTTTTGACATTAGGCAAGTTATTCGCCGACCGAATGATTGTCTCGTTTTTATCTGGAAGCACAACTAAGGTCTTGGTCTTGCCCAAATCGAAGCCGTTGAGCACCTCAACCATCGCCTTGGTTCGTATCGCTTCCAAGGCGAGCGCGTCCACAAAGCGGATTTCACCTGCTGCGTGCTTCGCCGAGAGCGCAGAACGAACGGCTAGCCGACGCATCTTGACCGGCATACGCTTGGTGTAATCGCGCGGCTTCGGGCCAAAGACGACGCCACCGCCGGAATGGTGCGGCGCACGAATACCGCCTTGGCGCGCGCGGCCAGTGCCTTTCTGTCGATACAACTTACGCGTTGAGCCACGCACTTCACCACGGGTGCGCGTGCTGTGTGTGCCCTTGCGCGCGTTGGCCTGCTGCAGCACCATCATTTGGTGCATTACCGGCACATTCGGCTCGATACCGAAGATGTAATCGTCGAGATCAACGGTTCCGATCTGTGCACCGGCCTGACTATACAGTGTTGCTTGCATCTTGTTCACCTACTTCTGTGGCTTCACTGTGCGGCGGACATAGACCAGACCATTTCTAGCCCCAGGAACCGAGCCCTTAATCAGCAACAAGTGGCGATCAGCGTCCACACGCACCACACGTAGCCGCTGGATGGTTTTACGTTCGTTGCCCATCCGGCCAGCCATGCGCTTGCCCTTCCACACCTTGCCGGGATTCGTACCTGCGCCGAGCGAGCCCGGTGCGCGTTCACGGTCGGACTGACCGTGTGTACGTGATCCACCGCGGAAGTTGTGCCGCTTCATCACGCCTGCGAACCCACGACCTTTCGACCAACCTGTAACGTCAACCAAATCATCAACGTTGAACAGATCAACATCGATCAACTGGCCGGCGCTGTGCTCGTCGATGTTGTCAGCGGTCATCTCGCGCACATGCCGCACCGCTACACCAGCAGCTTTCATCTGACCTAACACCGGCTTCGTCAAACGCCTGGGATCGACAGCACCAAAGCCAACTTGTACTGCTTCGTAGCCATCGCGGTCTTTGGTCCGAATATTAAGCACATGATTGGGACCTGCTTCAATAACCGTGACCGGAATCGCTTCGCCCCGAGCATTGAAGACGGTCGTCATGCCTATTTTTCGTCCCAGCAATCCATGAATTGCCATAATGCACCTCCATAGCTTACGGACTTATGGCGCGCCTGCCGCATTGGCTATGCAATTTTTAGAACCGAGAACCAAGAACTATATATACAAAAACACATTGCATACGTACTGCATCAGTTTCTATTTCGGTTCTGGTTCTTGTTTCTTGATCTTTATAATTTGATTTCGATATCTACACCGGCTGGCAGATTCAACTTCATCAATGCATTGATGGTCTGCTGGCTCGGGTCCAACACGTCGATCAGTCGCTTGTGTGTTCGAATTTCGAACTGCTCTTGCGAGTTTTTGTCGATAAACGGCGAGCGGATCACGCTGTATTTCTCGATCTTCGTTGGCAACGGCACAGGGCCAGCCACCAGCGCGCCCGTTCGCTCTGCGGCCTCAACGATCTGGCGGGCCGACTGATCAAGTATTTTGTGATCGAAGGCCTTGAGCCGGATGCGAACTTTTTGCTTTGCCATGTGTTACCTCAAAGGGAAGGGAGCGAACCCAGCGGGTTACGCTCCCCCTAGCCCTTACGCATACTAAGCTTCGATCTTGGTGACAACACCTGCGCCAACGGTGCGGCCGCCTTCGCGGATCGCAAAGCGCAAGCCTTCTTCGATCGCCACGGGCACGATCAGCTCCACGCCCATCTGCACGTTGTCGCCCGGCATCACCATCTCCATCCCTTCCGGCAACGTGATCGAGCCCGTCACGTCCGTCGTTCGGATGTAGAACTGTGGTCGGTAGCCTGGGAAGAACGGCGTGTGCCGGCCACCCTCTTCCTTCTTCAACACGTACACTTCGGCCTTGAACTTCTTGTGCGGCTTGATCGAGCCCGGCTTGGCCAACACCTGGCCGCGCTGCACTTCGTCGCGC
>JGI12273J12029_10003280_pt1 | contig 11095 bp, 11 predicted proteins | sample SoiCrureplicaC0C_FD_12029 | JGI IMG/M metagenome (IMG submission 12029) | reverse complement strand
CGGCGGGGTTCTTGTGTATGAAAGACACTCCTACGGCCAGTACCAGTACTGTGCACCGTATGCGTACTCCATGCGGCTGTCCACGTGCAGGAACGTGCTGTACGGGATGATGCCGGAGAATCCGCTGGTCTTGGCGATCGATTGAACTTGAGATACGGTCTTGCCGCTGACAACGATGTCAGCTGCGATGCCGTAGGTGTGCTGGCTGTTGCCTTCACCGCCTACTGCATTGTTGTGCGCGATGCTGCGGAAGCCGGAGTTGATCGTGATCGGCGCGCCGCCTGCCTTCTTGCGGACCGCTTCCAGCTTGTACATCAGTCGTCGAACGTTCTCTTTCACCGTCGTCGAACCGACGCTGCCGCCGTTGAACACGCTGCCGTCCTTCGAATAGAACTCGCTGAAATCGAAGTTCGCCGTGGAACCGTCCGTGTTCTCCAGAGCGTTCAGAGCCGTCTGGGTCGGGCCGCTGACAATGCCGTCAGCCGTCAGACCGTACGCGCGCTGGAAACGAACCACTGCTGCTTTCGTAGCCGGACCGAATGCACCGTCAGCCGCTACGAAGGTCTGTGCTGCCGAATCAGCTGCCCAGCCCGCAACGCGGATCTGCAATTCCTTTACGTCTGCACCGGATGCGCCCTCAGACAGAGTGCGGGTCCAGCTGTACGCATACGCCTCACTTGCACCAACAAACGGGATCACAAGCGCCATTGCACATGCGATTGCTGCAAAACGTGCTTTTTTAGAAGATACAACCGTCATTCTCTTCTCCTCCTCTTTCTCTGCTTAAGTAATGAGCGATCATAGCTTCATTATAGATTGTTTTGGTAGTAAATACAAGGTCCTGATAAATGAATCTTTACAAAAGATATTTTTAGTATTCGAAAAACCTTCCATTTAAAGGGATTCCCCCTTCAGCTTCCGAATCCGCGCCCCTAGCTCGCGGATTGTCCGCATCAGCTCTTCGCGCTCTTCCGGGGCCTCAGGCTCCTCACGGCTCATGCACAACGACAATTGCAGCTCCAGCTGACGCAGCTCGTTGGCTGCGTGCAGGTCTTCCGGTTCGCCTCGCCGCTCCTGCAAGCGATCGAGGTATTCGGTATACGGTTCGTGGAACTGCCGCACTTCTCCCCCTTGCACGAGCGCCACGCGGGTCGCCGCCTGCTTGAGAAGATATCGGTCATGGGAGACCAGGACCAGTGCGCCGGGGTAGCTGCACAGCGCCTCTTCGATCCGCTCCCTCGTGTCGATGTCGAGGTAGTTGGTCGGCTCGTCGAGCACGAGCAAGTTCGCATCTGAGAAGTACAGCCGAACGAACGCCACCCGGCAGCGCTCGCCCATGCTCAAGTTCCCAATCTTCTTGAACACGTCCTCCTGCCGGAACAGAAAGCAGGCGAGGATCGTCCTCGCCCGCGCCTGCGTCATTCCCGGCACGTCCAGCAAGCTGTCGAGGATCGTCGCCTCCCGGTCGAGCTTCGTCAGCTCCTGGGCAAAATACCCCACCTTGAGCTGCGGGTTGCATGTCACATGTCCCTGCGACGGTTCCAGCTCGCCGATCATCACCTTGAGCAGGGTGGTCTTCCCCGCCCCGTTCGGCCCGATCACCGCCAGGCGGTCCCCGCGACCGAGGGTGAGATGGACGTCCCGGAACAATGGCTGCTCGTCATACCCGAACGAGACCCCTTCCATCTGCAAAAGCGTCCGCGCTTCGAACGCCCCGTCCTGAAACTGCACCGAGATCTTCGCACCTTCCTTGGGGCGATCCACTTCCTGCTTCTCCAGCCGCTCCAGCGCCTTCTCCTTTGCCCGGAAGCGCGTCATATTCTTGTTCGCCTTCTTCTTCAAGAACGGATTGCGCTCGCCGGCGCTGTTGTGCGCCTGCTGGAACCATTGCTGGTAGTGGTTGATCTGCTCCATCAGCGCCTGCTTCTCCCGCTGCTGCTTCTGGTAGGTCGCCTCCTGGGTGCGGACCTCAAGTTCCCGCTGCTCCTTGAAGTCGGAGTAGCCGCCCTTGTAGACCTTCACCCCGGCTGGAGTCAGCTCCCAGATCGTGTCCACCGTCTGGTCGAGAAACGAGCGATCATGCGAGACGAGCAGCACCGTGCCGTCATAGTCCCGAATCCACTCCTCCAGCCACTGCATGCTCTCCTGATCGAGATGGTTGGTCGGTTCGTCGAGCAGGAGCATCGACGGCCGGCGCACGAGCAGGCGCGCCAGCTGCGCCCGGGTCTTCTGGCCGCCGCTCAGCTGCAGGAACGGCGTGCTCCACGTCTCAGCCGGCATGCCTAGCTGCGTCATGCACTTCTCCACCCGCACTTCCCACTCATACCCCTCCAGGGTCAGATACTGCTGATACGCATCCCCGTAGAGCTCGACGGCCGCCTCCATCTCATCCGATGCCCCCTGCTCCATCTGCATCTGAAGGGTGTCGAGCCGCTTCTTGAGCTGATGGAGCTCGGAGGTGCCCGCTTGGACGAATTCGAGTGCCGTCATCTCGGAGGGCACCTGCAGGGATTGCTCCATCCAGCCCCATTCGGAGAGCGGGAGGTGGCGGGACAGACGGCCGCCGTCCGGCTTGACGACGCCCATCAGCATCTTGAACAACGTCGTCTTGCCGGCTCCGTTCGCCCCGAACAAGGCGATGCGGTCGCCCGTCCTGATCTCCAGATTCACGTTCTCAAAGATTCGCTCTCCGTTCCAATCCTTCTGCAACGCTTCCGCTCTCAGCACAAACATGGGGTTGATCCCTCCTCTGATGTCGTTCTTCGCTGTCAGGCGCCCTTCTGAGTCTCCTCATGACGCTTGAGCGCCATCGCATTGAGCGAGGAGCGGAAGAGCACGGCGAGCAGGGTGATCGTCAAGGACGCCACGAGCAGGATGCTGAACGCGCCGCGCAGCGAGAACTGCTCCGCCACGCCCCCGATCAGCACCGGGCCGATGATGAACGTCACATAGCCTGCCGCCGTCACGATTGAGACGGCCTGCGCCCCGCGCACCGGTTCGGCGCGTCCGGCGAGCGAGAAGCCGATCGGCACGACGGGCGACAAGCCCATGCCGACGACGAGCAGACCGCAAGCGGCAATCGCCGGATTCGAGGTGAGCAGAACGGTCGCGAGGCCGGCCGTCGCCAGCAAGCCTCCGCCGATCAGCAGGTTGCGCTCGCCGAAGCGGGAGATGAGCACCGCACTGGAGACGCGCCCGATGAAGCCGGACGTGTGCAGGGCGGCGATGCCCATGCCGCCGAGCAGTGCGCCCGAATCGAGCAGATCGCGCAAGTAGATCGACAGATAGCCTTCCAGCGCGCCGTCGATCAGGAAACAGAAGGCGACGGTCAGTGCGGCGAAGATGACGACGGTCGAGCCTTTGAACTGCGGCTGCTCTTCGCCTCCGCTCTCTTCCGCCCCCTCCTCTTCGTCCCCAAACCCGCGATCGGGCAGCGAGGCGACCATGGAGAGCAGGCCGACCGCCATCAGCAGGATGCCCAGCCCCATGTAGATCGACGTGTAGGCGATCCCTTGCGAGAGCAGGATGCCCGACGTCAGAGCGGTGATCGCCGCGCCTGCGGAGAAGCTCGCATGCAGGGTCGGCAGAACATGCTTCTTGTAGACGCGCTCATAGTCCCCGCCCAGCGTGTTGACAACCAGGTCGAAGAAGCTGAGTGCGAAGCCGCCCCACGCGAAGGCGGCGATCAGCGTGCCGTACCCGTTGACCAGCGTTAGCAGGATGAAAAACAGCCCTGTTCCGCCGATGCCGAGCAGGAGCAGAGGACGGCGGCCGATGCCGTCCCCGAACTTGCCGCCGAGAATAAGTCCGAGCAGTCCGGAGGCGACCATCGCCCCGAGGGCGAAGCCGAGCTCCGATGTGCTGAGGTTGTGTGCGCCGACAAGGTCGGTCATCAGTACCGCCCAGATGCCCACTTGCCCTCCCAAGCATAAGAACGTGAGAAGCAGGACGAAAAAGTGAATCGATCGTTTGTTGGTTGTAGCCGCTGTGTTGGTCATACGTTCTCCTTCCTCTTGCTTACGGCCGCGTCAGGCCGTAAAGATGCAGTCCGGCCAATGTGGCGGCATCGCGAATCTCGCCGCGGAGGATGAGTGCTGCAATCTCATCGTCCGTCAGCCACTGCGCCCGCAGTTCGGGGGTTCCCTCCCTGCGGACCACCACCCGGTCATAGGCGACGACGGTGCACTTCGTCGTGCACCAGTCGGCCGCCTCGAACAGCTCGCCGATCATCCGCCCCGGCGTCAGGGAGACGGCGTTCGCTTCTTCCTCCAGCTCACGGGCTGCCGCTTCCAAGGCCGTCTCACCCGTTTCGATCCCGCCCTGCGGCAGTTCCCAGCCAAGGCTGTCGGCAGCGAAGCGGTGCTGCTTCACCAGCAGCTTGCGGCCCGCTTCGTCACAGGCGAGGATCGCTACCGCATCCTGCCGCTCGACGACGAGGAACGGTTCCCCCTCTTCGTCCGTCCCGGCCTGACGGACCGGGACCGACCAGACGGTCGTGAACGAGTTGCCCGCCACGGGGCGCTTAGGCCCGGTTGCAATCCACATGAACGTCCGCCTCCTTTCGAGCAGCGAGCAGTTCGGCAAGCCCTTCCCGCGAACCCACTTCGAAGGAAGGAGCGCCGGCATCGATGCCGCTCAGCAGTTTCTCGTTCGCCAGCGTGCGGAAGAATGTCTCTTCATCACGCGTGCCGTACAGGTCGACATGTTCGCGGCGCAGGAGCCAGAAGCCGATATCCACATAGCGGCCCCGATAGCTCTCCTCCTTGCAGTAGGTCCCGACAAGCTCCCCTGCGAGATCGACGTTGCCCTTCTGGCCGGGACGGTCGCTCGCTGCGGTGAGAAACATCACCGATCGCCCCTGTTCAAGCTGCGGGACGGCGCGCTTCACCAGTTCCGCGAAGCGCGGGCGCGGCAGCACGTCGCCAAGCAGTACGGCAAACTCCTCCTCCAAGTGGGGCAAGGCGTGGCCGATGCTGCCGATCACCCCGAGCGGCTCCGGCTCAACCGACCAGGAGTACGCCTCCCCGTGCGGCATCCGGCAGCCGTTCAGAGCTTCCACGATCTCTTCCCAGCGGTGACCCAAGCAGAAGTGAAGCCGTTCCGCCTCCTGCAGCCAGTGAAGCTGCAGGTGCAGAAAAGGCTTCGCTCCGATCGGGGCCAGCGACTTCGGCGTGCTTCCGAGCACATCGCGCATGCGGGTGCCTTGGCCGCCCGCAATGATCAGGCTTTGCATGGTACCCCTCCCGTCGTCTCCTTAGACGCCGATCCCTTCCAGCAGCGTGCTCCCGTCCTTTAGGAACTGCTGGACGGTCGCCCGGCTGAACTTGTGATCAACCATCTTGCGCATCAGGCCCGGCGGAATCGTCAGGATGTGTGCGCCGGACATGGCCGCTTGCTGGATGTCGACGACGTTGCGGATGCTCGCCGCGATGATCTTCGACTTGTAGCCCCACGCATCGAGCCAGTCGCGGGTCATTCTGACGACCGCGTTCCCGTCATTGCCTTCATCATTGATGCGTCCGACAAGCAGCGAGATGTAGGTCGCCCCCGCCTTCGCGGCGAGCACCGCTTGCCCGAACGACATGCAGGCGGTGCAGTTGACGGCGATTCCTTCCTCTTCGAGCTGCTTGATCACTTCCAGGGTCGGATCTCCGTTCTCGTCGATGACGGTGATCTTCACGGCGATATTGTCCGCCCACGAGGCGAACAGGCGCGCCTGACGCAGCATCTCTTCCGGATCGGTGCTGCAGACTTCCACGCTGACATGACGCGGATGGACCAGTTCGGCGATCTGCTTGGTGACGAGCTCGAGGTCGCTCTGCCCGTCGCTGACCATGATGCTCGGGTTGGTAGTGACGCCGTCAACGACGCCAAGGCCCAGCAAGCTTTTAATTTCTTGAATTTTGGACGTGTCCAGGTAGATTTCCATCGAACAATCCCTCCATCGTGAGTATGAGTTGAACGGCTTGCGGCAGATCTTGTGCCGCATGGTGCGGGACGGCCCCTTCGCGCTCCATCGCTTGACAGTTGTCGCATTTCCAGCGACCGATCCAGATGGAGGTGCAGCCGGCCGCAAGACCGGCCTGCACATCGGTAATGCCGTCTCCGATCATATAGGACGCAGACAGGTCGAGATCCAGCTCTTCCGCCGCCTGAAGCAGGAGCCCCGCGCGCGGCTTGCGGCATTCGCAGGCAATGCGGTACTCCGGCAGCCTGGCATCCGGGTGGTGGAGGCAGTAGTAGACCCCGTCCACCCGTGCGCCGTCCGCTCTGAGCCCGGCGAGCATCTTCGCGGTGATCCGGTCCAGCACGTCCCGCGTCATCTTGCCTTTGGCAAGACCCGGCTGGTTCGAGACGACGGCGGTGACGAAGCCCAGCTCATTCAGGCGGGCGATCGCAGCGCCGACTCCCGGCAGCAGATGGAACTGATCCGGATGATTGGGCGAGTCAATCAGCCCATGTTCCGGATCATAGTGCATCCCGTTGATCACTCCGTCGCGGTCGATCAGCACGGCGCGTCGTTTCATCAGCGGCCCCCTAGCGGCCCGTGAGGACGCCTTCCCACTTCATCGCCGACTGGCGGATGCGCGGGTGTGCGACCAGCAAGTGCCAGACCACCGCTTGGAACGACTCGGTGTGCGGGGTGATCGTGGAGTCGTTGACCACCGGTACGATCACGCAGGCATCGCTCGCCCGTGCGGTATCGCCGCCGTCGCGTCCGACGACGCCGACGATCGAGCAGCCGAGCTCGCGGCCGTACTGCACCGCCCGCGAGATGTTCGCGGAGATGTTGTACTCGAGGTTGCCGCCGCCGACCGAGAAGACGAACAGAAGATCCTTCTCGTTCAGCCGGCTCTCCTGCAGCCAGTTGACGAACGCATATTCCCAGCCGTTGTCGTTCGTCTGAGCGGTCAGCTCCGACACGTTGTCGGTGACGGCGTACGATTCGATGCCTGCCAGCTTGCGGAAATCGCAAACCGCATGGGACGCATGGCCCGCCCCGCCGCCGACCCCGAGGAAGAACGCCCGTCCGCCGCGCTCGCGGACCTGTACCAGTTGATCAGCCATCCGTTCAATAGCACTCAGATCGAGTTGTTCAAGGATTTCCTGCATCTCAGACACATATTGCCGAATAAATTCCATGATACACCTCCGGTACCTTTTGTTAAAGTACTATTCGTTAACTATTGCAAATTATTTTTGTTCCCTCATAATCGAACGCGTAATGCATCTCGACCAAGCCCTCGGCACGCAGCGCCTCACGCAGCTGCTCTTTGCCCGATTCGCAGTAGAACATGAAGAACCCGCCGTTGCCAGCCCCCATGATCTTGCCGCCGAGCGCGCCGTTCTCCCGTGCAATCTCGTACCAGCGGTCGATGCGGCCGTTGGAGACTTTCGATGAGAGGTTGCGCTTCGTCTCCCAGTGCTCGTGCATCAGTGCCCCGTACTGTGCGAGGTTGCCCCGCTCCAGCTCGTCGCGGATCTGCAGGCCGATCTCCTTGATCCGGTGCAGGGAGTTGACGACCGCCGTCTCTCCCGCCGCCGTCGATTTGCTCTGCTCCGCCAGAACGTCGGACGCGCTGCGAGAGATGCCGGTGTAGAAGATCAGCGAGTTGTGCTGAAGTTCGTGCAGCACGTCGCGGGGAATCTTCGGCGTGGTGACGGTCACCCGGCCCTCGCGGTCGATGTCGAGGCACTGTACGCCTCCGAACGCGTTGATGTACTGGTCGTGCTTGCCGATCGGCTGCTTGAGAATCTCCATCTCGATCCGGCAGGCTTCTTCGGCCAGGTCGGCCACCGAGCGCGGCCGGCGGTGCAGGGCATGGAGCGCGTTCAGCAGGCCGACTCCGAAGGAGCCGGAGCCGCCGAGCCCCGTCCCGAACGGCACGTCGGCGAATGTCGAGATCTCAAGGCCCCCCTGCACCTCCGCGAGCCGCAGGGCTTCGCGAACGATGCCGTTCCTGATGTCATCAATTCTCTCGGCGATTTCGATCTCGGCGTGGTTGATCCTCAGCGTATTTTCCAGTTCCCTGGGGTTCAGAACAACGTAGGAATACTTGTTGATCGCTACGCTGATCACGAACCCTTCATACTGGGATGCGTACGACGGAAGATCCGTCCCTCCGCCGCCCAGTGAGATCCGCATCGGTGTGCGGGAAACGATCATGGTCAGCCACCTCCTATCGCGTGATCCTGTAGAGGGTATTCGGGTCGACCGCACGCCCTTCGCCGGAAGAGCGATAGACCGCCTGGACAAGCCCCATCGCGGCGAGGCCGTCTTCTCCGTCGCCAAGCGGCGTGCGCCCGTCGCGAATCGCCGCCCGGAACTCCGCCCACTCCGCCAGCCACGAGCCGTCGCCGCGGCGGAACTCCGTCACTTGCTCGGAGAACGGGCCTTCGAAGTCGCGTTTGCCGTAGATGAGCTTCTCCGTGCCGTAGCTCGCGCCGAGCCCCTCGACGGTCAAGTAGCCGAGCTCTCCGAACACTTCGAAGGTGAAGCGGTTCTTCCACTGCGTGAGCGACGCGTGCAGGGAGCAGGTCTGCCCCTCTGCCGTCTGGAACAGAGCGAATCCATTGTCTTCGAGGGGATCGATCTTCCAGTAGGCGTTGCTGACCAGACCCATCGCCGTCTTGAAGTCCCCGAAGAACCAGCGGAACAGGTCGACGGCGTGAATGCCTTGCTCCATCAGGTGGCCGCCCGACGCAACGGCCGGGTCGGCCCGCCATTCCTGCGCATAGTCAGGACGGCCGCCGATGCCGTAGACGGCCCGTCCGAAGAGCGGGCGGCCGATCGCCCCTTCGTCCAGCATCCGCTTCGCTTCCCAGACTGCCGGGTGGTGGCGGTGGTTGAATCCGCACTTGAGCACGCGGCCCGTCTCCCGTGCGACGCGCACCATCTCCTCGCCTTCCTCCAGCGTGCGGGACAGCGGCTTTTCGCACAGCACGTGTTTCCCGGCGCGCATGGCGGCGATGGCGATCTCGGCGTGCAGGTCGGGCGGGGTGGCGATGATGATCACATCGAGATCGCCGCGCTGCACGATGCTCTCCCACCCTTCGGCCGCCTCGCAGCCGAGTTCGTCTGCCAATCCTTGGGCTGAGGAGATGCTCTCAGCTGATATGACGACCAGTTCCGCGGACCGGTCTCCCTTGACGACCGGTCCGCGCCGGCGCCCTTGCAGTCCGGCGCCGATCATTCCGACTCTCATCGTACTCCTCCTTTGCGTCCGATCCCGAGATAGTCCAGCCCGCTACGAGCGGCCTGAGACGGTTCGATGCAGTTCTTCGCGTCAAAGAGCAGCGGCGTGCGCATGCTCGCGGCGATCCGCGCAAAGTCCAGCTCGCGGAACTCCGGCCATTCGGTCATAATCACCAGGGCGTCGCAGCCTGCCGCCGCCTTGTATGCATCTTCACAGCAGGTGAAGGCGGGCGCATCCGGCTCCAGTTCGGACAGGTCGGCCTTCGGGTCGAACGCCTGCACGGCCGCCCCCCGCTCCGTCAGCTCGCGAATCATCTCGATCGAGGAAGAGCGGCGCAGGGTGCTCGTGTTCGGCGTATATGTCAGTCCGAGCACGCCGATCCGGCAGTCCGCCAGCTCATAGCGCTCGGCCAGCCGGCGCACGACCAGAGAGTTCTGCGCGGCGTTGACGTCCAGCACCGCATCGATCACGCTCGTCGGCTCCCCTCGGAGAGCCCCGATCCGCTTGAGCGTCTTGAGATCGCGGGCGAGCGTGCCGCCCGCGAATCCGAGGCCCGGCAGCACGCGTGCATGCTTGCCGATCCGCGAATCGAGCTTCATCGCCCGCGCCACGGCCAGTCCGTCCGCTCCGACCTTCTCGCTGAGGTTCCCCAGCTCGTTGGCCAGCGAGATCGTGGTCGCCAGGAAGGTGTTGATCGCATGCTTGACCATCTCGGCCGTGCGCACGTCGACCGTCATCTTCGGCGCGTCGATCCTGCCCAGCAGGAGTTCAGCGCGCGCTCCGGCCTCTGCGCGGTCACAGCCGATCACGACCATGTCCGGCTGCCGGAAGCGCTCGATCGCCGGCCCCAGCCGCAAGTTCTCCGGGATGTAGACGATGCCGCCCGCCGCCTGTGCGTTCTGCTCGCCGATCATCCCCCAGAGCTCTTCACAGGTGCCGACCGGCACTTGCGAGGAGATCAGCACGGTCGCTTCGGCCCGCAGATGGGGGGCGAGCGCCGTCACCGTTTCGAGAATGATCGTCAGGTCTGCCTCGTCCTGCTCATCGACAGGCGTGTCATAGGTGATCCATACGAAGTCGGACGCGGCGACCGCCTCTGCGATGTCGGTCGTGAAGCGAAGCCGCCCTTCCGCCATGTTCGTTTGGACCAGCTCTTCAAGACCCGGTTCGTACAAGGGCGGGATGCCCTGCTGCAGCTTGGCGATCCGCTCGGCGTCCCAGTCGACGCCGATCACGCGGCAGCCCCAGTCGGCGAGGCAGACGGCCGTCACCGTGCCGAGATGCCACAGCCCGATCACGCAGACGTTCAAAGGGGTGTTCGCAGTGCTCACCGCTGCACCTCCTTCGGCGTCAGATAGGCGACCATCCGCCGCGTCGCCTCCTGAATCGCTTCATCGGAGGTGCGCTTCGCCCGCCAGCCGAGCGCGTTCATCTTGCTCACGTCGAGATGCACGTACGGCTGATCGCCGACCCAGCCGCGCTTGCCTCCCGTGAAGCGAAGCGGCACCTGTCCGAGGCCCATCTCCTTCATCACCGATTCGGCGATGAACAGGATGCTCGTGCTCTTGTCCGCTCCGAGGTTGAAGACGTCGCAGGGCTTGTCGGAGGTCAGTTCGGCGTGCTGATAGGCATACCACATGCCTTCGATGCACTCCTCGACGAGGAAGTAGTTCTTCGCCTGCTTGCCGTCGCCGAGCACTTCCAGCTCCGAAGGGTCCTTCTGCAGCTTGCGGATGAAGTCGTGGATTGCGCCCCGGAACATGCGGTTGCCAACGACGTTGCCAAAGCGGAACATCCAGGCACGCAGGCCGAACAGGTGGCAGTAGGCGCTGGTAAACACCTCCGCCGCGACCTTGCCCGCTCCGTACAGGGAGACGGGAAGCATCGGACCCGATGCT
>JGI12273J12029_10098020_pt1 | contig 11122 bp, 8 predicted proteins | sample SoiCrureplicaC0C_FD_12029 | JGI IMG/M metagenome (IMG submission 12029) | reverse complement strand
GGAGGCTGTCGTGTGCATGGGCGTACCCGCATGCTTGCGGCGCCACGCAATGAATCCATCCAGCCTGCCGCGCAGTGTGGCGTAACCCAGAACCAGTTCGGCGCCGAACGACCCCTTCAGCAAGGGACGCAGCAGCGGCGCTGCCAATCCGCGCAGGATGACCCAGCGGGGCAGGCGGTGTTTGGCGTACAAGGCCCCCGTGCCGCGCGCGCGGTGCCGAACGGCGGAGCAGGTGGCCGCATCGGCGCGCGGCTTTTCAATATTGACGGCATGATGCACTTCGCCGAGCGGCTCGTAAGCGATGCGCGCACCGGCGTGCAGCGCGCGCAGGGCGAGATCGGTTTCCTCTCCTGCGCCGAACCACTGACCCACGCCCAGCCGGCCGTCGAAACCGCCGATTTTCTTGAACAGGTCGCGGTGGCAGAAAAGGGTGATCGAGCTGACCGGGATGTCGCGGAAGGCGCGCGACCGCTCCCATGACAGTTCCGCGGCCGTCATCGGCTGCTCGTCCTGCTCGACCCAGCGCACGATGACGCCGCTGGGCTTGTCGCTGCGGGAAAAGCGTGCGACGACGCGCTCCAGGAGGCGTGGTGCATACCAGCAGTCGTCGTCCGGAAATCCAATCCACTTTCCGTGCGCGGCCTCGATGCCGGTGTTACGGGCGTTGGCCAGGTTTGGCGGACTTTGCTTCAGGTGGCGCACCCTGATGCCGAGGTAGCGCGCGCGCTCCAGGTGTGGCAGCAGGCGGTCGTCACTGTTCTGGTCGACGACGACGACTTCGAAGCGCGCGAAGGTTTGTGCCGCAAGCGAATCGAACAGGCGACCCAGTTCATCGGTGCGCCCGACGGTAGCCAGGATGAGAGAGACGTCAGGTTTTCTCATGCATGGCCTTTCGCATGGATGACGCGGCGGCGGCGCACGAAGTAGCGGGCATAGTGGCCCAGGCGTTCGATCGGGTTGCTGCCTGCATAAGCGAGCCTCACCCGGAAATCTTCAGCCATTGCAGCCAGGCGCGTGCGGGAGGAACTCGACAGGCTGCCCTCATGCTCGCGGAAGGCCGCCAGCGGTTCGTCCAGCTGGACGGGGTCGCCCAGCCTGGCCAGCTTCAGCCAGAGATCGTAGTCCATCGCATACTTGAGCGTCGTGTTGAAGCCACCGGCCTTCAGCATCAGGTCGCGGCGCACGAAGGTGGCAGGATGCGGAATGAAATTCCCCCGCAGCAGGTTAGCGTAACTGAAGCGAGGAGCAACATAGTTGTCCGCATGCAGCTTTCCCTCGATAAGCGCCATGGTCCGGCCGAACAGCCAGCCGCGCCCGCTTGATTCCAGAAGATGCGCAACGCGGGACAGTACATCCGGCTGCAGGTAGTAGTCGTCGGAATGCAGGTAGGCGATAACGTCGCCTCGCGCGGCGCGCAATCCTTCGTTCATGGCCCGGCTGACGCCGCCGCGCACATTTTCGAGCAATCGGTAGGGCCTCTGCAACGCGCGGATCTGCTCGAGCGTACCGTCGTTGGAGCCGCCGTCGACGAAGATGTATTCGATATTCGGATGGTCCTGTGCCAGGACCGACGCAACCGACTCTGGCAGGTAGGTCGCGCTGTTCCATGTGCAGGTAATGACGGAAATCGTAAGCGCCATGGCAATAAACCTTTAACGGATGATGCCGCCCGGGGGCGAGCGATAAATGTCGAGAAGTTGGCGAGCGGCGCGGTCGGCGCAGCCGAGGCCTTCGGCGGCAAATCCGAAGCGTGTCCGCGGATCGAAGGTGATGAGGTCGGCGACCAATGACGCCATGTCGTCATGCAGCCGCAATTGGCCCGGGTCGGACGCGTACACCGCCAGTTCCGGCGTTCCGCCGCGGCGCAGCGCAAATGTCGGCTTGCCGAGGAACAGGCCTTCGAGCACCGTGGTGGCGCACGGCTCTTCCCATACGGAGGGCACGACGATGGCATTCGATACGGAAGCCAGCTTCAATGTCTTGTCCGGATCGCACCAGCCGAGGAATTCGATCTTGTCGCATTCGAACTGCTCGCGCATTCGCTTCTCGTCCGGGCCGTCGCCGGCTATGGTCACATGCATGTCGCGGGGCAGGCGCGGCGCGAGCGCGTGCAGGAGTTGCTCGACGCCTTTCGCCGGATAGAGCTTGGCAGCGATGAAGACATGGAAGCCCTTGCGGGCCGGAAGCTGCGCGGCGGCATGCCGGATCCTTTCCAGCGCGGTTCTGTCCACAAAGTTGTGCACGGTCGTCCCCCAGTTGCCGGGACCCGCAGCGCGTGCAAAGTTGCGGGCGAGCAGGTCGGAGACAAAGACCGTCTTGTGTGCGCGGAAGCTCTCCGCCACCTCGCGGCGAAAGCGGATGACGGCTGCCTTAGAGACGGCGCGCTGCAGCACGTTCGGTGTCGGGTTGATGCATTTTGCGCACTCGGCCGGATCAGCGGAGTCGCAGATTGCGCCATCGCGGAAGCGCGTGTGGCGGAAGCAATCGCCGCCTTGGTCATGCCGCGTCTGCACGAAGTTGATGTTCCGGGGGAGATAGCGCGCGACATTCGGAATATGGCCGTGGTAATGGATGACGTCATAGTTCGGGGCATGCCGCATGATGATGCGCGCGAAATGCCGCGCGATGGAGGGCCGCTTGGGCGGCATGAACATGCCGAAGCTGATCTCCTTCCATCCGGCATGATGGCCGTTCAGCTCGCCAATGAAACGGCCGCCGAATTTTCCTTCCTCGCCGCAGACGTCGATTGGATGTTCGTCGCAGCCCAGCAGGTCCACCTGGTGCCCGGCGCGCACCAGAGCTCGCGCCAGGTTGAGCGCATGCTTGGCGAGGCCGCCCATGTTCGGGTAAGGGATGTCTTCGGAAACGATGAGTATGCGCATGGCGCTTCTCCTCACGACCGCAGCCGTCGCGCCATCGCCATGACCGCGGCTCTTTCGTCGACACCGACGATGAAGAACAGGCCGGCAAGGCCAAGCGACAACACAGCTGCCGATACGACGGCAACCGTTCCGAACAATCCGTCCGGCACGAACCATTTCACCGGCAGCAACACGCAGATGACGAGGAAGCCGACGGCAAGACTGCGGCCGAAACCGTTGCGCAATGTGTCGGCGAACGCAATGGGCACCGTGCGGCCATGCACGAAAAGCAGGAAGCAGACGCCAAGCACGAGCGAGGACAGCAAGTGTCCGGCTGCTGCACCGACAATGCCGCCCATGGTGGTGCCCAGGTAGACCATCGCGACGCCGCCCAAGCCATTGGCAAGTGCAAAGCGCCCGGTGATGCGTGGATGGCCAAGGGCATCATTGACCAGGGACGGAATGTTCGTCAGGGAATCCGCGAGCAGTGCCAGCGTCATCAGCACGAGAACAGGATAGCCCTGCTGCACGAACTCCTGCCCCACCCACCGGCGGAGGAATTCGTCGCCGGCGAGCACGATGATGCCCAATGCCGCCAGGTTGATATAGGTGACGTAGCGCATGACACCCAGGTACACCGGATGCAGCTCCGCAATACGCCCCGCGCCGGCCAGCGCTGACGCGCGCGGATAGATGACGCTCGACAGGCGGTAGGTGAGTCCGAGAATGCGCCCGGCCAGCGTAACGGGCACGGTGTAGAAGGTGAGCGCCACCGGGCCGGCGATTGCGCCGACGATGAGCTTGTCCGCATGCTGGTGGAGGGTCGATGCAATCTTGCTCAGGTAGGCATAGGCGCTGAACGAGGTCAGGACCGTGCGCACGTCNTTGCCGGGCCGGCAAGGGGCCAGTCCGAGGTTGAAGCTGTGGATCATCCAGACGAGATAGAGCACGTTGACGGCGGATACGCTCAGGCGGGCAATGATCACGCCGACGATGCCCATTCCCGCCAGCGCCGCGGCGACCGATGCGAGGTTCACGAGGATCCCGAAGAACGCCTCGCTTTGCGCAGAGCGATCGTAGCGTTGCAGCGCCTGCGGTACCACCAGCAGGTAATTTTGCGTCTGCGTCAGCGCGAAACCCAGCGCGCCGAGCTGGAAGGCGGTCACGGTGGCTTCCCGCATTTCTTCGGAGACCTCGAAAAAACGGCCGACCAGCATGTCCGATGCAAAAAAAATTGCCAACGCGCCCAGCAAGCCGAGCGCCCCGTAGAACATGGCGCCGAACCAGAAGGTTTCCGCGAAGCGTCGCCGGTCTCCGGAGGCATGATGTTCCGCCAGGTACTTGATGGCACCGGAACTGAGGTTGATGTCGAGCACGCCGAAATAACCGATCACCGAGCTGACCATGGTGACGATCCCGAACCCCTCGACGCCCAATGCGCCGATCAGCAGCGGCACCGTCGCCAGTGCGACGATCATCGGAACGGCAGAGCCGCTCACGTTCCAGAGCGAATTACGCAACAGCATAGTTTGGATCGTATTGGTAGCGGCGCACTTGATAGTTGCGGATGCCGACCGCGATGAACGGCATGGCCAGCGTCAGGCCAAGCAGCAGCATGGTGCGGAATTCGATAATCGGCGTACCGATCAGCAGTGTCGGAACCCAGAACAGGAATCCTGCAAAGCCGGCATCGGCCACCATCCGAGCGTCACCGGCCAGGTATTTTCGGTGTCGCATGTAGAACGCTACATAGGCTGCCAGCAGGCCGCAGAAAAGCAGCAGGCCGACGATGCCTGTCTTGAGCAGGATATGACCGAAGCCGCTGTGCACGAAGCTGAAATCATCGCCGTGGTAGGACAGGCGCTCGCGGTCGCCGCTGAAGGTGCCCCATGTACCGCGTCCGAACAGCCAGTTGCCGTCCATGCTCTCCGCTGCCGCGTACAGCTCGTAGAAGCGGCTGTTGCGGATGCCGCGTTCAGGGGCGATATCGTAGATCAGCGACGAGAACATGCTTTCGTTGTTGTTGAACTGGAGCCGGTGTTCATAAAAGACGGAGGCCACTACCGCAAGCAATGCCGCGCCGACGACGGCCACAAGGAATTTCCGCTTGCCAGGCAGGCGCAGGAACAGGAAGGCGAACATCAGGCCCAGGCCGACCAGGGATGACCGGCGGAATGAAAGGGCCACAGCCGCGATTTCCAGAACGAGAAAGGCGAACAGCAGGCCACGCCTGAACCATGACTGTTTCGACTCGGGCGCCGTCAGCAGCCATGCCGCGCAGAATGCACCGAGGCTGGCGACAAAGTTGTCGCTGATGTCGAAGTAGAAAATCTTGATGTTCAGCCCCTCGAAGTTCCGGTAGGGGTTGGCGGTATCGCCGTCGAACACGAAGTAGCGCACCGCGCCGAACACCCCGCGGATCGCAGCGAGGATGATGATTGTCCACAGGAGCTTGCTCGAATCTTTCTCGCTGTCGAACGCCATGATCGCCAGGTACATGAATACCAGCATGTTCAGCACATTGAAGATGCCGTTGTAGCCGAGGATGACATTGAGGTCGATGCCTTCCATGAGGCCGACGACCACATGCGCTGCGATGAGAAACACGAAGGCCGCCAGGTATTTCGCCATGGGCGGCGCCAGCATGGGGGCTTGCGGGTTGGCAAGCCGCTTGAGCAGGGCGGCAAATCCAGCCGTGAGCAGGATCAGGTTCAGCAGGGAAAAATAAAACATGCCGGAACCGCGCGAATAGATCGTCGTCTCGGTCGTCAACTGTCCCCAGGACGAATCGGAAAAGCAGAACAGCACGCCGATGAAGCCAAGCACCACGAGTTGGGGCGCCTTGATGAAGATGCCGAAGACGATCGGGATCAGGAGCAGGGCGGCCAGAAGAGTGGTGTAGACCTCGGCAGGCGTCAGGGCAGGTGTCATGGTTTTGCTGGATGGTTTTATGAACAGGTTTGGCGGTCGCGCAGCCCCAAGAACCGGCCGAATGCTAGGCGCAGNGACGCGTCGCGGTGGTTCCACGGCAAGGAGTTGCAAGGTCGCACGCGGCCGGTTCTCGGAGCTGTCCGAAGGGTTCTTGCGAGAAGGGACGCATTGCGGTGTTGCGGCGCTTGCACAGGGATACGCCCTGTGCAGCGCACCGCGGGTTCGGCTCCCCCCCGCACTGCATCCCTTCTCGCAAGAACGCGACCACCAATCCAGTTCATAACACCCTCCCAAAAAAAGCGGAATTAGGAGACCGGCATGGAAAGCAGGTTCATGCCGCCTGGCCATGCGTGCATGACCAGGTACGCGGCACCTCTTACAGGCTCAGACAGTGGAATGCGCCAGTGGTGTCAGGCAGCGTCAATCGAAGCGATCGAAACGACGCGTCAGGACTGGTACTCCGCCTTGAAACATTCATAGGTTTCCTTGATGCCTTCGCCGAGACGCATTCCGGGGCGCCATCCCAGCGAAGTCAGCTTGGCGGTGTTCATCAGCTTGCGCGGCGTGCCATCAGGCCTGCTCGCATCGAATTCGATGTCGCCGCCGAAACCAACCACCCTCCTTATTATTTCGGCAACTTCTCGTATTGTGACGTCCTCGCCTGTGCCTACATTGATATGGGACAACATGGGTGTCGTATGCTTTTCATAGACGGACCGCTCAAGGTTCATGACGTGCACGCATGCGTCTGCCATGTCGTCGACATACAGGAATTCGCGACGCGGTGTGCCGGTGCCCCAGATGACCACCTTGCTTGCGCCGCTCAGCTTGGCCTCGTGGAAGCGGCGGATGAGGGCGGGGATCACATGGCTGTTTTCAGGGTGGTAGTTGTCGCCCGGTCCGTAGAGGTTGGTCGGCATCACGCTGCGGAAATCCGTGCCGTACTGCCGGTTGTAACTTTCGCACATCTTGATGCCGGCAATCTTCGCGATGGCGTATGGCTCGTTGGTCGGTTCCAACGTGCCGTTCATCAGGTACTCTTCGCGGATCGGCTGCTCGGCCAGCCTCGGATAAATGCAGGACGATCCGAGGAACAGCAACTTCTTCACGCCGGCGCGCCATGCCTCATGGATGACGTTCGACTGCACCATCATGTTGTCGTAGATGAATTCCGCTGGATAGGTGTTGTTCGCATGGATGCCGCCCACGCGCGCCGCTGCCAGGTACACCTCCTCGATCTGCTCGGACGCGAAGAATCGGCGCACCTGCTGCTGGTCGGTCAGTTCGAGCTCGGCGTGCGTGCGCGTGACGATATTTTGGTAGTCGCGCTTGTGCAAGGCTCGGACGATGGCGGAACCGACCAGTCCACGATGGCCGGCAACATAGATACGTTTGTTCAAGTTGGTTTTCATGTGCGTCCTCTGTGATGATGTGTGCCCGAAGGATGGCGGCTCAGTAGTGGAAGGTGTGCGGTGCGTGGTCATTCTGGTGGTACAGCTGGTCGCGCGCCGCAGCCTCCAGGTCGCACTGCACCATCTCCCGTACAAGCTCTTCGAATGAAACCTTCGGCTGCCAGCCGAGCTTTTCGCGCGCCTTGCCGGCGTCTCCCACCATGCTGTCGATATCCGTCGGCCGGAAATAGCGCGGATCGACGCGGACGATCACCTGGCCTTCCGTAACGTTGGATTGCGGGCCGGGATTGACGATGATTGCGGTTTCGTCCACGCCGTGGCCCTCCCATCGCAACGTCATCCCCAGTTCGGCCGCGGCGGCGTTGACGAAGTCGCGCACGCTGCGCTCGATGCCGGTGGCAATCACGAAGTCCTCGGGCTGCTCCTGCTGCAGCATGCGCCACTGCATTTCGACGTAGTCGCGGGCGTGACCCCAGTCGCGGCGCGCGTCCAGGTTGCCGAGGTAGATGCAGTCCTGCTGGTTGAGCACGATACGTGCGAGGCCGCGCGTGACTTTTCTGGTGACGAAGGTCTCGCCACGCTGCGGCGACTCGTGGTTGAAGAGAATGCCGTTGCAGGCGTACATGCCGTAAGCCTCGCGGTAATTCACCGTGATCCAGTACGCGTACAGCTTCGCAATGGCATACGGACTGCGTGGCCTGAAAGGCGTTTCTTCGGATTGCGGCGAAATCGCCGCCTGACCGAACATTTCCGCCGTGGAGGCCTGGTAGAAGCGCGTCTTCTTCTCCATGCCGAGACGACGCAGCGTCTCCAGAATGCGCAGCGGGCCGAGGGCGTCAGAGTTGGCCGTGTACTCGGGTTCCTCGAACGAGACCGCCACATGGCTTTGCGCGGCGAGGTTGTAGATCTCGTCCGGCTGGACTTCCTGGATGATGCGCATGATCGACGCCGAGTCGGTCATGTCGCCGTGATACAGGATGAAACGGCGTTCATCCTCCTGCGGCCCCTGGTAAAGATGGTCGATCCGTTCCGTATTGAAGCGCGACGTGCGGCGCTTCAGGCCATGCACGATGTAGCCTTTTGCAAGGAGGAACTCGGCGAGGTAGGCGCCGTCCTGCCCGCTCACGCCGGTGATCAGCGCAACCTTGCGTGATGATGCGGGGGCCGGTGCCGAGTCAGTTGCTGTGTCGTGCCTGGTCGCGAAGTCTTGCATGTTCATGTCTCAGCTCGCCAGCGCGACGACTTCCGCGGCCAGGGATTGTGCTGCGGCGGCCTGACGCGGAAGCGAGGGATGGTTAAAGGGCAGGTTTTGCAGGAACGAACGGAACTCTTCCCTTACTTCCGGATGCCGCAACGCGAACTGCACGGTGGCCTGGAGGTACCCCAGCTTGCTGCCGCAGTCGTAGCGGATGCCTTCGAACTGGTAGGCAAGGACCGGCTCCTGCGCGAGCAGGGATGCAATGGCATCGGTCAGTTGCAGCTCGCCGCCCGCGCCGGGCCGCAGATCCCGCAGATGCTGGAAGATCTCCGGCGTCAATACATAGCGTCCGACTACGCCGAGCGTCGACGGCGCTTTTTCCGGCGCCGGCTTTTCGACAATGCCGTGCAGCCTGATCAGGCGCTCGCCGTAGGCGCTGCCGGCGATCACACCGTAGGAGCGGCTCTGTTCCCGTGCGATCGTCTCCACGCCAATAATGCTCGTGCCATGGTGCTCGTACAGTTCCGTCATCTGCTGCATCACCGGCGTCTGGCCGTCGAGCAGGTCGTCGGCGAGCATGACGGCAAACGGCTCGCCGTTGACCAGGCGCTCAGCACAGAGCACGGCGTGGCCAAGGCCGAGCGCTTCCGCCTGCCTCACGTAGAAACATTCGACGTTGTCCGGTTTGATGCTCCGGATGACTTCCAGCAGGGCGGTCTTGTTGCGCGCTTCCAGTTCCGCTTCCAGTTCATACGCCTTGTCGAAATGGTCCTCGATCGCGCGTTTGTTACGTCCGGTGACGAAGATCATTTCGGTAATGCCCGCGGCGACGGCTTCTTCGACCGCGTATTGGATAAGCGGCTTGTCCACGATTGAAAGCATTTCCTTCGGGCTGGCTTTGGTTGCCGGGAGGAAGCGGGTGCCGAGTCCGGCAACCGGAAAAACAGCTTTGGTGATTTTCTTGCGCATGGTTTTCTTTTCTGGTTTCTTCGGTTAAGAAAGCAAGTTCGCCCGGTGTGGACGCGTGCCGCCGCCGTCGCTCCTTGCGCATGTGGCCGTAGTCACCCGGCCTCTTGGATACGATATGGAAATTCCGCTGTCATGGCCGTATCCGCAGCTCAGTACGCGTTTGAACCGGTCCATCCCTTGAATGCCGTCCAGAGGATGATCCGCATGTCCATCCACATGGACCAGTTCTGGATGTAATGGAGATCGAACTGGACGCGCTTGGCCATCTTGTCGACCGTATCGGTCTCTCCCCGGTAGCCGTGGATCTGCGCCCAACCCGTGATGCCTGGCTTGACGCGATGGCGCAACATGTACATCTCCAGCAGGTCCTTGTACATCTCGTTATGCTGGAGCGCATGCGGGCGGGGGCCGACAACGGACATGTCGCCCAGCAGGACATTGATGAATTGCGGGAGCTCGTCCAGGCTGGTGCGGCGGAGGAACGCTCCGATCGGCGTGATGCGTGGATCATTGCGCGTGGCCTGCGTGACGACGTCGTGTTCCTGATGCACCTTCATCGAGCGGAACTTGTAGACGTTGAATTGCCTGCCGTTGAGCCCGAGCCGCGGCTGCTTGAACAGCACCGGCCCCGGCGAGGAATGCTTGATCAGGATGGCGATTACAATGAACAGCGGCAGCAGCAGGATCAGCGCGACGATGGCGAAGGCCTTGTCGAAGATGTCCTTGACGATGCCGTTGACTCCGCTCGAGATCGGCTGGTTCAGGTCCACCACCGGCAGGCCGAGGAAGTTGCCCATCTTGTTGCTCAGCATCTGCAGGCCCAGGATGTCGGGTACCCAGCGAATATCGACCAGGGCGTTGCGCAAGAGGTACTGCAATTCCTGCAGGCGCGGCGATGCCACTAGCGGCAGCGTGATCCAGATTTCGTGGATGTGATTGCGCACGACGTAGTCATGGATTTCCTGCAGGCTGTGGATGCGCGTGATGGAGGGGTCGAGAATTTTTTCGGCATCGTCACCGTCGGCATAGACAGCCTTGACGTCGTATCCGGTCCAATCCTGTTGCAATGCGCGCCGGTGCATCTCCTGCCCCGTGCTGCCGTAGCCGACCAGCACGACGCGCTTGTTGTTCAACCCTTTCGCACGCAGGTAGCGCAGCCCGTAGTACACGCCGACGCGATACACGACCAGGAAAGTGACGCCGCTTGCGTACCAGTAGAACATCCACAGACGCGACACATTGCCGACGTGGTGAATCAGGAAGCTGAAGAACAGCCCGATCAGCAACACGAGCCCCCACGACGCGGCAATCCGTAGGAACATGTCCGCGAGTGAACGTCCGCGCCACGACCCGTAGAGTTCGAGTTGAGGGAAAAGGAGGAAGGCGAGCGCACTGCAAAAATGCAGCAGTACCGTGTGGATAGGCGGCGTTTCGCTGAACGGGATTTGGAAGTGGATCAGGCCGGCAAGACCACCAGCCAACTGAAGCGCCAGGACATCCATGACGCGCATCGAGAATTCCAGCCGGGATGAATTTGTAATGATCAAGTCTCGCATGGCATCTCTGCATGTGGTCGAAGGCACCAGGATCAAGCCGCCGCAGCATGATTGCGTTATGCTTTCGTGCTGTCGGCTGCTGCGAAGCGTGTCGCGCGATGCAGCGCTTGGGTAACAAAAACTCTTGCACTTGCTCTGGTCTGGTTTCACTGTCGCGCTGCGACTGAAAACCGTGCTTTGCGAGCCGAATTTGTT
>JGI12273J12029_10021860_pt1 | contig 11190 bp, 9 predicted proteins | sample SoiCrureplicaC0C_FD_12029 | JGI IMG/M metagenome (IMG submission 12029) | reverse complement strand
TAAATGGCGACTCTTCGTACCTCTTGTTCAGTTAACGAGCAGCTGGCGTACTTCCGAGATCAGGAACAAGGTGCCGGTGATGATCACCGCATCAGGCTGCAACGCGCAGGCCCGAGCGATCGCGGCGGCACTGTCCGCTTCTACTTCCACCGGGAGTTCCGGGGACAGCGAGCGCAACACGGCGGCCACCGCAGCCGGGTCGGCGGCACGCGGGTTGTCCGGGCGGGTGACGATCACATGAGCAGCCAGCGGCACCAACGGAGCGAGCACATCGGGGATTGCTTTGTCCGCGAGGATGCCGATCACGAACACCAGTCGGCGGTCGGGCAACAGCTCGGCGAGGGCGTGGTGCAAGACCTGCGCTCCTTCGGGGTTGTGCGCCCCGTCCAAGAGCAGCAGCGGCTCCTGACCGACCACTTCCAGTCGCCCCGCCCAGCGGGTGGCACGGAGACCTGCGCGCAGGTCATCATCGGCGATCTCGATACCCTGTGCGCGCAACGCCATGATGGCTGCCACCGCGAGCGACGCGTTGAGGATCTGGTGTGCGCCGAGCATGGCGATGTCGAGATCGACCAGCACCTGTCGATGCGCCCCATCCGCCCACGTGAAGCGCTGGCCCTCGAACCCGAAGGACGAACGAGTGGCCAAAAAGTCCCGTCCCAGCACCTGTACGGCCACGTCCAGCTCCGCTGCCTTCTGCTCCAGCACCACGAGGGCCGGCGCACTGGCTGTCGTCAGCAAAGGGACGCCGGGCTTCAAGATGCCCGCCTTCTCCGCGGCGATCTGTTCGATCGTGTCGCCGAGGATCGCCTTGTGATCATGGCCCACGTTGGTGATCAAGGTCAGGAGCGGCGTAACCACGTTGGTTGCATCCAACCGCCCCCCTAGCCCCGTCTCCCAGACGACAAAATCGACGCGTCGCTTCCTATAGAATAGCAACGCCAGCGTCGTGACCACTTCAAACTCAGTCGGGCGACCAAACGGGCTAGCAGCCGTTGCATCGACCACCGGGCGCAGTCGTGCGGCGAGCTCGTCCAACTCTTCCGGCTGCACCGTCTCCTCCCCGGTCACCATCCGATCGTAGAAGGTGGTTAGGTACGGGGAGGTATAGAGCCCGACCCGATACCCCGCCGCCTCCAGCATCGCGGCGAGGTAGGCGCAGGTCGAGCCTTTGCCGTTGGTGCCTGCAACGTGGAGGAAGCGGAGGTCGTGATGCGGGTTGTCAAGCTGTGCGAGCATATGCTCCATCCGCTCCAGACCCGGCTTGAAGCCCTGCCGGCCGTCAAAGCGGTCGAAGCTGTGAATCCATTCTAAGGTGGAGGACATCGACGGTGGCCTCCTGCCTTAGCCGCGCAGTTCGGCGAGGCGCGCGCGGACTTTCTGACGCTTCTCGTCGTAGTCGGCCATCTTGGCCTTCTCCGTCTCGATCACGTCAGCGGGAGCCTTGGCGACGAAGCCTTGATTGTTCAGCTTCTTCTCGATGCGCTCCACTTCACCATCCAGCTTCTTCTCTTCCTTCTGGAGGCGGGCGATCTCCGCCTCGATGTCGATGAGCCCTGCCAGCGGCAGGAACAGCTCAGCCCCGGTGACGACGTTGGAGACTGCCTTCTCCGGCGCTTGGATGTCGGTGCCGATCGTCAGCTGCTCCGGGTTGGCGAAGCGCACGATGTAGGACTCGCCGCGCTTGAGCAGGTCGGCCGTCTCGGCATCGTTGGCCTTGATGAACAAGGTGACCGGACGGGACGGCGGCACATTCATCTCCGCACGGGTGTTGCGGATCGAGCGGATGATCTCCATGATCAAGCTCATCTCGCGCTCCGCTTCCGCCTGTTCCCACTGCGGGTCGAACTCCGGGTATGGCTGGGTCATGATCGACACGCCTTCTGCCGTATGCGGCAGGTGCTGGTAGATCTCTTCGGTGAGGAACGGCATGTACGGATGGAGCAGGCGCAGGCCATTGTCGAGCACGTAGAGCAGCACGTTCTGGGTGGTCTTCTTCGCTGCCAGATCGTCGCCGTTCATCGGCATCTTCGACAGCTCGATGTACCAGTCGCAGTATTCGTTCCAGAGGAACTCGTACAGTGCGGCGCCGGCTGCGCCGAACTCGTAGTTCTCCAAGCGGTCGTTGACAATCTTCGCCGTTTCGTTCAGGCGGTGCAAGATCCACTTATCTGCAGTGCCGAGCTTTGCATCCGGCGTAATGCCCTCGTACTGGAAGTCGTCGCCGATGTTCATCATCACGAAGCGCGACGCGTTCCAGATCTTGTTGCCGAAGTTGCGCGCTGCTTCGACCTTCTCCCAATGGAAGCGCAGGTCGTTACCTGGCGAAACGCCGGTCAGCAGCATGAAGCGCATCGCATCAGCGCCGTACTTCTCGATCACATCCATCGGGTCGATGCCGTTGCCGAGCGACTTGGACATCTTGCGCCCTTCGGCATCGCGGATCAGGCCGTGGATCAGCACGTCTTGGAACGGCTTCTCCTCGGTGAATTCCAGCGCGGTGAAGATCATGCGCGCGACCCAGAAGAAGATGATGTCGTAGGCGGTGACGAGCACGTTGGTCGGGAAGTAGCGCTGCAGGTCGTCTGTCTGTTCCGGCCAGCCCATCGTCGAGAACGGCCAGAGCCCCGAGGAGAACCACGTGTCGAGCACGTCGTTGTCTTGCTTCAGCTCTTCGTGGCCGCACTTCGTGCAAGCGGTCGGGTCTGCCATCGCCACATGCGTTTCGCCGCAGGAAGCGCAGTACCACGCCGGGATGCGGTGGCCCCACCACAGCTGACGGGAGATGCACCAGTCGCGGATGTTTTCGATCCAGTGCAGGTAGGTCTTCTCGAAGCGATCCGGCACGAAGCGCACGGCGTTGTCGCCCTTCTGGAACTCGATCGCCGCATCGGCCAGCGGTTGCATTGCCACGAACCACTGAGTCGAAAGGTACGGCTCCACGACCGCGCCCGACCGTTCGGAGTGGCCGACCTTGTGATCATGCTCCTCGATGTGGAAGAGCACGCCCATCTCCTGCAGGTCCTTCACCAGTTGCTTGCGGCACTCGAAGCGATCCATGCCGGCGTACGGACCGGCGTTGTTGTTCATTACGCCCGCTTCGTCCATCACGACGATCGGTTCGAGGTTGTGGCGCAGGCCGATCTCGAAGTCGTTCGGGTCATGAGCCGGGGTCATCTTCACCGCGCCTGTGCCGAACTCGCGGTCCACGTAGTCGTCTGCGACGATCGGAATCTCGCGGCCGGTGATCGGGTGTTTCAGCAGCTTGCCGATCATGTCGGCATAGCGCTCATCTTCCGGGTGCACCGCCACACCGGTGTCGCCGAGCATCGTTTCCGGACGGGTGGTCGCCACGACGACCGCACCGCTGCCATCGACGAGCGGGTAGCGCATGTGGTAGAGCGCACCCTTCACGTCCTTGTAGATGACTTCGATGTCGGACAGCGCGGTGCGCTGCGCCGGGTCCCAGTTGATGATGCGCTTGCCCCGGTAGATCAAGCCCTTCTCGTAGAGCTTGACGAACACGGTGCGCACCGCTTGGGACAGCCCTTCGTCGAGGGTGAACCGCTCGCGGGAGTAGTCGACCGAAACGCCGATCTTCGCCCATTGCGCATGGATGGTGTTCGACGATTCGTCGGCGAACTCCCAGACCTTCTCCAGGAACGCGTCCCGGCCGAGGTCGTGGCGGGACTGGCCGTTCTGGCGCAGTTGCGCTTCCACCTTCGCTTGGGTGGCGATCCCGGCATGGTCGGTACCCGGCAGCCAGAGAGTGTCGAAGCCTTGCATGCGCTTGCGGCGCACGAGGGTGTCCTGGATCGACAAGTTCAGCGCATGGCCGAGATGCAGGTGTCCCGTCACGTTCGGCGGCGGAATCACGATCGAATAGGCGTCCTTCTCCCGGTTGCCGTTCGGGGCAAACAGGTTCTGTTCCTTCCACCACTCATAGCGGCGGCCTTCCACGCTGGCCGGATCGTAGGTCTTCGGAATGTTGTCAGCAGCGGTCATGGCAATTCCTCCTTCAGTGCAACACATGTTGGATAAAATAAAAAAAGCTCCTTCCGTCCCCAAAGGACGAAAGAAGCGTTTCTTCCGCGGTACCACCTTTTCGTTCGTGAGCTCGACAAAACAAGGCCCACGCACTCCACATGAAGGTAACGGATTCACCGGCGGCCCTTACGCATTTTCATCACAAAAAACTTCAGGGTCGCAACTCCGGGGCGACGTTCGGCTTGTTCTCACCTGCGTGGTCTCTCAGCACCTGCGGCCACGCTCTCTGGAGGTTTCCCAATCCCTACTCTTCCCCATCTACGTCATTCACGTATTTGTAACATAGTATACAACAAACCCAGACCTTGTCAAACGTATTGTGCCCAACTTAGCGTTTCTTTTTCTTCTTGACCTTCCGCTTCGGGCGGTTGGCATATTGCTTCTTCTGCGCCTCTTTCTTCGCATCCATCTTCGCCTCGAACTCCAAGCGCTTCTTCTCTGTCCACGAGGTGACTTTAGCGAACACGAAGGAGCCGAAGAACGACAGGATCAAGATCGAGAGGCCGGTCTGATAGAGCACGTATTGGAAGAGCTCTGTCGCTTCCGCTGCGTCGACGGTCAAGTACTGGTAGGCGAAGAAGATCGCCAGCGACAACAGCGCCACCAGTACAGAGGCGATCATGCCGACGAGGGTGCGATTGCCCTGCGCCTTCGGGACCGTTAAGTAGATTGCGAACATCATGGCGATCGGAGTGGCCGAGATCAACAGGTTTGCCCCGAAGAAGATCGGCACCACGCCGCCAAGCAGGCCGAGGATGCCAGCGCGAATCAGGATCGGCCGCCATTGCAAGTCTTTCATTCCACCATCACTCCATCACGAATCGTTACGAGGCGGTCTGCATGGGCGGCAAGCGCCTTGTCATGCGTGACCATCACCACCGTCTTCCCGGCTGACTGTACGTCCTTCAGAAGCTGAAGCATCTCCGCTGCCGTGTCTTCATCTAACGCACCGGTTGGCTCATCGGCGAGCAGCAGCACGGGGTCGTTCATCAGGGCGCGGGCCAGTGCGACGCGACGCTGCTGTCCGCCGCTCAGCTGGTAGGAGCGGTCGCAGCTACGACCTTGCAGGCCGACCTGCTCCAACAGCTGTTCGGCGCGCCGCAGCTCCGCCTGGGACACCCGTCCTGCAAACATTCGCGGCAGAAGCACATTTTCCTGCACGTTGAGCGTGTTTACCAAACTCGGAAACTGAAACACGAAGCCGAGCTTCTCCGAGCGAAACGCGGTGCGCGCCGCTTCGCTCATCACCTGCGTCTCACACCCGTCCACCGCGAGGCGGCCAGCGCTCGGTGTGGTCAAGAGCCCGAGCAGTGCGAGCAAGGTGGATTTGCCGCTGCCCGACGGGCCCATGATCGCGAGAAATTCGCCCCGTTCAATGCGCAGGGCGATATCCCGCACTGCATGTACATCACCCTGCGCGGTCTCATAGGTCTTGCCAACCCCCTGCAGCAACGCCATTGGTTCCATCGGCTATTCCCCCTCCCGGATCGCATCGTACGGGTTGTGGCGCAGAATGCTGCGGATCGGAAGCGCTGCGGCCAACACGCCGATCGCCACTGTCGCGAGCAAGGCACCGCCTGAGATCCAGATCGTCGAGAGCAGGTCGGGGAACAGGAGCGGCAGTTGGAACGTCTTCGTCAACAGCGCTTGGTTGTCATAGAGCGTGGCAGCGACGAGGAACACGCCGATCGCCCCGCCCGTGCCGCTCGCCAGTGCCGCTTCGCCGAGGAGGAGCCGGTACACCGCTCCTTTTCGCGCCCCGACCGCTCGGAACATCCCGATCTCGCGCATCCGCTCGTTGACCAGCGCAGAGAACAAGGTCATCGCTTGGATCGCCGCCATCAGGAGCACGATGCCGATCATCGCGTAGGAGAGCAACCGCAGCGGGAACAGCTGGTGCTCGATCGTCTCCATCAACTTCAGCCCGGTGAAGGCGGACGTCTCCGGCAGCAAGCGCTCGATCTGGCGTTTGACGAACTCCTCATCGCCCGCGCGCGTCTGCACGAGCACAACCGAGATACTGTCAGGCGGGAACGTCAGCCCGTTGTGGCCGACTTGGCGCAGTTCGTGGGCGGCGGCCAAGTCGATGAACAGCGTCTTGTCCGTGCCCGTCCCCGTCGGGAACAGCACTTGCGCGACTTGGAAGTCCTGCCCGAACAGGTTGATGCGCTCGTCATAGGACTTGTACGACAGGTGATAGAGCGCATTCTCGCCCCCCGCTTCGCTGCCGAGCAGGAGGGAATGCTTCTGAAACGGCTTGCCCGTGCGAGCCAGAAACCCCCGTAAGGTAAAATCGGTCGCGGGGTCGAACGCGACCACCGGAAAATCGCCCTGCACTTGGCAGCAGACGCCCGAATACGTTTCCAGATAGAGCTGCGGCGAAAGCGCCTCGATCTCCGGGATCTGCCGGAGCTTGTCCACCACCGTGCGCGGCATGTAGAAGCTGGAGACGTTCCCAGAAATCAGCATCTGCTGGGCCACCGCTTCATACCCCTTCGGCACGACCATCACATCAGCGCCGAAGCGCGATTGGCTAGCGGTCAAACTGCGGTCCATCGAGGCGAGAAAAAAATAACTCAGAAACAAAATCGCAGCGGTGACCGCTGTCGAGAGCAAAAGCAAGGAACTGCGCAGCGGTTTGCGCCATAAATTGCGCCAGGCCCAGCGCGTGCGTTGCCACATGTGTAGCCCTCCTACCGTTGGCTCGGCGTATCGTCCACGTACAGATCGTCCTCATCGGGCAGACCGTTGCCTGCGTCCGTCCTGGCATCATCAAACGGGTCCTTGCGCCGGAGAATGGCGATCGTGATGATCGCCCCGACGACGATCAAGCCTACCCAGATCAGATTGAACAGGAGTTCGAGACCGTTAAACATCGTAGATCACACCCCTTCGCTTCACATGGTAGTAAAAAAGCCAAGGGCATTCAACCCTCGGCCCGGACTAGTTCACTGCTCCACAGGGACTATTCGCGCTGGACTAGACCCCGTAGTTCTGCTGGGGCTTACGACTTCCGGTCCCCTCAGCCAACTGCCCCGCATGCGCGAGCCATTTGCTGACCTGCTCCTGACTGGTGCCTTCCGCATAAATCCGCAGCAGCGGCTCCGTCCCGCTCGGGCGGAAGAGCAGCCAGCCGCCGTGATCGAACAGGTACTTGATGCCGTCTGTCGTCTGGATGTCGCGCACCGGGTCGCCAGCGAACGTGCGCGGTTTGCGACGCAACTGCTTCAGCAACTGCTCCTTGACCGTCTGTGGCACGTGCAGATCGATGCGGTCATACTCGTGGGTACCGACCTGCTCCATCAGCCCAGCCGTCGCCTGGCCTAAGCTCTGCCCGGTCATCTGCAGATGCTCGATCAGGAGCAGCGCGGCGAAGATCCCATCGCGTTCGGGCATGTGGCGCGGGATGCCGATGCCGCCCGACTCCTCGCCGCCGATCAAGACGTGCTCCTTCTGCATGCGATCACAGATGTGCTTGAATCCGATCGGTGTCTCCTTGACCGTCGCCCCCTGCTGCTGGGCGATCTTGTCGATCATGCGCGTGGTGGAGAACGTTTTCACCACGCTCCCCGTCCAGTTGCGCTCGGCCAGCAGATGGCGGGTGAGCAGGGCGAACAGCACTTGCGGCGAGACGTAATGCCCCTGCTCATCGACTGCACCCAGCCGATCGCCATCGCCATCGGTCGCCACACCGAGGTCGGCGCCCGTCTCGCGCACCTTCTCGATCAGCGCGCTCAAATTCCGTTTGATCGGCTCCGGGTGGACGCCGCCAAACGTTGGGTCTGGCTTGGCGCGCAGTTTGGTCACGCGGCAGCCGATCTCCTGCAAGCATTGGGCAAAATACGCCCCGGCCGCGCCGTGCATCGTATCGACGACCACATGCAGGGGGCGTTTTTTCTTGATTGCGGGCGTGAGGAAGCGCATCATGTGCGCCACATAGGGCTCTACGCAGTTGGCGGTGCGCAGCAGGCCGAGCGACTTCGCTTCCTGCAGCGTCATGAGCTGTGGTTTGGTCTGGCCGACAAAGCGGGCGATGCGTCGCACGTCCGACTCGGCGATCGGTCCGGCATGCGGGCCTTTCCACTTGATCCCGTTCCATTCGGCCGGGTTGTGCGAGGCGGTGACCATCACGCCCATCGCGGCGTCGAGGTAGCGAACGGCAAACGAGAGCAGCGGGGTCGGCACGACGCGGTCCATCAGGTACACCGGGATGCCGTTGGCGGTCAGCACCAGCGCGCATTCGCGTGCGAAGCGATCGGAGAGAAACCGCGTGTCGTAGCCAATCACGACGCCTTTCTCCGCCGTCCCTTGTGCCAGCAGGTCATCGGCCATCGCCTGTGTGACGATGCGCGCGTTGGTTATGGTGAACGTGTCGGCGATCTGTCCGCGCCAACCTTCGGTGCCAAAAATGATCTCCATGTGCATTGCCTCCTGCATCTGTAACGTGTGTGGTTAGCCTATGCAGAAGGGTAGGCAGGTGTCACGGAAGCACCAGCCTACGCGCCGAGCCATAGTCTAGAGAGAGACCGAGGGCTCAGGAGGGCTGAGGCGATGTATTTCTATCTGTTGCGATTTGTCAAAGTGCTGTTGCTGTCGGCGATCGGGATCACGTTCCTAAGGGCGCTGTTCTTCCCGAATGTCCTCGACATATTGGTCCTGCTCCTCCTGTTCCTCGTGCTGATGACGATGTTCATCGGCACGTAGGGTGAGAGGGGCCGAAACACCACGCGTTTGGCGGCGTGGTGTTTTTTCGTCCGGTCAGGCCAGCAGTTCTTTGAGCAGGCGTTCGAAGGTCAGCTCATAGAGCTTGCCTTCGGAGTGCGTGGCCCCTTCGCGGCGGTAGTACCAGTGCTGCTCGGCGTTTTGGAGCAGGATGAAGCGCTGGTTCTTCGTATGCATGTCGATCCGCCCCATCGCTCCGTTGACGATGCGAGCCACGGGCTCGACGCGCAAAGTCTCCCAGTCTGTCTCCAGAAACAGCACGGGCGCTTCATAGCGGCCGAGGGGCTCCTCTTGTACTTCCTTCTGCTCATCGCGAATGCGGATCAGACCTTCGCGTTCCGGTTGTGTGAGCCAGTAACGGATCTGGGCATAGAGCGCGTCCTGTTGCGCCAGCCAGTCGCGGATGACCGATTGTGGATCGAGGTGCACGCGCATTTCCTCCCGCTTGTTCTTCAAGAACTCCATCAAGTCAGACAAGATACAAGCTCCCTTCGTGAAAGAGTTCGCAGGTGTAGTATGTGTCAGCGCGGGAAAATCTTGCTGATCTGCTCGACATGACGAGCGAGCGCTTCGACTGTGGGCGCGAGCAGCAGGTCGCGGACGGTCAGCTGCGCACCTGTGGCCTGCTGGATCATGTCGACCAGTTGCATCGCGACGAGCGAATGACCGCCCAGTTGGAAAAAGTCCTCGTCGCGGCCGACGCGTGCTAGCCCCAGCGCGCGGGCGAACAGCTCGGCGAGGGTGGCTTCGGTCGGCGTGAACGGCGGTTGGTAGGGGCCGCGCAGCAGATGGGTGCACGAGGTCGCGAGCTGCAAGAGCTGTTGGCGGTCGACCTTGCCATTGGGCAGCAGCGGCAGGGTGTCGAAGCGGTGAATCTGTGCAGGGAGCATGTAGGCCGGGAGCTTTTTTCTCAACTGTTGAAAAAGCGGCGTCGGGGCGAGCGCCGCTTCCGCTGCGGCTACGAACGCCAGCACTTCGGGCTCGCTGTCGGGGCGCAGGCGTGGCAGGACGACCGCTTCGCGGATCGCGGGGTAATCGGTCAACGCAGCTGCGATGTCGCTGGGAGCGATGCGGTGGCCGCGGATTTTCAGCTGTTCGTCGCGGCGGCCGATGTATTCGAACTCGCCGTTCGGGAGGCGGCGGCCGATGTCGCCAGTGCGCAGGTAGCGCGTGGGGGGAGCGTGGCGGAACACGTCTTCCGTGCGCGCCGGGTCGCGCCAGTAGCCGAGGGCGAGGTGCGGGGAGGCGATGGCGATCTCGCCTCGATCGAGGGTCGGGTCGAGTTCGCCCGCTTCGTCGAGCAGCAGCAGCTCGGCACCTGGGATGGCGCGACCGATCGGGACGGTGCGGCGGTTGAGGGAGTCGGTCCTGACGATGTGGTAAGCCTTGACCATCGTGGCCTCGGTCGGGGAGTAGCAGTTGACGACGGTGACGGTGGGGGCGAGCGCGTGGAAGCGGCGCACCGTCTTGGTATCGAGCGCTTCGCCGACGAGCAGCAGGGAGCGCAGGGCGGGCAGGCGCAACGTGTCATCCTGCGCCATCGCCTCAGTCAGCTGGCGGCAGAGGCTGGGCACGGTGTGGACAAGGCTGATCCGCTCGTCCGTAAGCCAAGTGAGCAACTGGCGTCGGTCCTGCACCACCCCCGCTGGCGGCAGACAAAGCGTCGCCCCCGCACAGAGCGGCAGCAACAGGTCGCGCAGGAATGGTTCAAAAGCAGGCGACGTCAACTGCGCAACCCGGTCGCCGGGGCCGATCTGGAAGGTCTCCCTCTCCCACACGAGGAAGGCGGCAACCGCTTCCTCCGTCGCCATCACGCCCTTCGGCGTGCCTGTCGAGCCGGAGGTGTAGATGAGGTATAGGAGCTCCGCCGACGAGGCCGGGGCTTCGGTGAGAGCTGCTTCGGTGAGAGCTGCTTCGGCGTGAGTTGCTTCGGCGTGAGTTGCTTCGGTGTGAGTTGCTTTGGTGTGAGTTGCTTTGGTGTGAGTTGCTGTTCGTGCTGCATCGCTGTATGCGAGGAGGTCGGTCATCGGCACGACCTCTACGTGGTTCGTATACTGCTCGGCGGTCGTTTGATCGGTGAGCAGGAAGCGTGGTGTGGCGTCACGCAGGACATGTTGGATGCGCGCTGCGGGGTGGTGATGGTCGAGGGGCAACAGCACACCGCCGGCGCGGAAAACGGCGAGGGCGGCGATCAAGCTGTCGATGGTGGGGGTGGCGAGCCACGCCACACGTTCCTGCCGAGCGAGGCCGCACCGGAGCAGGTGCTGGGCCACCTGCTCGGTGCGGCGATCCAGTTCGGCGTAGGTGAGCCCCTGCTCGCCCTGCCGCATCGCCTCCGCCTGCGGGTGTCGCACCACTTGTTCAGCCAAGAGCTGTTGAATTGTCGTCACAGTCACGCCGGGCACCTCCTTTTTTCTACCA
>JGI12273J12029_10003173_pt1 | contig 11280 bp, 15 predicted proteins | sample SoiCrureplicaC0C_FD_12029 | JGI IMG/M metagenome (IMG submission 12029) | reverse complement strand
TCGGTGCGTGAACTTTATGATCGAAACGATTGTCTTAGTGGTCGCGGGAGGAGCTATGGCCCGGATGGAGCTTCGCTGCCGGGTCGATGAATTGTTTCGCATTGTTGACGGCGGTCGGTGCTTCACCGAAGCCTGTCGCGATCAGCTTGACCTTGCCCGGGTAGGTGACAATATCGCCCACGGCATATACGCCCGGCAAGTTGGTCTCGCCCTTGGTGTTGACGAGGATCGCGTTGTCTTGGATCTCCAGACCGAACTCGAGGATCGGGCCGAGGGATGCGGAGAAGCCGAGCGCCGAGATGATCACGTCAACGTCGAGCTCTTCGGAGACCTTCTCCTTATTGTTGAAGAGCACCGCCTTCTCCAGCTTGCCAGCGCCGTGCACTTCCTTGCACTCGTAGAAGACCTTCACATCGACGGTCGATTCGAACAGCTTCTTCACCGATTCTTCATGCGCGCGGAAGCCATCGCGACGGTGGATCAGCGTGACCTTCTCCGCGACGCCTTCCAACATCAGTGCATAGTCAACCGCGGAGTCGCCGCCGCCGACCACAAGGCACTTCTTGCCCGTGTGTTGCGCGAGGTTGTCGATGAAATAGTGAATGCCCTTGCCCACGTAAGAATCGGTGTTGGCAGCGGGCAGCGCGCGCGGGGTGAACGCGCCGATCCCACCTGCGATGATCACCGTCTTCGTCAGGTGTTTGCCCGTGTTGGTCTCCAGCTCGTAGCTGCCGTCTTCCTGACGGTGCATCTTCAACACCTTCTCGTTCAGGCAGACGGTCGGGTTGTACTGGAACGCCTGTTCCTTCAGCGCGTTGACGAGGTCCTTCGCCATCACTTTCGGGAAGCCAGCGACATCGTAGATGTACTTCTCCGGGTACAGTTCGGCCAGCTGACCGCCCAATTGCGGAAGTGAATCGATGATCTTCGTCTTCATGTCGCGAATGCCCGCGTAGAAAGCGGTGAACAGGCCGGCAGGCCCGCCCCCGATAATCGTAATGTCATACATGTCCTGGTCGATCTTGAGCTCTTCCGTCATTGCGTCAATATCCTCCTTCAGGCCGTTCGACAATTTTCGATCTATTTCGAATTTCAACAAAGTCTATTATACTACAAACTTCCATCGGAACCAATGCGTGATTTGTGCTGTTGCAAGCCTAGTAAAGCGACGCCATAGGCGTTGTCCGTGGAGTAGCGCGGCAGGGCAAAATACAGCTTCGCCCCGACGGCACGGTGTTCGAGCCGCAACTTCAACCGCTCGCGGATGAACTGGTTGGCTGCTACGCCGCCGACGATCAGCAGCTCCTTCACCCCGCGCTCTTCGACCGCCTTGCGGAGTGTTTTCTCCAAACCTTTGGCGATGCAGCGCTCGACCGCACGGGCGATGTCAGCTGCCGGGAGACCCTGCTCGACCATGCGCATCGCCGCTGTCTCCGGGCCGGCGAGCGAGAGGTTATAGCCGTTGACGGGGGACGGCAGCGCGATCTCGTCGTTGGTCGACTGCATGGCCAACTGCTCCAGATGCGGCCCAGCGGGGAACGGCAGGCCGAGCGCCACCCCGACCCGGTCGACGAACTGGCCGGCGTGTAGGTCGATCGAGGTGCCCAGCGTTTCGATCGCGTACCCGTCAGCCAAGCGCTGGATGTCGAGGAGGTCGGTGGTGCCGCCGGAGATGTGCACCGCCACGAAGCGATCGGTCGGCACTTCACCGGCACTGCCTTCGCCAGCGGCAATGTGGCCCTCCTGGTGCGACGTTTCATAGAACGGCACGCCATGCGTGACGGCGAGGCTGCGGCCGAGCATCGTGCCGGCCGTAAACACTGGCATGTAGGAGCCCGGCAGACGGCGCGGACGCGTCGAGGTGCAAACGGCGACGAGCCGCCCGGCAACATCGCCGATCTCCTCGATCAGCGTCGGGATGTTCTGGACATGTTGAAAAAGAGCGGCTGACTGTTGCAGCCCCCGCTCCCCTTCCTCCACCGTCAGCAAGCGGCGTGCTTCGCGCACGATCCGGCCCGCTTCGTCGATCAAACAGAGCGACGTGGTGTAGTTGCTGGTATCAATCCCAAGATAATACATCGGCCTACTGCTGCGCGCGCAGGGTGTCGAGCTCAGGCAGAATCTTGGCGAGCACCCCGTTGACGAAGCGGCCCGACTCCGGCGTGGAGAACGCCTTCGCCATGTCGATCGCTTCGTTGATCACCACGCTCGCCGGGGTCTCGTCATGCCAGAGCATCTCATAGACGGCCATGCGCAACACGTTGCGGTCGACGTTGGCCATCCGATCCAGATCCCAGTTGGTCGTGTGTTTCTTCAGAATCTCATCGATCGAGGTCATGTTGGAAACGGTGCCCGAGACGAGGTCGCGGACGAACTGCGGGTCCACCTCGGCTCCTTCTTGCTCCAAGACATGCTCGATCGCATTCTGTACGTCGGCGTCGACGACGTCAATTTGAAAAAGCCCCTGCAGGGCGAACTCGCGGGAAGTTCTACGGCTCATGTGCTGCACTCCTTATGTATGACTGCTGGTTTTCGTTGCGTTCTGTTCCTATAGTGTACCCGAAACACAAAAAGGAAACCACCATGAGAATGGTGGTTGGTCCCGGTTAGTCGCGATATTTGGGCGGTACGAGCTTCTCGATGACATCGCGCCAGTCTTCCTTGTCATCCATCATCTTGCCAACAAACCAGCCAATGAAGATGAAGAAGGCCAGCGCCACCGACTTCCAGAACCCGATGATCAGGAAGAGGATGCCGAACAAGAGCCCGATCACAGCTCCGAAGATCCGCTTGTTAGCGAGCAAAAACGCGAAGGCTTGGGCGAGCTTGTCCATCTACTGCACCCGCTTCTTCACAATGTCCTTCGGCACCGACAGCTCGGTGACGTAGACGGTGACGTCCTGAACAGGAATGCCAGCCGTCTGCTCGACGTACTCCTTGACATGCTTCTGAATCTCTTCTGTGGTCTTCGGAATGTCGAGGTCAGCTTCGATCGCATAGCGGATCGCGATCTTCATGCCATGTTCACCCTGCTGGATGCGGCTCTTCAAGTTCTGGACGCCGCGCGTGCGCGTCGCTGCGCGCTCCACCAGCTGTTCGAGCGTCTGGTAGGAGATCTTCACATCGCCTTGTTCGAGGCGATGGGTGATCGTCTGCGGGGTCTTGTCCCGCGTCTTGCTGCGGTAGAACAGGAAGAAGAGCGAAACGAGCAAGATGATCACCGCGCCGGCAGCCATCGCATCGCGCGGCGGGATGAGGCTGTCGACCTCCCCAACAGTCAGCCATCCGCTACAGATGACAAGTACAAATACAGAAACCAGTCCAACAGCCAGTGCATACAGCCAGAGAATCAGGCGTGGCACAATGTTCATACAGCTTGTCCTCCTCTCCAATGGAAGGAACCCCCCTGTTCCCAGGGGGGTGTTCAGGTCGTGCTTAGAGCACGCGCTGCGGCGGCAGCGCCTTGATGATGTCGTCCGTCTTCTCTTCTTCCTTCTCGGTGCCGTTCTTCGGGAAGATCACGCCGACGACTTGGACGTTCACTTCGACCACTTCCAGACCGGTCATGCTCTCAATCGCGCGCTTCACGTTGTCTTGGATTTCGCCACAGACTTCCGGGATGCGCACACCGTATTCGGCCACGATGGTGACGTCAACGGCGCATTGCTTCGTGCCGACTTCAACCTTCACACCTTTGGACAGGTTCTTGCGGCCGAGCAGTTCGGCGATGCCACCCGCCATGCCGCCCGACATGCCAGCGACCCCGCGCACTTCGGTCGTCGCGAGACCTGCGATGATCTCAATCACTTCGTTGGCAATGCGAATATTGCCCATATCTGATGTATTGAACTCCGTATTCATAGACATCGTTTCCCTCCTTCGTACTTGTCCCTTGCCTATACCTATACTATCGACTTCTTCGAGATTTATGACAGTGGATACATCTCGAGGAACTTCGTGGTCACGTCGCCTTCGATGAACTTCTCATGCGCCAGCACCTTCTGGTGGAAGCCGATCGTGGTCTTGATGCCCTCGATGACAAACTCGCTCAGCGCGCGGTCCATGCGCAAGATCGCTTCCTCGCGCGTCGGAGCCCAGACGATCAGCTTGGCGATCATCGAGTCGTAGAACGGGTTGACCGTGTAGCCTTGGTACGCAGCAGAGTCCACGCGCACGCCATAGCCACCAGGCGGCAGGTAGGTCTCGATACGGCCAGGGGACGGCATGAATTTCTTGTCCGGGTCTTCCGCGTTAATGCGGCACTCGATCGACCAGCCGTTGAGCACGACGTCTTCCTGCTTGATCGAGAGCGGTTCGCCCGCTGCGACGCGGATCTGTTCCTTGATCAAGTCGATACCCGTGATCATCTCGGTGACCGGGTGCTCGACCTGAATGCGGGTGTTCATCTCCATGAAGTAGAAGCTGCCGTCCTTGTCATAGATGAACTCGATCGTGCCTGCGCCGCAGTAGTGCACTGCTTTGGCGGCAGCGACTGCTGCTTCGCCCATCTCTTGGCGCTTCTCCGGCGTCAGAGCAGGCGACGGAGCTTCCTCGATCAGCTTCTGCAGACGGCGCTGGATCGAGCAGTCGCGCTCGCCCAGGTAGATCGCATTGCCATGCGAGTCGCCCATCACTTGGATTTCGATGTGGCGCATCTCGGTGATGAACTTCTCCAAATAGACGCCCGGGTTGCCGAATGCGGTCGCCGCTTCGGTCTGCGCCATCTGAACGAGGCGGAGCAGATCCTCGCGGTTTTCCGCGATGCGGATGCCCTTGCCACCACCACCAGCGGTCGCCTTGATGATGACCGGATAGCCGATCGCATCAGCGATGCGCGCCGCTTCTTCGAGGTCCTCGACGAGGCCATCCGTACCGGGAACGGTCGGAACGCCCGCCAGCTTCATCGTGTCCTTAGCCACCGACTTGTCGCCCATCTTCTCGATCGCTTCGGCGCTCGGCCCGATGAACGTGATGCCGCACTTCTTGCAGTAGTCGGCAAAATCGGCGTTCTCGGCGAGGAAGCCGTAGCCCGGGTGAATCGCATCGACCCCGATGCTGGTCGCCAGCGAGAGGATGTTCTTGATGTTCAGATAGGAATCTTTGGAAGCGGTCGGTCCTACACAGTATGCTTCGTCTGCTAGCTTGACATGCAGAGCTTCCCGGTCGGCTTCCGAGTAGATGGCGACAGTCGGGATGCCCAGTTCCTTGCAGGCGCGAATAACGCGGACTGCAATCTCGCCACGGTTCGCAATCAGCACTTTGTGAAACATGCAGCAGTCCCCTTTTCTTAGTCGACTTTTACCAGGAACAGCGGCTGACCGTATTCAACCAACTGGCCGTTCGTGACCAGCACTTCCACGATCTCGCCCTTGACGTCCGCTTCGATCTCGTTCATCAGCTTCATCGCTTCGACGATGCAGACGATCGATTTCTCGGTCACGCGATCACCCGGCTTGGCATAGATCGGTGCATCGGGCGCCGGAGCGGCGTAGAACGTGCCCACCATCGGCGATACGACCTTGTGCAGGCTCGGGTCTTCGGTGCGCGCCGGTGCCGCAGGAGCAGCAGCTGGCGCCTCCGCCGGAGCAGCGGCCGGGGCCGCTTGAACAGCGGGAGCAGCCGGTGCTGCGACAGGAGCCGGAGCAGGGACCGGGATGTGTTGGATGATCGGGCTGACCACCTGTGCGCCTGCTTCTGTCTTCTTGATCAGCAGCTTCGCGCCTTCCATTTCATAGTTGAATTCGGAAATGCTCGTCTCGTCGAGCAGTCGAATCAGTTCACGAATCTCATTTAATTTGAACACGAAACGTCAACTCCCTATTACGAATATGTATCGATATGGGTGAGGAAAAACATGCCTACTTGTCTCAGTATAACACAAGGTGGAGAACAGGTTCTACTTGTCGGTCGAATCCTTGACAACGACAGCCCTCCCCACAGTGGGAAGGGCCGTTCGTAGAGCGCTTATTTATTCGTGCGTCGAGACGATCACTTTGCGTGCGGAGACGCCCAGTTCCTTCGCGACGAGGTTCATGATCTTGACGACCTTGGTGTTGTCGAGCGCCTGTGCTTGGACGGTGACGTTGACCTTGTCTTCCTTGATCTCGACGATCGCGTCGTCATAGCCTTCTGCCACGATCAGGTCTTCGGCCTTCTCGGTCTTGTCAGCGTTGGTGGTCAGCGTTTCCAGCTCTTTTTTGGCCTTATCCACTTCTTCGGACGATTTCGAGGACGCGATGACTTTCTGCAGCTCTTCGGTCTTCTGGGAGATGCGCTGGGATGCATCGAGGTGCCAGGAGACGAAGTAGTCGCTCTGGCGCATGGCTGCTTCGTCTTTTTGCTTGTTCTTGTCTGTTTCGTCCTTTTTCTGCTTATCGGTCTGCTGCTGGGTGGCCGGGACCCCTTGCACCTCGTTGTTCACCGTGTAGAAGCCGATGACCAGAAGCGACAGCACCATCATTGTGGACAGCCAGATCGTTTGACGTTTTACCATTGAGAAACTCCTCCTTAGGAATTCGATTTTTTCGGCAAGATAGATATTTTGTGAGGAGGCACTTCCAGCGCACGCTGGACGGCATCCGTTATCACCGCGCGAACTTTCACATCCTCTGCGCCCTTGGCTGTGACGACGACGCCACGGACACGAGGTTTGACGACTTTCAACATCACCGGCTGATCGGTGCCGCCGTCTTTTTTCATCACGAGGTTGTTCGATTTATCAAAATCGGTGATCGTGCGAGTGTCGCCGCCCTTGGTGTTCTCCTGCGTCGTCTGCTGCTTCTGCTGGATGTTCTCGGCGTAGATCATCTCTTCGCTGGAATCGATGTTGACCATCACGCTGACATCGTTGACGCCCGCGACTGTGTTCAAGATCTCGCGCAGCCGCTGTTCATACATCTGCTCGTATTGCGCCATCGTCGGCCGGTCGGCATTGACAGTGGCGACCGGCTGGTCGAGCGCAGACGGGGTACCGGTTGGAGACGGGGAGGTGTTGCCAGCGAGCTTCTCCAGCGGGTTGAAGAGCAGGAAGACACCGAGTGCGCCGAGCGCGAAGAGCATGTACTTGTTCTTGAGCAGACCTTGCAGCCGCTCGTTTCGTTTGGCCTTGCCGTTTTCCATGTTGGCTCACCCCCTGTCAGATCCCGTCCCAGAAGATGGTGATCTTCTGCTTCGAGAGCTGGTATTCGGATGCCAGTCGCGTGCGAATCTCGCTGGCTTCCTGCTTCAACGCTTCACTGGTTGGTTCGCGCTTCGTGGCCAGATCAGGCTCCTTGCCAATGATCACCGGCTCGACCGGCTGCACGGGCTTCGCCGCGCCTGGCTCGTCGCGCGGGGTCAGGTAGAGTGTGATGCCGTCGAGGTGCTGCGGCTTGCCCGCTGCATCCTGGGCGACCAACACCTCCACCTTCTGCACGCGAACCGTGCCGTGGTCTTGCTCGACGTTCTGCTTGATCTGTTCGCCGACAGCTGCGCGGAACTGGTCGGTCATCTGGTTCTGGCCAGCCAGGCCGAGCTTATCAGCTTGCGCTTGGATCGCGTCCAAGTCGGCCAGCTGTTGGCTGTTCGATTGCTGAGCTGGGGCGAAGATTTTGTCCACCGAGAAGTCCATCTCGTAGATGCTGGTGCCGAACAGCTTCAGCACGGGGTTCATCATCATCAAGATCACGAGCAACCCCATCACCACCCGCGAGTAGCGCTGCATCTTCTCATTCGGCAGCACCATGTCGAGGAAGACGGCGAGGAAGATGATCAGGATCAACCCGCGCATCCAATCGCTGAGAAATTCGATCATCGCCCGCTCACCTCACCATCACCGAGACGTTGCTGGCTGCGACGATCACCGTGATCGCGATGAAGAACATCAGCCCGACGGTGGCGAGGGCCCCGAACACGAGGATGAGGCTTTTGCCGATCGTCGCGAGGCAGCGGATGATCGGCGAGTCGCCGAGCGGCTGCATGACGGCGGCGGCGACGTTGTAGATCAGGCCAAGCGAGAGGATCTTGATCGCCGGGAAGGCGCAGAGCAGGAGCAGGATGCCTGCCCCGGTCACGCCGAGGGCGTTTTTCAAGATCAAGCTCGCCCCGACAACCGTGTCGGCCGCATCGGAGAACAGCTTGCCGACGACGGGGACGAAGTTGCTGGAGACGTACTTGGCCGCCTTGATCGAGACGCCGTCCGCTACGGCACCTGCTGCGCCTTGGACCGAGATGACGCCGAGGAAGATCGTGAAGAACACCCCGAGCACCCAGGTGGCCGAAGAGCGCATCAGGCCGGCCAGCTGCGTCACTTGGTAGCGCGAGGAGATCTGGCTGACCAAGGCGAGCAGTGCGGAGAAGAAGATCAGCGGGAACACCACGTACTGGATCAAGTCGCCGATCACGTTGATCAGGAAGACGATCAGCGGGTGGATCATCGCCGCTGACGCCACGCCGCCCGTTGCGGCGAGCAAGGCGAGGTAGAGCGGGATGGTGGCGACCATGAAGTCGGTCATCATCTGGATCGCGCCTTTGGCGAAGGCGGTGGCAGCGGCGAAGCTCTGGACGGCGAGGATCATCAGCACGAGGAAGCAGATCATGTGCGCGACCTTCGAGACATTCTGGCCGTCAAACGCCGACTGCATGTGTTCGAGCAGCGCGGCGAGCACGATGAGGATCAAGATCGTGCCGAGCAAGCGCGAGTTGAGGAACAGCTCATGGAACAGGTACTTGATGAGGCCGGAGAGCAGGCCCTTGAAGACCAGCCCGAACTCGCCGCTGAAGAGCAGCTCGGTGATGCGGCCTTGCATGTTCGCGGGCAGGTACTGGCCGTATTCGGCGACCAAGTCGCTCAGGAACTTGTCAAACTCGTGCAGGTCGAGCTGTTCGAGCTGCTGGGAGACCAGCGGATCGGTCAGCTCGGAACCGATCGCCTGCGGCGTTTCGGCCGGTTGGCCCGCTGGCGGTGGATGCGTCGGCCCGCCTTCCGCGAAGGCGGCGGTGAGGCTCCCGAGGCAGGTCAACACGAGAGCGATCAGAAGGGCAAACAGGGTGCGTTTCCGGGGCAACAGCCTCACCTCCTAGCGAGCGGATGGGGTCAGGCCGGCAACAGGTTGATCACGGTCTCGACCACGCGCTGCACGATCGGCAGGGCGAGGACGAGGATGAGGATCTTGCCGGCCAGTTCGATCTTCGAGGCGATCGCCCCTTCGCCCGAGTCCTTGGCGATCTGCGCCGCGAACTCGGCGATGTAGGCGATCCCGATAATTTTCAGGATGGTTTGCAGAAAGATCATCTCCACGCCGGCCTGCACCGAGAGTTTCTCCAGCATCTGGATGACGAGCTGGATTTTGTCGATGAGGAAGATGAAGATGAACACCCCGACCAAGAGCGAGAGCAGAAACGCGATCTGCGGCGACTGCTTGCGAATGACGACGATCAGGATGGTGGCTGCTAGCCCAAGTCCGACAATTTGGATGATTTCCATGAAGATCCCTTCTTCGGCAAGATCTCAGTTAGTGCGAGAGGAACACGTTGCGCACCTTATCGAACAGATCGCTGATATAGGACACCACAGTCAGCATGATGACGATGAAGCCGGTCAAGGTTGCCCAGTGGGCGAACTCTTCCTTGCCCGATTGTTTCAACACCGTGTGGATGACAGCGGTGAGAATCCCGACACCGGCGATGAAAAACACCGCATTGAGCTCGTCGTTCATGTGTCTCCCCCCTCCGTATGTGCGGTGCTCCCTAATAGAGCAGGATGACGACGGTCAAGCCCAGCAACACGCCAAGCGATCGCCACATCTTCTCGTACCGCACTTGATCATCGCGCGCCTGCGTCTCTTCGGTGCCGAGATGCGAGACGGCGAGGTGGATGTGTTTGATCTGGTCCTCGCGATCGGACACGCCGAGCGTTTGGCCAAAATTGTGCAACACGCCGTAGTCGCTCTCGCGCAGCACCAGCGATTTGCGATGCTCGGCCAGCGTTTCGGTCCACGCCTCAGCCGCCGTGATGCCGCGCCCGTCGCGCAACTTGGTCGAGAGGTGCAGGAAGAAGGTACCGACGGGGGCCGGCACGCGGCTGGCCATGTGATCGCAGGCGTCGCTAAGCGGGGTCGCTGCGTAGAAGATCTCCGTTTCGAGCACCTTCAGCGCGGCGACGAACATCCGGATCTGCCGCGAGCGATCTGCATAGCGGCGGGCGATCTGGAAGCCGACCACCGTGCAGACCAGCACGATGATCACAGCGCCGATCAGCTTGGTCATGTGCCTTCACGTCCCACAGCCAGCTTCTCGCCCCGGCGGTCGAACACGCCTTCGATCGTGCAAGGCCCGCGGCGGCGAGAGAGCACGATGTAGCGCTGGAAGGCACCCTGTTCAAACAGGTGCTTCAGCAGGGGGCGGTGGCGCACTTCGTGCATCCCGAAGCCGTGCGCGGAGGTGATCACCGAAACGCCCGCATGGACCGCTTCGAGAATCGCCTGTCCGTCTTCAGCCCGTCCGATCTCGTCGGTGACGAGCACGTGGGGCGAGAGCGAGCGGATCATCATGATCATGCCTTCCGCCTTCGGGCAGGCATCCAACACGTCGGTGCGGGGCCCGACCTCATGTTGCGGGCGGCCCCGCCAGCAGGCGGCGAGCTCGGAGCGCTCGTCGACCACGCCGACCTTCAACCCAGGCAGCTGACGGTGCAGCGTGCCTGTGGAGAGGCGGCGCACCAGATCGCGCAACAGCGTGGTCTTGCCGCATTGAGGTGGCGAGATCAAGAGCGTGTTGCAGAGGCGGTACGACGCGGGCTCGACGAGCAGCGAGGCGATCGGGTCGGCCACGCCGCGCACATCGCGGGCGATGCGGATGTTGAAGGCTGCGATCTCCTTCAAGCTCCGCACCCCACCGCTCCCGTCGAGCAGCGCCCGGCCCGCCAGCCCGACGCGATGTCCACCGGGGATGGTGACATAGCCGCGACGCAGCTCTTCTTCGAGCGCGTAGAGCGAGGAGTTGGACATCAAGTTCAGCGCTTGGCGGATGTCCTCTTCGTCGACGATGTGACCGCGCGCTGGATCGGCTTGAACGTCACCACGCACGTCCACGAAGCCATCGCGACCGCCATATCCTACGCTCAGCGGTCGTCCGAGCCGCAGGCGAATCTCTTCCAGCGAGCGAGTCACGTCGAGAGGCATGTGCAAGATCGCGTGGCGGATGCGTGCAGGTAGCACGGGCGCAATCTGTTCGGTGAGAACAGCATCTGGCCCGGCTGACGGCGTGTCTCGTACGATCAATCGGTTCCCCTCCCTGTCCTCT
>JGI12273J12029_10007452_pt1 | contig 11330 bp, 10 predicted proteins | sample SoiCrureplicaC0C_FD_12029 | JGI IMG/M metagenome (IMG submission 12029) | reverse complement strand
GGTCTCTTTTTCGGAAAACGGCTTACTTGAACTGAACGGCCATCTTCTCCCACTGCTCGCGGGTGATGTTCAGGTCGTTCTTCGCGATCGGCACTTCCGGGAACGCATGCTGTGCTTCGTGGTACGGCAGGCGCTCGGTGTTGTGGTAGATCACGCCGGTCAACAGTTCTTCGGTCTCTTCGATCTTCGAGAGCGCCGCGAACTTGTTGGTGCGGTCATACGACTCATCCGCATCGATGTCGATGAGATGTTCCTTATAGAAGTCATAGGTGTTCACTTTGTTGAAGGTCACGCACGGCGAGTACACGTTGATCAAGGAGAAGCCCTTGTGCGCGATCGCCTTCTCGATCAGCTCGGTCAGCTGCTTCAGGTTACCGGAGTAGCCCTGTGCGACGAAGCCAGCGCCCGCCATGATCGCCATCTGCAGCGGATGGATCGGCTCATCGGTCGAGCCGCCCGGAGCGGTCTTGGTCTTCGTGCCCTTGTCCGAGGTCGGGGAGGTCTGACCGGTGGTCAGGCCGTAGATGTGGTTGTCCATGACGATGTAGGTGATGTCGATGTTCCGACGCACCGCATGGATGAAGTGGCCGAGGCCGATGCCATAGCCGTCGCCGTCGCCGCCAGCTGCGATAACGGTCAGTTCCTTGTTCGCCAGCTTCACCGCAGTCGCGACCGGGATGGAGCGGCCATGCAGGGAGTGGAAGCCATAGGAACCCATGTACTGCGAGATCTTACCGGAGCAACCAACGCCAGACACGGTGACCATGTCTTCCGGCTCCAGACCGACGTTCGCTGCTGCCTTTTGCAGAGCAGCCAACACGGTGAAGTCGCCGCAGCCCGGGCACCAGTTCGGTTTTTCAGCACGGAAATCCGCAAGAGTTGCCATTAGAGAGCCACCTCTTTCTTGATGCTATCAGCGACTTCTTTTGCCTTCGCGTAGATTTCTTCCACGAGGAACGGGTCGCCGCTGTATTTCAGGTAGGACTCGTACTTGCCATGCTCGCCGACGAACTGCTCCAGTTGCATGCGCAGTTGGCCGATCGAGTTGAGCTCGGTCACGAGTACTTTCTTCGCGTTCTTGATGTAGCCTGCGATCTCAGCGGTCGGGAACGGCAGGAGACGTGCGAAGGACAGGTGGCCGACGCTGACGCCTTCGGCAGCCAGCGCTTCGTACACTTCGCGCTGTACGCCCGCAACGGAACCGAAGTCCACCAGCACGAGCTCTGCGTTCTCAGCGCCCACATAGGTAGCGCCTGCGATGTCGTCGAAGTTCGCCAGCTTCTTCGCGCGCTTGTCCATTTGCTTCACGCGCAGTTCCGGCTCTTCCATCTCGACGCCCACTTCGTCCGACTCGTTGCCCATCGCGACGAAACGGCCGTTCTTCTGGCCCGGGATCGAACGCAGGGAGATGCCGTTCTCCGCTTCCACGTCGAAGCGCTTGAACTGACCTTTCTCAAGCGTTGCGAGGTACTCGTCGGTCGCCATGTTGCCACGGTCGATGACGAACTTGTCGAAGTCGATCGATGCAACCGTTTGCTTGTTCATGCCCATGTAGAGGTCGGTTGCGACGAACACCGGGGTCTGGTACTTCTCCGCCAGGTTGAACGCAGCCATCGTGAAGAAGAACGCCTCTTCCACGTTGCGCGGGGTGAGGACGATGCGCGGGATCTCACCGTGCGAACCGTACATCAAGGTCAGCGCATCCGATTGCTCGGTCTTGGTCGGCAGGCCGGTCGACGGACCAGCACGCATAACGTCGACGATGACCAGCGGGGTCTCGGAGATGCCTGCGAGGCCCAGTGCTTCCATCATCAGCGAGATGCCCGGGCCGGACGTTGCGGTCATGGAGCGCACGCCGGTGTAGTTCGCGCCGATCGCCATCATCACAGCTGCGATCTCGTCTTCCGCCTGCACGACGGTGCCGCCTACTTTCGGGAACTGCTTGATGATCTGGTACATGACTTCCGTAGCCGGCGTGATCGGGTATTGTGCGAGCAGACGGCAGCCTGCTGCGATCGCGCCGAGGGAGACTGCTTCGTTACCCGAAATGAACAGGCGCTCCGGGCGCAGTTCCGGACGAACCGGCAGCTCGAAGCTGTGCGAGAAGTTGGACTTGTAGTAGTCGTAGCCTTTGCGCATCGCGTTCATGTTGTTCTCTACGATGTCGCCACCCTTGCCGCCGAAGCGGTCCACTACGACCGACTTGAAGTCTTCCGGTTGCAGGCCGATCATCGCGGCCGTTACGCCCATCGCCACCATGTTCTTCATGATGGTGGAACCCGCTTCCTTCGCGATCTCCGTGATCGGCACCGGCACGATGTTGACCTTGTCGCTCTGCGGGATCTCGACGTTCTTGATCGCCGAATCGTACACCAACACAGCACCGTCCACGAGCTCGTGGAAGTTGTGGTTGATGGTTTCCTGGTCGAATGCGAGCAGGATGTGCAGATCGTCGCCATGATGGCCCGACAGGTCGCTGGTCACGCGAACTTTACCGTTCGTGTGGCCGCCCTTGATCAGGGACATGAAGTGACGGTAAGTGGATACATAGTAGCCGAGTCGGAACAGCGACAGGGCGAAGATCTCCTGAGTGGAGTCGATACCTTCACCTTGGGCGCCGCCTACTTTCCAGCCGAGGTCTTTGCTCACTTTGGTTCACCCCTATATATGTTTGCTAGAAAAACAATGGAATTTCTGCCCCTACCATTGTAGCAGTATCTCTCCTACAAGAATAGTAGGGGTGGAAATCATTATAGTGTTAAGAAAAGTCGCTCAACTCTCCCAAATACACACCATGAGAAATTGTACTACAATTTCGAGAGAAGAGCGAGTGTTCACGCACACATTTAGGAAAACAACTAGAACATCCGCAACCCGATGGATTGTCTGACTTCTGCAATCACGCGCTCTGCCGACTGACGGGCCTGTACCGCGCCTGCACGCAACACCTCGATCACGTCCTCATCAAGCAGCCGACCACGGCGCTCTCGGAACGGTTCGATCGTGGCGTTGATCGCCTCGGCGAGCCGTTTTTTGCAATCGACGCACCCGATCACTGCTTGTTGGCACTGGGTGGCGATCTCCTCGCGGTCCTCCGCAGCTGTGAAATAGTGGTGCAGGTGAAACACGTTGCATCCCTCGATTGTCGGATGGCCCGGCTCGTGACGATAGATGCGCGCGGGATCGGAGTAAGCCCGCCGCATTTTTTGCTGAATCAACGCCGCATCGTCGTTCATGGAGATGTAGGTCTCCGGCGTGTCCGACTTGCTCATTTTGCCTTGGCCGCTTAGCGACGGAATGCGCACGGCGTTTTCCATCAACGGCTGCGGCTCGCGGAACACGTCCCCGTAGAGCTGGTTGAAGCGGCGCACCATCGTCCGCGCCATCTCCAAATGTACAAGCTGATCGTCCCCGACAGGCACCACGTCCCCTTTGTGAATGAGAATGTCAGCAGCCATCAACACCGGGTAGCCGACGAGCCCGTAGTTGACGTTGTCGGGGTGTTTTTTCGCCTTCTCCTTAAACGTCGGGCAGCGCATCAGCTCGCCGAGCGGCATCACCATGCTGAGGTAGGTGTGCAGCTCGCAGATCTCCGCTGCGATCGACGATTGCGCATAGAGCGCACTGCGGGCCGGGTCAAGCCCGCCAGCGAGGTAATCCTTTGCCACCTCAATCACGTTGCGTCGCAGGTCGACGGGGTTCGGGTGCGTCGTCAGTGAGTGAATGTCGACGATGAAGTAGTAGGATGAGGCGAACTGCTCCTGCAGCTTGACGAGGTTGATCATCGCGCCGTAATAGTTGCCGAGATGCAACTCACCAGTCGGACGAATGCCTGACGTTAATACCTTCTGTTCCATGAACGCCACCTCTAGGGGATTTTTTTGGGTATAAAAAAACGGGCCTCTCCTCCTGTAAAGGACGAGAAACCCGTGTTGCCACCTTTGTTAGCCATCGGCAAAAACGCCCATGACTCGCTTCGTACGGTTCCAAACGTCGAAACCGCGTCTCTTGTAACGGTGAGACTGTCCGCCAACCACTACTCCTGCTGTTTGTTATCAAAAACAGCCGTTTCGATTTGGAGCTCCGAAGTCCATTCGGCATCGTGTCCGTACCGGTTCGCACCACCCACCGGCTCTCTGCAACTTCCACAGATGCGTACTCTTCTTCATCGTCGCTTTTGGATATTTGATCTATCATATACCGCTTGGCGGGAAATCGTCAAGCCTTGAGTGCTTGGTCCAGATCGGCGATGATGTCTTCCACATCTTCGATGCCGACAGAGAGGCGGATGAGACCATCGGTGATGCCGACCGCTTCGCGCTCTGCCTTCGGCATGATCGCGTGCGTCATCGAGGCCGGGTGTTGGATCAGCGTGTGCACATCGCCCAGTGAGACGGCGAGATGGGCCAGTTTGACGTTGTTCATGAGGCGCTTGCCCTTCTCGAAGCTCGCCACCTCAAACGCCATCGTGCCGCCGAAGCCGCTCATCTGCTGTTTCGCCAGCTCATGCTGCGGATGGCTGGTCAGACCGGGGTAGTGCACGCGGGTAACCTCCGGGTGGTTCTCAAGGAACTCCGCGACTTTCATCGCGTTGCTGTTGTGGCGCTCCATGCGCAAGGCCAGCGTCTTCACGCCGCGGTTGAGCAGGAAGGCATCGAACGGCCCCATGATCGGGCCATGCTCCTTCAGCGTTGCGAACAGCGGTTTGATCAGCTCGGCATAGCCGACTGCAATGCCGCCGACCACGTCGCCGTGGCCGCCGATGTACTTGGTCGCGCTGTGGATCGAGACGTGCACGCCGAGGTCGATCGGGCGTTGGTAATACGGCGACATGAACGTGTTGTCGACGACGACCTTGATGTTCGTGCCTTCGGTCAGTGCGGAGATCGCGCGGATGTCGGCCATCTTCATCGTCGGGTTGGCCGGGGTCTCCAGATAGATCACTTTCGTGTTCGGCTTGATCGCAGCGCGCACTTGCTCGACATCGGAAGTATCGATCCAGTCGATCTCCACACCGAATTTGCGCAGCGTTTTGTCAAACAGGGCAAATGTCGCGCCGTAGAGAGCATCGGCCGCGACGACGTGGTCGCCTGCTTGCACGAGGTGCATCATGACCGTCGAGATCGCCGCCATGCCCGAACCGAAGCAGAGCCCTGCTTCCGCATTTTCCAACGCTGCGATTTTCTCCGCGAGGGCATCGGTGTTCGGGTTGCCGAGGCGCGAGTATTTGTAGCCGGGGTCGGTGCCGCCAAAACGTGCAGCGCCTTGGTCCGCATCTTCGAAGACGAACGTCGAGGTCTGGTAGATCGGCATGTTATGCGAGCCGGTCGTCGGGTCGACTTTGTGACCAGCGTGCAGGATGCGGGTGTTGTAGCCAAGTGCAGTAAAATCGTGTTTGCTCATTGTAATGAACCTCCCTATTTCCTAGGAAATGTGTATGCATAGAAGTTCCTCGTCCCGGGAACTCTACAAAAAGTTATGATTCCTGACAGACATCTCAAGGAGTGACGAAACGACCATGAAACCCCGATGTAGGCGGTTGGCCTCGTTTGTCCTGGGCGTGACGCTCGTGACAAGCTGCCAACCCGCAGGCATGGCGCAGGAAATGCACGTGCTCGCCGCTTCCCCCGCCCCCCAGACGACGCGTTATGAGGTGCGGTCTGGCGACTCGCTGTTTAGCATTGCTGAACGCCACAACACCAAGATCGAACACATTATCGAACAAAACCCGCACATCGACCCTGAGCACCTCGCGGTCGGGCAAGTGTTGCAGGTGCCCACCAACACCGTGGTGCGCCAGAAGACGCGTGCGGAACAGGAAGAGAGCGCCGCGCGGATGGTGCTCACCCAGTCGGGCGAGCCGAGTCGGTATATGAAAATGATTCCCTGCAAGCTCACCGCTTACTCGAACTCGTTCGAGTCCTGCGGCAAGCGCCCGGGCGACCCCGGCTATGGGATCACCGCCTCCGGACGACCGGCCAAAGAAGGCTATACGATCGCCGTCGATCCCAAGATCATCCCCTTGCACAGCATCGTCTATATCCCCGGCATCGGCGTTCGCTATGCGGAGGACACGGGAGGCGCCGTTAAAGGGGCGCACATCGACGTGTTTTTCGACAATGACGGCTTCTGCCAGCAGTTCGGCGTGCAGCAGCGAAACGTATACATCTTGGAAGAAGGAGCAAGGGAGTCGTAAACCGACTCCCTTTTTCCTTATGTATGCACGTTCTTAGCTGCTGGCACTGGAATAGTGGCGAAGGGCTTTTTTCCAAAACAGGCGGGACGCGGTGAGCATGAAGGTTGCCATGCCGAGCGAGATCCATGCTTCGCTCAGCCCTAGTCGCCCGAGGAACGCCGCCGCTGGGAAGGTGGTGAGCACAGCGACGGGCAGGACGAAGGTCAGGAGCTTGCGCAACACGCCGCGGTAGACGGTGACGGGGAAGCGCGATGTTTCGAACAGCGCGTCGAAGAGGAACGTGAGATTCTCCACTTTGACAAACCAGAACGACATCGTCATCAGGAGCATCCACATGCCGTAGAGCGTGGCAATGCCTGCGAGGAAGAGCAGCAGGAAGAGCAGTACGCCGGTGAGCTGAATCGCTACATCGAGTTGTAGGACGGCATAGAGGATCAGGCCGAAGCCAATCAAGACGTCGACGATTGGCCAGAAGACGATGTGGCGGAAGGAGATGTAGAACTGGCTGTCCACGGGCTTGGTGAGGATGAGGTCGAGCGTGCCCTTGCGAATGTGTTGTACGATCCGGCCGATGTTTGGCTGGAGCACCATCTTCATCACGCCTTCCAGCGCGTTGAACACGCCGAGCAGCACCAACACTTGATTGAACGTCCAGCCGCCGATCTCGTCGGTGTTTTGGAAAAAGACCTGTAGCGTGAGCAGCGCAGCTACGAGCACGGAGAGCGTGTTGAGGAGGTTGGCCCAAAAGTTCGAGCGGTACTCCATTTCTTCAACGAGCGATAGTTTGCTCAGTAGCAACAGGAGTCTCGGGTAACGTAGCCATCTCGTTTTCATATGTACCTCGTAGCTCGGTGTCGATTGACTTCCATCGTATCATGTGGGACGAGGTTTGCAAACTCAGAACCGCAGCTTGAAATAGTCGATCACTTCGCCCGATTCCAGTTGGATTTGAGGGAGGAGCGGTTCGTGGATGAAATCGGTGAAGCCGATGATCGTGCCCTTTTGATGACCGCGCAGATGGATGTGCTTGCCTACTTTGTTGAAGCTGCTCCGATAGAGGAAGATGGAGAGAATGTCGGGGTCGACCGTCACGCCGCGCCGTTTCCAGAGCGTGCGTTGGGCGTCAAATGCGACCATGCTGGTTTCTTCAATATAACCGCCGACGAGTTCATCGTAGTGCTGGGCGATCGTGATGATGCGGCCGAACACGGAGATCTCGTCTTGGCGTTTGCCATCTGGGTGGCCGGTGCCGTTGTAGTGCTCATGATGGTCGCGGATGCCGTACAGGATTGGTTTTGTCCGCATGAGCGGTGATTCGGACACGAGGCGGATGCTGTCCTTGACATGTTGGCGAACGACGTGTTCCTTGTCGCTTCTGTGGTCGAGGTAGTGACAGAATTCCTTACGGGGCATTTCGAGGAACCCAATGTCGGCAAACAGCGTCGCGAGTGCGAGATTCATCAGACCCTCGTCGCTTATCTCAAGCGTGAGGCCGATCAGAGCAGACAGGCAGGTCGTGTTGAGGGCGTGGATGTAGAGGACATCATGGTAGCCACGCATCTTGTCGAGCATGATGAGCAGGTGGGGGTCGGTCTGCATGGTCTCGTGGAGCAGGGTTTTCAAGGTGCTGGCCCGTTGTTGCAGACGTAGCGAGTCGAGGATCTGTTCGAAGGAATTCCAGAGCGGCGTGGTGAAGAGCGGGAGTTCGGGCTTCAGCTGGACGTGGTTCTGGGCTGGCGGGGTGTGCACTTCGTTGATGCGCTGCGGCACAGAAGCTGCCTCCACCCGCTCATCGAGAAACGCGTCCATGCGCAGCGGGATGGTAAAGTGGTGCTGCTGTTTGGATACGACGTCTTGCAACTCTCGTAAAAAATCCTGCGCTGCGTATTCTTCCCCGCTCAGGAATGCTTCCAATGCGTCCGCTCGCTCAGCCACGAGGACGGGGAATTTGCCTGGGTAATGCTGACGGATGTGTTGCAGCACAGAGGTGGTCAACTGCTTATACCGGGCAAAAAACATCAATCCGTCCGTGCGGTACAACGGATGCAAGACGATGTCGCCTGTGACGAGTTCGCTGACTGTTTTGCGTAGATAGTGGGTCATGCAGTTTTGCCTCACTTTCCTACCTGTCAAAGACTGAATTTATTATCTCCTACTCCCCCTGTCCTATCCAGCAAAAAGACGAGAAAAGGCACTTGCAAGTTCCGATTTCCCCCATCGTGCAGTTGGCCTCGGGGAGGGTCGGGCTTGGAGTGCCTTTTTTCGTTTACGAAGTCATTACCCACCCACCGCACTATACGTCTTCAACCCGCGCTTCCACAGCACGAGATAGAGGGCGGTCAGACCGACAGCCCACGCAAGTTGTACTGTGAAGCCGTAGGCCAGGCTTGGCACATGCGTTTTGCCAGTCAACAGGTCTACCGGGAAGCCCAGTATCCAGTAAAAGGGCGTGTACGCTTGCAGTGTCTGCACCCAGTCCGGGAGTAGTGAGTACGGAGCGATACGCCCCGAGAAGAACTGGGAGAGGGCTTCGAACAGCGTCACCAACGCCAACATCCGTGTTGTCCAGAAGCCGAACAGCGCAATGGCGTAGAAGAGCATGTAGCGGATGAGGGCTGCTAGTAGGATGGCGAGGAGCACGGTGAGCAGGTCGATCGGGTCGAGCGAGATGTGCACCACGTCGGTGAAGGGCCACGCCACTGCCCACGCGATGAGCATGAGGGTGCCGTAGAAGAGTTTGTAGACGATGTTCTCAGAGAAGCGCCAGTGGAAGTAGCTCGATGGGCGCAACAGGTAGTTGGAGAGCGTGCCTTCCCGCAGGTGCTGCTCGATCTCCCAGGCATCCCACGAGGCCACCAGCCGGCCGACGAACAGCACGGCGAGGAAGTAAGTGATGAAGTCACGCTGGTCATAGCCGCCAACGGCTCCACCTGCGGAGATCGCCGTCCAGACGGCGAGGGTGACCAACGGGTAGATGAAGGAGCCGAGCATATAGAACAAGGTATCGCCCCGGTATTCCAGCAAGATCGCCCAGTGGACTTTCATCAGCCGCGAGTAGACGCGCAACAAGCTCCGCAGGCGGCTCATGCCGAGTCCCTCGCAAAAGCCAAGGAGATCACGTCTTCCATCGGCGGATCTTCAATGGTGAAGTCTTGGACCGGCAGCTCGGCCAACATGCGGGCCGATTGGGCGGAGACGTCGCTGCGGTTGACTTTGATCGTGACCTGCGGGTGGACGTGGTGCATGATGTCGCCGTATTCGGACAAGCGGGACGCGGTGACCGGCTCGGAGAGCACGAGCTTCGCGACTTTGTACGGGGCGAGGTCGTTGACCAGCCGCTCCAGCTGCCCGTCGAAGAGGATGGTGCCGTGGTTGATGATGATTACCCGCTTACAGAGCGCCGTCACGTCCGCCATGTAATGGGAGGTCAACAATACGGTGGCGTTGAACCGTTCATTGTAGGCGTGGATGAACTGCCGCACCGTCTCCTGCATGTTCACGTCGAGCCCGATGGTCGGCTCGTCGAGGAAGATGATGTCCGGGCGATGCAACAGCGACGCGGCGAGCTCGCATTTCATCCGTTCGCCAAGCGATAGGTTGCGGACGGGCTTGCGCAGCAACGGCGCCAGTTCGAGCAGGTCGGTCAGCTCGTCCACCGTTTCACGAAATTGCGCCTCCGGAATCTCATAGATCGCTTGGTTGACCAGAAAGGTCTCCATCGCCGGGATGTCCCAGATTAGCTGGGACTTCTGCCCCATGACGAGGGTGATCCTTTTTTTAAAAGCGGCCCGTTGCTCGTAGGGCACATAGCCGCCTACGTTCACGGTGCCGCGCGTGGGATGCAGGAGCCCCGTCAGCATTTTCATGGTCGTGGTCTTCCCTGCCCCGTTCGGGCCGAGAAACCCAACGATCTCGCCCGGCTCGATCGTCAACGAGATGTCGGTGACCGCTTCGACGGTGCGGAAGGTGCGCTTGAACAGCGAGCGCACAGCACCGCCGAGGCCCGCTTCGCGTTCGTGCACGCGAAAGTGTTTGGTCAACTGATCCACCACAATGCGGTTGTCCATGCGGTCACAGCTCCTCCCCTAGAGTTTGACGTAGGCGGCGACTGAGTCGCGGAGCGTCGGGAAGTCGCCCGCATGGCGCTGGACATGCTGGTAGACCGCTTCGGTGGTCAACTGCATGTATTCGTGCGCCAAGAGTTTGCGAAAACGCACAGCTTCCATAAAATGCGTGCCGAAGTCTGGGGCAAACACGCCTTCCTCGGTCAGGATCTCAAGGATGTCCTCGTAGCTGGCCGGGTCGCGCATGATCAGCGCGTCGATGATCAAGTTGCCGATGTCGGTCAGGCCTTCGACGATGATATGTAGGGCGCGCTCGCCAGCGGCGCGCAGGATGGGCTGTTGATGGAAGTCGTCCAGCGAATGGGGGCGCAAGGACTCAAGCACGTGAAACTGCTGTTCCATGGCGGTGAGGTAGTCGCGGATCTTCGCACGGTGCACGTCGGTGATAAACATAAGTTCGTCTCCTGTCTCTGTAAGCTGTTGTACGAGTTGCCAATCCCTTCTATTGTACCACTCCCCCTCCGAAAGTCTACGAGCCTTCGTTGACGCTCTGTTCCGAATGGTGGTACTGTTTGGGGCAGGGAGGTGTTTCCAGTGAGACGATTCCACCTGCATGTGATTACAGATGGACAGCGGCAGGCGCACGACCTGCACGCTGTTGTTGATAAAGCAGTCCGTGGCGGCGCCGATGTGATCCAACTGCGCGACAAGGCCGCGCCTGCGCTCGATCTCTATACGCTAGGCTTGGCTGTGCGCGACACCGTGCGCGCGGGCGGGGCGAAGTTGACGATCAACGACCGCCTCGATGTGGCGTTGGCACTCGGAGCGGATGGCGTGCATTTGGCGGGCAAGAGTTTGCCCGTGGAAGCGGCGAGACCGCTGCTGCCTCCGCCTACATGGGTAGGGTGCTCGGTTCATAGCGTCGAGGAAGCAGTGTCGGCCGAGCGAGCAGGCGTCAGCTATGTGACGTATGGGCACGTGTTTGATTCCCATTCGAAGCCGGGGTTGCCTCCGCGCGGGATTGAGGCATTGGCGAGTGTGGTAGAGGCTGTGCAGATCCCGGTACTCGC
>JGI12273J12029_10003704_pt1 | contig 11377 bp, 12 predicted proteins | sample SoiCrureplicaC0C_FD_12029 | JGI IMG/M metagenome (IMG submission 12029) | reverse complement strand
CGAGGCTTACGCGTAGACGTCGATCGACTGCCCGACCGACGTATGGCTTTTTTCTACACCGGGCGAGGCCGGCACGATGCGCTCTTGCTTCTCATGGCGCACCGCATGGGTGCCGTTCAGCAGCGTGCTGTGCAGTGCGATGTCATGCTGGACGTACTTGACAGGCGGACGAGCCGCCGTCATTCCTTGTGTCGAATCAATCATGATGTCTGTACCCCTTTCAAATCCCCATACTCCCCACTTGCTATTGCAGGCGCGCTCGCCGTTGAGGCTGGCCGAGCTGCTGCACCCGCCGTTCGATCAGCGTGTGGACGCGATCGTCCAGCGCTTCGTAGAGGCGGTCATCGGCGAGGCCGAGCTGTTCGATCTCGCCGCCGTAATCGGCCCAGAGCAACCAGTCGATCTGGTGCTCGCGCTCATTGTCCACCCAGAGCCCCAGCCGGAGGAAAGCAAACGGCTCGCTCGCTTCGCCGAGCTCCGTCGCGTCCATCCGCTCCGCTTGAATCCGAATGCCGAGGGCGGCGCATTCGCTGGCATAGCCTTGGATCACATCCTCCGCCATACGCAGCACCCGCGCTTCCAACTCAGTCAATTCGTTCTCCGCCAACTCGCGCTCATAGACGACATCGTAGGAGATCAGCTTCTGGAGGCCCACTTGGGCGAGCACCGCTTCGAAGGCCCGGCGATGGCCGCCATGCTGCTGTTCGAGATGGCCCTGTGGCTGGAGGGCGAACAAGATCTGCCCCTTGCCGACCGAATAGCCGAAACAGTTCGCCCACGACAACCGCTGCACGAACGTGCCGCCGCCCACCCAGCCGCTGCGGCGCAGGTAGAAGCTGACCCCCGCGCGGTCGAATACCACGCGCTCGGTGCGGAACGTCCGCGTGCGCACCAAGAGCAGGAACAAGGGCAAGGTCAGCACGAGGTTGGCGAACACGTACCCGTTGACGAAGCGGAGCTTCTGATACCCGAACGCCCCGGGCGGGTCGGTCACATACAGGATCACGAAGAGCAACAGCCCGAGGCCGAGTGGCAGGCCGGTCCAACGACGTTGCAGCGGCAGGCGGCCTTGGTCGATCTCAAACTCAGCGAGCACCTCCTGCTCGCGACGCTGTTTGCGAAGCAGCCAGCTGCGCACCAGCGCATTCGCGCCGTAGAAGAGGTACCAGAGCAGTAGCGCGGCCCCCATGCCTATCCAGAAGGCGATGTCGTTCATGACACCACCTCCTCGTCCGGCTGGCCCAGCGCGGCCGATTCTTGGAGCACGCGGCGGAACCACTCCTGCAGGGCATCGACGAGCTCTTGCCCCCGCAACCCGGTGAACTGCCCGAGCGCGCCGTTCGAGTGCCACAGCGCGAACGTGCTGGTCAAGCGCTTCTCGTGCGTGTCAATGTCGAGCACGTTGAGCTGGAGCCACGAGCGCGCATATTCGTCCAGCAGGCGGTTGCCTGGCATGTTGCGCATCACCCCGAACTCCGGAACGAGGTGCAGCTCTTCGAACTCGTCGGCGTAGAGGTCGAGCAGGTTCCAGCCCATGCGGCTGATCTCTTCCTCCCATTCATAGAAGGCATGTTCGTCAAACTGCGCCACCCAGATGCGGTCCGATACTTCCATCCGTGCCAGCTCCCGATCGGCCAGCAAGCCGAGCAGCCGTTCATAGTCGGTCGGCTTGAAGCTCAGGCGCACGACGAACTGTTCGTCGCGGTGGAGGAGCAGATCAACGCCTTCGATCTTATAGGCATCCACATCGCGCCACGAGACGAACACCTCGTGCGGCTTCTTCCAAACGGGCAGACCGTGTCGAGCGGGGAAGATCCAGATCCCACGGTCGGTGAAGGCATAGCGTTGCACTGTATGAAACTCGCTCTCAACGAAGAGTTTTCTCCAGAACAAGGTGGCGAACAGGGCGGTCGCAGCGCCGATCAGCAGCGGACTGTGCCCGAACAGCGCGACCAACAGCGCCCAGAGCAGCGCGCCCAGCCAATACCCGGCCCGGTTGGGACGATGTTCAATCCCCGCGGGCGCGGTGTGGACATCGGAGGAGAAGCGCACGCGCTCACGGGTCTTCAACGCTTGCAGGCGTCTGCTGCGCAAGTACGGCTGTACACCCCACACGAGCGCACTGAGCACAGTCGCACACAGGTAGGCGACGATCAACGCTTGCCAGACGGTCAAACTGTCGATCATCCGATCCCCCCCTTTCTCCTAAAAAATGCGCATGTTGCCCGAAACATCCTACTATTTTACCATGCCCAATCCAAAAAGTAACCACTTGGGACTTTCTGGTGTATCTTGTAAAAAAGTCCCCTGCCAGTCGCTGGCAGGGGGCTTTTTTTGGTACGAGCCGTTAGCGCACAGACACGCTGCTTTCGCCGATCTCCGCCTCGCGTTTGAAGAGGCGGGCATAGACGCCCTCTTGGGTCAGCAGGTGCTCATGCGTCCCTTCCTCGACCACGCGGCCGTGTTCGATCACCACGATACGGTCGGTGTTGAGCACGGTGGAGAGGCGGTGCGTGACGACGATCACCGTCTGTTGGGTGCGGCGCACGGCGATCGCTTCGTTGACGAGGTGCTCGGTGATCGGGTCCAGCGCCGAGCTCGCTTCGTCGAGAATCAAGATCGGCGCGTTCTTCACCAACGCCCGTGCGAGCGACAGACGCTGCTTCTGGCCGCCAGAGAGCAAGTTGCCCCGCTCCCCGACCGGAGAGGACAGCCCGTTGGGCAGACTGTCATAGAAGTCCTGCAACCCACTGTCGTGAATGGCAGCCAACAGCTCCGCATCGGTCGCCTCCGGGCGGCCCAACCGCAAGTTATCAGCCAGCGACCCGTTGCGCAGCTGCACCTCTTGGGTCACAACAGCGATCTGCGTGCGCAACCAGCGGGCATCGACCTCGCGCAGATCATAGCCGTCGAGCGTGATTCGACCTTGCTCCGGCTCATAGAGGCGCAGGAGCAGGTCCATCAGCGTCGATTTGCCCGAACCGCTCGGGCCGACCAACGCCACCGCTTCGCCCCGCTGGACGCGGAAGGAGATGTCGCGCAGGACCGGTTCGTCCTTGCCCGGGTAGGTGAACGCGACACCGTCCAGCGCCAGCGCGCCTGTGACATGCGGCAGACGGTGCCCGCCGTCCGTCTCCGCCCCTGCGGTCGGCTCGGCCAACAGCAGATCGGAGCGGTCGAGCGCAGGGCCGGTCCGCCGCACCGACAGCCAGTTGCGCAACAGGCGCTGCAACTGGTTGGCGGCGATCGTGACGAGGCCAGCGGCGGTCAGCATCTCGCCGACGCTCAGCTCGTTGTTCCAGATCAGCCACGCGGAGAGGCTGTAGACAACAGCCAACGCCACGCCGTTGTAGGAGCCGATGATGATGTAGGAGATCATCTGCGCCTTCAGTTGCTTGTGACTCTCGCGGATGAACGACTCGCGGATCTCGACGACGCTCTGCACTTCCGACTCGGCGACGCCGAGCACGCGCGAGAGGTGAATCCCCGTCACCGACTCCCGCAGGCGCTCCAGATAGCGCGATGCTTCCGCTCGCGCACCCGCCGCTGCCTTGCGCGTGGCATTGCCGAGCAAGTTCGAGCAAGCGTAGAAGGCCACGCCCATCGCTGCCGATACGCCCATCAAGAGCGGGTCCAGAAACGCCAGCGCCCCGAAGTAGATCACCACGCCCTGCGCCGACGCCATCAGCGTCGAGCCTTCCCACGCGAGGAAGTTGTGCAGGGTGAAGCTGTCATCGTTCACGCGGGCCAGCAGTTCACCCGTGCGATTGTTCTGATAGAAGCGATAGGGCAAGATTTGCAGATGGCGGAAGAGGCGCAGAATATGATCCAAGGTCACGCTCTTCGCGACATAATGGCAGAAGTATTCGTCAATGACCATCATGAGGAGGTCGAAGATCGCGGCGAACAGGAGCAGGTACATCAAGCCCCAGAGCCAGCTGTTCATCTCAGTGAAGCCACCTGGGAGGATCGTGTCGACCAGCCACGCCATCGCCAGCGTCGGCAGCAGTTCGCCGCAGGCTTGCGAGATTACGATGACGAGCGAGTCTGCGGCCACCCATTTGCGATACGGCTTCAAGAAGCGCAGGACGCGGCGGCCATCGCCGACTTTTTTCACAGAAGCGGTGCTCATCGTGCGCCCTCCTTCTCCAGTTCGGCATATTGCGCCATGTAGAGCTCGTAGTACGGCCCATGGTTGGCGAGCAACTGGTCATGTGTGCCCTGTTCGGCGATCTGACCGCCGACGAGCACGACGATGTTGTCCGCATCGCGCACCGTCACGAGGCGGTGGGCGATCGTGATCGTCGTGCGGCCCGGAATCAGCGTTTCCAGCGCCTCTTGCACCCGCTCTTCCGTCTCGCCGTCCAGCGAGGACGTCGCTTCGTCGAAGATCAGCACCTGCGGATGGCGGAGGATCGCCCGCGCCAACGCGACGCGCTGTCGCTGGCCGCCCGAGAGCTTCAAGCCGCGCTCCCCGACCACCGTCTCATAGCCTTCCGGAAGCCGGTCGATCATCTCATCGAGCCCTGCGGCCGCCACAGCTGCCGTCAGCTCCGCTTCGGTGGCATCGGGCTTGCTGTAGAGCAAATTGGTGCGCAAGCTCGCGTTCAGCAGGAACGTCTCCTGCGAGACCACGCCGACCTGCAACCGGAACGAGTTGCGCTCGTGGGTCAGCAGGTCTTTGCCATCGATCAGCACCTGCCCTTGCTCCGGATCGTAGAGCCCGAGCAAGATCTGGATCAACGTCGATTTGCCGCCGCCGCTGGCCCCGACGATGCCGATGTGCTGACCCGGCTGGATGTGCAGCGAGACGCCGCGCAGGACCGGCTCTTCCCCGCCCGGATAGCGGAACCAGATGTTGCGCAAGTCGAGCTCGCCCTCAATCTTGTCATAGCGCGGCAAGTTCTCCGGCTGCTCCTCCGGCAGTTCAAAGTATTCGTAGAGGCGATGCAGGGCGGGAATCGCCTGCTGGATCGTCAGCGCGTTCTCCGCCAGCGAGCGAATCGGCCAGAACATCGCCGGGATGAACCCGATGCTGGTCACCAGCGTTCCGGCCGTGATCTCGCCGTTCCAATATGCCCAACCGCCCACCAGCATCACCACGCCCGGGACAGCGACTTGTAGCACGTTGCCTAACCGCCAGTTGACTTTTGAGATCAGCGCGAGGCGAATGGCGAACTTCTTCCACTCCTCCCCGCGTCGCTTCAGCTCGTCGTATTCGCGGTCTTCGGAGCTGTAGGCGCGCACCAGCTTGATCGATTCGATGCTCTCCTGCATGTGGTTGTACATATCGGCCAGCATCTCGCGCATCACGGCCGATTTTTTGCGCACAGTGATGCCGATCAGGAACGACGGCCACAGGTAGATGGCGAACGTGATCACCATGATCACCGCTACCGGCCAGTAGATCGTGATCACCGCGGCGAAGGCAGCGACCGCGCCGAGCACCTGTTGTACGAAGCGCGGAATCACCGTCGAGTTGAGCTGTTGGATCGACTCGACATCGTGCGTCATACGGTAGAGGATATCCCCTCGTGGGGTGGTCGCGAACATCGTCATCGGCGCGCGATGCAGGCGGCGGAAGGCGCGCATCTGCATATCGGTGATCACGTCGAGGCCGATCTTCACTTGTATGAACTCTTGCAAAGATTCGAACATCGTTTTTAGCAAAAAAGCGCCCAGCACGCCGAGCGCGAGCCAGACGATCGTGTCGGTCAGCCGTCCCGGCAGCACATCGTCGACCAGGCGACCCGCGAGGATTGGTGGCAACGTGCCCACGCCCCCAGCGAACAACGCACACAGGAAGGTGAGCGCGATGCGTCCTTTGTAGGGACGAAAATGCTGGATTGTTTGTCGGAAAATGTTCATCTCGTGTGTCTACCCCCTCTTGCTTCCTGCGACAATATTCTACATCATACCTCTACTTTACAGAGAATGGAAGCGCAAAAAAACGCCTTCACAGGGCGTGAAGGCGCATCAGTGAAGCTTATTCAATTTCATCGACGAGGTTCTTCATGTCGGCGAGGATCTCGTCGGTCGATTCCATCGTTGTGAGGTCGTAGTTCTTGCGGATGTTGCGGTGGTCATCCACGAGGAACACGCGGTTGGAGTGCATGTATTGCCCGTTCTCCATCAGGTCCGGCGGGATGTTCAGTTCCTTCATCACGCTAGCCGTCTCTTCTTTTGAGCCGCGTAGGAAATGCCAGCCGCTCAGATCGGCTTGGAAGTGTTTGCTGTATTCGGTCAGCCGCTGCTCGGTGTCAAACTCCGGGTCCATCGTGATCGCGACCAAGTGCACGTCTTTTCCGAACAGCCCTTCCTTCTTCAGCTCGTCCTGAATCTTCATGTAGGACATCAGCGTCATCGGGCAGGTATCACCACAGTTGGTGAAGATAAACGTGACCAGCTTGATCTTGCCGTCCAACGTCGACAGCGCCATCGGCTGGTTGGATTCGGTGGTCATTGAGAATTGCGGCATCCGTCCCGCTACAGGCAGGCGCGTCGTTCCCCACCAGAGGTTCCAGACGATCATGAGCAGGAGCCCCGCTGAGAGGAGCACAACAAGTGTGGGGAACCAGAAGCGTTTGATGAGAGCCATGCTGTCATCCCTTTCTCTCCGATATAGCGAATCCCATGCAGCGAGCTGCATGGGATTCGGTGAAAGCATTACTTCTTTTTCGTCACGAACGAAGAAGAGTAGACGGACAGAGCGAAGACCAGCCCCGTGAATGCGAACGCACCCAGGGCAAATGCGATCATACCCATTCTGGTAACCTCCTTCGCAAGTTACTTCTTAGCGCCGAAGACTTCCGACAGACGGTTGCCACACCATTCAGCGAACTCGCCAATGCTGATCATGTCGGTGACCAGCAGGACGACCAGACCGATCAGAACGGTGTACATGAAGACGCTCATACCAGCCGAAACCAGCGATTGCAGCTTCTTCTCGTTGCGGTCGGAGAACGCCATCCCGATGAACGCCAGGAACGCGATGTCGACGAGCGCCAGCACGAATTGCAGGAAGTAAATGCCGAGGTTCGTGGTCCAAGCTGCTGCGCCCAGATCCCAGGTGTAGACCATCAGCCACATCAGCATTACAGCATACGCCGAGAAGGCCAGAGTGGCGAGGACCATCAGGAGTTGGAAACGCTTGCGAGCTTCGTTGCGCCATGCAGCGCCTGCGAGGACCAGAATGAAGCCTGCGACCAGCAGAACGATCGTGGTCAGAGCCGGGAGGTTCGCATTCGCGCCAAAATCAACGCCGAACTTTTCCGGGTTCCAACCGCGGAGATAGACGTTTGCTGCGACGAAGGTGCCGATGAAGAAGGTGAACGAGATCAGGCTCAGCCAGGTGGCAAACGTGCCATCGTGCTTGATGCCGGTGCCTTCGCGATGCGGCACCCAATCGGGAGCATGATGTGCAGACATCGAGGTACCTCCTATTCTACAAGGATTGAATCTAGAGAGAACGAATGGTTGCTTCCACGATGATCGTGATGTTGATCAGCGTGAGGTAGATCAGCGAGCAAACAAACGATTGTCGTGCCCATTTGATCGTGTCTTGTGCGAAGAATCCGGTCAGGGCGTGCACGAACCAGAGCAGGCCGAGCACGACGACCACGCCGATCGTCCAAACGCCAACACCTGCATAGACGAGCAGGATGGAGCCCGGAATGATCGCGCCGATCCAGCGCAGCATGTGACGCTTGGTCACTTCGAAGCCCTTGATCACCGGCAGCAGCGGGATGCCTGCACGCTCATAGTCCTTCGCACGGCGAATGCCGAGCGCGAGGGTATGCGGCGGTTGCCACAGGAACATCCACAGGAACAGCGCCCATGCGCCGAGGTCAAGGTTGTTGGTTACAGCCGTCCAGCCCATCACGATCGGCACCGCACCCGAGACGCTGCCCCAGATCGTGGAGAGCGACGTCGAGCGCTTCGCCCACATGGTGTAGACCACCACGTAATCGAAGAGGCCGATCAGACCGACCAGTGCGGTCAGCGGGTTGACAAGGAAGTTCAGCATCGCCGTGCCGGCCAGAGCGAAGCCGATCCCCATCCAGAAGACAGTCTTCGGGTTGAGGCGGCCGCCCGGAAGCGCGCGCTTCGCGGTGCGTTCCATGTACTTGTCTAGGTCGCGGTCAATGTAGTTGTTGAGGCAGGTGCCCGCCATGATGACGAGCGCCGTGCCCAACAGCGTCCAGAGAATCGTCAAACCCGCGATGTCCGGGCCCGATACGCTAGCCAGCCAGAGGCCAGCGAACACAGTCAACATGTTGGCGACCGTGATACCCACCTTCGTGACCGAGATAAAATCACGCCAGGTGCCAGTCTCCGACAGCGGACCCGGTTCCATCACCGGGTTCGAACGGTGAGCCATTTCGGTCGTGTTGTGCACAGTTTGTTCCAAGGTACATCCTCCTAGCAAACGTAGATTCGGGAAAGAAGCAACGCCGGAAGGAGCGAGTCGGTGGAACGAACGAGTTACGACCGTATGCTCACTTCCGAATTAGACAGTGACCCCTTCGTCGTCAATGTCGCGGCCCTTCTTCTTCGGCTTCTCACCGAATTGGTACGGGTCGGACGTGACGTGCGGCAGTGCGTCGAAGTTGAACTCGGTCGGCGGGTTGGTTGCGTTCGTCCACTCGAGGGTTTGTGCACCCCACGGGTTTTCGTTGAAACCAATCTTGCGACCTTTGAAGATCGAGTAGAAGAGGTTCGCCAGCAGGAAGAGCGACGCGAGGCCGATCACGTAGGAACCGATCGTTGCGATCTGGTTCGCCAGTGCCAGTTCCGGCTGGTAGTAGAAGACACGGCGCGGCATGCCGCCGAGGCCGATGTAGAACATCGGAGCGAACGTGAGGTTCGTACCAATGAAGTACATCCAGAACGAGAACTTACCGAACGCTTCGTTGTACATACGACCCGTAATCTTCGGGAACCAGTAGAAGCAGCCGCCGAGGATGGCAACCATCGAGCCACCGAAGAGCACGTAGTGGAAGTGACCGACAACGAAGTAGGTGTCGTGCATGTTCAGGTCGAGCGGAACCGCACCGAGGAAGATCCCGGTCAGGCCGCCGATGGTGAACAGGCCGAGGAAGCCGAGCGATGCGAAGAGCATCGGCGTCGTGTAGACGATCGAGCCGGCCCAGAGGGTCGCGAGCCAGTTGAAGATCTTGATCGCAGTCGGTACCGCGATGATCATCGAGGTGATCATGAACGGAATACCAGCCGAGATCTGCATGCCTGCGACGAACATGTGGTGCGCCCACACGAGGAAGCCGAGCAGACCGATCATGCAAGAGGAGTACGCGATTGCCTTGTAGCCGAAGATCGGCTTGCGCGCGAAGACCGGGATGATCTCCGACACGATCCCCATCGCCGGGATGATCATCACATACACCGCCGGGTGGGAGTAGAACCAGAAGAGATGCTGGTAGAGCATCGGGTCGCCGCCAGCGCCTACGTTGTAGAAGGCGGTGCCCATGTGACGGTCCATCAGCAGCGTGGTCACCGCGCCTGCGAGGGCCGGGGTACCGAACAGCTGGATGAAGGACGTGACGAGGTTCGCCCAGACGAAGAGCGGCATGCGGTTCCAGGTCATGCCCGGAGCGCGCATGTTCCACGTGGTCACGATGAAGTTAATTGCTGCCAAGATCGAGGACAGACCGAGAATGTGGACCGACATGACCCACAGGTCGAGGCCGCCGCCGATCGATTCGATGGAATACGGCGGATATGCGGTCCAGCCGACTTCCGGAACAGCTCCAACGAGGAAGGAGCTGAAGAGCGTCAGGCCGCCCAGCAGGAACAGCCAGAAGCTCAGGGCGTTCATTCGCGGGAACGCCATGTCGTGAGCGCCGATCATGATCGGAACCAGGTAGTTACCGAATGCACCGGTCAACATCGGGATGATCCAGAGGAAGATCATGATGGTACCGTGCATGGTGAACGCTTGGTTGAACTGTTGCGGCTCAAGCAGAGGCGCATCTACGTTCAACAGGTGCGTACGAATCAGGATGGCTGCCAGACCCCCGAAGAAGAAGAACACGATGGAGGTCAGGGCGTACATGATCCCGATTTTCTTATGGTCGACCGTTAGGATCCAATCACGGAAGAAAGAACGACGTTGTACTGCATCTCCCGTAGCCGTCAAGAATTACACCCCCAACTTTCGTGAATCAGGATTTGCGGATCAAGACTACTTGATCTTTTCGAAGTATTTGACGAGGTTTTCAATCTGCTCGTCGTCCAGCTGACCTTCGTAGGAAGGCATGGTCGGACCGAAGCCTTTCGCGACCTTAGCCGATGCATTCAAGATCGATTCCTTGATGTACTCTGCATCAACCTTGACCTTCTGACCGTTCGTCAGTTCGCGCTCGGAGCCAAACAGACCCTTCCAGGTCGGGCCAGCCGATTTGCCGCCGTCGATGGTGTGGCAAGACAAGCAACCGTTGTCGATGGCGATTTCGTAACCGTCCGTCTTTTTACGGGTCTTCTCCGCCGCCACCCACGTATCGAAGTCTGCTTGCGGTTGGATGATCACATCGCCGAGCATCTTGGAGTGGTTGTCGCCGCAGTACTCTGCGCAGACGATGCGCTCTGCCAGAACGCGCTCTTCGCCGATCTTGTCGGCCTTGATGTAGAAGTTCGTTTCACGGCCCGGCACCGCGTCTTGCTTCATGCGGAATTCCGGGATCCAGAAGGAGTGGATGACATCCTTCGACGTAATGCGGAACAGAACGTCCTTGCCTTCCGGGATGTGCAGTTGGTTGACGGTCTTCGCACCATTCGGGTAGTGGAATTCCCACGCCCATTTGAAGCCGACCACTTGGATTTCATACGGATCGGTTACATCCGGGTCCTGAATCGTGTACACCATACCGGAGCTGTAAACCCCAATGAAGACCAGGATGATGGCAGGGATCAACGTCCAGATGACTTCCGCCTTCGTGCTCCCGTGAATCGGTTTGCCTTGCTGATCCGGATGCTTGCGCTTGTACCGGATCAGGAAGATGACCAGAAGCGCTTCAACTAGGATGAATACGACCAGCGTGATCCAGAAGATCAGATAAAACAGATTATCAATCTCTTTAGCCGTGCTGGTTAGAGCTTCCGGCAGCCCAAAGAAATTCTCCACGTGTCCTCCTCCTATCTTACGAGTTATGCAACTTGCCTGCGGACTGGCCATAGGAGGCACAGGCTATGACCAACCCTCTTTCACGCCCCATGTCGTAGTACGAGTCGACGTGTTCAGACAGCATTCTACCATCTGATTATACTAGTTCTTCTCGAATTCATGTTTCGTAATTTGTGCCCATTTTGGTCATTTTCTTGACAAAAATGTGTCCGTCCCCCTCCAATCTTCTTCTTTTGA
>JGI12273J12029_10001770_pt1 | contig 11393 bp, 13 predicted proteins | sample SoiCrureplicaC0C_FD_12029 | JGI IMG/M metagenome (IMG submission 12029) | reverse complement strand
AATAAAGACAACTTCATTATAACGCGGATGAATAAAAAAACGCCCCCTGGCTGCGGGAGCGTCGTATTTTCGAAGAGCGGGATCAGCCTTGGAGGGCTGCGTATTCTTCATCATCGATCTCGAAGTTGGTGTACACATGCTGGACGTCGTCGTTGTCTTCAAACGTCTCGATCAGCTTGAGCATGTTCTTCGCGTCATCGCCAGTGATGGCAACGGTGTTCTTCGGCACCATCTGGATCTCGGCGTTCGAGAAGAGGAAGTTCGCTTCATCAAGGGTGGTCTTCACGGCTTCGAAGTCTTCCGGAGCGGTGAGGATCTCGAATTCTTCGTCGGTGACGAGGACGTCTTCGGCGCCCGCTTCGAGAGCGGTCATCATGACGGTGTCTTCGTCGAGGTCCGATTCGGCGCGGTCGATGGTGAGAACGCCCTTCTCATCGAACATCCAGGCGACGCAGTTCGGTTCGCCGAGGGAGCCCTTGCGCTTGTTGAAGGCGGCGCGGACTTCGGCGCCGGCGCGGTTGCGGTTGTCGGTGAGGACGTAGACGAGAACGGCTGCGCCGCCCGGGCCGTAGCCTTCGTAGCGGATCTCGACATATTCTTCGCCTTCGAGTTCGCCTGCGCCTTTCTTGATGGCGCGGTCGATGTTGTCGACGGGCATGTTGGCGGCGCGGGCTTTCTGGATCAGGCCTTTGAGCTTGAAGTTCGCATCGGGGTTGGCACCGCCGTTGCGGGCTTCGACCGTGATTTGGCGGCCGAGCTTGACGAACAGGTTATTTTTGGCTCTGTCCAGAACACCCTTCTTGGCTGCAATGTTCTTAAACTTTGGCATCGTTGGTAGCTCCTTTGACCAGCATCCTCTCCAGTTTAGCACACAGGGAGCGCCCCATGAGGGATTTTCATAAAAAAAATCTCGTTGCTGGATGGCTCCAGCGTCTGCTAGATTGGTCGTGAAAGGAGAGTGAGCCGAGATGACCAACGAGGACTACAGCGAACTGAAAGGCATGATGACAGCCATCCTGCACCGCATCGAAGTCATGGACGCCAAGATGGCGACGAAGGAGGACCTTGCGGCTGTCCGCGAGGAAATGGCGAAGGATCTCGCGGCTGTTCGCGAAGAGATGGCGAAGGATCTCGCGGCTGTTCGCGAAGAGATGGCGAAGGATCTCGCGGCTGTTCGCGAAGAGATGGTTTCTGAGTTCGCCGAGGTTCGGGAAGAGCTCGATGAGGTGCGCCGGGGGATGGCGACGCGGGAGATGATCGCCGCCATCTATGAGACGATGGTTACCCGCGACATGCTCGAAGCCGCGGTCAAGAGGATGGCGCCCAAGGAACGCATCGTCAAGCTCCAATAGAGCGATCTCCGTTGCCGACCGCCCTTAGAGCAACCTGACCCGCATCACCTTCACCCAATTGGCCTCACCTGATCAGCTCTCCATCCACGGACGCTCGATCCGCCACAATTCCCAACCGCATTCGCCAACATGCCCTGCCCGGCGTTCCGCGGCAGGGCGTTCCTTTCATTGCGGCGCTAGTTGCGTTTCGCGAGATGCACCGCTACCCCGTCCGCATCGGCCGCCGCCTCGAACAGCACCTCCGTCAGCGTCGGGTGCGGATGCACCGTCAAGTGCACATCCTCCACCGTCGCCCCCATCTCCAGCGCCAGCGCCGCCTCTCCAATCAGGTTCGACGCCTGAGGTCCTGCCATATGCACCCCGAGCAGCACCCCGCTCGCCCGTTCCGCCACCACTTGGCAGAACCCGTCTCCCTCGCCTGTCGCCAAGGCGCGGCCGTTCGCCGCGAACGGGAACTTGCCCACGGAGACCTCAAGCCCCCGCTCCTTCGCCTCCGCCGCCGTCAGCCCTACCGTCGCAATCTCCGGCTCCGTGAAGATCACCGCCGGCATCGCCAGCGCATCCTTCCCGCTCGCCAGCCCCGCAATCGCCTCCGCCGCCGTCACGCCGTCCCGAATCGCCTTGTGCGCCAACATCGGCCCTTCCGTCAGGTCCCCGATCGCGAAAATACGCCGCACATTCGTCCGCCCCTGCCGGTCGGTCACCACATGCCCCGCCGCATTCGTCCGCACCCCCGCCTGTGACAGCCCGAGGTCTTCCGAATTCGGCCGCCGCCCGGCCGTCACCAGCACTTTCTCGACTTGGTGCACCCGCGTCAGCCCCCGCTCTTCCAAGGTCACCCGCACCGCCCCGTCGACCACTTCCTGCCGCAGCGCGTTCGTCCCCGTCAGCACGCTCACGCCGAGCTTGCGCAAGTTCTTCTTCACCACCTGCACCAGCAGCGGCTCCACGCCCGGCAGCAGGCTCTCTTCCCGCTCCGCAATCGTCACCTGCGACCCGAGCTTCGCAAACGCCGTCCCGAGCTCCAGCCCGACATACCCGCCGCCGATCACCAGCAGGGAGGACGGCACCTCCGTCAGCTCGAGCGCGTCGGTCGACGACAGCACCTGCTTCCCGTCGAACCCGAACCCCGGCACCACCGCCGGACGCGAGCCCGTCGCCAGAATGCAGTCTTCGAAGCGGTAATACTCCATCCCCTGCGCCGTCTCCACCGCCGCCCGGTCGTCGGTCAGCAGCGCCGCCTGCCCGTGCACCACCGTCACGCCGTTCGCCCGCAGCAGGCTCTCCACACCCGCTGCCAGCTTGTGCACGATGCCGCCCTGCCACGCCCGGAACGCCTCCATCTCGAAGGAGGGCGTGCCGAACCGAATCCCCATCTCGGCAGCCTGGGCCGTGCCCGCGTATGTTTTCGCAGCGTGGATCAGCGCCTTGGACGGAATGCATCCCTGATGCAGACAGACCCCGCCGACCCGCTCCCGCTCGACCACTACCACTTCCTTGCCGAGCTGTGCGGCGCGGATCGCCGCCACATACCCGCCCGGACCGCCGCCGATCACCAACAGCTCCACATCTTGCGCCAGATCTCCTACGACCATGCTGCACTCATCTCCAGAAACAAGAGGTTCGGATGCTCCAGCAACCTTTTCAACTCGTTGATGAAACGCACCGCTTCCGCCCCGTCGATCACCCGGTGGTCGAACGAGAGCGACACGTTCATCCTTGAACGAATCACGATCTCCCCGCCGTGCACGACTCCTCGCTCTTCGATCTTGTGCACGCCGAGCAGCGCCGCTTCCGGGTGGTTCAGGATCGGCGTCGCGAACTGTCCGCCGATCGGCCCCATGTTCGAGAGCGTGAACGTGCCGCCCCGCAGCTGCTCCGCATCGAGCGTCCGCGAGCGCGCCCGCTCCGACAGCGTGCGGATCTCCTCCGCCAGCTCCAGCACCGACTTGCGGTCGACATGCCGCACCACCGGCACGAGCAGCCCGTCCGGCGTATCGACGGCGATGCCGATGTGCGCTTCCCGCTTCAGTACGATCTCGCTCCTGTCCTCGTCCATGTGCGCGTTGAGATAAGGATGTTTGCGCAAGGCGGCGGCGAGGGCTTTGAGGATGAACGGCAGATAGGTCAGCTTGACGCCGCGCCCGGCGAGCAGCGAGTTCGCTTCCCGGCGCACGGCGATCAGCTCCGTCACGTCCACCTCGTCGAAGGCCGTCACGTGCGGGGCCGTGAACGCAGACCGCACCATCTTCTGCGCGACCGCACGCCGCAGCCCGCGCAGTGGGATGCGCTGCTCGCCCTCAGACGGCGACGGCGCCGCTTTTCCCTCCATCCCCGCCGGTCGTTCCGGCTCTGTGGCGACGGCAGGCGGCAGCACTTCCAGCGGCCGCACGGCCTGCACGGCCCGCTCGACATCGTCCCGCGTCACCCGTCCGGCCGGGCCGCTGCCGCGCAACTTCCGGATGTCCACGCCGAGCTCGCGCGCCCGCTTGCGGGTCGAAGGCGTCGCCAGTACGCGGCCGATTGCGCTTGCTTCCGGACCGCCTGCTTCGGAACGAGACTCCGCCCGCTCCTCTCCCTTCCCGATCACAACCAGCACGTCGCCGACGCGCGCCAGATCGCCCGGTTGATACCGGATCTCCAGCACCTGACCGCCCGTCGGCGCAGGCAGCTCCACAAGCGCCTTGTCTGTCTGCACTTCGACCAGCGGCTCGAACTCCTTCACCGTATCGCCCACTTCCACCAGCCAGCGGACAACCTCCGCTTCGTGGATGCCTTCCCCTACATCGGGCAATTGAAATCCCACCGTCATGACGCCTTCACCTCTCCGTCAGAAGTTCATGACCTTCTCAATGCCGTGCATAATCCGCTTCGCATCAGGCGCATGGAGATCTTCCAGCGCGAACAGGGGCTGCGGCACATCATACCCGCACACGCGCCCCACCGGAGCCTCCAAGTACAGCAGCGCCTCTTCATTGATCAGCGACAGAATCTCCGCCCCGAGGCCCGCCGTCTTCGGCGCTTCATGCACGATGAGCGCGCGCCCCGTGCGCCGCACCGAAGCGGCGATCCCCTCGCGATCGAGCGGGTTCAGCGTCCGCAGGTCGATCACTTCCACGTCCCAGCCCCGCTCCGCCGCCTGCGCCGCCGCCTCCAGCGACACGCGCAGCATCGTCCCCCAGGCGAACAGCGACAGGTCTTTGCCCGCCCGCACCGTCCGCGACTTGCCGATCTCCACCGTGTACCGCTCTGCCGGCACCTCGTCCCGGAAGGCGCGGTAGATCCGCATCGGCTCCAGGAACAACACCGGATCGGGGTCTTCGATCGCCGCCAGCAGCAAGCCCTTGGCGTCATACGGGTTGGACGGGCAGACCACCTTGATCCCCGGCTGATGCACGAAGAACGCCTCCGGGGAGTCCCCGTGCAGCTCCGGGGCGCGAATGCCGCCGCCATACGGAGCGCGGATCACCATCGGGCAGGAGAAGCGCCCCTGTGAACGCATCCGCACCCGCGCCGCATGGGAGACGATCTGTTCCATCGCCGGATAGATGAACCCGGCGAACTGCATCTCCGGCACCGGCCGCATCCCGCTCACCGCCAATCCCACCGCCGCACCGATGATTGCCGATTCGGCGAGGGGCGTGTCGACGACGCGCACTGCCCCGAATTCCTCCTGCAGGCCGTCCGTCGCCCGGAACACGCCGCCGTTGACGCCGACATCCTCCCCGAAGACCAGCACCCGCGGATCGTCCCGCAGCGCCGTCCGCAGCCCGTCCGTAATCGCTTGGATCAGGTTCAGCTTCGCCATCCTGCTTCCTCCCCTCCTCTCCCGTACAGACTCCGCATCTCCTCACGCTGTTCCCGCAGATGAGGGGGCAGCTCCGCATACGAGTGGTCGAAGAGCCGGTCATGATCGACAGGGGGCATCGCCGCCATCTCCTCAATCGCCGTCTGCACCACGCGGTCCGCTTCCCGCCACGCGTCCTCCTCCTGCTCATCCGACCAGACGCCAAGCGCCAGCAGGCGCTCCTTCAAGCGCAGCAGGCCGTCCTTGCCGCGCCACGCTTCCACCTCGCCCTCGTCCCGGTAGCGGGTGTGATCGTCGGCCGTCGTGTGCGGCCCATAGCGGTAGGTGACCGCCTCAAGAAACGTCGGCCCGAGGCCGGCCCGTGCCTTGGCCGCCGCCCGCGACATCGCCTCATGAACGGCGACGGCGTCGTTGCCGTCGACGCGCACGCCCTCGATCCCGTACCCGGCAGCCTTCTCCGCCAGCGTCTCCGAAGCGGTCTGCTTCGACAGTGGGACGGAGATCGCATACCCGTTGTTCTGGCAGAAGAACACGACGGGGAGCTTCATCACGCCCGCGAAGTTCATCGCTTCGTGGAAGTCCCCTTCCGACGTCGCCCCGTCGCCGAGGAAGCCGACGGCGATGCTGTCCTCTCCCCGCAGCTTCGCCGCCCACGCCGCACCGACCGCATGAGGCAGCTGCGTCGCAATCGGAACGGCGATCGGGAAAAGATTCACACCCTCGGGGGCGATGCATCCCTCCGGACGCCCGTTCCAATACAGGAACACCGTCTTCATCGGCAGCCCGTGCACGAGCGACACGCCGTGCTCGCGATAGGTCGGGAACAGCCAGTCCTTCTTCTCCAAGGCGAACGCACAGCCGACTTGCGCCGCCTCCTGCCCTTCGAGCGGCGCGTACGTCCCCAGCCGCCCCGAGCGCTGCAAGTGCACCGCCCGGCGGTCGAAGTGGCGAACCAGCACCATCTGCCTGTACATCTCGACCAGTTGTCCGTCCGTCAGCGAGCAGCTGCCTTCCGTGCCGCTCCGTTGAGTCTGCTCCATCACGTCCCCCTCCTTCAGCTTCATTCGCGCTCGAACACCGTCGCCACGCCTTGTCCGACACCCACGCACATCGCCGCCACTCCATAGCGATGACCATAGCGATCCATGTTCCGCAGCGCATGCACAAGCGTTCCGGCCAGACGCGCGCCGGACGCGCCGAGCGGATGGCCGAGCGCAATCGCGCCGCCCTGCGGGTTGACCTTCTCCAGCTCCAGCCTAAGCTCGCGGATGCAGGCGATCGCCTGAGCGGCGAACGCTTCGTTCAGCTCCCAGCGGTCGATCTCGCTCACCGCAAGCCCCGCCGCCTGCAGCGCCTTGCGCACCGCCCCCACCGGGCCGATGCCCATCACCGCCGGATTGACGCCGACAACCGCACTCGCCACATAGCGGGCCAAGGGCTTGAGGCCGAGCGCCAGCGCCTTCTCCCGCGACATCACGAGCAGAGCGGCCGCTCCGTCATTCACGCCCGCCGCATTCCCGGCCGTCACCGTTCCCTCCGTGCGAAACGCAGGCTTGAGCTTCGCAAGCGCTTCCATCGTCGTGTCGGGCCGGGGGTGTTCGTCACGCCTGATTCCGGCGATCGGCGCGATCTCCCCGCTAAAGTCGGCGCGCAGGGCGAGCTGCTGGCTGCGCAGGGCGAATCGATCCTGTTCTTCCCGCGTGATGCCGTACCTCTGTGCGACATTCTCCGCCGTCTCGCCCATGGAGTAGGGCGTGTGGCGCTCCGCCAGCCGCGGGTTGGTGAACCGCCAGCCAAGCGTCGTATCATACAGCTCCGCCGAGCCGCGCGGGAACGCTTGGTTCGGCTTCGCCATGACCAGCGGCGCACGGGTCATCGACTCGACGCCGCCTGCGATGAACACATCGCCTTCCCCGGCCCGAATCGCCCGGGCGGCCAGGTTGACCGCTTCCAGCCCCGAAGCGCAGAGCCGGTTCACCGTCACCCCCGGCACGCTCTCCGGCATCCCGGCCAGGAGCAGGGACATCCGCGCCACATTGCGGTTGTCCTCTCCCGCCTGATTCGCACAGCCCAGAATCACATCATCCACCAGCGCCGGGTCCACCCCCGTGCGCGCCAACAGGGCGCCGATCACATGCGCCCCAAGATCATCCGGCCGCACATCCCGCAAAGCCCCGCCATAGCGCCCGAAAGGCGTGCGCACCGCATCGATGATCACCGCTTCACGCATCCGCATTCTCCTCCCCGTGCTCATACACGCCGCGACCCGACGCTTCCCCGAACTGCCCCGCCAGCACCAGACGCCGCAGCAGCGGAGCAGGACGATAGCGTTCGCCGCCCTGTTCCTCCTGCACGCCGCACAGCGTGGCATGGATCTGATCGAGTCCGATCCGGTCCGCCCATTCGAGCGGTCCGTACGGGTAGCTCGTGCCGAGCTTCATCGCCGTATCGATATCCTCCGCCTCGGCCGCCCCCTCCATCAGCGCATAGAACGCTTCATTGACGACGGCCGCCACGAGGCGCGGCATCACCAGCCCGGCGCTGTCCCGCACCGTCACCCATTTGTGGTGAAGCCCTCCCAACATATGTACGACCTCATCCAGCCTTCTAGTACAGCCTTTGACCTGCAGAGGCAGGCAGACTTCGATCGCGCGCGCCTCGCTCACCGGGGCGACGACGCCGAACCCGACGACCCGCTCCGGGAGCCGGAGCCATGACGCGGTCTCGGTCGCCGCACAGGACATCGCCGACACGAGGAATGTCGTCTCTTCGCCCGCCCGCGCTTCGATCTCGCGCAGAATGCGCTTTTGCACCTCTTTGGGCGACGTCATCGCCAGCAGGACCAGATCGATGCGCAGCCAGTCAAGCCTGTCGAACTCGTCGCACAAAAAGGTGAACGGCCTCTCGTTCGCGAGGTCGATCGGGCCCGGGTGGAGGTACGATTCGACATCGACCCCCGCCCCCTTCAGCGCTTCGGCGAGCTCAAGAGCCACCCCGCCGTCTCCCACCAGCAAGATGCGGTTATTCGTCATAGCGATAGAACCCCTTTCCCGTCTTGCGGCCCAGGAGCCCCCCCTGAACCATCCGCTCCTGCAGTCCGCTGGGCTTGTAGCGCGCCTCCTCATAAGACGCGCGGTAGACCCCCTGCGACACGGCGAGGTTGACGTCGATGCCGATCAGATCCATCAGCTCGAACGGCCCCATCCGGAAGTTCGCTTCCGACCGCGCCAGCCGATCGATCGTCTCCACATCGGCCACGCCCTCCTGCAGCAGACGCAGCGCTTCTCCGTAATACCCTCTGGCGACGCGGTTGACGAGGAAGCCGGGGGCGTCCTGACAGACGACGACCGTCTTGCCGAGCAGCTCCGCCATCGCGACCGCCGCCTCGACGGCCGCTTCCGCCGTCGCAAGGCCCGGAATGATCTCCACCAACTGCATCAGCGGCACCGGATTGAAAAAATGCATCCCCACCACCCGTTCCGGATGCTGCAGCTCCCCGGCGATGGCCGTCACGGGAATCGACGACGTGTTCGTCGCCAGCACCGTCTCCGCCGACGTCACCGCTTCCAGCTGCCCGAACACGCGCCGCTTGAGCGCCAGATCCTCCGGCACCGCCTCGATGACGATCGGGCACTCGCCCAGCGCCGTCAGCTCGGTCGTCACCCTCACCCGGTCCAGCACGTCCCCGACGGGAGCGGCGAGCCTGCCCTTCTCCGCCAGCTTCGACAGGCCGCGCTCCACGCTCGCGATCCCTTTCGCCAACTGTGCATCGGACACGTCATGGAGCACCACCTCGCAGCCGCTCTGTGCGGCCGTCTGCGCGATTCCAGCTCCCATGGTGCCCGCACCAAGGACAGCGACCTTCCTCATCACCTGGCCCTCTCCAGACGGGCGACAAGCCTCTTCAAGTCGGAGATCAGTCCTTCGACATCCTTCACGGCTGCATAACCGGCCGCCTTCTCGATCTCCGAGAACAGCGTCACATAGCACCCGGCACAGAAACTCATCTCATGCTGCTCGAAGATCTCCTTCGTCTCCGGGTACGCATGCACCACATCCCCGACCCGCACGTCACGTGCCACTTCACGCATTCCGCGCCACCTCCAGCACCTTAATAGTCATAAGGAAAGGAGATACCGCGAATCGGATATCTCCTCTCTTTTGGACAAGCAAGCCCTGCTAGCCCGTGATCGTCGCGTCTTCCTGCAGGCGATCCCAATCGGGCGTCCACGTCGGCATAACCAGGCCGGCGCGCTCCACCACCTTGCGCACGTCCGCCTCGAAGGCGAGACGCACCTCGTGGTTGTCGCGCTTCTTGAGCCCGAGCTTGACGTAGGTCTTGTTGCGTCTTGAATTCGGTTTGCCGAAAATGTTCATCACACGCGGGAACCAGCGGTCAAGCGCTTCCTGCGTCGCCTCCGCGTGCTCCGGGTCTTTGCCGAGCCGCACCAGCCACGAGTCGCCGTGCGCCACATGCATCAGCTCTTCCTTCATGATCCCTTCCATCACGCGCCGCCACGGGCCGTAGGAAGACTGTTCGGAATCTTCGAGCTGATGCCCCGCGCCCCGGTCCATCAGCACGTTGAACATGATGAAGTCATACCACGTGTTGATCGGGTAGTAGAAAATATTCACGCGGTTGTCGGTCGCCGCCCGCGTCGTTCCCAGTTCCACTTCATCCCCTACGCGCAAGGTGAAGTCGAAGTCCTTCACCCGCGCGTCCACATCCACGCCGAGTTCCTGCAACAGCTTATACATGACGCGGCCGTGACGCACCTCGTCCTTCGCGATCGTCGCGACGGCGAGCATCTCGGCTGTTGTCGGCGCCTTCATGATCCAAGGCACATAGCCGAATGCGCCCGCAATCTCCGAGTCGGCCTGCATCAGCATCAGCCGGACCAGGTTCTCGCGGTATTCCTCCGTCATTTCTTCAACCGATTCGATCATCTCGCCTTGAGCGATCTTCGCTAGCAACCGCTCTTCCTTCTGCTGCTCGGTCAAAGCCATTGTGCATGTCCCTCCCACGTGTGGTGAAGGCGCGGCTTACTTGCCCTTGAATTCGGGTGCCCGCTTCTCAAGGAACGCCTGCACGCCTTCTCTGAAGTCATGGCTGCGCGCCGCCATGCCCTGGTATTGCGCTTCCGTCTCCAGCGCGGTGTTGAGATCGCTGTCCGCCCCTTGGTAGATGGCGCGCTTGGTCAGGCCGAAGGCGAACGTCGCACCGGCGGCCAGCCGCTTGGCGAACTCGCGGGTCGCCGCTTCGAGCCCTGCCGCCGGCACCACGCGGTTGACAAGTCCGAGGCGCAGCGCCTCTTCCGCATCGACCACATCGCCGGTCAGCGCCAGCTCGATCGCCTTGCCCGTGCCGACAAGGCGCGGCAGGAAGTAGCTCGCCCCGGAGTCGGGCACGAGACCGATCTTGCAGAAGCCGATCGAGAACTTGGCCGCATCGGACGCCACGCGCAGATCGGCCGCGAACGCGAACGCCGCCCCCGCACCTGCCGCCACGCCGTTCACCGCCGCGATCACCGGCTTGCGCATCGTCTGCATCTGCATCACGACCGGGTTCCAGAGGTCGCGCACCACGTGCGTCGTGTTGTCGAGGATGCCCGGATCCTCCTTGGCTTGGCCGAGATCCGCGCCTGCGCAGAACGCACGGCCCGCGCCGGTGACGACCACGACGCGCACGTCCTTGTCGTTCTCCGCCTTCTTGAGCCCGGCATAGAGCTCCTGGAGCAGCGTGCGGTCACAGGCGTTCATGACCTGGGGACGGTTCAGGGTAATCGTGGCAATGCCTTCTTCCACCGCATAGAGAATCGTTTCGTACATCGTATAGGACTCCTTCCAAGTCGCTTAGTAGCGGAGCGGAGGCTACTGAATGACTTCGGCGAACCAGAACGTGACCAGACCGTCGGCGAACGACATCAGGTCTTCGCGAGCCGCCGCGCTCTCCGGCGTGCGGAACGACGCCATCAAGCGCTCCCGGCTCTCAAAATACATCTCGGCCATCAGAAAATACTCCGTTTCCCCGCCGCGCAGATCCACAAAGCGCGACACTTCGGTGCGAAGCAGGCCGGGTGTCTTCCCGTTCAGAGGCACATGCGTGCCGAAGTAATGCTCGTTGAACTGCTCGATGTCTTGGGGCTGTTTGTACAACGCAATCATTTTGACCATTGTCTGTACGACCTCCTATGGATTGAGACAATCGACCGTTTGGTAGAGGGACGACTCTC
>JGI12273J12029_10011046_pt1 | contig 11437 bp, 11 predicted proteins | sample SoiCrureplicaC0C_FD_12029 | JGI IMG/M metagenome (IMG submission 12029) | reverse complement strand
GTAAGCGATTTCGGTGTGGCATCCAGAGGGGGAAAACGAGACGATGGAAGCAATGAAAAGCATGGCACAAGGACAGGAGTTTGCTTGCCCCAGCTATTCGCTCTATCAAGGCGTGGCCGAGACGGTGGAGACGTTTCCCGACCAACCGGCGATGCATTTCTATGGACACGCGATTTCGTACCGCACGTTTTATGCGCATGTCGAACGGTTGGCTGCGTATTTGCATGACAAGGGGATTGGCAAGGGCGACCGGGTCGGCATCATGCTGCCGAACTGCCCGCAGTATGTGACCGCATTCTATGCCTGCATGCGGCTCGGGGCGATCGTGGTGCAGGTCAACCCGCTCTATACGCCGCATGAGGTGGAGTACACGCTACGCGATTCGGGGACCAAGGCGCTGGTCGTGCTCGACCGCATCTACCAAGCGGTCGGTCAGCATCCGCTACTCGGGGCGTTGCAGGCGGTGGTGGTGGCAAGCCTTGGGCCCGCTCCGGAGGAAGGATTCGTCGGGCCGGGCGTGGCGTACCAAGCGGCGTTGCAGCATCAACTGCCGTCGGTGCCGCCGGCGGAGATCGATGCGGAACACGATGTGGCGGTGCTGCAATATACGGGCGGCACGACGGGGCGGTCGAAGGGCGCGATGTTGACACACCGCAACTTGGTCGCCAATGTCTGGCAGTCGATCGAGATGATCGGGCGCGAGCAGATCTCTGAGCAAGACAAGATTCTGACGGCGATTCCGCTGTTCCATGTGTACGGGATGACGTTGGCGATGAACTTCGCACTGGTGGTCGGTGCGTCGATGGTGCTGCTGCCGCGCTATGAGACAGAAGAGGTGCTGCAGACGATTCAAGCCTATCGTCCGCGCTTCTTCCCCGGTGTGCCGACGATGTATGTGGCGATTGTGGCCCATCCGGATGCGGAGCAGTACGGGGTGGATTGTATCGAGTTCTGTAACTCGGGCTCCGCTCCGCTGCCTGTGGAAGTGATGAAGCGTTTCGAAGCGCGCACTGGGGCGCGGATCATGGAAGGCTACGGGCTGTCGGAAGCAGCGCCGGTCACGCATGGCAACCCGGTGGTCGGCGAGCGTCGCGCGGGCTCGATCGGGTTCGTGCTGCCGGGCACGGAGGCGAAGGTGGTCGATGTGGCGACGGGCCTCGACGTGCTGGAAGCGGGGCAGACGGGCGAGTTGATCGTGCGCGGCCCGCAGGTGATGAAGGGCTACTGGAACCTGCCGGAGGAGACGGCGGCGACGCTGCGCGACGGCTGGCTGTACACGGGCGACATCGCCAAGATGGATGAGGACGGCTACTTCTACATCGTCGATCGCAAAAAAGACATGATCCTCGCTTCGGGCTACAACGTCTACCCGCGCGACGTGGAGGAAGTGCTCTACCAGCACCCGGCGGTGCTAGAAGCGGTGGTGGTCGGCGTACCCGACGAGTACCGGGGCGAAACGGTGAAGGCGGTGCTGGTGTTGAAGCCGGACGCATCGTTCACGTCGCTGGAAGAAGAGCTCGACGCCTTCTGCCGCGAGCGGCTGGCTGCGTTTAAGGTGCCGCGCGTGTATGAAGTGCGCACAGAGTTGCCGAAGACGGCGGTCGGGAAGATCTTGCGCCGCAAACTGCGCGAGGAGTAGGCGGCTCGCGAGCTACAGAGTTGTACAACCGGACAGGACGGGCGCAGGCACGGACTGTCCGTTTTTTGCCAGAGGGATTGTTTCATAAGTAAAGGAGGTTGTCACAGATGAATGTGCGGGAGTTATTGAACTTGGAAGGGCAGAAGGCGCTCGTGACGGGCGGCGGGCGTGGGCTCGGCGAGCAGATCGCGAGGGGGCTGGCCGAGGCAGGAGCTGATGTGGTGCTGTGTTCGCGCAAGGTCGAGGCGTGCGAGGACGTCGCCCGCGAGATTCGCGAAGCCACCGGGCGGCAGGCGTATGCGGTCGCGCTCGACGTGGCCGATCCAGCGAGCGTGCAAGCGGCGGTCGCCGCAGCGGAAGCGCTCGTCGGGCCGCTCGACATCCTCGTCAACAACGCAGGCATCTCGTGGGGCGCACATGAGCTGGAGATGCCGCTGGAGAAGTGGAACCAGGTGATGGCGGTCAACGCCACCGGCACGTTCCTGATGTGCCAAGCGGTCGGCCGCGGCATGTTGGAGCGCGGGCGCGGGCGGGTGATCAACATCTCCTCCGTCGCCGGGCTGTTCGGCACCGACCCGGCCGTGATGAACGCGGTCGGCTACCATGCCTCTAAGGGCGCGGTGATCGCGATGACCCGCGACCTCGCCGTCAAATGGGGTGCCCAAGGCGTGACGGTCAACGCGATCGCCCCCGGATTCTTCCCGACGAAAATGAGCCAAGCGGTCATCCACCACGGGCAGGACAAAATGCTCGCGGCCATCCCGATGAAGCGCTTCGGCAACGAAGACGAGCTAAAGGGCCTCGTCGTCTATCTCGCTTCTGCTGCGTCCTCCTACGTCACGGGCCAAGTGTTCGTGGTCGACGGCGGCGCATCGGCGCTATAAGGAGGTTGTGACATGTACAATTTCGCCCCGACTCCGGAGCAAGCAGTCCTGCTGGAACAGGCACAACAGTTTATGAACGAGTACGTCTACCCGGCTGAAGTACATATGATCCCGCATCGTGGCTTGCCTGACGAGGTGTTAAAACCGCTGCAAGCCAAGGTCAAGGCGCTCGGCCTCTGGGCCGCTCACCTGCCGAAGGAAGCGGGCGGCCTCGGCATGGGCCATGTCATGCTCGGCCTGCTCAATGAACGGCTCGGCCGAAGCCCGATCGCCCCGCGCATCTTCGGCACCTCCGCGCCTGATACGGGCAATTCGGAGATCCTCTGGATGGCGGGCACGCCGTGGCAGCAGGAGACCTACCTGCAACCGCTCGTGGCGGGCGACATTCGCTCCTGCTTCGCCATGACCGAGCCGGCAGTCTCCGGCTCCGACCCGACCGGGCTCCAAGCCCGCGCCGAGTTCGATGGCGAGCACTGGGTGATCAACGCGCATAAATGGTTCACGACCAACGCGGTGGGCGCGTCCTTCTCGATCGTGATGGCGGTGACCGACCCCGATGCGCCGCCGCACAAGCGGGCCAGTATGTTCATTGTCGATGCGGACGCGCCCGGCTACGAGATCATTCGCGAAGTGCCCGTCATGGGCGACCACAGCGAAGGCGGCCACTGCGAAGTCCGCTACACCAATGTGCGCGTCTCGCCGGACCACCTGCTCGGCTCGGTCGGCGACGGCTTCAAGCTGGCCCAACTGCGTCTCGGGCCGGGCCGGATCACCCACGTGATGCGCTGGATCGGCGTGGCGTCGCGCTCGTTCGATCTGATGCTCGACTATGCCCTGAAGCGCGAAACGCGGGGCCAGAAGCTGGCTGAGATGCAGACGGTGCAGAACTTCATCGCCGACTCCGCGGCGGAGATCCACGCGTTGCGCCTGATGACCTTGCACGCCGCTTGGAAGATGGACCAAGGCGACGAAGCGCGCACCGAGATCTCGCTCGTCAAGTTCTATGGGGCCAAAGTCCTCCATGATGTGATCGACCGCGCCATCCAAGTGCACGGCGCGCTCGGTTTCTCGGGCGACACGCCGCTCGAGAGCTTCTACCGCGAAGCAAGGGCGGCGCGCATCTACGACGGCCCTGATGAGGTGCACCGGATGGTCGTGGCGAAGCGCTTGCTGAAGGAGTACGAAGGGAGGCAGTCCGCATGTCCGGTCGCTCCGTAAAGGAAACGATTGCTGTCCGCGCTGGCGAAGCGTTCGATCTCGCACGGGTCGAAGCGTACCTGCGCGCCCACATCGCGGAGATGGGCGATGGGCCGCTGGAAGTGGAGCAGTTCGCCGCGGGGCACTCCAACTTGACGTACCTGCTCCGGGCGGGCGACTGGGAGGGGGTGCTCCGCCGTCCGCCGCTCGGGCCGGTCGCGCCGAAGGCGCATGATATGGCGCGGGAAGCGAAGTTTCTACAGGCGTTGGCCCCGCAGTTTGCCTTGGCTCCGCGTCCGTACCTGCTCGCTGAGGAGCGGGACTTGCTCGGCGCGCCGTTCTTCGTGATGGAGCGCAAGCGCGGCGTGGTGCTGGATCGAACGTGGCCGGACGTCTGGGCCCAGACGCCCGCGAATGCGCGCAAGGTCGCGGAAGCGGCCATCGACACGCTGGTGGCGCTCCATCACGTGCCGTTCCACGGCACGGAGCTGGCTCTGCTCGGCCGCCCGGAAGGCTACATGGAGCGTCAGGTGCACGGCTGGATCGAGCGCTATGAGCGGGCAAAGACAGCGGACGTGTCCGCCGCCGCCCGCGTGGCGACGTGGCTCCGCGAGCAGCTGACGAGCTCCGCCGTGCAAGCGTCGACCGCCGCCGCCCAAGCGACGATCGTGCACAACGACTTCAAGCTGAACAACATGCTGGTCGCCCCCGACGACCCGTCCCGCGTCACCGCAGTGCTCGACTGGGAGATGGCGACGCTCGGCGACCCGCTCTGTGACCTCGCCGTCATGCTCAGCTACTGGGCGCAGGAAGGCGACTCGGAGCTGTTGCAACAGGGTTTGTCTCCGCTGACCCGCCTGCCGGGCTTCCCCACGCGCGACGAGCTGATCGAGCTCTACGCCACCCGCAGCGGTCGCGACGTGCAGGCGATGGACTTCTACCTCGCCTTCGCCTACTTCAAGGTCGCCGTCATCTGTCAACAGATCTACTACCGCTACCACAACGGCCAAACCCAAGACCCCCGCTTCGCCGCGATGGGCAACATGGCGCAGCATTTGATCGAGCTGTCCGCCGAAGTAGCGGGGCAATAAAAAAACAGGCACCGCTCATCAGAGCGGTGCCTGTTCCCGATTGCGGTCGCGGCGTCGAAAGCGGATGGACAGGAAGCCGGGGATCAGCCAGAGGGTGATCTCGTCGAACTCCAAGTGGCGCATCAGCATGGGTCAGCCCACCTCCAATGGAATGTGTGGCCGCCGCAGAACGACAGGTGCGTCGCTACCGGTTTCTCCTCCGTATCATGTATATGAGATCCACGCGGATTTAATGATTGATGTCACCAGCTCGAACAGGTTCGGGGAACCGGGCAATCCGAGCGGGAGGATGAAGGCGGCGGCGATGAGGAGCAGCCCGGTGAGCGGGGTGGCGTACTCGCGAAACTTCTGAATCAACTGCATGTCCCTCCTTTGGGTCCTCTCAGTAGTAGCATACAGGGAAATGCTGGATTTGAAAATAGGGTTCGCGGGCATCTGTTGATTTTTGTGCGTCTGGGCAGGAGCAGGATCGGGGGGTTTTGTCGATGCATACGGTATAGAAACGAAAATTGAGGCGGTCGGAGGTGTCCACATGGACGAGAGACGCTTGGCCCCCATCATCGACGAAGGGGTGCGCAAGTTTGCCACTGTGTTTCTGATCCTGTTCCTGCTCGGCATCGTGTTGGCCGAATCGTTCCCCGAGGCGGTACGCCAAGAAGCGATGAAGCTCGGCGTGGTCTTCGGCGTCTGCGTCGCGCTGCTCGGTGCCGTGATCGGTGAGGAACAGCTCGCGATCGCGGCGCGCGCGTTGCAAAGGTTATAAAAAAAGGAGCTTCCGTCTATACGGAAGCTCCTTTTTTGGCTGCACGTTATTCAGGTTTGGCGGCGGCCACCGCTTTGGCGACGTTGATCTGGCCGTAGCCGTAGTACTCGTCTTTGCCTTCTGGTCCGAGATCGTCTGCGGTCGATTCGAGGATCTTCCGAATGTCGGCAGGCGTGAGCTTCGGGTTGACCGATTTGAGCAAACCGGCTACGCCAGCGACGTGCGGGGTCGCCATCGAGGTGCCAGACAACGCGACATAGCGTTGGTTCGGGTAGGTGCTCGGGATCGCCACGCCCGGAGCAGAGACGCTGGTGTGGGCGCCAAAGTTGGAGAAGGACGCGGTCTCCGTGTTCTCATCGTTGGCGGCGACGGCGATGCACTCTTCATAGGCGGCTGGGAAGCTCGGGTCTTCCACGCCATCGTTGCCCATCGCGGCAAACACAGACGCGCCTTTCGCTGTTGCATAGCGGATCGCATCGTGCAGATACTCCGAGTCGTTGTAATCGCCGAGCGACAAGTTGATGATCGACGCGCCGTGGTCGACCGCCCAAATGACGCCGTCCGCAATGTCGACGACCGAGCCGGTGCCGTCTGCTGCCATCGCTTTGATCGGCATGATCTTGCTGCCCCAGTCGACGCCGGCGATGCCCTCGGTGTTGTTGGTGCGGGCAGCGATGATGCCCGCGCAGTGGGTGCCGTGGCCGTTGTCATCCTGCGGGTTGTTGCTGCCGGTCAGCACGTTGTAGCCTTCGACCAACTTGCCCTTTAGATCGGGGTGGTTGAGGTCGACGCCCGTGTCGACGACCGCGATCACCACAGCGGGGTCGCCCGTGGTCGCTTGCCACGCCTTGTCCGCATGGATCAGCGGCAAGTTCCATTGGTGGGAGCTGTAAAACGTGTCGTTCGGTTGTTCGATCACGCGGTGTTGGTTCGCTTCCACATGGAATTCGTTCTGACGCGCGCGCGAATGCGCTTCGGCGAGCCGTGCCCCACGGCTGCGGAAGAAGGCGATAATGTCCGCTTGTGGGGTGACGTCCGAATGGAAAATGTACGTGTTGCGGGCATTGCGGCGGACGAGGTTGCCCTTGATCTGCGCGGCCATGTCGTTCAACTCTGCATCGGTCAGCGCACGGTCAAAGCGGACGACCACTTCATCGCGCACCAACCCTTGGTGGCGCGGCCCGTTCGTATGGCTCCCGGAGACGCGCACGCGCCATGCGGTGCCGTCGATCTTCGACTCGGCCGTGTGTGCCGTGACCTGTTCGGTGCGGGTGCCACCCTTGGTTTGTTGGGTGCGGCCGCGCAGCGCTTCGTTGTAGCCGTCGAGCCCCGAGAGCGCGGTCGAGGTGCCCATCTCTTCGTTTTGGTTGCGGATCACTTGCATCATATGGCCCATCTCGACGTCAGCGGTCAGCGCACCGATGACGTTTTTGTCCCCGACGATCGGGACGCCGAGCGTCATGCCGATCTGCTCCTTCGGGTCTTTCGCCCCCGGCAACGCGTATAGATCGGAGACGTAGAAGTTGTCCTGGAGCACATAGGGGCGCGCTTGATCGTGCAGGTCAGGGCGCAAAGTGCGGCCTGCGGACAGCTGGGCCCCACTGGTGCGGTCGGTGACGGTGAGCGAGACGAACTGCGGGTGCATCTTCATGTGCTCGTTTAAGATGCGCTGCCGCTCATCGGCCGTACGCGCCCGCGATAGCTCGTGGGTCATCTGGGTGAGCATCGTCCGGCAGTCGCGCACACAGAGCGAAGCGGTGCGAGCGACGTCCTTCGCCACGGTGCGCTCGTTGCCACCGAGTTTCTTGGCGCGGAGGGCTTCGTGGAAGGCGCGTTCATCGGAGTAGACAGAACTCAGCGTATGGTCGGGCAGGCGCGCGCCCGACGTGCGCGGGGTGCTCTGTGTGGTAGGAGGGGTTGCGTGCGGCGGTTGTGTCTGTGCAGCTGCGTGCGGCGTTGCGTGCGGTCTGGCCTTGTGGCCGAACGGTTGCACGCCCTGCCACGCGAGCGGGGTCATCAGGGCGGCGGTCAGGGCGATGACGCCCCATTTGTTCCGACTCTTCATCTGCCATATCGCCTCCTTATCAGACCTTAGTATTCGCGGGTGGTACGGTGGCTATGAAGGAAACGCATGACAGCTGCACGACCGTCGGATACTAGAGGCACGGAAGGGAGGAACGGGCATGATGCAAGGGAGTGGAGGCATGAACGAAGGCGCAGCGCGCACGGGGACGGGCGGGCTGCGGGCGTCGGTGATTCATGCGCTCGGCCATCTCGTGCTGGCCTTGTTGGTCATGGCGCTGGTCTACCAGCTGACCCCTCCTTTTTTCGGAGGGGATCTGGAGACCGCACGCAACTACCTGACGACGGTGGCTTCGACGCTCGCTACCTCGCTGTCCTTGTCGATCTCGGTGATCATGGTCGCCATTCAGTTCACCGCGAGCAAATACACGCATCGGGTGCTTGATTTTTTCGTGCGCTTTCCGTGGAATCTGTCGCTGCTGGCGTTTTATCTGGGCACGATTCTGCATTCGGTCTACCTGCTGACGAAGATCGAAGACCATCCCAGCGACCGCCCGCCGCACTGGATCGACCAGCAGATGAGCGCCGAGCTGGTGATGCTGGTCGGCTGCCTGTTGTCGCTGATCGTTTACGTCTACTTCATCATCCAACTGCTGAAGCCGGAGACGATCGTGAAGGGCATCCAGCGCGAGTATGTGCTGGCCTATCGTGCTCGCGACTATGAAGGGGCGCTGGCGAAGGTCGAACAGATCTGCGACATCGGGAAAAAATCGGTCTCGGAGATGGACACAGTCACCGCTGTGTTCTGCGTGGAAAACATCGCCGAGATGATGCATCACGCCAAACTACCGTCCGAACAGGCGGACGATGCGCTCTGGTACCACGAGCGGATCGTCGGGCAGTTGATCGGCATCGCTTCAATCTCCTTCAAGGAGCGGGAGACGTTGGTCTCGGCGCGCATTTTAAATGAGCTGCACGAGATGGGGATGCGCTATGCGGAGAGCGGCTCGCTACAGGCGGCGAGCGTCGTCATCGATGCCTATGCGCTGATCGTGCGCAACAATTTGGTCGGGCAACAGCTGCAGAACATGATCCAGCAGGCGGTGGAGCAGATCTTCTCGATCACCTGCGAGGTGACGAAAAATCGGCTGCTCTGCAAAGACACGCGGCAGTTCGTGCTCCAGTCGTTTCGCAACCTCGGCGACATCGGCAAGCTGGTGATCAAAAATGAGCCCTATGGCCATAATTTTGTCGCGCGTTGCATCGTCTCGCATGCGTTTGGCGATCTGCTGACCACGCTGCTTCAGGCCAAGGTCTGCGAAGAGGGCCAAGAGCGATTGGGGCTCGTCAAGTCGCTCCTGCATGAGTACATGCGGTTGGCCAAGCGCCTGATGCTGAAGTCGGAGATGATCGACATCGTGCAGATCACCACCTGGCTGCGCAAGGAGATGATCCCCCATCATCATGAGACGCGGCGGGTCTATCCGCATCTCTATCTGTTTCTGCTCCTCACGTCGACGGCGCTCTATCTGCGGCGACCGGACATTGTGGTCATGCTGATTCGCGCGATCGGCAAGTATTTTCATCCAGACATGGGGTTGGTCGAGGAGTTGGCGAGGAGTCGCATCGACATCCGGCCTTTTTTTGATTATCACGAACCTGAGCGGTACTTGATGCACGTGTTTGAGCTGTGGCAAGCGTACCATGCGTATACGCGGCGCTACCCGAAGGGGCCGGAGCCGCTGCCGGTGGCGGGGGTGTTGGAGCAGCAGGAGGCATGGCGCGACCTGTTCGATGGGTTGGACCCTGCTGCTTTTCTCGGCGTGCCGCCGCATCATTGAGAGGGGAGAGTTTCGGGTATGCTAGACCCAACAGGAGGTGAAGCGGAGATGAAACGGGTGGTAGCTGTTGTCGTGGCCTGTGTGTTGTTGGTCGGAGGTCTGGGCGCTGTTGACCCAGAGGCGGGCAGGGCGGAGGAGGCGCGGCGCACCGATGCGTTTATCGACATCAGCACCAGTTTCGCCGAGCAGCCGATTCGGGAGCTGTATGTGCGGGGCGTGGTCGCCGGGCGCAGTGCGCACTTGTACGAGCCACAGCAGCCGGTGACGCGGGCGGAGTTTCTGGTGTTCCTCAGCCGTGCGCTGAACGTGCAGCCTGTGGATGGCGTGGTGCCCGTGTACCACGACGTGCCGCAGGCGTCGTGTGCAGATTCGTGGACTGAAGCGTGTTCCGCGCTCGGCATCACCGAGGGCGGGCCTTCGTTTGTATCGACTCAGTGGGTCACGCGCGAAGAGGCGGCGACGCTCGTGATGCGCTCGCTACATGGGCGGCTGCAGAAGGCGGTGGAGCGCGCGGCGGGGGTGTCGTTTGCCGATGACGCACTGATTGCGCCGTGGGCGCGGCCTTATGTGGAGCAGGCTGCTCACCTGCAGCTGATGCAGGGCGGGGCCACCGGCTTCGAGCCGGGGCGGGCGATCACGCGGGAGGAGGCAGCTGCCGTGCTCTGGCGGATGCTGCACGTGCTGAACGGGACCGATACGGTGCCCGTCTGGCAGGTCGAGCGGACGGTGCAGGTGGTTGTCAAAAAAGGGCATCGGTTCCTTCTGGAACCGACGCCCTTTTTTGCTACTTCGGATCGTCTTCGTACCACGGGTTGAGGTGGACGAGGACTTCATCGACATCGGCATGGTGCTCCATGATCGAGCGCTTGATGTCGCGGGAGATGTCGTGGCCTTCCTGAATCGTCAGGTAGCCGGGGACGCCGACGCGGACGTCGACGAGGATGTAGTGGCCGTGCTCGCGGGCGCGCAGGCGGTCGATGCGCTTGACCTGCGGCACGGAGATCACGAGCAGGGCGTACTGTTCGAGCTTGTCGGTGGCGACCGCCTTCTCCATGAGTACGTGCACCGCTTCGTTTGCCATCTGGTAGGCCAGTTTCAGCACGAGCAGGGCGACGATGATGCCGGCGACCGGGTCGCCATACTCGGTGTAGGGAATGTCGTACGCGTCGCCGAGCAGGGCGAGCCCGATCCCCACGCAGGCGGCGATCGAGGCGTAGACGTCGGCGAGGTGGTCATAGGCGGTGGCGAGCAGACCTTTGGAATTGGTCTGGCGGCCGAGGCGGATCGTGTAGACGTAGAGCGCCTGTTTCCAGACCAGCGAGACGAAGGCGGCGACCAGAGCCAAGACATGCGCTTCCTCCGGCGGCTGGAACAGCATCTCAATCGAGTGGTAGCCGATGTAGAGGGCCGCCAACGCGAGGATGATCGCGACGATCCCGGAGGCGATCACCTCCGCCTTGCCGTGTCCGTAGGGGTGATCTTCGTCGGCTGGTTGGGCCGAGATGCGCATGGAGGTGACCGACGCCACCGAAGCCAGCACATCGCCCCCGTTGTGAATGCCGTCGGCGACGAGCACGGGGGAGTTGAAGAGCACGCCGACCACGATCTTGATCAGTGTCAGGAACACATTGCTAAACAGGCTGATCCATGCTGCTAGCAGCGAGGCCCCTCGTTGTTCAGTCATTTCAGTCCTTTGCCCCTCTCCAATCTTCTTTCCCCAGGGAAAAAAGAAGAGCCTTCAACCTCCTGTGAGGTTAAAGGCCCTTGTTCGTCCGGTCCCGGTACATGTGAAGTTGCGAACTGAAGCAGCGTGTCTTCATATTCTCAGCTCCCGTGTTAGAAGTTTTTTCATTATACTCGATCTGCCGCCTACACGCAACGGCAGCAGGAGTTTCGGGGGGGAGGCGCGAACTAGTGGAGGGTTTGTTTCAACTCGCAAAGGAGAGATCTCGGCATGCGCGATATCGGAACTGGTAAGGTGGAATTTCTGCTCGCGGACG
>JGI12273J12029_10012546_pt1 | contig 11480 bp, 11 predicted proteins | sample SoiCrureplicaC0C_FD_12029 | JGI IMG/M metagenome (IMG submission 12029) | reverse complement strand
CGACCGATCCTTCCTGTACATACGTTTTGCAGCGCGAGAAACACTGGTCGGCCCGCTCCGTTTCGCCGAGGGCGTAGTGGGCGACGCCCTTGTAGAACAGCGACTCCACGCAGTCGCGGTCATAGACCAACGCCGCGTTGAAATAGCGCAAGGCTTGCACATACGCTTCCTCGTCCAGCGCGAGGCGGCCGAGGTTGTAGAGGCCGAGCTTCTTGTCCGCGGCGTTCTCCGTCGCCACGAGTTTGAGCAGGAGCTCCTTGGCCTCGCCTTTTTTGCCAGTGGCGCTCCACGTGCGGGCCAACCCGGCCAGCGCGTGAGCATCACGGGCGTTGCGGGTCAGGAGCTGAGAGAAGCTGGCCTCCGCCTTGCGGTAGTCTTGCGCCTTGAAGCAGGCCCAGCCGAAGTTGAACAGACCTTGGCGGTCGTGCGGAGCAATTGTGAGCTGCTTCTTGAACAGCGCCGTCGCCTCCGCCACCTCGCCGTCGCGCAGTTTCAGCCAGCCGAGGCCGCCGTAGGCACCGCTGAGGGTCGGGTGGTAGCGGAGCGCCTTGTGATAGAGGGCGCGGGATTGGGCGAACTCGCCTTGCAACTCCGAGAGCCGGGCGAAATCGAGCAGGACGTGCTGCTGCGCGCCATTTAGGTCATACGCCCGCGCGAGGTGGCGGTAGGCGCGGTCCATGTGGCCCATCTCCTCCCAGATCAGCCCGCAGAGGCGGTGCGACTCCCAGTCCTCCGGCTCCATCACCAGCGCGCGTTGGTAGTGGCGCAAGGCATCGCGCGGTTGGCCGAGGTTGAAGTGGCACGACCCGATGTTGAAGTGGATGTCGCGGAACTGCGGCATCAGATTGGCTGCCGCTTCGAATTCGATCAAGGCGCGCTCATACTGCTCTTCGGCCGCATGGATGTGGCCGAACGTTGCGTGCACCGTCGCTTGCAAGAACTCGTCATCCTGTGCATCGCGGGCGTCTTGGACGGCGGTGAGGTGCTTTTGTGCCTCCTCGTGCTGCCCGAGCGAGACGTAGCCGAACGCGAGGTACAGGCGGGCGATCACGAACTGGTTGTCCACTTCGAGCACCTGCTTGAACTCCTCCAGCGCTTCGGGGAACATCAGCAGGTCGAAGTAGCCGACCCCTCGGCGGAAGGAGCGCACCATGCCCTCTTCCTTCGGACGCAGCGCTTGGCCGTCGCCGACTTGCCAGTGGAAGGTGCCGGTCTCCTTTTTCGCCGCTTGTTTGGCTTGGTCGACGGCGTCTGCCTGTTTCGGCAGCTCGGCTGGGGTGTTTTTCTGGACGTGCTCCGCGTCCTTGATCATCGGCGGCTGTTGCAGTTGGGCCCACTTCTCCTGCATCTGTTGCAGCTCTGGCGTCGGCAACGTGCCGTCGAGATCGAGGCTGTACTCCTCGCTCAGCTCGGCCACGCGCTCTTCAAATGACAGCCACTTCTCCACGAATTTGTCACAGACATTGCGCAGCGCGACCAGCTCTTCACCGAGCAGGTGGGCCTGCTCGCGGTCTGCCGCTTCCAATTGCGATTCGATGCGATCCACAGCGCGGTTCAGCAGTTCAAATGGTTTCTCGAACATGGCAAAAGCCTCCCGTCCAGACAAGGTCTTACTCTGTAGTCTGGAACTGGGAGGCTTTTTTTATTACGCGAGTTAGGCGATGACGCCGTGCGTTTCCTTGATCAGGTCGGCGATCTTGTTGTCCTTGTCCATCAGGGCCACGATCGGCTTGTGACGGCGCGCTTCTTCGTCGCTGAGCATCGCGTAGGAGATGATGATCACCGTGTCGCCCGGCTGGACGAGGCGCGCAGCGGCCCCGTTCAGGCAGATCACACCCGAGCCGCGCGGGCCGGGGATGATGTAAGTCTCCAGACGAGCTCCGTTGTTGTTGTTGACGATCTGGACTTTCTCGTTCTCCAGCATGTCGACCGCGTCGAGAATGTCTTGGTCGATCGTGATGCTGCCTACGTAATTGAGATTGGCCTCCGTAACGGTGGCACGGTGAATTTTCGCTTTCATCATGGTACGGAACATCGAGCGTCCGCCTCCTCTGGAACAGAAGTATGTCGTTATCGGGTCAGGGTCAGGACGGTGTTATCGATCAGACGGGTGCCGCCGAACTTGACGGCGAGGGCCAGCAGCGATCGCTCTTCCAGCGTGTCGAGGAGGCGCAGATCCTGCATGGAGACGACCTGTGCGTAGTCGATCTGGGCTAGCGGCTGTTCGCGGATCATGTCCGCTACGCGCTGCTCGATCACCTTCGCATCGCGTTCGCCTGCGGCGACCAGCGCTTCAGCCATCCGCAGGGAGCGGTTGAGCACCAGCGCCTGTTCGCGCTGCTCGGCGATCAAGTTCACGTTGCGCGAGCTCATCGCGAGACCGTCGGGCTCGCGGAGCGTCGGGCAGGGCACGATCTCGACCGGCTGGTTCAGGTCGGCGACCATCCGCTCGATCACGACCACCTGCTGGGCGTCTTTTAAGCCAAAATAGGCCCGGTCGGGCTGCACGATGTTGAACAGCTTCGTGACCACGGTGGCCACGCCCTGGAAATGGCCCGGGCGGGTCGCCCCACAGAGCGTCTCGGTGACGAGCTGCACGTCGACCGTGGTCAGCTGTTGGCCGCCCCCGCGCGGGTACATCTCGTTGACAGACGGGGCGAAGATCGCCGCGACGCCCCCCTGTTCGGCGAGCTCGGCATCGCGTGCCAAGTCGCGTGGATAGCGGTCAAAATCTTCGGTCGGCCCGAATTGCAGCGGGTTGACGAAGATGCTCATCACCACCACGTCACACTGGGCGCGGGCTGCGGTAACCAAGGACAGGTGCCCTTCGTGCAGATAGCCCATCGTCGGCACGAAGCCGATGGTGCGCCCGGCGGCGCGGTGGGCGCGCACAAACTGGCGGATGTCTTCTGTCGTATGCAAGATCTTCATCGCGATCGGTTCTCCTCCAGTAGTCTTGCCAGAACGTCCTCTGACATTTTAAACCCATGTACCGCTTCTGGAAAAGCCCCCTGGCGCACATCGTCCGCGTAGGAGCGGATTGCGTCGGTCATCGCCTGTCCGAGCCCGGCATAGGGCTTGACGAACTTCGGCAGGTAGCGGTCGGTGATGCCGAGCATGTCATGCACGACCAGCACTTGGCCGTCGCATCCTGCGCCTGCGCCGATCCCGATCGTCGGGATCGTCAACTGCTCGCTGATCAGCGCGGCCAGCGGCGTGGGCACGCATTCGAGCACGAGCGCGAAACAACCCGCTTCCTGCAACAGGTGCGCATCTTCGAGGATCCGCTGGGCCGTTTCGTAATCCTTGCCCTGTACCTTGTAGCCGCCCAGTTGGTTGACCTGTTGCGGCAGCAGGCCGAGATGGCCGCAGACGGGGATGCCGGCGCGGACGAGCGCTTGGATCGGTTCGAGCACCTCGCGCCCGCCCTCCAGCTTCACCGCGTCCGCTCCGCCTTCCTGAATCAGCCGGCCCGCGTTGCGCACTGCGTCTGCCGTGGACACGTGGTAGGACAGGAACGGCATGTCGGTGACGATCATCGTCTGGCGGGCGCCTCGTGCAACCGCTTTCGTGTGGTGGATCATGTCGTCGACCGTCACGGGCAGTGTCGAGTCGTACCCGAGCACGACCATGCCGAGCGAATCGCCGACGAGGAGCAGGTCGACGCCTGCTTCCTCCGCCTTGGCCGCTGTGGGGTAATCGTAGGCGGTGAGCATCACCACTTTTTGACCTTCGCGCTTCATGTCCAGCAGTTTCACCGTGGATGCCTTGCTCGCACTCATAGGCTTACTCCTCCCTGGTTCCTGCTGCAAGCCGATAAAAAAGACCCTTCGAGCCGCAAGGCGCGAAGAGTCGCATGTACAAAGTCACCCGTTACAAACATCCTCGGTGGTCTCTGTCTCGGTCCGCGATCGGCTCAGAGCAGAACATATAAATGATCAGCAATGCGGTCTTACCAGATCTCGAGTACGGTTCCAATGGATACCGTCTCCTTAGTCAGTATACATCGGGACGGCGGTGTCTGTATAGTATGGGAACTTAGGCAAACAAAATATCCGCCGAGTATATTTTCTCAATTTCACCCGACGGCAGTTCGATCAGCAGCACGCCGAGCTCGTCGATGTCCAGCGCTTTGCCTGTGATCGGGCCGCGGGCGGTCTGGGCGACGATCTCGCGGCCGAGGGTGATCGAGTTCGCCTTCCACTCGTCGCGAACACCGGCGAACCCGCCTTCCTCGACGTACTTGCGGTAGAGCGGCTCGAATTCATGGAGCACGGCGCGGACGACAGCAGCGCGGGAGAGCGGCTCGCCCTTGATCGCTTGGAGCGAGGTGGCGATCTGGGTCAGCTCGTCCGGGAACTGCTCCTGTGGTACGTTGACGTTGATGCCGATGCCGACGACCAGATGGTGAATCTGGTCGAACTCGGCGTGCATCTCGGTCAGGATGCCGCAGCATTTTTGCTTGCCGAAGAGGATGTCGTTCGGCCATTTGATGCCTGCCTGCACGCCGGTGACCTGCGTTAACGCTTTGGAGAGCGCCACGGCGGCGACGAGCGTCAGTTGAGCTGCATGGGGCAGGGGCAAGTTGGGGCGCAAGATCAGCGACATCCAGATGCCCGACTGCGGGGGCGAGAACCACGCGCGTCCCCGTCTCCCCCGCCCGCTGGTCTGCTCGTCGGCGATGACGAGCGTCCCTTCCGGTGCGCCCTTCAAGGCGAGCTCCTGCGCCAATGTGTTGGTCGAATCGATCGATTCGTGGTAGAGGATCGGATGGCCGAGCAACGTCGTCGTCAAGCCTTCGCGGATCTCTGCCGCGTTGACGAGGTCGGGGACGGAGACGAGACGGTAGCCTTTGTTGCGGATGGCTTCTATTTGGTAGCCGGCGTCTTGGAGGTCTTTGATATGTTTCCAGACCGAGGTGCGGGAGACGCCGCAGGTCTGGCACATCGCTTCCCCGGAGACGAATTGGCCCGGTTGCTCGCGCAGTAGGTGTAGGATTTTCTCGCGCATGAGATCGGCTCCTTCTTAAGCGTGTTCTGCTGGGTGTCAGTGTGGTCAATCGGTGCGAGGTTCAACCTGCGCACTAGTCCAAGGTCGGTCGCAGTTCAGGCATCCACTTTTTCATATGGGCGTTGATCTCCTGATAGAGCGCTTGGGCGCGTGGCAGCTGTTGCTCGGTGACGTTCTGGAGCGGGTAGAGCTTGTACTGCCGCCAGTTTTTCTTATGCGTCCAGACGGGGAGGAAGGCGGGATTTTGCAAGGTGATCGTCTCCTGGGCGCCGTCGGTGCGCTTCACTACTTCGAGTTGGGCGATGCCGCCGATCTCGCGGTAGATCTCGTCTTGGCCGGAGAGGAAGTTGCCGAGCGAATAGATCACATAGGTGCGGCCGCCACGCCCGTTGTCGACCCATGCGGGCGGTTGGAGCACATGCGGATGATGGCCGAGCACGATGTCGACGCCCGCCTGAGCCAGCGTCGCGACGAGCTGCTGTTGCTCGGCGTTCGGGAGGCGTTGGTATTCCCCGCCCATGTGCAGGCTCATCACCACCACGTCAGCCTGCTCGCGGGCCTTGCGGATGTCGCGCTGCATGTTCTCGAGGTCGATGAGGTTGACGAGGTAGGGCTTGTCTGCGGGGAGCGGGATCCCGTTCGTGCCGTAGGTGTAGGCGAGGAAGGCGAACGAAATGCCGTTCTTCGCGAGCACGCGCAGTTCAGCGGCGTCCTCGGGCGAGCGGTAGGCACCCACATAGGGGATGCCGAGTTTGTCCCAGTGCTTGGTCGCGTTGAGGATGCCCTGCTCGCCCGCGTCGAGCGAGTGGTTGTTGGCGATCGAGACGACGTCGATGCCGGCGTCGTGGAGCGCATCCCCCACTTCGTAGGGCGAGTTGAACAGCGGATAGTCGGACAGGCCAAGCTCCGCCCCGCCGATCATCGTCTCTTGGTTGGCAATCGCGAGGTCAGCAGCCGTTAGATAGGGCTTGACGTGTTCGAACATGTAGCGAAAATCATAGCCGGTCGGAGTCTTCGCGTCCTTGTACAGCGAGGAGTGGATCAGGATGTCGCCAATCGCTTGGAGCCGGACGGTTTGGATGCGCGGTGGGGTCTCGACGGGCGCTTCGGTGACGGTGGCGGTCGGTTTGCTGCCCTCCTGCTGGGGCGTGGGTTGCGTGGTGGTGCTCGGTGTCGGGTCGCTACAGCCGGTGAGCAGGAACAGGGCGGCGCAGGCAACCGCTCCTGCGAATCGTTTTTTCATGATCAGAACTCCGTTTCTTGTAGTCGCTCGTAAGTAGTATAGTAGAAGATTCCATACATGACTAGATTCCAACTGCGGAGTTCTGATTGAGGGTGTTAATCGAATATGTTATGGTTACAAAGTAGATTAACAGGTTACTGGGGATGAGGGGAACGCCGAATGATGGGGTCTGTGTTGCAAGATTCGTTTAATTTCAACGCGGTGGCGTTGAATACCTTGGCCCTCGTGCGAGCGGTGCTGGGCGACAAAACGTTTTTTATCGGCCACACGAGCGAGGAAGGGTTCACGGTGCTGAAGTCGTGGAACTTGACACAGTGCGTGATTGAGGAAGGGATCTTCCTCCCCCTGCGCGACTCCTACTGAGGGCTGATCTACTCGGGCGGCCGGGAGCCGCTACTCATTGAAGACGCGCGGGCGCATCCTCACACGCGGGAGCTCGCGGTGACGTTGCAAGCAAACATCGGCTCCTACCTCGGGGTGCCGATTCTGTTGCAGGACGGGACGATGTTTGGCACGCTCTGTGCGCTGGACAGCGAGCCCTATTCGTTTCGCCAGTATGAGCTGGAAGCGGTGCAGCTTCTGGCCCAGTTTCTCGCGCATGCGTTGGACTTGGAGGCGGTCGCCGCGACCCATCGGCTGAAAAGCGCGGCGCTGGAGGCGACTGCGAACGCGGTGGCGATCACCGAGCGGGACGGGCGCTTGCTCTGGGTCAACCAAGCGTACACGCACCTGACTGGCTACACGCTCGAAGCGGCGCGGACGGCGAACGTATCGCTGTTGGGGACGGCCGAGCCGAGCCGAACGATTCAAGAGGTGGTGTCGGAGAGCGGGCATTATGAAGGCGAGCAATTGAACCGCCGCCAGGACGGGACGCCGTATTTTGAAACGGTCACAATCACGCCGGTGAAGGATGCGACAGGCGACGTGGGGCATTACATCTCCATCCAACAGGATGTGACGATCCGCAAGCAATACGAGGAAGGGCTGTACTACCTCGCCCACTTCGACACGCTGACCCACCTGCCGAACCGCACGCTGTTTCATGAAAAGCTGGTCGAGGCGCTCCGGGCAGCAGAAGCCACCGAGGAAGCGGTTGCGGTGTTACTTCTCGATCTGGATCGATTTAAGAACATCAACGATACGTTAGGTCATAACATGGGCGACCAGTTGCTCGTGGCTGCTGCGACGCGGTTGCAGGATCAGTTGGAGCTAGAAGACGTGGTCGCGCGGGCCAGCGGCGATGAGTTTACCTTGTTGGTGCGCGGCTTCGACGAGGTGGCGCGGGTCGCCGAGACGGCGGAGCGGATGCGAGCGGTGCTGTCGGAGCCGTATCACATCGAGGGGTACGAGCTGTATTCCACGCCCAGCATCGGGATCGCCCTGTATCCACAGGATGGGCAAGATGCAGACACGCTGTTGAAGCTGGCCGACACGGCGATGTATGCGGCGAAGGCAGGCGGGCGGAACAGCGTGGTGTTTTATCAAGTAAACATGACAGATAGCGGCCGGCTCGACTTGGAGACGCACTTGCATCATGCCTTGGAGAAGGGGGAGTTTGAGCTGCACTACCAGCCGAAGATCGAGTTGACGAGCGGTCGCGTGCTGGGCATGGAGGCGCTGTTACGCTGGCGCAACCCGGAGCTCGGGTGGGTGCCGCCAGACGTGTTCATCCCGGTTGCCGAGGACAGCGGTCTGATCGGCCCGATCGGCGACTGGGTGCTCCGCACTGCATGCGAGCAGAACCGCGCGTGGCAGGATGCGGGGCATGACGGGCTCTGTGTGGCGGTGAACGTGTCGGTCAGCCAGTTCCAGTACACCAATCTGGTCGACCGCGTCTCCGCCATCCTGACCGACACGGGCCTCGCCCCGGCAACGCTTGAGCTGGAGATCACGGAGAGCTTGATCATCCAAGACACCGAACAAGTCATCCGCGTCCTGCACGACTTGAAAACCCTCGGCGTCCAAATCTCCATCGACGACTTCGGCACGGGCTACTCCTCGCTGCGCTACCTGAAGATGCTCCCCGTCGACACGCTCAAGATCGACCGCTCCTTCGTCAAGGACATCACCGGCCCTTGCGACGACGAATGCGCCATCGCGAAGGCGGTCATCTCGCTGGGTCACAGCTTGCGCCTGCATGTCATCGCGGAAGGCGTGGAGACGGAAGCCCAGATGGAGTTCCTGCGGCACGAGCAGTGCGACGCGGTTCAGGGGTACTGGTACAGCCGCCCACTGCCTGCGGAGGCGTTTACAGAGTGGCTGGAGGCTCGGTTAGTGAAATCGTAGTAAAAAACGCTCCTGCCCGTGATGGGCGGAGCGTTTTTGTCTATCCGGATTCGGAGTCCATCCAAGTTCGAGCTTGTGCAAGCAAGACCTCCCGCTCGTTTCGTGCGGGATTGTGGAGCACCCATTGGGCCAGCCGTTGTTGGAGGCGGCCGATGGCTGGGCCGGCGGGGATGCCGGCGGTGAGGAGGTCTTGGCCGGTGAGGGCGAGGTCTTGGAGGGACCAGAGGGGTTGGTGTTTGGCGCGGGTTTCGACGGTGAATTGGAGCGACTTCAGGTGGTCGGGGGCGTGGAGGACGGCGTAGAGGCAGCAGCCGCGCCAGACGGCGTCAGGGCCGTGTTGGAAGAAGCGCTGCCGCCAGTCGACGTCGCTCCAGTGAAGCGGGTTCTCCGTGGTGAAGCGGAGCGTGGCTTTGATTCGTTGTTTAAGCCGGGTGGACAGCCGGAGCTCGGCCATCGCTTTCGTGACGCGAGGCTCGTCGAGCTGGATCGCTGTGAAGACGATCGCATAGCGGAGCGGCAGGTCAACTGGGGCGCGGGACGTCCACTCGGCGGCCAGCTCCCACGGGTCGCGGCCTCTCCCCCACGGATCGTTCACTTGCAGGTCGAACGTCTGCGGGCGCGGGAGGATGTGGCGGAGCAGGTCGGTTTCGCGCAGGAGCGGGAGGGCCAGATCGGGCGACGAGAGCAGCATCTTCTGCCACTCGTCACGGATGCGTTCGCGGGCGATCTGGCGGAGCAGGCCCGCTTCGTAGGTGATCGCCTGCAAGGTCTGCGGCTCGATCTGGAAGCGCAGTTGGGCGGCGAAGCGGATGCCCCGCAACATGCGGAGGGCGTCTTCGGCGAAGCGCAACGCCGGGTCGCCAACGGCGCGGATGCAGCGCGCTTGCAGGTCGTCCTGCCCGCCGAACGGGTCGCGGACGACACCGTCAGCTCCTAGCGCCATCGCGTTGATCGTAAAATCGCGGCGCGCTAAGTCCTCCGTCAACGAGCGAACGAACACGACCTCCTCCGGGCGGCGGCCGTCCTCATACTTGCCATCGGTGCGGAACGTGGTCACTTCATAGCGCCCTTCGGGCAGGAGCACCGAGACGGTGCCGTGCTTGATGCCGGTCGGAACTGTCTCCGGGAACAGTTCCATCACCGCTTCCGGCCGTGCGGAGGTGGTGATGTCGTAGTCATAGACGGCACGACCTAACAGACGGTCGCGCACGCAACCGCCGACGAGGTACGCTTCGTGTCCCGCTCGTTCGAGGACGCGCACGATCTCCCACGCGCCTTGTTCTGCCGCTTCCATGCCACATCCCTCCTCCGTTCGCCTCGGCCGTCCCCTTACGCGGTCGGCTGATCCTTCGCCGCTTCGCGCCATTGGAAGTCGCCGCGATCCAGTGCTTTGACGAGAATTTCAGCGGTGGCGATGTTCGTCGCCACCGGGATGTTGTGCACGTCACAGAGACGCAGCAAGGCCAAAATATCCGGCTCATGCGGTTGGGCCGTCAACGGATCGCGGAAAAAGATCACGAGGTCCATCTGATTCTCCGCAATCAACGCCCCGATCTGCTGGTCGCCGCCCAGCGGGCCGGACTGGAAGCGGTGCACGGTCAGCCCGGTCGCTTCCTGAATGCGCAGGCCCGTCGTGCCTGTCGCGAACAGCTTGGCCTTGGCAAACATCTGCTGGTACGCCACGGCAAAATTGACGATCGTGTCCTTCTTCCGATCATGCGCAATCAACGCAATGTTCATCTCGATCCCCTCCAACTCTAGAACAGCAGATTTTCCAGTCCGTACACCATGCCTTCATACTTCATGACTTCCTTGCAAGACAGCACGACGCCCGGCATGAACGATTCGCGGTTGATCGAGTCATGGCGAATCGTCAGCGTCTGGCCGAGCCCGCCGAAGATCACTTCTTGGTGCGCGACATAGCCCGGCAGCCGGACGCTGTGCACGCGCATCCCCTCATAGTCGCCACCGCGTGCGCCAGCGAGCGTTTCGTGCTCGTGAGGATGGCCTTGGGCCATTTTTTCGCGTTCCTGTGCGATCAGTTCGAGCGTCTTCAGCGCCGTGCCCGACGGAGCGTCGAGCTTCTGGTCGTGGTGCATCTCGATGATCTCCACGTGCGGCAGGTAGCGCGCTGCCTGTTGGGCGAACTTCATCATTAAGATCGCGCCGATGGCGAAGTTCGGGGCGATCAGGCCGCCGATGCCGCGCTGTTTGCACCGTAGATCCCATGCGGCGATCTCCTCCGGGGTCATGCCGGTCGTGCCGACGACGGGGCGGATGCCGTAGTCGATTGCTTTGTCGATGTTGCCCTTCATCGTGGCGGGGGTGGTGAAGTCGACCATGACGTCCGCTTGTTGTTCAAGGAGGGTCTTGTCGAGGTCGTTGGAGAACCGCAGGCCGCCCACGTCGAAGCCGAGCACGTCCTGCACAGGCACGCCGTTGAGCGTGCGGTCGACGGCGCCGACCAGCTCCAGTTCGGGATCTTGAAAAACCGCCTTGACCGTTTCTCGGCCCATGCGGCCTTTGGCTCCGACGATGACGACGCGAATTTTGCTTGGGGTCATGAGTTAGCGGCCCTCCTTCGCTTCGGTATCTTTGCGCGTCCAGCGGTTGGCGTCGCGGGTGTTGAACTTGTGCATGACGGCACGGTGGGCGTCGGCGAGGTCGATGCCGAGCGAGTTGGCCATGCAGGTGATCACGAACATCAGGTCGCCGAGCTCCATCGCGATCGAGCTGTCCGCTTCGTCTTGCTTCTTCGGTTTTTCGCCATATGTATGATTGACTTCCCGCGCCAATTCTCCCAGCTCTTCCGTCAACCGCGCGATCAGGGTCAGCGGCTGGAAGTAGCCCTCCTTGAATTGGCCGATGTAGTCGTCCACGTCCTGTTGCATCTGTTTTACCGTCAACTCTCGGTCTTGCATAGTTTGCCTCCTGTCTGTAT
>JGI12273J12029_10033318_pt1 | contig 11546 bp, 9 predicted proteins | sample SoiCrureplicaC0C_FD_12029 | JGI IMG/M metagenome (IMG submission 12029) | reverse complement strand
ACCGTTTCGTCGTAGAAGAGGGTTCCCCTCCCCGCGTAGTACATCCTATGGCGAGGGGGAGGGGTTTAGACCGATTGGACAAAGGGCTAGCCGCGAATCTTGCGAACCGCTTCCGCACGGTCCGGCGCGTTGTAGAATGCGTTGCCCGCAACGAGCACGTTCGCACCCGCGTCGCGTACAAGCACCGACGTCTCGGGGGTGATCCCTCCGTCAACTTCGATCTCGACATGCTGCAGATCGCGCGCGTCGAGCATCTGGCGCAAGTCGCCGATCTTCGGCAGCACGCTCGGTATGAAGCGTTGGCCGCCGAAGCCCGGATTGACGGTCATCAAGAGCACCATGTCGAGATCGCCGAGCACATGCTCGATCATCGCCAGCGGCGTGTGCGGGTTGAGCGCAACGCCTGCCTTGACCCCGAGCGAGGCGATCAGCTGCAGCGTTCGGTGCAGGTGCGGACAGGCTTCAACATGCACGGTGATCACATCCGCTCCGGCCTTGGCGAACGCCGGGATGTACGCATCCGGGTTCTCGATCATCAGATGCACGTCGAGCGGGAGGGACGTATGCGGCTTGATCGCGCTGACGATCAGCGGGCCGAGGGTCAGGTTCGGAACGAAATGTCCGTCCATCACATCAACGTGAATCCAGTCCGCACCGGCCTGCTCGGCGGAACGGACCTCCTCCCCGAGCTTCGCGAAGTCGGCCGACAGGATCGACGGGGCAATGCGAGTCTCCATCTCTAGTACCTCCATTCCTTGGCCTCTTTGAGCTCAGCCAAGAATTCCAGATAGTGCGCATAGCGGTCCTTGTGGATCCGCCCCGCCTCCGAAGCCGGCCGCACCGCACAGCCGTCCTCGGTGTCATGCAGGCAGCCGCGGTACTTGCAGTCATGTGAAACATCCCAGATGTCGCGAAAATACTGAGAGAGGTCGGACGGCTCCATCACGCCGAACTCCAGCGTCGCGAAGCCCGGCGTGTCAATGACGTACGTGTCTTCGAAGAGACGGAAGATCTCCGAATGGCGCGTCGTGTGCTTGCCGCGCCCGAGCCGCTGTGAGATCTCGCCGACATTCAAGTTCAGATCGGGGACGAGGGCGTTGAGCAGCGATGACTTGCCGACGCCCGAGTTCCCCGCAAGCCCGGAGAGCTTCCCGGCGAGCAGGCCGCGCACCCCTTCGATGCCGCGGCCGTCCTTCGAGGAGAGCGTGACCGCTCCATAGCCCATCTCGCGATAAGGGCGCAGCCAGTCGTCGACTACGCGCTCATCGGCCAGCAGGTCGATCTTCGTGATGACGAGGACCGGGGGAATGCCTTCCTTCTCGACGTGGACGATCATCCGGTCAAGGAGCTTGGAATTAAAGCCGGGCTCGATTGCCGAGAAGGTGAGCACCGCCTGGTCGATATTGGCGATCGGCGGCCGGATCAACTCCCTTGTGCGGGGCAGGATCTCTTCGACAACCCCCTCCTTGCCGCCGATCGGCGTGAACTTCACGCGATCGCCGACAAGCGGGGTGATGTCCCGCTTCTTGAACACGCCCCGCGCCCGGCACTGGCGGACGATCTCGCCGTCCTGCACGTAATAGAATCCGGAGATCGCTTTGGTGATAATCCCTTCCTGCATACAGACCTCCTGCCTGCTTGTAACGCTTAGTTGTACGTGACGGTCTCCGTGTGAGTCTTCGATCCGTTCTCATAGATCTCGATCGAAGCGATCGCATCCTTCTTCACCGTACAGGTGACCGCATACGTCTTCGTTTCGGTGATCGTCTCATTGATCACATCGTTGGTGCCGACCGCATCGGTGCGGACGATCTTGACGACCTTCTTCTCGCCCGGAGCGACCTTGATCGTCACGTTCGCCGTCTTCTTCACCGCCTCGGCCTTCGGCTCTTCGCCGTTCGGTTCTTCCTTCTGCTCCGCCGGCCCCGTGGAGACGAACAAGTCGATGACTTCGCCTTTGTCGACTTCAGTATTCGCTTCATACGGCGAGGTCTTGATCACACGGCCCTTCTGCACGTTGGGGTCGGCCGACGAGATCGTCTGTCCGATCTTGAGACCGAGATCAAGCAAACGCTTCCTGGCATCATCGAGCGGATAATCCTTGAGGTTCGGCAGCTTGACTTTCGGCACGCCCTTCGCAATCGTCAGCGTCACCTTCGTGTTCGCATCGATCGTCACATCGGCTGCCGGGTTCTGGCCGAGCACTTGCCCCGGCGCCGCATCGCGGTCTTCCTTCTCTTCATACTTGATGTTGGCGACTTTGATCCCGGCCGCTTCCAGCGTTTTGACCGCTTCCGCCTTTGTCATCTTTTCGATGTTCGGCATGGAGAGCTTCTTCGTGCCGCTGGAGACGGTCAAGGTCACCGGCCGGTTCGCCTTGATCGTCTTGTCCGGATACTGGTCCTGGCTGATGACCACGCCGGCCGCCACCGAGTCGCTCTCTTCCTCTTCCTTCTTCACGTTCGCCGTATCGAGTCCGGCGTCGTCGAGCATCTTGATCGCCTCTTCGTAGGTCTTGCCCCGGACATCGGGCATCACCACATCCGCTTCGCTCAGGTAGTTGGTCACGATCGCATACGCCGTGACCGCACCGACCCCGAGCAGCATGAAGACGACGAGCAGCCAGACCACCGGCCGCCAGAACTTCCGGTTCTTCTTCTTGTCATCCGCAGGTTCGCCCGGCTCTCCGGCCTGCCCCTGCGCCGCCGGCTTGGCGATCTGCGTCTCTTGCGACAAACTCGCGCCGCCATCCTGATGACGCTGCGACCGCGACGGCATGCTGCCGTCCTGATCGCGCAGCCCGACGGCCGGCATCTGGATCGTCTTGTCTTCGTCGAAGGTCGGAACGGTGAACTTCGGCACGTTCGGGTAGAGCAGTGCTTTCTCCAGGTCGCGATACATGTCGCGGGCCGACTGGTAGCGCACGAGCGGGTCTTTGGTCAGCGCCTTGAGCACGATGTTCTCGACCGATTGCGGCAGCGCCGGGTTGATCTGGCGCGGCTCGACAAAGTGGTCCTGCAAATGCTTGAGTGCGACGGAGATCGGCGTCTCTCCCGAGAAGGGCAGTTCGCCGGTCACCATCTCATACAGCACGACGCCCAGCGAGTAGATGTCCGACTTGACATCGGTGACGCCGCCCCGCGCCTGTTCCGGCGAGAAATAGTGCACCGAGCCGAGCACGGAGCCGTCCTGCGTGATCGTGTTCGACGTGATCGCACGGGCGATGCCGAAGTCGGTCACCTTCACGCGCCCGTCCTTGCCGATCAGGATGTTGTGCGGCTTGATGTCGCGATGCACGATGTTGTTCTCATGGGCGTGTCCGAGCGCGGCGCAGATCTGCTTGGCGATGTCGATCGCTTCAGCGACAGCCAGCGGTGCGCGCTCCTGAATCACTTCCTTGAGCGTCATGCCGTCGACATACTCCATGACGATGTAGTATTCGTCCGCATTCTCCATGCCGACATCGTAGATGTTGACGACGTTCGGGTGCGACAGCGAAGCGGCCGCTTGCGCTTCCCGGCGGAAGCGGCGGACGAACTCTTCGTCGGTGGAGAACTGAGCGCGCAGCACTTTGATCGAGACGTGACGGTTCAAGAGGGTATCGAGCGCGCGGTAGACGACCGCCATGCCGCCGCCGCCGATGCGCTCGATCACTTCATAGCGATTGCCGAGCTTGCGTCCGATCATCGTGTCTCACCTCGCTCTCCCTGGTTGTGAATCGCGACAACGGTGATGTTGTCATGGCCCCCCGCCGCGAGTGCTCCTTGTATCAGGGAGTCCACCTTGGCTTCGATCGATTCGCCGGAGTTCAGGACCGCCGCCATCTGCTCCTGCTCGACCATGTTGGTCAGGCCGTCGGAACAGATCAGCAGGATGTCCCCTTGTCCCCACTCCCAGTGGGACAGGTCGGCGGCGACCGAGATATCGGTGCCGACCGCACGCGTTACGATGTTGCGCTGGGGATGGTGAATCGCTTCCTCCGCCGTGATCTGCCCGCTCTTGAACAGCTCGTGAACCAGCGTATGGTCATCGGTGAGCTGGCGCAGTGCGCCCGCATGGAGCAGGTACGCCCGGGAGTCTCCGATGTGGCACAGGTAGATGTGCGCCGCATCGAACAGAGCCGCCACGACGGTCGTTCCCATCCCGCTCAGCCCCTCCGAGGAGCTGGCTCGCTCGAACACGACGCGGTTCGCCGCCTGGATCGCATCGACCAGCTGATCGGAAGGGTCCTGCCCTTCCGCAACATGTTCCTGCAAATGCTTGACAACCGCTTCAATCGCCAGTGAACTGGCCACCTCACCCGCAAGGTGACCCCCCATTCCGTCCGCCACGACGGCGATGCCGTACGGCTTGCGATCCATGACGGTCGCATAGCTGTCTTCATTCAGCTGACGCACAAGACCCACATGGGTCTTCGCCGCATATTGCATCCTCTATCACCTCTAGTTTCTCCCTTGCTCCGCGCGGAGCTGTCCGCAGGCGGCTGCAATGTCGTGCCCCTTCTCCCTGCGAACGGTCGCGTTGACGCCGAGGCGGTTCAACTCGTTCACGAAGGCACGAATCTGGTCTTTCGGAGTTCGTGTGTAGTTGCGTTCCGGCACATAGTTGACCGGAATCAGGTTGACGTGGCAATCCATGTGCCCGAGCAGCCCAGCCAGTTCGCGGGCGTGGTCAAGATCGTCGTTCTTGCCGCCGACAAGCGCATACTCGAACGAGATGCGGCGGCCGGTCTGTCGGTAGTAGTAGCGGCAGGCATCGAGCAGTTCGTCGATGCTCCACTTGCGGTTGATCGGCATCAGGGCTGAACGAATCTCGTCGCGGGTCGCGTGCAGCGAGACCGCGAGCGTGATCTGGCGCTTCTCGTCGGCCAGGCGGCGAATCGCCGGCACGAGGCCCGATGTCGAGATCGTGATGTGGCGCGCGCCGATCTGGAGGCCGTTCGGATCGTTGATGATGTCCATGAACTTCACCGATGCATCGTAGTTCTCGAGCGGTTCGCCGGAGCCCATCAGCACGACGCTGGAGACGCGGCCGTCCTCCTCGCTGTCGAGGAAGCGCTGGACGTTCAGCAACTGCTCCACGACTTCGCCTCCCGACAGGTTGCGCACGAGGCCGCCGAGCGTTGACGCGCAGAACGTACAGCCCATCCGGCAGCCGACCTGCGTCGAGACGCAGACCGAGTTGCCGTAGTCATGGCGCATCAGCACCGTTTCGATCGTCGAGCCGTCATACAGCTCCCAGAGCCACTTGACTGTGCCGTCGACCGATACTTGACGCGTGACTTCCTTCATCGTCACGACGGTCGCAATCTGTTTCATCTGCTCGCGCAACTTCTGCGGCAGGTTGGTCATCTCGTCAATCGAGGTGACGCGGTCCTTGTGCAGCCAGATGAAGATCTGCTTGGCGCGGAACTTCGGCTGGCCCAGCTCCTGGACCCACGCCTCCAGTTCATCAAGGCGCATGTCGAGCAGCTGCATCTTCTGCTGGGTCGTTTCGACCATGGGCAGCAATGTGTCTATGGTGTTCACCTTCTTCTCTTGAGTCGGGAAATAAAGAACCCGTCGCTGCTGAACTGCTGCGGGAAGATCTGGATCATGCCCGCCTCGCTCGCCCCGGCTGCCGCAGGCGGCAGATGACCTGCAATCTCGTCCTGCTCAAAGTCCGGATGCTCGGCCAGAAAAGCGTGCACAAGGTCCTGGTTCTCTTCCGGCAGCACGGTGCAGGTTGAGTAGACGAGCACGCCGCCCGGCTTGAGCTTGGCGGCCGCGATGCGGAGCAGATCCCGCTGGATCTGTGCGATCTCCTGCACATCGCCCGGCACCTTCTGCCACTTCAAGTCCGGCTTGCGGCGAATGACGCCAAGGCCGCTGCACGGCGCGTCAAGCAGGATCGCATCAAAAGGCTCCTCTTCGCCGATCACATCGCGGATGTCGCCCGCCTTCGTGATGATCGAGAGAAGGCCCAGCCGCCGCGTCATATGCTGGATCAGCTCGATCTTGTGATCGTGAATGTCGACGGCGATCACTTCACCCCGGTCCTCCATCAGTTCGGCGATGTGCGTCGTCTTGCCGCCCGGTGCGGCACAGCAGTCAAGCACGCGCATCCCCGGCTTCGGGTCGAGCACCTGCGCCACCAGCATCGAGCTCTCGTCCTGCACGGTGCACAGGCCGTCCCGGAAGGCGGGGAGCTTCGTGATGTCCAGCCCCGCTTCGAGCACGATGCCGAACGGCGAGAGCTGGGAAGCCCGCGCCTCCACGCCCTGTTCCGCCAGTTCGGCGAGCAGGTCGTCCCGCGAGATGCGGTGCGTGTTCACGCGCAGGGAGACGTGCGGCCGCTCATTGTTCGCCGCACAGATCGCCTCGGCCGTTTCCCGTCCGAACCGTTCTTCCCACAGCTTCACCAGCCACTCGGGATGGGAATGTTCGAGGGAGACGCGCTTCGTCCAATTGCGCTCGCGGGACGGCATCCTGATGTCCGCCTTCGTGCGCAAGGTGGCGCGCAGCACGCCGTTGATGAAACCGCTCGCCTTCGCGCCGCGGCGCTTGGCGATCTCGACCGCTTCGTTGATCGCGGCAAAGTCGGGCACCCGCTCCAAGTAGACCAGTTGGTAGACGGTCATCCGCAGCAGGTTGCGCACCCACGGATCAAGGCGGTCCAGAGGCGTCTTGAGCGACGGCGCCAGATAGAAGTCGAGCGTGTTCAAGCGCCCGATCGTGCCGTAGACCAGTTCGGTCGCCAGCCCCGTATCGCGGGGGTCGAGCTTCGTGCGGCGCAGCCTTTCGGTCAGAGCCAGGTTGCTGTAAGCGCCGCGCATCTCGACAGCGATCAGGACGTCAAGTGCCAAGTCCCGCGCTGTCTCTCTTGCCATTGTCTTCTTCAATCCCTACGCCTCCTGCTCCCCGAAACGAATCCCGGGGGCTGTCTTCACGCCGCGCAGATAGTCGGTGACGAGCATGCGCTTCTTGCCCGCCGGCTGAACCTCGACCAGTGCGAGCGTTCCCTGTCCGCACTGCACGATGATCTCGTCGCCGGTGACTTTGACCACAGTGCCCGGCTCGACGTTCGGCGTGCTGGTTTCCTCATTAACCCTAGCTTGCCATATCTTCACGACATTATGATTCAGATGCGTGAATGCGACCGGCCACGAATTAAGGCCGCGCACCTGATCGTACAGGCGGCGCGCAGGCCGCGTCCAGTCGATCCGCTCGTCATCCCGCGACAGGTTCGGTGCGAAGGTGACCAGCGATTCGTCCTGCGGGGTCTCCGTGAAATCGCCGGTGATCATCTTCGGCAGCGTCTCCAGGAGCAGCTGCGCCCCATGCGCCGCGAGCTTGTGGAACAGGGATTCGGCCGTGTCCTGCTCTTCGATCGGCACGACCACCCGCGAGATCATGGCGCCCGCATCCAGCCCCTGCACCATCCGCATGATCGTCACGCCCGATTCCTTGTCCCCTTCGATGATCGCCCGGTGAATCGGCGCCCCGCCCCGCCAGCGCGGCAAGAGCGAAGCGTGGACGTTGATCGGCCCCATCGGCGGCATCTCCAAGAGCCGCTGGGGCAGAATCTGCCCGTAGGCGGCCGTAATCAGCAGGTCCGGCTTGTACGACTGAATCTCATTCAGCGCGTCTTCGGCCCGCACCTTCTCCGGCTGCAGAACCGGCAGCCCCAGACGCAAGGCCGCCTCCTTGACCGGCGGAGCGGCCAGTTCGCCCTTGCGCCCCTTCGGACGGTCGGGCTGGGTGACGACCGCAACCACCTTGTAACCGTTCTTCACCAGCGCCTCCAAACACGGCACCGCAAAGTCCGGCGTTCCCATAAACAGAATCCGCATGACTCCTACTTCCCCTCCGTTACTTGTTCCGGAACGCGCCCGGACGCCCGGCTCCCGTGCGAAGCACATGATCGGTAAACAAAATGCCGTTCAAATGATCGATCTCATGCAGCAGCACGCGGGCGAGCAGACCTTCGGCGGTCACTTCGATGTCTTCGCCGAACCGGTTCAAGCCCTTGACAACCACCCGGTTCGCACGCAGCACTTCCCCCTGCACGCCCGGAATCGACAAGCAGCCTTCCGTGCCGAGCTGTTCCCCTTCCGACGCGACCACTTCCGGGTTGACCAGCTCGATCAGCCCTTCGCCGATATCGGCGACGAGCGCACGCTTCAAGATGCCGATCTGGTTCGCCGCCAAGCCGATGCCCGAGTTCGAGTCATACATCGTCTCCGCGAGATCGGTGAGCAACTTCTGTATATTCGGTGTCACTTCCGGGATCGGCTTCGCAACCTGCCGCAAAACCGGGTCGCCTTCCTTCCGGATGATCTTTACTGCCATAATTCGTCAGACCTCCCTCATTCTCTCCATCTTACCAGACCTGATTTACAAAATCATCTGCGCATTGACATCGATGGAGAGGTAGCCTCCGCCCTTCTGCGCTTCCTCCTGTGTTTCCAGATAGGCGGCGCGGATGAGTTCGCGGACGTTCTTGAACTTGCCGTACTTGAGAACCACATTGAAGCGGTATTTCCCCTGCAGCCGGGAGAGCGGAGCCGGAGACGTGCCGAGAATCGTCACGTCCTCGCGCCCGCCAAGCCCTGCCCGCAGGCGCATTTCCAGACGGCGCGCCGTTTCGAGCGCCTGCATCTCGACCTCGTGAACCGACGTGAAGGATGTCAGTTCGGCAAACGGCGGGTTGCTCATGCCGTAGCGCACCCGCACCTCATGCTCGAAGAACGGTTCGTACGCCTGCTTCTTGGCGAACTGGATCGCATAATGCTCCGGGTTGTAGGTCTGCACGACCACTTCGCCGGGCAGCTCGTGCCGCCCGGCGCGCCCCGCGACCTGTGTCAGAAGCTGGAACGTGCGCTCCGAGGCGCGGAAATCGGGCAGGTAGAGCGACGTCTCCGCCGAGATGACGCCGACGAGGGTGACGTTGGGAAAATCAAGCCCCTTGGCGATCATCTGCGTCCCGAGCAGAATCTCCGCCTCCTTGTCGCGGAACTTCTGAAGCAGGTCGGCGTGCGATCCTTTGCCCGATGTGGTGTCCACATCCATGCGGATCACCTTCGCCTGCGGAAACACCTTGCTCAATTCCTCTTCGACCCGCTGCGTGCCGGTGCCGAAGTGGCGGACATGGTCTCCCTTGCAGTCGGGACAAGTGCCGGGCATCCGCTCCGCATAGCCGCAATAGTGGCAGCGCAGCTGTTCAAGCCCCCGCGCCTTGTGATAGGTCAGCGGGATCTCGCAGTCCGGACAGCGCGCCACAAAGCCGCAGGAGCGGCAGAGCACGAACGTCGCGAAGCCGCGGCGGTTGAGAAACAGGATGATCTGCTCGCCGCGCTCCAAGCGCTTTTCGATGCCTGTCCTGAGCGCGCCGCTGAACATCGAGCGGTTGCCTTCGTGCAGCTCCTGCCGCATGTCGATGACGCGCACTTGCGGCAACTGCTGTCCGCGCACCCGCTCCGGCAGCTCGATGCGCCTGATCTTGTTCTGATGGGCCCACCAGCGGGTCTCCAAGGCCGGGGTGGCCGAGCCGAGCACGACGGTCGCGCCGTGGCGCAGTCCCCGGTACATGGCGACTTCGCGGGCGAGATATTTGGGGTGGTCGTCCTGCTTGTAGGACGACTCGTGCTCCTCATCGATAATCATCAGGCCGATTCTCCGGAACGGAGCGAAGACGGCCGAGCGAGCGCCGACGACTATCTCCACATCGCCGCCGCGAATCCGCCGCCACTCGTCGAACTTCTCCCCCGCCGACAGCCGCGAATGCAGGACGGCAACCTTGTCGCCGAACCGGCGCTTGAACTGCACGATCATCTGCGGGGTCAGAGCGATCTCCGGCACGAGCATGATCGCCTGCTTCCCCTGTTGTACGCAGGCGGCGATCGTCTGGAGGTACACTTCGGTCTTCCCGGAGCCGGTCACCCCCTGCAGCAGGAAGGTGCAGGGCTTGCCGCTCGCCACCCCCGCGCAGATCTCGTCATACGCCTCCTGCTGGAGCGGGGTCAAAGGCAGCGGCTGCTGCCGCTCTTCATGGCGGACGCCGTACGGATCGCGATGCACTTCCCGCTCTTCCTTGACGAGATGCCCTTTCTCCAGCAGCGGGGCGAGGGTCGAGGTGCTCGCGCCCGTCTCGGCGAACGCATCCTTCATCGCAACGCCGTCCGCCTGATCGTAAACGAATGCAAGCAGCTGCTTCTGCTTCTGCGCGCGGGGCGAGAGATCGGCCAGCGCCCGTTCCAGACCCGCGCCGTCCAGCGGACAGCGCAGATAGGCAAGCGTCTTGACCTGCACCCGCTGCTTGACCCCATACTCTTCAGCCAGCACCCCCGCTGCGACCAGGGTGCGGATCGCGGCGCGCCATTCGGGACGCTCGGCGATCAATTGCTCCTTGGTCGTGTTCGGGGACTGGGCAAGAGCCTGTACCAATTCATATTCAGCCGAATTCCGTACATGCATCGGAGGAAGGGGCTGCTGCTGCCGCAGGAAGGTGGTGGCTTTGGCGCGCATGCCGCTCGGCAGAAGCGCCTGCACCGCCGATGCTTTGGTGCAGAGATAGCGCTCCGACAGCCAGCCCGCCAATTCCACCAAGTCTTCCGTCAGCGGCGGCTCTTCATCCAGCACGTCGAACAGCGGCTTGATCTTGCCTGGGTCGGCATCCGTTCTCTCTGAGAAGCCGACGATATAGCCCTCCACCTTGCGATGACCGAACGGGACCAGCACCCGCGTGCCGACATGCGCCTGCCTCACCAGCCCCTCCGGCACTTCGTAGTGGAACGGACGGTCGACGCCGGCCGACTTGACCTCGACGATAACGTCCGCATAACGCTTGGAGCTCATGCCCGCTCACGGCGCAGGTCGGCGATGCGGTGCAGAATCCGATGCGCGACCTCGATCTTCTTCATCAGAGGAAGCTCCTCTTCTCCGCCGTCCCGGCCGATGATCGTCACGACGTTCGTATCGGCGCCGAAGCCCGCATCCTTGCGCGATACATCGTTGGCGACGAACAGATCAGCGTTCTTGCGCAATAGCTTCGCGCGCGCGTTCTCCAGCACGTTCTCCGTCTCGGCGGCGAAGCCGACCACCACCTGATCTTCACGCTTGCGCTCGCCCGCTTCCTTCAAAATATCCGGGTTGCGGACAAACTCGATCAGCAAGGGTCCCTCCTGCTTCTTGAGCTTGTGGGCCAGAACTTCCTTCGGCCGGTAATCGGACACCGCCGCCGCCGAGATGAAGACATCCATCTCCGGCAGCCGCCCCAGCACTTCCCGGTGCATGTCAAGGCCGGTCTCCACCTCGATCGTCTTCTCGACGCCGGGGATCGGCGGCAGCTGGGTCGGCCCGGTGATCAGCACCACCCTCGCACCGCGCGCCACGGCCGCCTCGGCGAGTGCGTAGCCCATTTTGCCCGTCGAGCGGTTGGTGATCAAGCGCACCGGGTCGAGCGGTTCGACATTGCCCCCGGCGGAGATCATCACCCGCAGGCCGGCGAGGTCCTTCGGGATCTTCCCGCCCGCGAACAGCTCCTCCGCCCGTGCGACGATCTCGTCC
>JGI12273J12029_10011540_pt1 | contig 11557 bp, 13 predicted proteins | sample SoiCrureplicaC0C_FD_12029 | JGI IMG/M metagenome (IMG submission 12029) | reverse complement strand
GCTCTGTCTCTTCTTCGGCCCAGCAACGAACTAGGACTTCTTATTGATTGGTCGGTGCCGGACGCGGTGCGCGGTCGCTGCGATCGCCGCCACGGTCGCCGCGCGGTCCACGATCACCGCCGCGTCCGCCGCGGTTGCCGCCTTCACGCGGCGGGCGACGGGTCTCTTCCACCGGGCTCGGCGGCTCGCCGCGCAGTTCGCGGAGCGCTTCCTTGTGGGAGAGGTTCACACGGCCCTGGCCGTCGATCTCCGTCACCTTGACCAGCATGGCATCGCCGACGGCACAGACGTCTTCCGTCTTCTCCACGCGCTCTTCAGCGAGCTGGGAGATATGCACGAGGCCTTCCTTGCCCGGCAGAACCTCAACGAACGCACCGTATTTTTCAACACGGGTGACTTTGCCGTTGTAGGTGACGCCGACTTCCACTTCACGCACGATGCCTTCGATGATCTCTTTCGCACGCACGCCCGCTTCGCCGTTCGTCGCGGCGATGAAGACGCGGCCGTCCTGCTCGATGTCGATCTTGACGCCCGTCTCTTCGATGATCTTGTTGATCACGCGGCCGCCCGGCCCGATCACGTCGCGGATCTTGTCCGGGTTGATGCGCATCGTGATGATGCGAGGCGCATACGGGGACAGGTCTTCACGCGGCTGTGCGATCGCTTCGAGCATCTTGCCGAGGATGTGCTTGCGGCCCTTGTTCGCCTGCTGCAATGCACGCTCCAGCACGTCGCGGTTGATGCCTTTGATCTTGATGTCCATCTGCAGGGCGGTGATGCCCTGCTCCGTGCCCGCGACCTTGAAGTCCATATCGCCGAGGTGGTCTTCCATGCCCTGGATGTCGGTCAGAACGACCATCTTGTCGCCGTCGGCGATCAGGCCCATCGCCACGCCTGCAACCGGCGCCTTGATCGGAACGCCCGCATCCATCAGCGCCATGATCGACCCGCAGATCGCCGCTTGCGACGTCGAACCGTTCGATTCGATGATCTCGGAGACGAGGCGGATTGTGTACGGGAACTCTTCTTCGTTCGGGATGATCGGCTCAATTGCACGCTCGCCGAGTGCACCGTGACCGATGTCGCGGCGGGACGGCGCACGCAGCGGTCTCGCTTCCCCGACGGAGAACGGCGGGAAGTTGTAGTGATGCATGAAGCGCTTCTGCTCTTCGAGGCCGATGCCGTCGATCTCCTGTGCATCGCCCAGCGCGCCGAGCGTGCAGACGGTCAGCGCCTGGGTCTGGCCGCGGGTGAACAGGCCGGATCCGTGTACGCGCGGGAGCACCGCCACTTCCGTGGTGATCGGGCGAATCTCGTCGACGGCACGGCCGTCCGGACGAATTCCTTCATGCACGATCGCATGACGCACTTGCTCCTTGACGATGTCGTAGAGCACTTCGTTCGCGTCTTTCGCAGCCTTGGCGTACGCTTCTTCGCCGAGCTCTTCGATCAGTTGCGCGATGACGCGCTCCTTCACTTCGTCGATGTTCGCCTGACGCTCCTTCTTGTCGAAGGTGCGGACCGCGACTTTGAGGTCGTCGGTTGCGAGGGTGCGGACCTTCTCATTGATCTGGGCATCCACTTCGTGGAGCTTGACTTCCATCTTCTCCGGCTGGATCTCTTCGATCATCTGCTCTTGGAACGCGATCAGTTCCTTGATCCGGTCATGGCCGAACATGATCGCTTCGATCATGTCTTCCTCCGACACGAACTTCGCGCCCGCTTCGACCATGTTGATCGCATCTTTCGTACCGGCAACAACAAGGTGCATGTCCGAGCGCTCCGTCTGCTCGACCGTCGGGTTGACGACCAGTTCGCCGTCGACGCGGCCGACGATCACGCCTGCGATCGGGCCTTCGAACGGCACGTCCGAAACCATCAGCGCAGCCGAAGTGCCGATCATCGCCGCAATCCCCGGGTCGCAATCCTGATCGACCGACATCACGATGTCGACGATCTGCACGTCATTGCGGAACCCTTCGTGGAACAGCGGGCGGATCGGGCGGTCGATGAGGCGGGAAGACAGAATCGCCTTCTCCGACGGACGCCCTTCGCGCTTGATGAAGCCGCCCGGGATCTTCCCGACTGCGTACAAGCGCTCTTCATAGTTGACGGTCAGCGGGAAGAAGTCAAGATCCTTCGGTTCCTTGGAAGCGGTGACAGTGCAGAGCACAACCGTTTCGCCGTATCGAACCATGACAGCCCCGTTCGCTTGCTTGGCCACTTTGCCCGTTTCGATGACGAGCGGGCGGCCGCCCAGCGTAGTAGTGAATGTCCTATGCATAAGTGAAAGAGTGCCTCCTTTCGGCAATCATACCGAGGTAACGTTATGTATGAGCTAAATCCTAGAATACTTCGCACTTCTGCTCAGTATTTCCTGCTTCGACCCAAAAAACACAAAGAAGAAGCGGGAATCTCTTCCCGCTTCTGCATTGTTACTTGCGAAGACCGAGTTTCGCTACCAGTTCACGGTAACGGTTAACGTCCTTGTTGCGCAGGTAGTTCAACAGGTTGCGGCGATGACCTACCATCTTCAGCAGACCACGACGGGAGTGGTGGTCTTTCTTGTGAGTGCGCAGATGTTCGTTCAGGTAGTTGATCTTGTTGGTCAGGATCGCGATCTGAACTTCCGGGGAACCGGTGTCCGATTCATGCGTCTTGAAACCTTCGATCAGATTCTTCTTTGCGTCTTGAGACAATGCCATCTCAATACACCTCCATGTTATATATCCCCAAGGCCCAGAATGCCGTCGGTGTACTCGGACAATCCGCGCTCATGGTTGCTGTGTCATTTGCCGATAACTGTGATGACAAGTCTCCCTTGTGCTATGTCTTTCGCCACAATGTCAAATGCCCGACCCCCGAAGGAAACAAACCCGCGAAACCTAGTCGCGACCGGTACGACTCCAGGTATGAGCCTCGCAGCACGTACGATGTCCTCGACATGAATGCCGCGTTGCCTATCTTCGAACAAGCGTTGCTTGGCATGGACCGTGACGATGACCCGCATGATCAGTTATACTCGATCAGCACTTGGCGGTCACCGTCCAGCTCTGTGAACAAAGAGAACAGCGAGTCTTGAAACGCCAGCAGGAACGGGTCGGTCATCCCGCTCTTGCGATAGAATTTGAGCAGGTCGCGGTTGAGTTGCTTGAACTCGTCGCTGACGCAGATGCGGGCGACTTCGCGGCACCATTCCATCAAACGTTCATCACGTTCATCAACATATGGATATCTCACGGTTCATCCAGCCCCCTCGCCCTCACGTGCTCTCACGTTGCAAGCGCTGGAAACAGCAGCTGGTAGATGATCCGGTAGAAACCACTTGTGTAGTATATCATAGGGGTACCCGTTCCACAAGACCAGCACTTGTGGAATAAATGTATGCAGAGAACGGGCGCCTAAGACTTCTTCATATGCTCCATCGAATTGTGCGCAAGCAAGGATTGCGCCGCCTGCACGTCCGCCCCGATCTGCTGCACCAGTTCTTCAATTGAGAAGAACTTCTTCTCATCCCGCAGGAAGTCGAGCAGTTCGACGCGCACATGCTGGCCGTAGATGTCGCCGGCGAAGCCAAACAGATGAGCTTCCAGCGAGCGGTGCTGGAAGTCGTGGAACGTCGGCTTGGTGCCGATGTTCATCACGCCGCCAAACCATTCATTCTGCACCTGCACCCGAACCAGATACACCCCGTTCTTCGGCAGGCAGTAGGAATCGGACAGCTCGATGTTCGCCGTCGGGAAGCCGAGCAGCCGCCCGCGCTTCTCGCCGTGCACGACCGTGCCGGACAGCGCATAGGGGCGGCCCAGCAGTTCCTGCACGAGCCGCATGTCGCCATAAGACAGCTTTTCGCGGATCAAGGTCGAGGAGACCTTCTCACCGTAGCGGTTGACCGCACCGACGATCTCGACGAAGATGCCGATCCCGCCTGCCAGATGCTTGAGCTGCGAAGCATCGGCCTGGCCGCCGCGGCCGAACGAGTAGTCGAACCCGACGACTACCGTCTGCGGGTTGAGCGCGGCAAGAAAGGAGAAGACGAACTCCTCTGCCGTCAGCGAGGCGAACTCTCTTGTGAAATTCGCCACATAACTGACCTGCACGCCCTGTGCCGCCAGTACGTGCATCTTCTCGTCGAACGGCGTGAGCAAGTTCAGGTACTGCCCTTTGCCCAGCACTTGACGGGGATGCGGGTAGAACGTCAGCACGCTTGTCGGCAGGCCGACCGTCAATGCCAGCTCCTTGGCGCGGCAGACGAGCTGCTGATGTCCGATATGTATGCCGTCAAAGTTCCCCAAGGCCATGACGGTCGGCTGGTTGGCCCGGCTGTCCGGGATCCCGTTGATACGCATGATCTCCACGGTGTGGTCACCCCTACTCTTTAAACACCTTCTCCGGCTTCGTGTGCGTCTCCCCATCGGCGATCTCAGTCACGCGATACAGAGCCATCAGCATGCCGGTCCGCGATTCCATCCGCACGAGCCCTCCGACTTCAACGTTCGGCAGCACTCGCTTGATCGTGAACTCACGGCCGTTGAGGACGCGCCGCTCCAAGACCTCCGGAACCGTATGCACCGGCACGTGCGGCAGGGCAGCCTGCATCGGAAGCAGATGATCGTTGATCGTGCCATTTCCCATGGCCGCTTCGATCTGCTCCAAGGTCAGCGCCTTCTCGAGCGAGAACGGTCCGGAGCGCGTGCGCATCAAGTGCGACATGTGCGCCGGAACGCCGAGCTGTGCGCCCAAGTCGTGACAGAGCGTGCGCACATACGTCCCTTTCGAACATTCAACGTAAAAGCGCACGCGGGGAGCGGGCAGCTCCAGCTCCATCTCTTGAATCTCCAGCTTGTAGATCGTCACTTCCCGGGCCGGGATCTCCACATCTTCGCCTTGGCGGGCGAGATCATAGGCTCGCTTCCCGTCGATCTTGATCGCCGAATAGGCAGGGGGCCGCTGCAGGATCTTCCCGAAGAAACTCTCGAACCCCGCGCGGACCTGCTCTTCGGTCAAGGACACGCTCTCCGCGACTTGAAGCGGTTCGCCCGACGCGTCCTGCGTTGTTGTCGACATCCCGAAGGTGACTTCTCCCCGGTAGGCTTTGGACTGGTCGAGCAGATACTCGGCCACGCGGGTCGCCATCCCGATGCAGATCGGCAGAACGCCGGACACGTCCGGATCGAGCGTGCCCGTATGGCCGATCTTCTTGATGCCGAGCAGCCGGCGCGCCCGGCCGACCACCTGATGCGAGGTCATGCCGGGAGACTTGTTGACGACGAGAATCCCGTTCATAGCGGGTCGCCCGCCTTTCGAATCTCATCAGAGACGGCAAACGCATGCTTCACTCGTTCCACCACATGCTCCGTGATCTCATTCAGTCCGCCTTCCATCGTGCAGCCCGATGCGCGGGCATGACCGCCGCCGCCCAGTTCCAGCGCGATCGCCCCCACGTCGATTTCATACTTGGAGCGGAAGGAGACCTTCACATTGCCCGGCTGCGCCTCCCGGAAGCAGATGCCCACTTCGACGCCTTCGACGTTGCGCGGATAGTTGACAAGCCCTTCCACATCCTCGTCGCAACCGCCAACCTTCTCCAGCAGATCACGAGAGACTGTCACCCAGGCGATCCGGCCCGACTCGTCGCGGTTGAGCGACTGGAGTGTCTCGCGGATCAGCAGCACCTGCGGCCAGGTCATCGTTTCCATCACCTTGTCGACCACCTGATACGGCTCGACGCCCAGCTTGAGCAATGCGGCTGCGATCAGCAGCACCTCTTCGGACGTATTCGAATAGCGGAAACCGCCCGTGTCGGTGACAAGGCCGGTGTAGAGGCAGTTCGCCACCTCGATCGTCAAGTCCGCCTCCTCCAACTGCTGCACGATCTTGTAGACGATCTGACAGGTTGCAGCCGCCTCCAAGTCCACGAGGTTCTCAGTACCGAAGAAGTCATTGGTCTTGTGATGGTCGATGTTCAGAATCCGTGCCTCTTCAGCAATCAGGCCCCCGGAGCGGCCCAAGCGCTTGCGATCGCCGCAATCGAACGAGATCACCGTTCGGAACGTGCGGTCCACCTGTTCCGGTACGAGGAACTGATCGGCCATCGGCAGGAACTTGAATTTGGCGGGAATCGGATCGTCGTTGACCAGCGTGAACGACTTGCCGAGCCCCTTCAGCACATGAGCGGCACCGAGCACGGAGCCGAGGGCGTCCCCGTCCGGCTTCTCATGCACGAGCAGCAGGAAGTCGTCCTCCGTGCGGAAAAAATCGCCTGCGGTCTTATACGCTGCTTCCAGACTCATCGGCTTCATCCCCTTCGTCGTCCTTGATCTCGCGCAGAACTTCGGAGATGCGCTGCGAGTAGTCGAGCGACGTGTCCAGCTTGAAGTGCAGTTCCGGGGTGCGGCGCAGCCGGATGCGCTTGCCCACTTCGGAGCGAATGAAGCCGGACGCTTTTGAGAGCGCATCGAGTGAACTCTTGCGCTGTTCGTCATTGCCGAGCACGCTCACATAGACGGTCGCGTGCTGCAGGTCGCCGGACGCTTCAACGCCGGTGATCGTCACGAAGCCGACACGCGGGTCCTTGATCTCGGAACGCACAATGTCCACAATCTCCTTCTTAATCTGTTCGCCCACACGGCTGACGCGAATCTTGGCCATGTCCCTTCACCTCTTGTCTGTATGCTTGTCTGCTTGGTTTACCGTATGTACATACACATCGGAGTTGGGATCATGATCCCAACTCCTTTGTGTGTCTTCCTAGTATGTCAGGATTAGACGACTTTCACCTGTTCCATTTGGAACGCTTCGATGATGTCGCCTTCCTTGATGTCGTTGAACTTCTCGATCGTCACGCCGCACTCGTAGCCGGTCGCCACTTCCTTCGCATCGTCCTTGAAGCGCTTGAGCGCATCGAACTTGCCTTCGAAGACGACGATGCCGTCGCGGATGACGCGAGCTTCAGCATTGCGCACGAGCTTGCCGTCGGTGACGAAGCAGCCTGCGATCATGCCGACTTTGGAGACTTTGAACGTCTGACGCACTTCGGCACGGCCGAGGACGACTTCCTTGAACACCGGGTCGAGCATCCCTTTGAGCGCCGCTTCCACTTCTTCGATCGCGTTGTAGATGACGCGGTAGAGGCGCAGGTCCACCTTCTCCGACTCGGCCATCTTCTCAGCGCTCGGGTTCGGGCGAACGTTGAAGCCGATCACGATCGCGTTGGAAGCGGTCGCCAGAATGACGTCCGATTCGTTGATCGCGCCGACGCCCTGGTGAACAACCTTGACGCGGACGCCTTCAACTTCGATCTTCTCCAGAGAGCCGCGAAGCGCTTCAACCGAGCCTTGCACGTCCCCTTTGAGGATCACGTTCAGTTCCTTCATTTCGCCTTCCTTGATCTTGCTGAACAGATCGTCCAGCGTGACGCGGGTCTGAGCGCCAAGCGCTTCGGCGCGAACCTTTGCCACGCGCTTCTCGACCAGTTTCGCCGCTTTGCGCTCGTCATCGTAGACGACGAACGTATCGCCTGCGCTCGGCACTTCGGAGAGGCCGAGGATCGAGACCGGCATCGCCGGCGGCGCATCCTTGACGCGGCGGCCGCGGTCGTTGACCATGGCGCGCACTTTGCCGTAGGTGGTGCCCGCCACGACGATGTCGCCGACGCGCAGCGTGCCGTCCTGGATCAGGAGGGTCGCCACCGGGCCCTTGCCCTTGTCGAGCTCGGCTTCGATGACCGTACCGCGCGGACGCGATGCGGCGCTTGCCTTGAGCTCCTGCACTTCAGCGACGAGCAGGATCATCTCAAGGATGTCTTCGAGGTTGGTGCGCTGCTTCGCCGAAATCGGGACGAAGATCGTATCGCCGCCCCATTCCTCTGCAACGAGGCCATGCTCCGTCAGTTCCTGCTTGATGCGGTCGATGTTCGCATCCGGCTTGTCGATCTTGTTGACCGCGACGATGATCGGCACGTTGGCCGCCTTCGCGTGGTTGATCGCCTCGATCGTCTGCGGCATTACGCCGTCATCGGCCGCCACGACGAGGATCGTGATGTCGGTAACCTGTGCACCGCGCGCACGCATCGAGGTGAACGCAGCATGGCCCGGCGTATCGAGGAAGGTGATCTTCTTGCCCTTGATCTCAACCTGGTACGCACCGATATGCTGCGTGATCCCGCCCGCTTCCTGTGCGGTGACGTTGGTCGTGCGGATCGCATCAAGCAAGGTTGTCTTCCCGTGGTCGACGTGGCCCATGATCGTGACAATCGGCGGACGCTCGGAGAGCAGTTCCGGTGCGATGTCTTCGATGAGCATGTCGAGCGCTTCTTCATCGACCGGCTCGATCACTTCGACGGCAATGCCGAAGTCTTCGCCGACCAGTTGGATCGCTTCGATGTCGATCTCCTGGTTGATCGTCGCCATCACGCCGAGGAAGAGCAGCTTCTTGATGATCTCGGACGGCTCGCGCTTCATCAGCTTCGCGAGGTCGCCGACGGTCATTGCTCCTTCGATCTCAATCTTGGTCGGACCCTCCGGCTTGCGCGGCTGCGGACGATGCCCGCCCTGGTTGTTGGTGTTGCTGCCACGGCCGCCTTGACCGCCGCGGTTGTTGCCGCCGCGACCGCCCTGGCCGCCGCGATTGCCGCCTTGGCCGCCGCGGTTGCCGCCGCCTTGACCCGGACGATTCCCGCCGCCTTGACCTGGACGATTCCCGCCGCCTTGACCCGGACGATTCCCGCCGCCCGGACGGTTGCCTTGCGTGTTGGCCGGCTTGGCGCCGCCTTGCGTCGTGCCGCCCGGCTTCTGGCCCGGAATCGGCTTCTTCGGGATGCGCTCATTGCGCGGCTGTGCCGCTACGCGAGCATCGACGAGCGCATCATAGTCTTTCTCCGCCCCTGCGGAATTGACCGATTGCGTCTGTCCATTCGCGGTACCTTGTTTGTTTTGCGTCATATTCCCCTGATTTCTCCGTTCTCCAGCGTTTTGTTGAGTCGGCTTGCCGCCGCTCGCTTTGGTTGCTACTGCCTTGCCCTTCACATCTGTGATGAACTGCTCCACCTTGCGGATCATGTCGGGATCCAGGACGCTCATGTGGTTCGCTACTTCCACACCGGACCGGCCTAGAATCGAGATGATCTCCTTGCTGGACATGTTCATGTTCTTGGCGTATTCATACACTCGCATTTTGCTCAATACGCTTCACCCCCGCTATTGTCCCTCCGACATCTGCCGAATGCGCTGTGCGAACCCCTTGTCGGTGACGACGAGGATCGCACCGTGCGACTTGCCGACCGCGTGACCGAGCGTCACCTTGTCGAACAGCTCAAGGATCGGCACGTTGTAGTACGCGCACTTGTCGCGGTACTTCTTCATCGCGTTGTCGCCCGTATCTTTGGCGACAATGGCAAGCTGGGCTTGCCCGGACCGGATCGACGTCATGCAGGCGTCCGTTCCGGTCACGAGTTTCCCGGCACGCTTGATCAGCCCCAGCTGTTGAAGAATGCGTTGATCACTCATCAGCGCCCACCGGATCAATCAAAGCCAGTTCGCCAGCAAGCGTTTCGTAGATGGTATCGGACACGGATGTTTTCAGGGAGCGCTCGAGGGCTTTTTTCTTGCGCGCAAGTGTCAAGCAGTCATTGAGGCGGCAGATGTAGGCGCCCCGACCGGCCTTCTTGCCGGTCGGGTCAAGTTCTACGGTTCCTTGCGTTTGATTGTATACGATGCGAATCAATTCGCGCTTGGGCTTCATCTCCTGACAGCCCGTGCATTTGCGAAGAGGGATCTTTTTCGCCATGCCTGATCCCCTCCTTTGTCATTCTGGTTCTTACTCGACGTCCTCAGACACGTAGGCGCCGAGTTCGGCACCTGTCGCCTCTTCGTCGGCCGCTGCCTCGTCATATTCGCGAGCAGGCAGGCCGGCTTGCGATTCGCTCTTGATGTCGATCTTCCAGCCGGTCAGCTTGGCGGCGAGACGGGCGTTCTGCCCTTCCTTGCCGATCGCCAGCGAGAGCTGATAGTCAGGCACGATCACGCGCGCCACCTTGTTCTCTTCATCCACATCAACCGACACGACCTTGGACGGCGAGAGCGCGTTGGCGACGAACTCCACCGCATCTTCGCTCCAGCGCACGATGTCGATCTTCTCGCCCTTGAGCTCGTTGACGATCGCCTGCACGCGCATGCCGCGCGGACCGACGCATGCGCCGACCGGGTCAACTTCCGGGTTGCGGGAGAAGACGGCGATCTTCGAACGCTGGCCCGCTTCGCGAGCGACAGACTTGAGTTCGACGACGCCTTCGTAGATCTCCGGCACTTCCAGCTCGAACAGGCGTTTGAGCAGGCCCGGATGAGTGCGGGACAACATCACTTGCGGTCCCTTGGTCGTCTTCTCGACTTTGGTGATGTACGCCTTGACTCGATCGTTATGGACGAATTTTTCGCTGGGCATCACTTCGCCATGCGGCATCACCGCTTCGACCTTGCCCAGATCTACGTAATAGAATCGGTTGTCCTGACGTTGGACGATCCCGGTGACGATGTCGTACTCGCGGTCGACGAACGCATTGTAGATCAAGCCGCGCTCCGCTTCGCGAATGCGCTGCGTAACCACCTGCTTCGCCGTCTGGGCCGCAATGCGGCCGAAGTCTCGCGGGGTGATCTCGATCTCGGCGATGTCCCCGAGCTGGAAGCCCGGGTCGATCTGTTCAGCCGCATCGAGCGAGATCTCCAGACGCGGATCGGTCGGCTCTTCAACAATCGTCTTGCGCGCATAGACCTTGACCACGCCAGTGTTGCGGTCCACGTCGACGCGCACGTTCTGCGCCGAGTTGAAGTTCTTCTTGTAGCCCGAGATCAGAGCAAGTTCGATCGCTTCAATGAGGACATCCTTGGCGATGCCCTTCTCGCGTTCGAGCTGCTCCAATGCGTCAATAAACTCTGTGTTCATGAAATGGTCTCTCCTCCTTACGAGAGTGAAGCTTAGAAGACGACAGCCAAGCGGGCTGAAGCGATCGCTTCAGCCGACAACGTCTTCGTCGCTTTCGCCTCTTCGATGGTCACCGTAGTGCCATCATACGCACTCAGTACGCCTTCAAACGTCTTCTGTCCGTCAATCGGTTCATAAGTCGTTATGTATACGTGCTTACCAATGGCACGCTCATAATCGGTCGGCTTCTTCAGCGGGCGCTCCGCACCCGGGCTGGAGACTTCCAGGAAGTAGCTGGTCGGGATCGGATCGATCTCATCGAGCTTGTCGGACAACTGCTCGCTGACCCGGCCGCAATCGTCGATGTCCACACCTTCCGGCTTGTCGATAAAGACGCGCAGGAACCAGTTGGCGCCTTCCTTCTTGTACTCCACATCCACGAGTTCAAGCCCTGCTCCTTCGACAATCGGAAGTGCGATCTCTTCGACGATGTCTGTGACTTTGCGTTTGGTCATTCTAACCCTCCTTCTGAATCAAGGCAGAACGGTTGTAATGATAGTAGTATTGCCGTGCAGGGCGCTCTAAAACACCCAGATAAACCGAAAGAGTGGGTTTCCCCACTCTTGAGCATCCACTATTC
>JGI12273J12029_10139597_pt1 | contig 11640 bp, 2 predicted proteins | sample SoiCrureplicaC0C_FD_12029 | JGI IMG/M metagenome (IMG submission 12029) | reverse complement strand
GCGTCCTCTTTTTTTGTTGCTTAGAGGGTGGTGAAGTCGAAGTCGACGATGGGGGCGCCGCTTTCGATGTCGGTGCGGAATTGCTGGACCATGCCGAGGGTGTCAGCGTCGGCGGTGGTGAGGTCGAACGCTTGGTGGAAGACGACGTACATCAGGACGTGGCGCAGGCGCAGGAAGTCCGGGATGCGGGCCAGCCAAGCGCGGTCGAAGTTGTTTTCCTGGCGGTATCCGCGCAGGAAGTGAGTGAGGAAGTCGCCGGCGAAGGCGCTTTTGTCGGTGTACTCGCGAGCCGGGAAGAGCATGGCGTAGTAGAGTACGATCGCGACGTCGTTGACGAACCAGTTGTAGCCGCAGTCGTCAAAGTCGAACAGGGTGATCGCACCGCTCGCGTCCACCAACAAGTTGCCGTGGTGGCAGTCGGTGTGTGCGAGGCCGTAGGAGTCGCGGTCCTTCGGGAAGCTCTGGATGCGGGTCATCAGTTCCGCAGCGCGCTCGTAGACGAGCGTTTGGTCAGCGGGGATGTAGGACGCGACTTTTAGGTGCTCTTCTTCGTACCATTCTTGGCGTTTGAAGGCGGGGTTGCTGACTTGGTAGTCTTTGGTGAAGCGGTGGATCTTGCCCATTTCGCGGCCCCATGTTTCGAACAGGGCAGCGTTCCAGTCGTCCGCCTCCGGGCGGTGGCCCGCGGCGCGCTCGTAGGCGATGGTGATGAAGTGGTCGTCACCGTTGCCGTGCGGGATCGCTTCGACGAGGCGGCCGCTCATGGCCGGGATGGCGCGGGCGACGGAGACGCCGTGGTCGGCGAGGTAGTTCAACCACTCCAGTTCGCCGGAGATGTAGTTGATGGAACGGCGCAAGCTGTGCGTGATCTTCAAGATGTAGCCGCGGCCGTCGCGGTCGAAGGAGTAGATGAAGCTCTCGAAGCCGCCAAGGTCGGTGACTGCGGATTTTTCCAGGCCGTAGAGTGCTAGTGCTTGGTCGAGTATTTGCTCATTGTATAGGTCTTTGATCTCTTGCTTCAACGAACACCCTCCTCAATTGGTTCAAACAGTTGTGCGAGCTTGCGGATCGTCCGGTTGGCAAAGAGATTCATGTCTGTCAGTGCAAGCCCTTGTTTCTCCATCTCCACCTTCAGCTTGATGGCGAGCAGCGAGCTGCCGCCGAGCTGGAAGAAGTCGTCGTCGATGCCGATCTGGTCAGTGCCAAGGACGGACTGCCAGATGGTGACCAGCTGGGTCTGGAGCTCATTCTCAGGTGCGCTGTAGGGCGCGGTCGAGACGTGGGTGTGCTCCTTGTGACGGCTGAGGAGATGGAGGAGCTGCTCCCCGGTGTGGTATTGCAGGGGTAGCAGGTCGTTCCGATGCGTTAGATTCTCTGTGTCAAGGGTCAATACCTGCCATGTCGGGTGCACGGTTTGTGGTTCGACGGTCGCAGAGATTTCATACGTTGCTGCCGCTTCCTGTGCCGCAGGGGCCATCGGGAGCGGTTCGCCGAGCAGGAGCTGAATGCTCGGGGCCTCCGCTGGCAAGGCAGCGATGGCGATGGTGAAGGTGGTGTGGGTGCTGGATGTAGCGGTTTGTTCGAAGCCGGACGCTGCGAGCCAGTCGAATACCTGACGGTTGCGCGGCTGGGGTCGGTAGGTGGCTTCGATGTGTGTCCAGCCGTTGGCGCGGCCGAGGCGGGACAGGGCGACGAGCAGAGCCTCTTCGACTCCGCGACCGAGGGCACGGCAGCTGAGAAGCAGGGTGTCGAGGGTGAGGGTCTGTTGGCGCAAGGAACCGATGACAGCACCGATCACACCATAGGTGCCGAAGCGGTCGGCTGCTTCGATGGCATATACCACGTGGCTGTCTGCTTGCAGGAGGGCTCCGATCTCGCTGCCATCGCGACGCTGGCCCGTCAGAGTGAACTGGGTGGTGCGCTCGGTGAGTTGGGCGAGGCGGGTGACGTCTGCAAGTTCGGCCGGGCGGACGCTGACGGCGAGTTCTAAGCTCTGTTGGAAGTCGGACAGCGATGGCGTCGTGTCGCGCAAGGTGCGGCGTTCGCGCTCGGCTTGGTAGGATGCGGTGCGCGTGCGGTCTTCGGTGGTGACGTGCAGGCGGTCGAAGGCCCAGACGTGTTGGACGAAGGCCAGCAGGTGCTCCGCATGCTCCGGGACGTGCAAGGTCAGTACTTCTGGGCAGGTGGCCATGACTTCGGCGCACTCGGCGGCGCTGTCGTCGAGGAAGAGGAAGCTGTCCAGCCCGACGTTCAGCTCGTCGGCCAGCGCGCGGAGGCTGTCTGATTTGCGCGCCCAGCCGATCTGCCACGCGGCGATGTGCTCGCGGCGCAGACGCATGTCGGCATGTTGATCGAAGACGGCCCAGACGTCCGCTGCTTCGTTTTTGCTACAGAGGGCAAGCAGGAAGCCTTCCTGTTGCTTGCGGATCAGCCAGTCGTGCAGGCGTTGGCGGGCCGGGTCGATGGTCAGGCCGTCCACGCCTTGCTCGCCGACGATGCCGCTCCAGAGCACGTTGTCGCAGTCGAGGGCGATGACTTTGTACGGGGTGCGCTTCCACGCGGCCACGGCCCGGATGCAGGCAGCGCCGATCGCGGCGTAGTAGGCGTCGGTAAACGGCATGTGCGCTTCGCGGTCGGTGGCCAGATCATACGGCTCGGCGATCTGGTAGAGGTCGGCGAGGTGGGTCAGGTCGACCGGGTAGACGCCGTCGAGCTCCTCCAACGCTTGGCGGAAGCGGATGGTCATGACGTTCAGGTACTGGCGCGCCGTCTCGCTCACCGCCAGCTGGGGCGAGGTCGGGAAGAGACCGACGAAGAACGGGGCGGTGCCCGGGCGTTGGTGCAGGGCAGCGGTCAGCTCGGCGAAGTTGCGTTCCAAGGTGCGGAACTGCTCGGCTTCCGGCAGGTGCAGGTCGCGCAGCCAGTCTTCGAAGCGCACGAGCAACAGGTTCGCGCCGCGGTTGCGCGCGAAGAGCGAGTTTTTGTCATAGAGCTGCTGGAACGGCTGGTTGTACGGGGCAAAGCGTACGTCTACGCCGCCCAGTTGGGTGTCGCCGAGGCCGACCAGCGCAGCTGCCAGCGGTTCGGCGGTGAAGGTGGCGCTGACCGCCAATGCCAGCGGTTCGGGAGCCAAGGGCGGGTTGTTGGCCGCCCTTTTTGCGCTGATGATCTGCTTGTCTTCGGCGGTGAAGAGGTCGATGTCGCCGATCCGCGTCTCCGGGTGGGTGACGAGCAGTTCCAGCAGGTGCGTGAGGTGGCGGCTGAAGCCGAGCATCGTTTCCTGTTTGAAGAGGCCGATGTTGTATTGCAGGACGAACTTCAGCTCGTCGGTGACTTCGCTGACGACGTCGACTTTGAAGTCGAGTTTGGAGATGCCTTTTTTGAATTCGTAGACTTCGAAGGTCAGGCCGTCGACGTCGAGCACGACGTCCGGGTCGTACTCGTTGTGGTAGATCAGCATGGTGTCGAAGAGCGGGTTGCGGTTCTGCGGGACTTTGTCCAGCAGGCGCTCGACCATGCGGTCAAACGGGTAGTCTTGGTTGGCGTAGGCCCCGACGATCTGCTCGTTGTGCGCGTGCACGAAGTCGAGGAAGGTGCTGTCCTTCGTCAACTGGAAGCGCAAGGGCAGGAAGTTGGTGAAGAGGCCGATCAGCGGCTCGGCATCCGCATGGTTGCGGCCGGCGACGAGCGTGCCCATCATCACTTCGTCCAGATCGCTGTAGTAGGCCAGCGCGAGGGCGTAGACGTTGAGCAGAAGCGCGTTGATTGTCAAGTTGTGCGTGCGGGCGAGGGCGGTCACTTTGTCGGTGACGTCCTTCGACACAGAGAACTTGATCGCTTGGCCGACGTAGGTCTGCGTGTCGCCGCGCGGGAAGTCGAGCGGCATGCGCAGGCGCGTGATCGGCTGGGAGAAGATCTGCTCGCGCCAGTAGTCTTCCTGCCGCTGGAGTTGTTCCGATTCGAGCAGTTGGCTCTGCCAGTGGGCGTAGTCTTTGTACTGGACGCGCACAGGCGGCAGTTCCAAGCCGCGGTAGAGGTTGGTGAACTCCTGAATGAACACGTTCATGGAGGAGCCGTCGGAGATGATGTTGTGCATGTCGACGAGCAGCGCGTGTTTCTGCGGTTCGAGGCGCACGAAGAGCACGCGCAAGAGCGGCGCTTGTTCCAGATCGAACGGGCGGATGAAGGAGCGGACGATGCCGTCGAGCTGGTCTTCGGTCGCTTCCATGTATTCGATGGCAAACTCGTACTCGTCGTGTACGATCTGTACGGGCTCGCCGTCGAGGAAGTGGAAGGAGGTGCGCAGCGTTTCGTGACGGTCGATCATTTGGCGCATCGACGCTTCGAAGCGCGGGATGTCCGGCTCGCCGCGAGCGATCAAGGCCATCGGCATGTTGTAGGTGGTGGCCCGGCCGATTTTTTGATGAATCAGGTAGTTGCGCTTCTGTGACGAGGAGAGCGGGTACCAGTCGGCCTTCGCCACCGGGGTGATCGGTGCGTACTGGGTGCGCTCGGCCGCTTCGATCAGGCGAGTCAGCTGGCGGATGGTGGAGTGCTTGAAGATGTCCGGCAAGCTGAGTTCGACGCCCAGTTCCTTGTGAATGCGTGAGATCAAGGTGGTGGCCTTCAGCGAGTGGCCGCCGATCTCGAAGAAGTCATCCTGCACGCCGATCTGTTCGAGGCCGAACAGATCCGACCAGATGGCGGCGAGGGTGCGCTCGGTCTCGGTCGACGGTGCAACGTAGGTGCTGGAGGCGGAGCGGTCCGCAGTGGACGCGCTGTTCGTGTCGCCTGCGCCTGTGACGAGGGTGACGCGGCCGCCCGCTGCCAGCGGTTGGCCGCTCTCTTCCAGCCAGTAGCGCTTGCGCTCGAACGGGTAGGTCGGCAGCGAGAGGCGGGTGCGCGTTTCGTCTGTGTGCAGGGCCTCCCACTTCACCGTCACGCCAGCCATCCAGAGGCGGCCGAGCTGGCGGAGCAGGACGTCGTGGTCGGCCTTCTCTTCGCGCGGGTGGCGGATCATCGGCACGGCGGTCGTGGCGGTGCCACGCGTGGTGGTGTCGCGGACGAAGGTGCACAAGGTGCGGCCCGGGCCGACTTCAACGAAGACGCGGCGCGGGTCTTCCAGCAGCGTGTGCACGCCAGCGGCGAACTGCACGGTGCCGCGCAGGTGTTGGGCCCAGTAGGACGGGCTGGTGGCTTCCGCATCGGTGATCCAGGTCCCTGTCACGTTGGAGACGTAGGGGATCGTCGGTGCGGAGAGCGGGGTCTTCGCCACTTCCGCCTCGAACGCAGCCAGCATCGGCTCCATCATGAAGGAGTGGAAGGCATGCGAGGTGTGCAGCAGGCGGTTCTCGATGCCCTGCGCGGACAGGCGTGCCGACAGGGCGGTGATCGCCTCGGTGGTGCCGGAGACGACGCAGAGGTTCGGCGCGTTGTTGGCGGCGAGCGACAGGTCGTTCGTGTCAGCAGTGGCCAGTTCGGCGGTGAGGCGGTCGGCCGGCAGGGAGACGCTGAGCATCGACCCGGTCGGCATCTCCTGCATCAGCTGGCCGCGGCGGGCGACGAGGCGCAGCGCGTCGGCGAGCGTCATCACGCCTGCGAGGCAGGCGGCGACATATTCGCCGATGCTGTGGCCGATCATCGATTCCGGCTGGATGCCCCACGCCATCAGCTGGCGAGCCAGCGCGTACTCGACGATGAAGAGCAGCGGTTGGGCGACGGCGGTGTGGTTGATCGAGTCGGCTGCGCGGTCCTTGTTCGCTGCGCTCGGGTAGAGGATATCGGCCAAGTTTACATGTACATGCGGCTTGATCAGGTCAAGGCAGCGGTCGATCTCCTGTTGGAACAGCGGCTCGTCGCGGTAGAGGCCACGAGCCATCTCGACGTACTGCGCGCCCTGTCCAGAGAAGAGGAAGCTGACGGGACGGTTATCGTCGTCGGAGCGGCCGTTGTCGAAGCGATCGGACGCGCGTTCGCGCAGGGCGGCGATCGCATCGGCCGTGTCGGTGCAGACGAGCGTGCGGCGGTGCGGGAAGGCACGGCGACCCGTTTGCAGGGTGTAGGCGGTGTCAGCGAGCGACAGGTCTGGGTGCGCTTCGAGGTGGCGCAGGAGGTTGGCGGTGCTCTGCTCCAGCGCTTGTTCGGAGCGGGCGGAGAGGACGAGCAGGTGGTGCGGGCGTTCGCTCGCAGCCTGTTCGCGCTCTGGCGCTTCTTCCAGCACGATGTGGGCGTTGGTGCCGCCGATGCCGAACGAGCTGACCCCGGCGCGAAGCGGGCCGTCTGCCACTTCCCACGGTGTCAGTTCGGTGTTGACGACGAACGGAGAGTTGGCGAAGTCAATCTTCGGGTTCGGGCGCTCATAGTGCAAGGTCGGCGGGATCTGTTTGTGTTTCAAGGCCAAGACGGTCTTGATAAAACCGCTGACACCAGCGGCGTTGTTGAGGTGACCGAAGTTGGACTTGACCGATCCGATGCGGCAGGTACCGATGGCATCCGTCTGGAAGGCGGCCTTCAGCGCTTCGATCTCGATCGGGTCGCCGAGCATGGTGCCTGTTCCGTGCGCTTCGATGTAGGAGATCGTGTCCGCTTCGACTTCTGCGACGCTGAGGGCGGAGCGGATGACGGCTGCTTGGCCCTTGGTGCTCGGGGCGGTATAGCCGACTTTGCGGTTGCCGTCGTTGTTGATCGCCGAGCCTTTGATCACGGCGTAGATCGGGTCGCCGTCTTCCAGCGCGTCTTCGAGCATTTTCAAGGCGACGATCCCGGCGCCATCGCCGAAGATCGTCCCTTGTGCCCGCTCGTCAAACACGCGGCAGTGGCCGTCGGGGGAGTTGATCATGCCGTCTTGGTACAGGTAGCCAGACTTCTGCGGCAAGTTGATCGAGACGCCGCCCGCCAGTGCAATGTGGCATTCGCCGCTGAGCAGCGCTTGCGAAGCGAGGTGGATGGCGACGAGCGAGGTCGAGCAGCCCGTCTGGAGCGTGAAGCTCGGCCCCTTCAAGTTGAGGTTGTAGGAGACGAGCGTGCTGAAGTAGTCGCGCAGGTTGAGCACTGCTGCTTCCAGCGTGTCCGAGTCGCCCGATTGGCTCATCTGCAAGGCGCGCATCGTCCATTGCGAGTTGAAGGCAGCGCCTGCGTAGAGGCCGATCATGCCCTTGTAGGTCTGCGGGTCATACCCGGCGTCTTCCAGTGCCTCCCAGACGCATTCGTGGAGCAGGCGGAACTGCGGGTCCATCATCGCTGCTTCCTTCGGCGTGTAGCCAAAGAAGTCGGCGTCGAAGTGCTCGACATCGTCGAGCGCTCCTTTGGCCTTGACGTAGCTCGGGTGGTTCAGCAGCGCTTCGCTGACTCCTGCTGCGCGCATTTCTTCATCGGTGAAAAAGGAGATGGTCTCGCGCCCGTTGGCGAGCACGTCCCAGAATTCCTCCAGATTGCGTGCGCCCGGGAATCGGCCGGACATCCCGATGACGGCGATTTCGTTGCCGGTGTAGTCGAACTCCTTGGGTTTGGTCACGAATGTCAGTCCCCTTTCATACGCTTGTTGCGCTGGTTGCGCAAGCGCTGTTTCCCTTGGCTCATCGTGACGAGCTGGGCTTCTTCTTCGGCGGTTGCTGCCCCGTCGTCTGCGCCTGCGCCGATGTGTTCGGCCAGCGCGGTGACGGTCGGGTAGGTGAACAAGCTGACGACCGGGATGCTGCTTCCGAGAGCGGCATTGACGCGGTTCGTGACTTGGATGATGTCGAGCGAGCTGGCGCCGAGGTCGAAGAAGTTGTCCTGTGCGCCGACCTGTTCCAGACCGAGGAAGTCCTGCCAGATCTCGGCGAGGGTGGTTTCCAGTCCGCTCTTCGGCGGTACGTAGGGCTGTGGCATGTTTTTGCGTTTGGCAGGTGCTCCAGTGCGACGGGGTTCGCGCTGTTGGTCAGCGCCGCCGCGCACCCATTGGTCGAGGCGGATGCCGAGGTCGCCTGTAGAGACGATCAGCTGGTGCTCAAGCCCCGTGGAGAAGACGTGTTGGAAGAGGTCGGCCCCTTCTTCTGGCAAAATCGCCAGCGTCGCCAGCGATTCGCCGAGCGTCGAGTCATGGGACTCCCAGAACTGCCAGGCATCCCAGTTCGCACAGGTCCACTGCACGTCGCTGTGGCGGTTGTGGCGTTGGACGAAAGCGTCCATGTAGAGGTTCGCCGCCGAGTAGGCGGAGAAGCCCAAGCCGCCGAGGACGCTGGCCAGCGAGGAGAAGAGCAGGCAGAAGTCCAATGGGAAGTCGGCCAGTTGCTTGGCGAGGACGTTCAGTCCGTATACTTTCGAGCGGAACTGTTCTTCGTTGCCTTGACCGTCGATGTCCTGGATCGAACGGAAGGAGGTGCTGCCGGGGAGGCCAGCTGCTTGGGCGACGCCGTGGAGGGTGCCGAAGCGGGTGCGGATCGTCGCGAAGAGTGCGGTCATCTGGGCTTCGTCAGCGATGTCGGCTTGGACGAGCAGGACTTCGGAGCCGAGGGCTTCGAGGTGCTGGACTTTGCGCATCTTCGCGGCGAGCGGTGCGTCTTCGCCGTTTTCGCGGAGGTAGGTCTCCCATTCGTCACGCGGTGGCATCAAGGTGCGGCCGGTGAGGATGAGCTTCGCTCGTACCGTTTGAGCGAGGTATTCGGCGAGCACGAGACCGATGCCACCGAGTCCGCCTGTGATCAGGTAGACGCCTTCTTCACGCAACAGCGGCGGGGCGCTCGGGTGGGCGTGGACGCGGACGTGTTTGTAGGTCTGGAGGTAGCGGTAGTCGCCGCGGTAGGCGACGATCGAGTCGGTGGCGTCGGCCAGCAGTTCGCGGGAAACGCGGTCGAGCAGTTTGCGCTCTTGCAGGCTGTCCGGGCGCGGGAGCACGATGTCGATGCTGCGGCATTGGATCTGGCTGTACTCCTGCGGGATGACCTTCACGGGGCCGAGCAGGGTGGCTTTCTCCGCGCTGATGTCCTCGGTGCCGAGCACGTCTTGCATGTTGTTCGAGAGGACGTCGAGGCGGATTTTTTCGCTGAATGGTTGCTTGCTGAGACCTTGGACGAGGTAGAGCAAGCTGTAGTAGCCGAGCTTCTGCGATTCGTCGAGCCAGCTGTTGGCATCGGACAGCGGTTCGTCACCGATCACGTTCCAGAGGTGTACGATGCGCTCGGGCACCAAGTTGCGACGCTTCAGGTCGGCGCAGAGAGCGGCGTAGTCGCTCGGGCGGCCCGGGTGGAGCGCGTAGTGGCGGTCGTCGACGGCAGCGTATGCGTCAGCGCGGTCGACGAGGAGCACGGTGCGACCCGTCTGTTCCAAGCGAGCGATCAGCTCGGCACCGAAGGCCGTGCGGTCGCGGAAGATGAGCCAGCAGGCGTGTTCGCCGAGCGGTTGAGCGGATGGCTCAGGCGGCAGGGCGCGTTCCCAGGACGGCAGGTAGAACCAGTCCTTCAGGGGACGCTTGCCTTGCAGGGCTGGGCGAGCGAGGGCTTCGGGGCGTGCGCCCGTGAGACCCTCGGGCCAGTAGCGCTCGCGCTCGAAGGGGTAGGTCGGCAGGGCGAGGCGCGGGGGCTGTGCAGGGCCGCGCAGGTGGGCCCAGTTCAGCTCGATGCCTGCGAGCCAGAGGCGGCCGAGTTTCTGGAGCAGGAAACGGCTGTCAGAAGCGTCTTCCTGCGGATGGCGGATCGTTTGCAGGGCGAGCGGTTCTGAGCCGCGCGCTGCTTGTTTGCGAATGAAGGTGGTCAGCACGTTGCCGGGGCCGACTTCGAGGAAGACGGTCTGCGGGTCGGTGAGCAGTTCGGCGGCACCATCGGCGAAGCGCACGGCTTGGCGCAGGTGGCGCGCGTAGTAGGTCGGGTCGGTCGCTTCTTCGGCGGTGATCCAGGTACCGCTCACGTTGGAGAGGTACGGGATCTGCGGCGGGTGCAGCTGGATGGTGCGGAGGGCTGCTTCGAACGCTTCCAGCATCGGCTCCATCATGAAGGAGTGGAAGGCGTGGGAGGTGTGCAGCGCTCGGGTAGCATGTCCAGCAGCTTCCAGTTGAGCGGCGAAGCGATCGATGGCCTCTTGCGGGCCGGAGACGACGCAGAGGGCCGGGCCGTTGACAGCGGCGAGCGAGACGTCGGCGGTCAGGTGCGGCAGGAGCTCGGCTTCGGAGAGCGGCACGCTGAGCATGGCACCCGTCGGCATCTGCTCCATGAGCTGGCCGCGCAGGACGACCAATGTCAGGGCGTCTTCCAGCGTCATGACGCCTGCGAGGCAAGCGGCGGTGTATTCGCCGATGCTGTGCCCGATCAGCGCCGTCGGTTGAACGCCTGCATGCAACAGGCACTGGGCCAGTGCGTATTCGAAGGCGAACAACGCCGGTTGGGCGTGGTCGGTGCGCATGAGGAGCGCGGATGCGGCGGTCAGGTCGGCATCAAGCGCCGGGTAGAGCACGCTCCGGAGATCGAGGTTGGACTGCGTGTGCAGCAGGTCGAAGCAGCGGTCCAGCTCGGTGCGGAACAGGGCGTTGGTTTCGTAGAGATCGCGGCCCATGTTGACGTATTGGGAGCCTTGGCCGGAGAACATGAGCACGACCGGGCGCAGAGAGCCGTCAGCGATGTCGGTCTGGGCGGCCGGGGAGTACGGGTCGCGCAGGGCGGCGATCGCTTCATCCTTCGTCGCGGCCAGCACCGATTTGCGGTAGGCGAACGGTTTGCGGCCCAGTTGGAGCGTATGGGCGACGGCGGCGAGGTCGATGGTTTCCTGTGCCTCTAAGTAGGAAGCGAGGCGCACAGATGCTTCCTCCAGCGCCGCTTCGCTGCGAGCGGAGAGGACGAGCAGTTCGTCCGTAGCGGTCGCGCTGGATGCCGGACGCTGAGGCGCTTCTTCGAGGATCACGTGCGCGTTGGTGCCGCCGATCCCGAAGGAGCTAACGCCCGCGCGCAGCGGCGTTTTTTCCGAATGCCACGGTGTGAGTTCGGTGTTGAGCAGGAACGGGCTGTGCTCCAGACCGAGTTTCGGATTCGGCGTTTGGACGTGCAAGGTCGGCGGCAGCAGGTGGTGCTGCATGGCCAGCACCGTTTTGATCAAGCCGGCGACGCCAGCAGCAGCGTTGAGGTGGCCGACGTTGCTTTTGACAGAGCCGATGCGGCAGTAGTGGGTCGCGTCGGTCGTGGGGGTGCGGAAGGCTTCCTTCAGCGCTTCCAGCTCGATCGGGTCGCCCATGTGCGTGCCTGTGCCGTGCGCTTCGATGTAGGAGATGTCGGTCGGCGCGACGCCTGCCATGCGCATCGCTTGGCGCACAGCGTCTGCTTGGCCGCCGGTGCTCGGGGCGGTGAAGCCGACTTTGCGGCGGCCGTCGTTGTTGAGGCCGAAGCCCTTGACGACGGCGAGCACAGGGTCGCCATCCTGCAAAGCGTCCTGCAGGCGTTTCAGCACGACGACGCCGACCCCATCGCCGAAGACGGTGCCGCCTGCTTGGTCATCGAAGACGCGGCAGTGGCCGTCGGGCGAGTTGATCATGCCGTCTTGGTAGAGGTAGCCGACCTTCTGCGGCAGGCTGACGGTCGCACCTCCAGCGAGCGCGACGTCGCAAGCACCTGCTGCCAAGCCTTGGCAGGCGAGGATCAAGTTGACGAGCGAGGTCGAGCAGGCCGTTTGGCTGGTGAT